>Ga0134128_10007464_pt1 | contig 13226 bp, 9 predicted proteins | sample KB31754_FD_96462 | JGI IMG/M metagenome (GOLD analysis project Ga0134128, IMG submission 96462) | Terrestrial soil microbial communities with excess Nitrogen fertilizer from Kellogg Biological Station, Michigan, USA - KB3-175-4 | ecosystem: Environmental > Terrestrial > Soil > Unclassified ... | reverse complement strand
GCTTCGACCGGATCGACGCTCATTGCACGCTGCGCTGGTACGTAGCTCGCGAGAACCGCGATGAACAGCATGATCGCCGAGACGGCGATCAACGTCATGGGATCATTCGGACTGACGCCGAACAACACCGAGCTCAACACGCGTGTTGCCAATAGCGTCCCAGCAATGCCTATAATGATTCCAATGACCGTGAACTCCACCGATTGCAGCACCACCAGCGCGCCAACGCGCGAGGCGTGTGCACCCAGCGCCATCCGAATACCGATTTCTCCTCTACGCTTCCCTACGATGTAGGAGATCACTCCATAGATGCCGATCGCGCTCAGTATCAACGCCATTCCGGCCGCGATCGCAAGCAGCGTCATCGTGAACGACAGTCGGACTATCGAGCGCGCGACCACGGCATCCATCGAACTGACGTTTCCGAGCGGCACGTCAGGATCCATACTGGTCAGAATTCGCCGTAGCGATGGTGTAATCGTCTCGGGTGGAACGCCGTTGGTACGAAGTGTGAGCGTAATGTCGTTCGGTGGACGCCACAGGTGGGTTCCGGGCATTGGCAGCATCGGGAAGAAGACCGCCTCGGCGGGCGCTCCATCCAGTGACGTCCCGCGAAAGTTCTCCGCCACACCAACAACCCGATAGAAGGGTGGCTTGCTGTCGAGTCCCTTTATTCCCTTACCTATCGGGTCCTGGCCAGGCCAAAGCCTGTCTGCCAAGGCTCTGGTAACTACAACGGTGCCAGTACGCTGCTCGATATCATTCCATGTCGGATCCGACCCATGAAGCTTGATGCCGAGCGCGCGAAAATAGCCCGGAGCGGCTGTTGTCGTGGCAATGCATCCTTGTTCCTTTCCTTGCGCCCCCGATGGGTCTTCGACGAACAATGAGGAGCAGCCCTTGAAACCGCCTCCGGTAAGAGGAATGGCGTCAGATGCGCTCGCTACCTGTACTCCGGGAATGGCTGCAGCACGCGTCAGCAACTCGTGATAGAACGTTTCGACTTTCCCGAAGCTATTATACCGAGCGTAAGGAAGATTTACATCGGTGGTAAGGACATTTGTCGGATTGAATCCAGGTGACACATTGCGCAGGTTCTGAAAACTCTGCAGCAAGAGCCCGGCGGCCGTCAGGAGTACTAGCGCAAGTGCAGTCTGCGCGGCAACCAGCAAACCGCGAGTGAAGTTCTGACGCTTCGACGCAGTCATGCCGCGTCCACCCTCACTCAACATCATTGCTTCTGCTGCCGGCTCTGCCGCTGCGAGCGCAAGGGCGCCAAAGAGGAATCCCACGCCAATGGAGATCGCGAGCGTGAATAATCCTCCCATCCATCCGAGGTGTACTTCACTCATGCGCGGGATATCCGGTGGCGCAAGCATGACAATTATTCGCAGTCCAAATAATGCAATAGCGAAAGCCGCAGCGCCGCTGACCACTGCAAGCAACATGCTTTCGGTGAGATAGTGCCATGCAAGATCGCGACGCTTGGCCCCGAGTGCAGTTCGAATCGCCACCTCGCGTTGGCGCCCTTCCGCACGTACGAGAAACAAATTGGCGACGTTGCCGCAAGCGATCACCAGTACCAGAGCAACAGACGCGAGCAGGATCCACAAACGCCTGGCTATATCGCCGACGATGAAAGTTCGGAGCGGCGTGACGGCCGTCGTGAATCCGGTGCTTCTCATAAAGTCGTCACTATACGCGGTCGGAAATAACTCCGGAAATCTCTTTGTGAATTGGGCGAGCTCGGCTTGAGCGGATGCTGCAGTCGCCTCCGGTGCGAGCCGCGCAACGACATTCAGGTAGTGTGAATTCTCCGCTTGCGCGCTTGGATCGAGCTGCGCCGGAAGCCATAAGTCCACATTCGACGCAGAGGGGTTGGGGATTCCAGCATCCGGACCCATGACGCCGACTATCTGGTGCGGCGCGGTGCCGATGATCATGGTCGAACCAACGACTCCTGGATTACTGTTGAGCCGCGTCTTCCAGTAGTTGTAGCCGAGTACTGCAACTGGCGCGGCGTGCGGGCGATTGTCGGATTCCTGAATTACCCGCCCGAGCATCGGCCGGAGTTTGAGGACATCGAAGACGCTGCCGCTGGCGAGCACAGCCGGCACCCGCTCAGCTGCTTGCTTGCCGGTCACCGTGATGTGGGTTGGCAGGAGGACGCCGACACTCTGCAACGTGCGCGCGTTGTCCTTGAAATAGAAATATCCCGCCACCGACACAGCCCACCGCTCATCCGCCTTGATCCCAGGAGTGGGTGAATCCAACCACACGAGCCGGTCCGAATCCGCATAAGGCAGTGCGTGCAGCACCACCCGATCCAGCATCGTGAAGATCGCCGTCGTCGCGCCTATCCCGAGCGCCAGCGTGATGATCACGATCAGCGTGAAGCCGGGACTACGCGCGAGCGAACGGATGGCACGCCCGATCTCACGCTTAAGCGAGTCAGCTAAGCCCATTTCGCCCCCGTTGTCATGCCCGTCCTAAGGGAACAAGCGTGCCACCGGCGTGGATAGGCGTATCTCGTTGTGGGACAACGAGTTAGTCGATTAGGATGACGCTCGATTAAATGAGAAAATGTCCGGAATCGGGATAGGGCGTCCCATTTCCGGACAGTAACCGGCGGCCGGAAAAACAACAGGAGGCCGACGCGAACCACCCCTCCGCCGCCCCCCTACGCGCCGAACTGCCTCCATACGTCCCGAAGCCCCAGCGCTTCGATCTCGCCCAGCAGGAACTGCCGGTCAAGGAGATCGCCCCGCACCTGTAGCATTGCCTGAATATCCGCAACGTGCTTTGCCGACCCGCTGTCACGCAGATACTCTAGCTTGCGCAGGATGACGTACTCGGGCGGGGCAAACCAGACAGTTTCACCTCGCTGATCGACGACGCGGCGCCGTAATTCGAGAGAGCGCTGGCTCAGGGAATCGTTACCGGCGAAAAAGAAATCGGCCTTCAACCCCGTCTCGAGATGTATCAGGTTGAAGTGTCCATGAGTGGGACGCCGCCGCTCCGTCTCGATGACCTCCAACGGCGGAACGTAAAATTCCGGCGTGTCAAACGCCGTATGCAATCTCGTCGCTTCTGTATCCGATAGCATCGCGACGAGGTCGATGTCATTTGTAAATCTTACATGGCTGTACGTTCCAGACGTAACCGAACGGGTAACCATGTACACCACGCCGAGCCGATTCAAGGGCGCGACGAACAACGAGGACGAACAACGAGGACGAACAACGAGGACGAACAACGAGATTAAATCAGGAGGCAGCATAGAGAAAACTGTCCCTCACCAACTTCCTGACCTCCTGCTCGGAAAGATCCGGATGCTCCGAGCGCAGCAATGATGTCTTGAGCGCCCACGCACTCTGCTGCAGCGCATGCAGGGTCGCCAGCTGTTGCGCAGCAGATAGGCGCCGCGCAGTCTCGATGTAGACCTTCTCTGCATCGAGGTGATGCTGCCGAGGAGCGATCATGGGATCGACCATTCAGGAAATATAGGCAGGAACGACGCCTGTGAACGCTCTCAACCTACTGCATCAACAACCGCCGCACTGCCGGCACCACAACCAGATGCAGCAACCCTTGCGGCTTGTCCGCCGCAGTCAGGATCACCTTCGCCGAGTCAGTCCAGGCCTGCGATAACGGCATACCACTCTTGCGCGCCTCGAGCGTCGCGAGCCCGATCGTGCCAACACGTGCAAGCGCGTCAGCTGCCGGAATCGCACCCTGTGCAAGTGGCGACCGATTCCCGGCATCATGTACGCGCGGTGCAAGGTCGCGCCAATCGGAAAACCATTCCGCAAGTGTGTCGTGCGCCGCCACGTTTGTCCTGGGCGAAGCAATGACATCGGCAACCAATTGCTGAATCCGCCATCTATTCGGTGGATCCGGTTGCGCTGCATCCACAACCTGAACCAGCGGCGTCATCTGCGTGGTCGGTCCGCCGTGCACGCGCTGGCCCAATGTCACCGGCTCGGCGAACCCGAGCAAATGCGCGAGCGGCGCGATATCAGGACCATTCATGATGCGTCGCAGGAATCTGTCGGTATGCGACTCCTGTCCCAGCCCAAGCTGCTCGAGGCGCACGTCCTGAATGGCGAGTCTGCGATACATGTCTCCCACGTCGGTCACGCTCCTGGGCGACCAGAAACGCTCGGCGATCGCGGCCAACCGTGGCCAGATGCGCGAGTCGATGCTTTGCGGAGCGATGAGCTCGGACCACATGCATGCTTCGCCGCCGAGCACGCGCGCGATCTCGTCCGGCGTGAGCGTGCTGTCAGCCGCGAGTGGATCGGCGAGATACATCTGCTCCGACGACTTCATTGCGTCGAGGTAGTACGGCGCCGAGAGAATTGCACTGAAACCCTGCGTTACCGCCTGACCCAGGTACTGCGTGCCGCGCCATGACTGAACGACGGTAGTGCGCGGCAGATCGGGGTGAAGAATTTCGTCCCACCCGATCATGTGCTTGTGATGCTTCGTGAGTATACGAGAGAGACGCTGATTGAAGTACGCCTGCAGTGCTGCATTATCCGCAAGGTGATGCGCGGCCATGAATTTCTGGATGCGTGCGTTCTGCTTCCACTGCGTCGCATTGACCTCGTCACCGCCGATGTGCCAGTACGCATCCGGAAACAGCGCTGACATCTCACCGATGAAGCCGTCGATGAATCTGTAGACCGTCTCACGTGTTGGATCGAACACACCGGTGTAGCCAGTCCAGCGACGACCGATCGCGTACGGCCCAGGTCCACTGGCGTATTGCGGATAACCGACGAACCAGGCGCTCGAATGTCCCGGCATGTCGAACTCCGGAACCACGCGAATGCCGCGGTCGCGCGCGTATGCGACGACGTCGCGGATCTGGGCCTGCGTGTAGTAGAGACTGTCCGAGCCCACGCCTTGCAGTTTGGGATAACGCTTGCTCTCGACGCGAATGCCCTGGTCGTCGGACAGATGCCAGTGCAGAACATTGAGCTTGACGGCGGACATGCCGTCGAGCGTGCGCTCGATCTCGGATACGGGCTCGAAGTGACGGCTGACATCGACGAGCAGTCCGCGCCACTTGAAGCGCGGCGCGTCGGTGATGGCGACGTTGGGTATGAAGTAGTGCTGCGCGTCGCCATCCACGAGCTGAAGCACGGTCTCGAGTCCGCGGATCACGCCGACTGTCGTCGCGGCGTGCAGCGTCAAGGATCCGTTGCTGCTAGAGAGCGTGTATGACTCGTCCTCGTCGATACCCTGCACTCGCTCGCCGGGACCATCGCAATCGATCACGAGCGTTGCACCGGTGGCTCCGATGGAATCGTTTGCGATCACGTGAGACATCGCAATGCCGGTGCGGTACTCCAGGCGCGGTATCATACGGGCAACGGCGCGCATCAGCCGCGCGTCGGCGCTATGCACGACGGCGACGCGGAATGTCGAATCAATATTTATTGATCCGTCGCGAACCGTGACGCTGGCTGGTACCGGCATCAGGTTGAGCGTGGCGGGCGCCTGAGCGGAGGCGATGCCCGGTGCGGTGGCGCACACGAGAGTGGCGGCGACGATGAGATCGAGTCGGGTCATCGGGATATTCTAACGCGCGATGGGGATGGCGGAAGACGACGTTATCGGCGCGCGCCGGGGCATCGTCACCGGCTGTGCTTGTACATCATGTCCACCAGCTCGTCATACATCTCGGATGCTTCCTCGCCGCCAGTCCGGATCGCCGACGCCGCGCAGTGCTTGAGATGATTGCGCATCAGCTCTCGGCCGACCGCGCGCAACGCCTCGTGCGTGGACGCTATCTGCGTCATGATGTCGGCGCAGTACCGATCTTCGTCGACCATCTTCTGCAAACCGCGCACCTGGCCTTCGATCCTGCGTAGCCGCAGCAGGTTTCTGGACTTCGCGTCGGCGTCAACGCCAACTGCCTTTCGTCCGGGACTCGATGACTTCGCGGGCTTCCTTGTCTTACTCGCAGCTGTTGGCATCAATCAAGTTTTGTTGATGTGATTGTCTGATCGCTCGTGTCACGCGATTCGCACATGACGCAACCGGAGACTATTGCTCACCACGCTCACCGAGCTGAACGCCATCGCGGCGCTCGCCAGGATCGGGCTGAGCAGAATTCCAAAGGCCGGATAGAGAACCCCGGCCGCTATCGGTATCCCGACCACGTTGTAGATGAATGCCCAGAACAGGTTCTGCTTCATCGTCGCAAGCGTGCGGCGCGAAAGCCGGATGGCATCGACGACGCTTCGCAGATCGCCGCGCATCAGCACCACGTCTGCTGCTTCCATCGCTATGTCCGTACCCGTACCAATGCCGAACGAGATGTCAGCCTGGCTCAACGCAGGCGCGTCGTTGATGCCGTCGCCAACCATCGCCACGACGCCGCCACCGGCCTGCAACCGCTTGATCTCCGCCACCTTGCCATCAGGCAGCACACCGGCGACGGCGCGCGATATTCCCGCGGCACGGGCAACTGCGTCGGCGGTACGTCGATCGTCGCCGGTCAGCATCGCCACTTCCAGACCCATCTCGTGAAGCGACGCGATCGCCTCGCGTGAAGTATCACGGACGCGATCCGCAACCGCGATGAGACCAGACAGTCGGCCGTCGACAGCGACGTAGATCGACGTCCTGCCAGCATCGGATAGTCGCTGCGCATCGGGTTGCAGCGCCGCGACGTCGATTGCGTACTCGCGCATCAGGATCTCGTTGCCTACGATGACGGCAGTGCCACCTACCGATCCGAGCGCACCCTGGCCTGTGACGGACTGGAACGCCTCGGGTACGATGCCATTAATGCCTTTCTCGCGCGCATACTGTAGTATCGCCTCCGCGAGCGGATGCTCCGACTGCGCTTCGATCGACGTCACGAGTCGCAGAAACTCCGCTTCGTTCATCGCCGCCCCGCCGTCATCCGGGCGACGCAGCACGACATCGGTGACGGATGGATGCCCTTCGGTCACGGTTCCGGTCTTGTCCAGCACGACCGTCGTCACGTCCGCGGCGCGCTGCAGCGCTTCGCCGCCCTTGATGAGAATACCGAGCGCGGCGCCACGTCCGCTCGCGACCATGACCGCCGTCGGGACGGCGAGTCCCATCGCGCACGGGCATGCGATGATCAGCACCGCGACCGACGCAGCGAACGCACGCACCAGAGGCGCTGGTCCGCCATGCGCGCTCACGATAGCGAACCAGACGATGAACGTTATGACGGCAAGCGCTATCACGACCGGAACGAAGACCGCACTGACTCGATCTGCGAGACGCTGGATCGGGGCGCGCGAGCTCTGCGCGTCGCGCATCAATCTTACGATCTGCGCGAGGACGCTGTTCTGGCCGAGTGACGTCGCGGCGTAGCGGAAACTCCCGGTGCGATTGATGGTGCCACCGATCACGCGATCGCCGGCGGATTTCTCGACCGGCAGTGATTCGCCAGTGAGCATGGACTCGTCCACCGCACTGTGGCCTGAGACGATCTGGCCGTCGACCGGAATCCGCTCGCCCGGACGCACGACTATCATCTCGCCATGCTGAATCGAATCGACGGGAACATCCACCTCTTCGCCGCCACGAACGACGCGGGCGTTGGTTGGCTGGAGGTCGACGAGTGCGCGAAGAGCGCCCGCGGTCTGCCGTTTCGCGCGCGCTTCGAATGCGTTACCGGTCAGAATCAGCGCAATGATGAATACAACGGCTTCGTAGTAGACATCCGGCGCAACACCATGATTGATGAAAAATCCGGGCGTCACGGTTGCTATCGTCGAATAGACGAACGCCGCGCCGGTACCAACCGCGATCAGCGTGTTCATGTCGGACGTACGGTGACGCAGCCCGTTCCACGCACCGGTGTAGAACCGGCGGCCGGCCCACACCATAATCGCAAGCGTGACGAACAGCAGCCCGTACGACAGGACCTGCGGCTCGATCGCGTACGCCCACGGCGCAACCGTCCGCAGCGCCGGAGTGAGCGACGTCATCACCCAGCGCATGAACGGATCGGCGACAGGACCATGCACGATCATAGCGTTGGCCTGCATCAACGGCATCGACAGCAGCATCGCGATGACCGCAACGATTCCGCTCACGATCGCCTTGAGACGCAGATCGCGGAACTCCTCGTCCTGCGCGCGCTCCCTCGCCTGCTGCTCCTCGAAGGCCGTCTGGTCCGGCGATGCCAGTTCCGCACCGTACCCCGAATCGACAATTGCTGCAACGAGCCGGTCAGGCGTCACGACCGCTGAATCGTAGCTGACGTCGGCGCTGTTCATCATCAGATTCACTGACGCCCCGAGAACACCGGGCTCGCTCTCCAGCGCGCGCTGCACGTGTGACTGGCACGCGGCGCAGGTCATTCCGGATACCGGTATCCGGATCGCAGTGCGTCCGGCACCGTCGGTCGTGCGACCCTGCTGCACAGGCTCGACGGTCGTTGCGTTTGTCATGACCAAAACCCTCTACGCCGCGCCCTCGGCGCGAGCGGGATAACCGGCACGCGTGACTGACGCCGCTATGTCGTCCGCCGATACGGCCGAAGGGTCGAAGCTGACGCTCGCGCGGCCGATCCCGACGTCGCTCCTGTTAACGCCCGGCATGCTGTCGATGGCCTTTCTGACGCGCGCGACGCAATGGTCGCAGCTCATCCCCGTGATGTCGAGAACGAGAAGTTTATCGTGGCTTGCAGACGGTACTGTCATGGTGGCTCCGTGCTCGATAGGAGATACCCCAGGCAGGTATCTACATTGATATTAGATACCCCCTACCCCTATGTCAAGCCTGCCGCTGCTCGAATCATTTCAGCGCCGTGACGATCAGATACGCATTGAGCCCCGCGATCACCGCCGCGAGCCCCCAGCCGATCCACTTCGTCACCGTCCCGTTCACGAACTCGCCCATCTTGGTACGGTCGCTCGTGAACTGAACCAGCGGAATCACCGCAAAGGAGAGCTGGGCTGAGAGTATCACCTGACTGAACAGGAGGAGAGCGCCCATTCCACGATTGCCATACCAGGCGACGACAAAAATCGACGGCACGATCGCGAGCATGCGGGAGATCATCCTGCGCAGCCACGCCGGAATGCGGAACTCGGTGAAGCCTTCGAGCACGATCTGACCGGCGAGCGTCCCGGTCAGCGTGGAGTTCTGCCCCGATGCGAGCAGTGCGACCGCGAACAACGGCGTGGCGACCGCGACACCGAGCAATGGCGATAACAGCTTGTACGCATCCTGAATCTCGCCGACCTCGTGGTGGCCGGTCCTGTAGAACGTCGCTGCGGACACGACCAGAATCGCCGCGTTGACGAATAGCGCAAGCATCAGCGCAATAGTGGAATCAGTGTACGAATACTTGAGCGCGTCGCGCAGATCGGAGACGCTCCGTCCGTGCCGGCGCGTCTGCACGATCGACGAGTGCAGATACAGATTGTGCGGCATCACCGTCGCACCAAGGATTCCGAGCGCGATGTACAGCATCCTGGGATCGGTCACGATCTGCGCCGTCGGTACGAAGCCGCGCATCGTCGCCGCCCAGTCGGGTCTCGAGTACGCGATCTCGAACCCGAATATCACCATCATCGTTATGATCAGCGTGACGACGAACGCTTCGATGAGCCGGAATCCCTTGTTCTGCAGTGCGAGCACTATCAGCACATCCAGCGCGGTCAGCGCGACTCCCCACACGAGCGGCAGATGGAACAGCAGGTTGAGCGCGATCGCGGCCCCCAGCACTTCGGCAATGTCACATGCTATGATCCCGATCTCGGCGGACAGCCACAATCCGATCGATACCGGACGCGGGTATGCGTCGCGACAGGCCTGCGCCAGATCCCGCTCTGAAACGATGCCGAGCTTGGCGGAGAGTGCCTGCAGAAAAATCGCAATGAAGTTCGCAATGAGCACTACCGACAGCAGCGAGTAGTTGTAAACGCTTCCCGCCGCGATGTCGGTGGCCCAGTTGCCGGGATCCATGTACCCGACGGCAATGAGATAGCCCGGGCCCGCGAAGGCGAGCGCGCGCCGCCACATGAACTGCCTTCCCGGCACATGGATGGACCGATTCACTTCGGGGAGGCTCGGTATGACGCTGAGTCGCTTCCATCCGTGCTTTCTTACGCCGGTGTCTTCGGACTCTACTTCAGGCTCCGTGGATGTCGTGGTCACGGCTGCGCATCCTCGCTCAATGCCGGATCGACGAAAACTTCGCGCGCGGCCTGCGGTGTGATGCGCACGAGCCTGGCGCCGATCCGCAGTATGAGCGGCCCCTCGAACGGCTCCTGTCGAACGAACTCGAACGCGGTGCCGGGAATGACGCCAAGCGACTTGAAGTGGCGCAGCAGCTCGGCGTCCTCGTCGCTCACGCGCTGCACGACGAGGCGCTCCGGCTCGCGCTGCACCGCGAGCGAGCGATTGGAGGTGCGGGCGATGGCACCCGCGCGTGTCGGAATCGGATCGCCGTGAGGACAGGCAGCCGGATGCCCCAGCAGTTCGTCGATCCTGTCCTCGAACTCCTCGCTTATGTGGTGCTCCAGCCGCTCGGCTTCTTCGTGCACGTTGTCCCACGTGAAGCCCATCGCCTGCACGAGATAGAGTTCCAGCAACCGGTGATGCCGAATGATCTCGAGCGCCATCTTCTCGCCGGCCGGCGTCAGCTCGACTGCCTGATATGGGGCGTGCGAGATGAGCCGGAGCTCGCCCAGCCGCCGCATCATCTTGCTGACCGCTGGCGCACTCACTCCGAGCCGGTCGGCCAGATCCTGCGTCGTTACGGTGCCCTTATCGCTGCGAGCCTTGTAGATGGCCTTTATATAGTCTTCGACCGACGGGGAGAGCATATTTGTGCGATTTGACTCAACCTTGTTTAACCTTGGTTAATTCTAGTCTATACCCTAGGTTAAGTATCGTCAAGGGGAAGTCAGAGTTATGACGCTCCCAACTCCTCGCCATCACAGCTGAAGCGGAGTCCCCATCCGCCCATCCCAGTCCCTCCTGTCCCAACTTGGTTGCTCGCGCATCATCACCTCGACGAGCTTCCCTGCAACGGGCGCGCAGCATGAATCGGTGCGTCCCGGAAAACTTAAATCCAACACGACTCATGATGCAGATTGCATCTCATCTCCGGACGTGGGTGCTCGGCCGGTTGATTTCAGTGGCGACAGCTGCCGGCGCACTCACTCTCTCCGCGTGCGTGACGACACCGCACACAGCCGCGGAGCTGGCCACGACGGAGGGCGTCGTACGCGCCGCGAACACCGGCACTCCGCGTGCGATCGACTGGCCGTCCTACGGATACGATCCGGGCGGCACAAGATTCTCGCCCGCTGCACAGATAACTCCCGCCAACGCGCATTCGCTCGCGCTCGCGTGGACCTACCGCACGGGCGAAACGCGTCCGGAGCTCGCCGCGAAAAATCGCGCCGAATTCGAGACGACCCCGGTCGTGATCGACGGCGTCATGTATCTGAACACGCCGCTCGGCCGAGTGATCGCGCTCGATCCCACGAGCGGCTCTGAGCTATGGGTGTTCGATGCGCATGTCGACCGCGCAGTCGATCCCGGTGATTTCGCCAGTCGCGGTGTCACGGCATGGGTCGATGCAACAGCAAACCGCGATGCTCCATGCGCGATGCGCATTTTCCTGGCGACGGTCGATGCACGTCTGATCGCGATCGATGGACACAGCGGAAAGGTTTGTGACGATTTCGGCGATCACGGCACGATCGAACTCAAGAAAGGTCTGCGCAATCCGCCGCTGACCGATTGGGGAGAATACGTCGAGACGTCGCCTCCGGTCATCATCGACGGCCTCGTGGTGCTCGGATCGAGCATCGGTGACAACGGGCGCGCCAACAAGCCGAGTGGCGAGGTGCGCGCGTTCGATGCGCGTACGGGCCTCCAGCGCTGGGCATTCGATCCGGTTACGCAGGATCCATCCGATCCGCACTACAGTACCAGTTGGGGTGGTCCGAACGGCCACAATACCGGTGCCGCAAACGTCTGGTCAGTGATGGCGGTCGACTCGGCGCGCGATCTCGTCTTTCTTCCCACTACGAGTCCAAGCCCGGATTACTACGGTGGCGAGCGGCTGGGTGACAATCGATACGCAAGCTCCGTAGTCGCTCTGCGCGGATCTACGGGGAAAGTGGTGTGGGAATTTCAGACGGTGCATCACGATCTGTGGGATTACGACAATGCAGCACCACCGGCACTCGTCACGATCACGAAGGACGGGCGCAAGCGTGACGTCGTCGTCGAGGCAACCAAGACGGGTCAGTTGTTCGTACTCGACCGAGCTACTGGAAAACCAGTTTTTCCCGTCGAAGAGCGCGCGGTGCCACGCAGCGACGTTCCAGGCGAGCAGAGCTGGCCGACACAGCCGTTCAACACTGTGATAGCGCCGCTGACTCCCCAGGGAATCGATTCGACCGAGATCTGGGGCGACACACCGGAGTCGCTTGCGGCATGTCGTGCGATGATACGACCGTTGCGAAACGATGGCATGTATACGCCGCCGAGTCTGCGTGGCACGATTCAGCGTCCGTCCAATGTAGGTGGCGCGGCATGGGGTGGTGTCGCGTTCGACGCTCGCACCAACACCATCATCGTTCCCGAGAACCGCATACCCGCGATGATGCAGCTCATCGACTCCGCGGCATACAAGCGCGACGGCATCAGCAGCGCCGACTCGCGTCTCGGATACGAATACACACAGATGCACGGGACACCGTACGTCATGCGACGCCGCTCCCTGCTCGTCGGTCCGGACACCGTACCGTGCGTCAAGCCGCCATTCGGAACGCTCATCGCGCTCGACATGTCGACCGGTGCTCGCCGTTGGGAAGTGCCGCTCGGTGGGTGGCCAACGGGCGGCCCGGGGCGCGAGAAGTGGGGCGGCCTGGCGCTTGGCGGCCCGATCGTCACGGCTGGCGGGGTCATATTCCAAGCTGGCACGCTGGACCGTATGGTGCGAGCATACGACGCAGCAGACGGAACGGAGCTGTGGCACGCCCAGCTTCCGGCGGGCGCGCGCATGACGCCCATGACGTATGTGAGCGGAAGAGATGGCAGACAGTACGTGGTGATAACAGCCGGCGGTGGAAAGGAATTTGGTGCCGGCGACTACGTGATGGCGTTCGCCCTGCCTGCGGACCATTGACGGCCACGTAGGAGGCAGTCGTGCGGAACTCCGTGGAGCGTTACTTTCCCATCGTTCGGGTAGATATGGC
>Ga0134128_10007461_pt1 | contig 13227 bp, 11 predicted proteins | sample KB31754_FD_96462 | JGI IMG/M metagenome (GOLD analysis project Ga0134128, IMG submission 96462) | Terrestrial soil microbial communities with excess Nitrogen fertilizer from Kellogg Biological Station, Michigan, USA - KB3-175-4 | ecosystem: Environmental > Terrestrial > Soil > Unclassified ... | reverse complement strand
GTCGTAGTCGGTGCGCACGATGGCGTCGACCATCTGGTCCTCGGTGAAGTCCTGGGATCCGTCGATCTTGGGCACGAAACCGACCAGGTCGCCGTCCCGCAGCACCTGAGCGCCCAGCCCGGCGGTGCCCTCGGTGCTCCACTGGGCCTCACGGCCACCGGGCAGCTTCACCGCGACCCCGAACTTGTCCATCCCCGTACGCGCGAGGCTGGCGTTGATGCCGCGTTCCCGCAGTCGGTCCACTACGCGCCGCGCTTTGCTCTCCTGCACGTCGGGGAGGATATCCGCTTCGGCCCGGTCCCCAGGCCGGCGTATCCGCTGGGTCAGCTCAGAGTCTGCCCAGGAGGGCTCGTACGCTTATGAGCGGAAATGCTCGACCTGCGCAGCTTCCAGAAGTTCGTGAGTCAGCCGCGGCCCAGGCTGACGACCGCCGCCGCGGCCGGGTCAGGGTTGCAGGACGGCCTTGACGTAGCCGTCGGCGCGGGCGTCCATCAGCTCGTAGGCCTGGTCGGCGCCGTCCACGCCGAAGCGGTGGGTGATCAGCGGGGCGTAGCTGAACCGGTGGGCCAGGATCAGGTCCAGGGCGTCGCCCATGGCTCGCATCAGGCGGGTCTGGTCCGGGCAGAACCCGTTGACGATCGTCACCGCCTTGTACCAGAGGTCCATGTCCATCATGGCGTCGCCGGCGTGGTGGTAGCCGACCACGCTCAGCGTGCCGTAGGGCCGGACCAGGCTGGACGCGGTGGCCAGGCCCGGCGTCACCCCGGTCGCCTCGAGCACGATGTCGGCCCGCTGGTCGCGGGCCCGGCCCGCGCTGTCAAACCCCGCGCCGTCAAACCCCGCGCCGTCAAACCCCGCGCCGTCAAACCCCGAGCCGGCGTACTCGGCGGGCACCTCGTCGGGCGCGAAGGCCAGGTCGGCGCCCAGCTCCAGGGCCCTGGCCCGCGCGGCCGGGATCGGGTCCACGCCGATGAGCAGGCCGGGGGCGCGGTCCCTGACGAGCTGGATCAGGCCCAGGCCCATGAACCCCAGGCCGACCACGGCGACCCGGTCGCCGGCCGACATCCGGGTCCGCGACAGTGCCTCCTCCAGGTCGGCGACGGGCTCGCCGATGGCCAGGGCGGGCTCGATCCCCTCGGGCACGGGCAGGATGCGCGCGGCGTTCATGATCGCCAGCGAGGCAAAGCCCTGGCTGCCGAGGCCGGTCACCAGGTCGCCGGCGGACCAGCCCCTGGCGTTGCGGCCGGCGGCCACGACCCGGCCGGCGATCTCGTGCCCGAGCCGGATCGGTGCGGCGTCGGCCCCACGGCCACGGCCGCCGGTGCGCCATGGAGTCAGGTCGGAGGTGCACACGCCACTAGCTACCACCTCGACAAGAACCTGGTCGTCGGCGGGCACCGGATCGGGGACCTCGATGACCTCGGACGTGCGCGGGCCGACGATCTGGCTGATCCTCATGCGTCCTCCTCGGGCAGAACGGGTGAAATTACCTCAGCTCATCAGCGCCACGACCGCGCGCCGGACCGTAGCGAGTGACCGCAGCAGACTTTCGGTCGCGTAGTGGCATCTAGTGGCTCCCTCGCGGGTCGTCCCCGTCATCCCATCAGCGGCACGATGAGCTGCCGGATGTGCGCGGTAACAGGCGTCCAGGGCGTAAATCGGCGGCAAGGTCTTGCTGTAGCAGACATGTCTCGTCTTATACTGGCTTCTAGTGGAGTGTAGTGGTCTACTACAGGCACACCACTCTTGAGCCCCCCGAAGGAGCGCCTGTTGTCCTCCCGCACCTGTGCCGTGGTCGCGGCCGGATCCCAGGGCTGGGTCCACGCTCAGGGCTACCAGGCGGCGCGGGACAGCCACGGCGCCGAGCTGGTGGCGGTGGCGGACACCAACGTGCAGGCGGCCCGCGACCTGGCCGCCGAGCTGGGCATCCCCGGCGTCTACGACAGCCACGAGGCGATGTTCAAGGCCGAGCACCCCGACGTGATCAGCATCTGCACGCCGCCGGCCACCCACCTGGAGATCGCCAGGGCGGCCATCGCGGCGGGCGTGCGGGCGATCCACTGCGAGAAGCCGATCGCCACCTCATACGGCGACGTGCTGGAGATGCAGCGGCTGGCCAGCGAGGCCAGCGTGCAGCTCACGGTCAACCTGCAACGGCGCTTCGAGCCCGTGCACCGGTTCGCCCGCGACCAGATCGCGGCCGGCGCCATCGGCGACGTGGTCAGCCTCGAGGGCTACTGCCCGAACCTGCCCGACTGGGGATCGCACATCGTTGACCTGCTGCTGTTCTACCTTGGCGACCGGCCGCCGAGCTGGGTGATGGGCCAGGTCGACGTGACGGTCAACCGCTACGTCTACGGCGCGTTCGCCGAGACCTCCTCGCTCACCCAGGTCAAGTGGGATGACGGCGTCAGCGCGGTGATCACGACCGGCCGCGAGCCGCAGACGCCGCTGCTCAACCTGGAGAACAACCTCGGCATCCTGGTCCAGGGCACCGCTGGCCGCCTCGACGCGCGCGGCGCGCGGTGCCTGATCCGGCGGTTCGGGCCGGACGACCTGGTCTTCACCTCGCCGTTCGATCGGAATACGAATAACTGGGCCCGGTTGGTTGACCCGGCCATCATTGCCTGCACAGCGCAGGCCATCGCCGACTTGCTGACCTGCCTGGAAGCCGGCCATCAGCCGGTCCTGCGGGCCGAGCTCGGAGCCCGTGGCGCCGAGATCATCTTCGCCACCTACGAGAGCAGCCGGTCTCGCCGGCGCGTTGTCCTGCCGCTGGACACCCGCGACAACGCCCTGCTCACCGGGCTGGCGGAGGGTTTCTGGCAGCCCGTCGGCGAGCAGCGCTCGACCTACTGATTAGCACCGAGGCCGCCAAGATGACCCCACCGCCAGCCCTGAGCCGCCCGCCGACGGCGATCGTGGTGCTCAACGGCGACGATGTCTATGAGGATCTGTTCAGCGCCGGGCTCAAGCTCACCGAGCTGCTGGCCGGCCTGGGGTTCGCCGCCCGGACCGCGATGGGCACGGCCCGGCTGGCCGCGCTGGCGCAGGCGCCCGCCGACCTGATCGTGCTGTACACGGCGATGGGGCACTTCCCGCCGGCCCGTCAGGCCGCGCTGGCCGGAGCGGTCGGCGCCGGGGCCGGGCTGCTGGCCGTGCACGCATCGAACGTGTTCCCCAGCGCCGACGGCCGGCTGGACGAGGACTTCCGGCTGGCCTACGAGCTGATCGGCAGCCGCTATGTGTCCCACGGGCCGCGGCCTCACGAGAGCCGGTTCGTGGTCGAGTCCGAGCCGGGCCACATGATCACCCGGAACCGAGGGCCGTTCGCGATAAGCCACGAGCACTACCAGCTCGAGCTGGCCGCGGATGCCGAGGTCGTGGCCTGGCGCCAGGTCGGCGCCGGTCGGGAGCCGGTCCTGCACGTCCGCCAGCACGGCCGGGGCCGGGTCTGCTACCTCCAGCTCGGCCACGACATGCGGGCCTGGGACGACCCGTTCGTGCGCACCCTGATCACCCGCGCCGCCTGGTGGGCGGTCGCCGGGGCGAGCACAGACCGGGAGAGCACAGAAAAGGAGGCCGTAGCGGTATGAGAGTCCTGGGAAGGCGGCTGTTCTTCTACGCCGTGACGGCCTGGGCGGCGATCACGCTGAACTTCATCCTGCCCCGGCTCATGCCGGGCAACCCGGCCCAGGGCCTGATCGAGCGCTTCGCCGGGCGGCTCAGCCCGGCCGCCGTGCATGCCATCGAGGTGCTGTTCGGCCAGCCGCACACCAGCCTGATCTCGCAGTACCTCGCGTACTGGAAGCAGGTCGTGACGTTCAACTGGGGCATCTCCTACACCTACTACCCGACGCCGGTAGGCACGGTCATCCGGGAGAGCATCTTCTGGACGCTGGTGCTGATCGGCTTCTGCACGGTCATCGGCTTCGTCCTGGGCACGCTGCTCGGGATGATCGTCGGCTGGCGGCGCGGATCCTGGCGGGACGCGCTCATCCCGATCACCACGTTCCTGTCCTCGCTGCCGTACTTCTGGCTCGCGCTCATGGCGATCCTGGTCTTCGCCGTGACCTGGGGCTGGTTCCCCAGCTCGGGCGGCTATGGCATCGGCATCCCGATCGGGTTCAGCTGGACGTTCATCAGCAGCGCCATTTACTACGGGACACTCCCGGCGCTGACCATCATCGTGGCGTCGGTGGGCGGCTGGCTGCTCGGCATGCGCAACATGATGGTGACCACGCTCAACGAGGACTACGTCCTGCTGGCCGAGGCCAAGGGGCTGTCCCGGCTCCGGGTCATGTTCACCTACGCGGGCCGCAACGCGGTCCTGCCCTCGGTGGCCGGGTTCGCCATGTCGCTCGGCTTCGTGGTCGGCGGCGCCATCGTGACCGAGATCGTCTTCAACTATCCCGGCATCGGGACGGTCCTGTTCCAGGCGGCTAAGGGCCAGGACTACCCGTTGCTCGAGGCGATCTTCCTGACGATCACGATCGCGGTGCTGCTGGCCAACCTGCTGGCCGATGTGGCTTACATCGCGCTCGACCCACGGACGCGGGAGGGCTAGATGCTGATCAGCACCGAACTTGAGACCGCGGTCGACACCGAGGAAAGCCCCAGCGGCCGGGCCTGGCTGCGCGGCCTGCTGGCGCCCAAGGTCCTGGCCGGCGTGGTCATCGTCCTGCTGTTCGTGCTCATGGCCATCTTCGGGCCGTTCCTGGACCACACCGACCCTGGTGCGATCACCAGCGCGAAGCTTCAGGCGCCGTCGACGGCCCACCTGCTCGGGACCACGCAGCAGGGCCAGGACGTGCTGGCCCAGGTGGTCTACGGGGCCCGCATCTCCATCGAGGTCGGGTTCGGGGCCGGCATCCTGGCCACGCTGTGGTCGGTCATCATCGGCCTGACCGGCGGCTACCTGACGGGCACCAGCAGCGAACTGCTGTCCATGTTCTCCAACGTGTTCCTGGTCATCCCGAGCCTGCCGCTGGTGGTCATCCTGGCCTCGTACCTGCCTAACTCCGGGGCGGCGGGCATCATCATCGTGATCACGGTGACCAGCTGGGCCTGGGGCGCGCGGGTGCTCCGGGCCCAGACGCTCTCGCTGCGCCGACGAGATTTCGTCGAGGCGGCCAGGGCCACCGGCGAGAACACGCTCAAGATCATGCTGTACGACATCCTGCCCAACGAGCTGGCCATCATCACGGCCACGTTCCTGGGCTCGGTGGTCTACGCGATCCTGACCGAGGCCAGCATCGCCTTCCTCGGGCTGAGCAACGTCACCCAGTGGTCCTGGGGCACGATGCTGTACTGGGCTCAGGTCAGCGGGGCCGAGCTGGCCAGGGCGTGGTGGTGGTTCATCCCGCCGGGCCTGGCCATCGCGCTGGTCGGAACGGGGCTGGCGTTCATCAACTTCGGCCTGGACGACGTGATCAACCCCCGGCTGCGGACCGGGCAGGCCAAGCGCCAGCGCTGGCTGGGCCTGCGCGCGGTGGCCTGGTTCGCCGGCCGGGCGGCGCGGCGGGTCGCACCTGGGGTCGCCGACACCGGTGCCGGCGCCGCGGGAACGCGGGCCGCCGCGGGCGCCGGGGCCGAGCCGGGCGCGGGCGCGGCGACGGCGGGCGCGCGGGGGCCGGCCGTGCTGGAGCTGCGCAACCTGCGGGTGGTCTACGGCGGCGGCAGCGCGCCGGTCCAGGCGGTGAACGACGTCTCGCTCACGCTGCACCGGGGCGAGGTGCTCGGCGTCGCCGGGGAGTCGGGCTCGGGCAAGTCCACGCTGGCTCGCGCGGTGACCCGGCTGCTCAGGCCGCCGGCCGAGATCGTGGCCGGCGAGATGATCTACACCGACCGCTCGGGCCGCCAGATCGACATCGCCGAGCTGCCCGACAAGGACCTGCGCAAGTTCCGCTGGGAAGAGATCTCGATCGTCTTCCAGTCGGCGATGAACGCGCTCAACCCGGTGCTCACGCTCGGCACCCAGATCGACGACGTGCTCCGGGCCCACCGGCCCGGCATGCGCAAGCCGCAGCGGGTGGCCAGGGTCCGCGAGCTGCTCCAGCTGGTCGGCATCTCCCCGGACCGGGCCGGCGCCTACCCGCACGAGCTGTCTGGCGGCATGCGGCAGCGCGCGATGATCGCCATGGGCCTGGCCCTCGATCCCGAGATCATCGTCATGGACGAGCCGACGACCGCGCTGGACGTGGTCATCCAGCGGCAGGTCATCGAGACGATCAGCGCGCTCAAGGACAAGCTCGGGTTCTCGGTCATCTTCATCACCCACGACCTGTCCCTGCTCATCGAGCTCTGCGACACGATCGCGATCATGTACGCCGGGAAGATCGCCGAGCTGGCCCCGGCCGAGCAGCTGTACGAACGCCCGCTGCACCCCTACAGCCAGGGCCTGCTGGGCTCGTTCCCGACGCTGACCGGGCCCAAGCGGACGCTGACCGGCGTCCCCGGCTACCCGCCCGACATGCGCCGGCTGCCCGCGGGCTGCTCGTTCCAGCCACGCTGTCCGCGCGCCTTCGACCGGTGCAGCCAGGCGCCGCCGTTGCTGGTCACGCCGGCCGACGCGCCGGCCGACGAGGTCGCCTGCTTCCTGTATCAGGGCGGGGCCCCGGCAGCGAGTGTTCCTGTCCCCGAGCAGGACCTAGCCACGGGAGGCATGGGAACTATGGGAGGCAGTCATGCCTGACGCCATTCTCGAGGCCGTCCATGTGACCAAGCACTTCCCGGTGCACGGGAGCAAGGACGGCGGGCGCTTCGGCGACCTGCACCGCCGGGTGGTGCACGCGGTGGACGACGCCTCGCTCGGCCTGTACCCGGGCCAGGTCACCGCGCTGGTGGGCGAGTCCGGCTCGGGCAAGTCGACGCTGGCCCGGATCCTGGCCGGGCTGTACAAGCGGACGTCGGGCGAGGTACTGCTGCGCGGCCGGCCGGTCCGGGCCACCCACGGCCGGGCGTTCCGCGAGCACGTCGGCGACGTCCAGCTGATCCTGCAGGACCCCTACGGGTCGTTCAACCCCATGCTCAAGGTGTCCACTCACCTGCAGCGGGCCGTCCGCATTCACGAGCCCGGCCGCGGTGTCGCAAGAACAGGCGCCGGCCTGCGCGCCCGGACCGGTGAGCTGCTGGAGCAGGTCAACCTGGCGCCTCCGCGGCAGTTTCTCGAGAAGTACCCCCACGAGCTGTCGGGTGGCCAGCTGCAGCGGGTGTCCATCGCCCGGGCGCTGGCGGCCCGGCCGTCGGTCATCCTGGCCGACGAGCCGGTGTCCAACCTCGACGTCTCCATCCGGCTCGGCGTGCTCAACCTGCTGGCCGAGCTGACCAGCGCCAACCGGGTGGCGCTGCTGTACGTCACGCACGACGTGGCGTCGGCGCGGTACTTCGCCAGCGAGACGGCGGTCATGTACGCCGGCGAGCTGGTCGAGAGCGGGCCCTCGGAGAAGGTCACCAGGGAGCCGGCCCACCCCTACACCCGGCTGCTGATCTCGTCGGCGCCCGATCCGGCCCGGCCCGCGGGCCGCGATCAGGTCCAGGACAAGGGCCAGCCGCCGAGCCTGATCAGCCCGCCCGCGGGCTGCCGGTTCCACCCCCGTTGCCCGCTGGCCATGGAGAAGTGCTCGACGCAGGCGCCGCCCCGGTTCGAGCTGGGCGGCGGGCACTGGTCGCGCTGCTGGCTGTTCGAGGGCGGCGGCACTACGAGCAGCATCGCGAGCCCCATCGGCGGCCCCGAACCCGACGGGACCGCGAGCTAAACGACCCGCATTGCCATCTGGCGAGAACCTGGGAGGTATTCGCGTCATGAGCAAGAAAAGACTCTGGCTAGGCTGCACCGCCGCGGCGGCGGCCGTGATCACGGTGGCGGCCTGCTCCAGCGGCGGCGGTGCCGGCAGCGGCGGCGTGTCCGGGAAAGGCTCGGACATCACGCTGACCGTCGCGGGCGAGGCCGTCGGCATGACCAGGGTGTTCAACCCGTACCTGCCCACCAATGCCCTCGGGCTGGCGGGCAACTCGGTGGCCAGCGGCAACTCCTCGGGCTTCATCAACGAGCCGCTGGTCCAGGTGGACTACGTCCGCTCCAACTACGTCATCCCGTGGCTGGCCCGGTCCTGGGCCTGGTCGAACGGCAACAAGACGCTGACCTTCCACCTGCGCCAGGGCGTGAAGTGGAGCGACGGGAAGCCGTTCTCCAGCGCGGACGTGGTCTTCAGCTACGAGCTGATGAAGAAGTACCCGGCCCTGAACGGCAACGGCATCCAGTTCAATTCGGTCACCGCGCCCAACGCCAACACCGTGGTGCTGACGTTCTCAGGCCCCGAGGAACTGAACTTCGACCCGATCGCCAGCCTGATCATCGTGCCCCAGCACATCTGGAGCAAGGTCAAGAACCCGACCACGTTCGCCGACGCCGACCCGGTCGGCACCGGCCCGTTCAAGCTGGCCAGCTTCACCCCGCAGAGCTACCTGCTGACCAAGAACACGGACTACTGGCAGAAGGGCAAGCCGGAGATCGCCGGGCTGCGGTTCGTGGCCTACAGCGACAACTCGACCCAGGCCAACGCGATCACCGAGGGCCAGATCGACTGGGCGGCGGACTACATCCCCAACGCGCAGACGACCTACCTCAACCGCAGCCCGAACAACCACTACTGGGTGCCGGAGGCGGGCTCGGACGGCCTGATCCCCAACCTGGACACCTGGCCGCTCAGCGACCTGGCCGTGCGCAAGGCCATCAGCCTGGGCATCAACCGCGGCGCCATCGGCGCGGCCCGGAACTCGCCGCCGGCGACGAACGTGACCGGGCTGCCGGTGCCCAGCTTCCAGTCGATCATCGCCCCGCAGTACGCGAACGTGAACTTCAAGCAGGACGTGCCAGGGGCCAAGAAGATCCTGGCCGCCGACGGCTGGAAGATGGGGTCGAACGGCTACCTGGAGAAGGGCGGCCGTGAGCTCCAGTTCTCGGTGTCATTCCCCGGCGCCTTCACCGACATCGCCGCGGCCGCGTCGGTGCTGGCCCAGGAGCTCAAGACGCTGGGCATGAAGATGACGATCGACACGGTGGCGACCAACGAGATCAACACGCTCACCGGGCTGGGCAAGTTCCAGTCCACGATGGGCTACCCGGTCGGCTACGTGCCGACGGCGTGGTCGTTCTACTCCGAGCAGATGGACCCGCAGTTCTACCAGCCCATCGGCAAGAACATCCCGACCTACGAGGACATCGAGCGGTTCAAGGACCCGACGGCGCTCAAGCTGTTCCAGGAGTACCCGACGGCCAGCCCGGCTGAGCAGGAGAAGATCAACGCCCAGCTGGAGGGCATCTGGTCCAGCCAGCTGCCGGTCATCTCGATGATCTACTGGGGCGACTACGCGGAGTGGAACTCCAGCAAGGTCACCGGGTGGGCGACCGCCTCCAACCCCTACTTCATGCCGAGCCCGAACGAGGTCGTGGCCCTGCACCTGCACGCGACCAGCTAGCTGGGGGCGGGGTCCCGCGGGCTGGGCACGGGACCCCGCTTCCTGCCTGTCATCAAGGAGGAAGGCTCACCGTGGTCATGCAGTCGGCGCCGCGCGCGATGGTGATCGTGAACGGCGATGACATCCATCACGACCTCATCGGCGCGTCGCTGGTGTTCCAGCAGATCGGCACCGAGGCCGGGTTCGCCACTCGGCGGGCCGCCGGCACGGGCCGGTTCATCGACCCGCGGCCGGAGACGGCGCAGGCCGAGGTCTACCTGTTCTATACGTCGGGCGGTCAGTTCGGGACCGGCCAGCAGCAGGCCCTGGCCCAGGCGGTCGCGGGCGGCAAGGGCATGGTGTCGATCCACTGCTCCAACATCCTGGGCTGGCAGGGCGACGGGGTGGACCCCGCCGACCGGCCGCTGTTCGAGCTGCTCGGGAACCGGTACCTGTCGCACGGGCCGGGTCGCCACGAGGGACGGCACACCATCGAGATCGTGGCCGATCATCCGGCGACCGCCGGGGTCACAGACTTCGAGCTGTTCGACGAGTACTACGAGTTCGAGCTGGCCGACGAGAAGATCACGGTGCTGGCGCAGCGGCACCGCGCCGACGGCGTGACCATCCCGGTCATGTACGCCCGCGAGGTGGGCGCGGGGCGGGTGGTCTACCTAGCCCTCGGCCACGACATGCGGGCCTGGGGCGAGCCGCCGTTCCGCGCCCTGGTCCGCCAGGCGCTGGCCTGGGCCTCCGGGCGGGAGTCGTGACCGGAGCCGAGGCCGCGCCGCCGGGAATCGGCGTGATGATGTACACGGTACTGGAGCAGGCCAGGGCCGACCTGGAGGGCACGCTGGCCCGGCTGGCCGCGATCGGCTACCAGGGCATCGAGACCTACGGCCTGGTCGAGCACTTCGGCCCGGCCCGGGTCCGCCGCGCCATCGACGCCGCGGGCCTGACGCTGACCAGCGCGCACGCTCCGTTCCCGGCCGGGGACCAGGCCCAGCGAATCCTGGACGAGAACGCCGAGCTCGGCGCCGAGGTACTGGTGTGGAGCATGGAGCGGGAGGAGTTCGACAGCCCGAGAGCCATCAGCCAGGGGCTGCTTCGGATTAACCAGGCCGCCGAGCTGGCCGCCGGTCGCGGGATGCGGATCGCCTACCACAATCACTTCGCCGAGTTCGCTCAGGTCTTCGACGGCCGGCAGGCGTATGACCTGCTGCTGTCCGAGCTGGACGACCGGGTGCTGGTAGAGCTGGACGCCTACTGGGCGCTGATGGGCGGCGCGGACGCGGCCGAGGTACTGGCCCGGCTGGGCGACCGGGCCTGGTTCGTGCACGTGAAGGACGGCCCCGCGGTCAGCTACGACGACGACGTGATGGTGCCGATCGGCGAGGGCCAGATCGACTGGGTCCGGGTGCTCACCGCGCCGTCCGGGCTGCGCTGGCACATCGTGGAGCTGGAGCGGCTGCACGTGGACACGTTCGAGGCGCTGGAGCGCAGCTACGCCTACCTGGTCGGCCGTGGCCTGTCGGCCGGCTCGGCGCCGGTGCCGGCATGAGTATGCAGATCCTGTTCCTGGGCGGGGCCGGGATGATCGGCTCGGCGGCCGCCGCCGAGGTGGTGCGCCAGGGTCACCAGCTCACGATCGTGACCAGGGGCGAGCCCCGGCGGCGGGTGCCGCCCGAGGCCCGGCAGCTGCGGGCCGACGTGCACGACGCGGCCGGGCTGCGCGGGGCGCTCGCGATGAAGGGGGCTCGGGGAGGGCCGGGGAGGTGGGGAGGGCCGGGGAGGTGGGTGGGGGGTGGGTACGACGCGGTGGTCAACTGGGTCGGCTTCACCCCGGCCCAGCTCGACGGCCACCCCGAGCTGTTCGCCGGCATCGCCGGGCAGTACGTGTTCATCAGCACCTGCTCGGTGTTCGCCCGGCCGGTGCCGCAGCTGCCGGTCACCGAGTCCTCGCCGCGCCGCCAGCCGGTGTTCGGCTACGCCCGCGACAAGATCGCCTGCGAGGAGTTCCTGGCCGGCGCCTACCGGGACGGCGGGCTGCCGCTGACGATCGTGCGGCCGTTCCACACCTACGACGCCACCGTCGTGCCGGTGCTGGCCGGCTGGACGGCGATCGAGCGGATGCGCGCCGGCCGGCCGGTCATCGTGCACGGCGACGGCACCTCGCTGTGGACGCTGATGCACGCCAGCGACTTCGCCCGGGCGCTGGTCCCGCTGCTCGGCAATGGGCATGCCGTGGGCGAGAGCGTCAACGTGGTCAGCGGCGACATCCTGATCTGGGACCAGATCCACCTCACGCTGGCCGCCGCGGCCGGCGTGGCCAAGCCCGTGCTGGCCCACCGGTCGAGCGAGTCGATCGCGGTGGAGTGGCCGTCCTGGGGCGAGGTGCTGGAGCACGACTTCCGCCACTCGATGCTGTTCGACACCGGCAAGCTGGCCCGGCTGGTGCCGGGCTTCGCGCCGCGGGTGTCGTTCGCGGCCGGGGCGCGCGGGATCATCGAGTACTACGACGGCGACCCGGCCCGCCGGCGGGTGAGCGCCGACCTCGATGCCGCCTTCGACCGGCTGCTGGCCCGATGACCGCGCCCGGATCTACGATCGGACATCGCTTGTTCTGCTGGGCCGAACCAGGCGAGCGGTGCAGCCGTGGTTAATCAGAGCCGAATATTGCCCAGCCGGCAACGGCGCGGCCGAAAAGTATCCGGCGACACTCCACCCGACCACGAGAGGCCCGAGGTCATGGACAATGCCCGCGAGGTAGTCGCGATGATCCGGTCCGACTACCCGGAACCGCTGTGGATCCAGGCCGCGACCCTGATCCATGACCAGATCAACGACGGCGTGCTCAAGGCCGGCGCCCGGCTGCCACCGGAGCGCGAACTGTGCCAGCAGCTCGGCATCAGCCGGGTCACGCTGCGCAAGGCGCTGAACCAGCTCGTCGGGGCCGGGGTGCTCAACGCCTCTCACGGCCGCGGCTGGTACGTGGCCAAGAGCGCCAGCCGCCGCGAGTGGCCCAACACCCTGGAGTCGTTCAGCGAGACGGCGGCCCGGATGGGCCTGGAGCCGCAGTCCGAGGTGCTGCGGGCCGAGGCCGCCCCGGCCAGCTTCGACGAGGCCGAGGAGCTGTCCATCGCGCCCGGCACCGACCTGTTCCACCTCGACCGCGTCCGGCTGCTGGACGGCATGCCCATCGCGCTGGACTCGACGCAGATCCCGCTCGCGGTCCTGCCCGAGATCGGCAAGTCCGATTTCACCAGGGACTCCCTGTACACCACGCTGTCCGACGCTGGCATCGAGCCGCTGCGGGCCGACGCCACCATGGAGGCCCGCGAGGCCGACGCCGACGAGGCCCGGTACCTGCGCATCGAGGTCGGCAAGCCGTTGCTGGTCATGCGCCAGCTCGCGGTGGACACGGGCGACCGGCCGCTGTTCAGCTCGACGATCAAGTACGCGGGTGAGCGCTACCGCCTGCGCACGTCGTTCTCGCGCCCGCAGGCGCTGGGCCGGCCGCGGACGGGCTGAGTGGGCCGGCCGGCCTTAGTCAGCCTGTTGTTGGTTGGTCTGTTATGGGTTGGTCTCTATTTGGTCTGCCGTGGCAGCTGCGCCGTGGCGGGAAAGGGAGCGTGTCGTGGTCGGGGTCGGGGTCGGGCTGATCGGGTCGGGGTTCATCGCGGACACGTACGCCGATGCGCTGCAGGACGTCAGGAACGCCGAGGTGACCGCGAACTACTCGCGGGACCTGAACCGGGCCCGGGCCCT
>Ga0134128_10007460_pt1 | contig 13227 bp, 14 predicted proteins | sample KB31754_FD_96462 | JGI IMG/M metagenome (GOLD analysis project Ga0134128, IMG submission 96462) | Terrestrial soil microbial communities with excess Nitrogen fertilizer from Kellogg Biological Station, Michigan, USA - KB3-175-4 | ecosystem: Environmental > Terrestrial > Soil > Unclassified ... | reverse complement strand
TCGAGAAACTATACGTCAAAGGGGCCGAAATCAATCACAAGGGCTGGAATCCCCTGCTGTATGCCGCATCCGCCGGCCACGCGAAAATCGTCCAATTGTTGCTGGATGGCGGTGTACCGGTCAACGCCACATCCGACAACGGGACAACCGCATTAATGATGGCGGCAAGAGGCAATCACACTATAACTGTCAAAGTTCTCCTGAAAAACGGCGCAGACCCTAATATCAGGAATGAAGCGGGTGGAACCGCCTTGCAATGGGCAGTAGCCAGGAACCGTGAGGAAGTCGCCGAATTGCTGAAAAGCGGCGGCGCAAAGGAATGAAGAACGGCTTGCTAATTTCGGCGGTTTACCTGCTCAACCAGACGGAATCCCTATGACCACGATTGGTTTCAATCATTACAATCTGCGCGCTCCCCGTGAGCTCATGGAAGAACTCAAGGCGTTCTATTGCGAGGTGGTGGGTCTCGAACAAGGCCAGCGGCCGGATTTCGGGAACTTCGGATATTGGTTGTATGCCGGCGATCACTGCGTCCTTCACCTGAGCCAGGCACGGCCTGAGGAGAAACGCCTGACGCATGTCGCCACCACCTTCGACCATGTGGCATTCAGCTGCACGGAGCGTCCGGAAATGGAGGAGCGACTGAAGCGGCACAATATAGAATTCACGACGGGCCAGGTACCCTCGCTGGGCATTGCCCAGCTATTCTTCAAGGACCCGGCAGGAAACGGTGTGGAACTGAATTTTTCCGAGGATCATCACTGAAAATTTCATGGATGGCCTGCAAATTCGGAGACTATGAAAATGACAAAGCCGCTCCAGGATAAAGTCGCCATTGTCACCGGTGCATCACGCGGCATCGGCGCCGAAATTGCGCGCACGCTCGCGGGTGCCGGCGCAAAAGTCGTGGTTAACTATCTGGGCAGCCGAAAAGCCGCCGAAACGGTTTGTACCGGGATCATGCAATCAGGGGGCGAATCGCTTGCTGTGAAAGCGGATGTCAGCAACTCGGCCGAAATGCGCCAACTCTTCGATGCGGCTATCGAACGCTTCAGCTGCGTGGATATACTCGTCAATAATGCGGGGGTGCTTGTTTCCCGGAGCATTGCCGATATCCGCGACGAAGAATTCGACCGGGTCCTGAACGTCAATATCAAGAGCGTTTTCTATGCCTTGCGCGAAGCTTCAACCCGGCTCGCGGACGGTGGGCGCGTGGTCAGCCTTTCCAGTACCGTTACCCGTCTGATGCTGCCGAATTATGGCGCCTACGCAGCGAGTAAAGGGGCCGTCGAACAACTGACCCGCGTCTTCGCCAGGGAAGCGGGCACACGCGGCATTACCGCCAACATCGTGTCGCCGGGGCCGGTAAATACCGAAATGTTTACGACGGGCAAGAACGAGGAGACGATCAAGCGGATGGCGGGAATGTCCTTTGCGGGCCGCATCGGCGAGCCGGAGGACATCGCACGGGTAGTGCTTTTTCTCGTCAGCGATGGTGCCGGCTGGGTCACCGGACAGAATATCAGCGTGAGTGGGGGTGTCGCTTGAATTCGGAACGCCGGAAGCACCTCTTCTCCTGGCCCTGAAGCAAACTTGGAAGGCCCCGACAGCCCATTTGCTATCGGAGCCCCTCGATATGCATTCCCGGTTAATTTTTTTCGGGAACGATTACCGTGGTATTGCCCGATTCGCCCTTCGGGCCTTGCGGTCCCGGCGAACCTTGCGAACCAATGGATATGCAGCCGCTTAATGTGGCCACTACAATTACCAGCATGCCCAGCTTCAGGTTTTTCATGAAATTCCCCTATTTTTATAGTAAAAATATCTTTGCCTATGGAATCCCCTTTCTGGAACAACCCCCATTCCAGACGGCATTCTCTTTTCTTTGAATGCCGAATGATATTGTACGACAATGCGTTGAATCGGAGTGTTTTTCAGTGGGATGTCGGCAGTTATTTGATCATTTCAAGCGATCCGTTGACGGTGGATATTTTAAATGCATAGTCCGTTCAAAACGCTGAAGGATATTTTATGGCTACAATACTCAACATAAGAAATAACCTATTTTTTATCAATATGATATAAGTTAATTCTTAGTATTAACTTTAATTCAGGAGACTGCACGCGGTTTTCTGGTTTTTATTCAAGGCAACCCTTCATCGGCACCCGTGGGAATGATATGGACTCGGACTATCCTGTAATTGCGCTCCATCTGGCCGGCGCCGTTATTGCGGGCGGCGCTATCGGCCTAGAACGAACTATCCACGGGCATCCTGCCGGTTTCAGGACACATGCGCTTGTAAGCCTTGGGGCATGCCTGCTGATACAGATGACGCTTTATGAGTGGCGATGGCTGCCCGGATCACCGGATTCGATGGGCGCGGATTCAAGCCGCGTGGCCCAGGGGATAATGACCGGCATAGGCTTTCTCGGGGCGGGGGTGATTTTCAAGGAGGGGCTCAGCATAAGAGGGTTGACAACCGCCGCCTCTATCTGGGTCACGGCCGGAATCGGTATCCTGATGGGCACGGGATTTTACTTTCCCGCAATTCTAGGAACCCTCCTCACACTCGGGATTCTCACTTTATTTCAGTGGGTTGAAGAGAGAATTCCGCATCAATCATACGCGCAATATCACGTCAGTTTCGACCGGAACAACGTACTGACGGAGCATCAGGTCAGAAATCTCCTGGCCAGCCACGGATTCGAGATTGCCAATATGAGCTATCGCATCACTCAAGCCGGATTGTTCGAATACCGCATGGATATCCGAACCACGACTCCCGGCAGAGCCTCCGCTCTCGCGGAAGAATTGCGCGCCCTGGAATCAGTCCGCGAATTCCGTATTTCGACAACCGGCAACTAGGCGCTATTAGACGCTTTAGGCCACGGAGGAAATCGCCGGAATCCCGACAGGCAAATGCGAATTAAAGGAAGCGCGCAAAAAAAAAGATCCCTCAAGGATCCCGTTCGCACAAAAACCGGAAAAGAGGCGTTTACCTCACAGCCCACCGATTAAAGGTCTCCACGAACATCCCGCTTGCCTCGTTTACCGCTACCCCCTCTATTCCCCGGCTTTTCACCTTATCCATCGCCAGGCAAAAGTTCCTTATTTCCATGCAATCCACCGCCCACTCTCCAGGCTCGGATTCATATACCGCATCGTCCATCGTCGAGGCAGCCGCATCCCAGTGCCCATGTGCAATCTCCACCAGGGCAATCTTGCATCGCGTCACCTGATCGGGAGGTGCCGTCATCAAAATTTCAAACATCGTTTTCATGATTGCCTCCTTAAAAATTACTCTTCCTACAAATAAGACCACGATCCCTTGATTTAGTGCGGCTCATGCATATTTTTTTCGTTCTGGCGGAGAATGCGGTGCAAGATTGCTGCCGAGGTGGCACACCTTGGAGAAATGGAGCGTGAGCAAACGGCCGGAATTCCCTGCCTGAGACAGGGTTGGCCTGTCATCCTGTTTTATGTTGGCTAACGTACAGAATGTTGCCGCAAGATTCGGAATACTAAGTTTATCCGTATTTTTTTTCTCCTCCCGGTCCTCGCCAGAACAACCCAGGGGCCGACCAAAAGGAATCTGACCCTTGAGTGTGCCGGTAGCGCAATCGGCCGAGGTTTGGCCTCTGGTAGTTTACTTCCTTCTCGTTATCGCGCTGATGGCGGGGGTTCTGACGCTCTCGCATCTTACGGGGGAACGTCATGGAGCGGGTGCGGCGAACGAGCCATTCGAGGCCGGTATCGTTACGGTCGGCTTTGCGCGATTGCGCCTGTCCGCCAAATTTTATCTGATTGCAATGTTCTTTGTGATCTTCGATGTGGAAGCCGTGTTCCTTTTTGCCTGGGCTGTCGCTTTTCGCGAGCTCGGCTGGGCGGGTTATATCGAAGTGGCTGTCTTCATCGGCGTTCTGGTCGCGGCACTTGCTTATTTATGGCGGCTGGGCGCTCTGGACTGGAGCTCCAGCGGCTCCAGCGGACATCGCTTCCATAGACAAAAAAGGAGTAGCCAATGCGATGGTCCCTGACCAAGGCAGCTGAGCCTACGGGGCAAACCGAGACGCCCGAGCCAGCACCCCAGGCTTCAAACACCCGCAGCAACCATGGTTTCGAGGAAGACGGGCGCCGCAGCGTCCTGCTGGCACGGCTGCAGGACCTCGTTGCGTGGGGACGCAAGAATTCCGTCTGGCCTTACAACTTCGGCCTCTCATGCTGCTACGTTGAAATGGCCACCAGCTTCACCAGCAAATATGACGTTGCCCGATTCGGGGCGGAAGTGATCCGCGCGTCGCCCCGACAGGCCGATCTGATCGTGATTTCCGGCACCGTATTCATCAAGATGGCGCCGGTGATCCAGCGGCTTTACGAGCAGATGCTGGAACCGCGCTGGGTCATCTCGATGGGTTCATGCGCCAATTCAGGCGGGATGTATGATATTTACAGCGTAGTCCAGGGAGTGGATGCCTTCATTCCGGTGGATATTTATGTTCCGGGCTGTCCGCCTCGCCCGGACGCATTCATGCAGGGCCTGAATCTGCTCCAGGATGCGATCGGCAAGGAGAGGCGCCCGTTGAGCTGGGTCATCGGTCCCCAGGGGGTGGAACGGTCGGAGCGGTTGTCGCAGCGGGATCTCAACAGGGCCGGGCGAATGCAACAAACGGTGCTGCGCAGCCCCGATGAGGTCTGAGCCTTGAACGATACTTTATCCAGCATTGCCCTGGAACCTGCCATTCCGGATATTCTCCAGGAACTGCAGAATCGCTTCGGTACGGCGATCGGCCCCGCCCAGGCAACCCGCGACGGCATGCCCACCCAGTGGATCGAAAGGAACAGGGCGCGCGACATCTTGCGTTACCTGAAACTGGAAGCGGAGCAGCCTTACCGCATGCTGTACGACCTCACCGCCATTGACGAGCGTGTGCGCAGCCACCGTGAAGGCCAGCCGGCAAGCGATTTCACCGTGATCTATCACCTGCTGTCGTTTGCCCGCAATGCGGATATCCGCCTCAAGGTAGCGCTCCCTGCCGGCGATGCGCTGATGCCCACCATCACCGACATCTGGCCTTCGGCTAACTGGTACGAGCGCGAGATCTGGGACATGTTCGGCATCGTCTTCGCCGGCCACCCGCGCTTGCGCCGCATCCTGCTGCCGCCCACTTGGCGAGGCCACCCATTGCATAAGGACCATCCGGCGCGCGCCACCGAAATGGCACCGTTCCGCCTGCCGCAGGACAAGGAGGAGGCCGAGCAGGAGGCATTGCGCTTCCATCCGGAAGAGTGGGGAATGCGGCGTGCGCATGACGGCACCGATTTCATGTTTCTCAACCTGGGTCCCAACCATCCCGGAGTGCATGGCGTCTTTCGCATCGTTTTGCAGCTCGATGGCGAAGAAATCGTCGACGCCGTGCCCGATATCGGCTTTCATCACCGCGGCGCGGAAAAAATGGGTGAGCGCCAGTCCTGGCATACCTATATTCCCTATACCGACCGCGTCGATTATCTGGGCGGTGTCATGAACAATCTTCCCTACGTGCTGGCGGTGGAAAAGCTGGCCGGCATCGAAGTGCCCGACCGGGTGAAGGTAATCCGCGTGATGATGTCCGAGTTTTTCCGTATCGCCAGCCACCTGGTGTTCTACGGCACTTATGCGCAGGATCTGGGTGCCTTGTCGCCGGTATTTTTCATGTTCACCGACCGCGAGCGGGTGTTCGATATCGTCGAGGCCATCTGCGGCGGACGCATGCACCCGAGCTGGTTTCGCATCGGCGGCGTAGCGCAGGATCTGCCGAAGGGATGGGACAAGCTCGTGCGGGACTTCCTCGATTACCTTCCGGCCCGGCTCGACGAATACGACAGGATTGCGCTGGGCAACAGCATCCTGAAGGCGCGCAGCCGGGATGTAGGCAGCTATACGGTCGACGAGGCAATCGAGTGGGGCGTCACCGGGCCCGGACTGCGCGCGTGCGGCTTCGAATGGGATTTCCGCAAGGCGCGGCCTTATTCGGGCTACGAGCAGTTCGAGTTCGATATACCCACGGGCCAGCGCGGCGATTGCTACGATCGTTGTGCCGTTCGCGTCGAGGAAATTCGCCAGAGCCTGCGCATCATCGAGCAGTGCCTGAACCACATGCCGGTCGGCCCCTACAAGGCGGATCACCCGCTTACCACCCCGCCGCTTAAAAAACACACATTGCAGGATATCGAGACCCTCATCGATCACTTCCTGGGCGTAAGCTGGGGGCCGGTCATTCCGGCGGGAGAAGCATTCATGGGCATCGAGGCGACCAAGGGAAGCAATGGCTATTACCTGATCAGCGACGGCAGCACCATGGCCTATCGGGTACGCATCCGCACCCCGTCCTTTCCACATCTGCAGATGATTCCCCTGATCAGCCGCGGGCTGATGATTCCCGATTTGATCGCCATCCTGGGCAGTATCGATTTTGTCATGGCCGACGTGGACCGTTGAGGAAATATGCTGAGCGAACAGGAAAAAACTGAAATAGCGGCCCACTCGCAGCACTACCCGACCGCGCGCGCGCTCTGCGTCGAGGCGCTCAAGATCGTGCAGCGGCACCGCGGCTGGGTGTCGGATGAAAGCATCGCGGACGTGGCCGAGGCCCTGCAGATGACTCCGGTCGAGCTGGAGGGCGTCGCGACTTTCTACAACATGATTTTCCGCAAGCCGGTAGGCAGGCACGTGATCCTGCTGTGCGACAGCGTAAGTTGCTGGATCATGGGTTGCGAGCAGCTGCGTGAGCATCTGCATGCGCGATTGGGTATCGGGCTGGGCGAAACGACCGTTGATGGCCGCTTCACCCTGCTGCCGAATGTATGCCTCGGCGCCTGCGACCATGCGCCGGCGATGATGATCGACAACGCGCATTATCAGGACCTGGATCCTGCCAGTGTCGATGAAATCCTCGCGAAGTATCCGAAGTATCCACAGGAAGAAAAAAAGGAAAAAAAAGAGCCTGCCAATGGAAACACCGCTGACCCATAACATCTCGCCGGGAAAAGAACCGCCGGATCTCGCGCAGTACGAGAAGGCGGGGGGCTACGCGGCACTGCGCAAGGCCTTGCGCATGGGGCCCGGCGAAGTCATGGCGGACATAAAGGCATCGAACCTGCGCGGGCGCGGCGGAGCGGGTTTTCCCACCGCGCAGAAATGGAGTTTCGTGCCGATGGGAGATGATGCGCCGCACCCTAAGTATCTCATCTGCAATGCGGACGAGATGGAGCCCGGCACGTTCAAGGACCGCCTGTTGCTCGAAGGCGATCCACACCAGTTGATAGAAGGCATGATCGTAAGCGCGTATGCGGTCCAGGCCGATATCGGCTATATCTTCCTTCGCTGGGCTTACAAACTGGCGGCGGAGCGGCTGGAGCAGGCAATCGCCGAGGCATACCGCCATGGATACCTTGGCAGGAATATCCTCGGCTCGGAATACAGCCTGCAGATGCACCTGCATGTCAGCGCCGGGCGCTATATGTGCGGGGAAGAGACCGCGCTGCTCAATGCGCTCGAAGGCAAGCGCGCCAATCCGCGCGCCAAGCCTCCCTATCCGCAGGTAAGCGGTTTATGGGGCAAGCCCACCGTCGTCAACAACGTCGAAACGCTGTGCAACGTGCCGCATATCGTGAACCACGGCGCCGCGTGGTTCAAAGGCCTGAGCCGTGGCGACGACAGCGGCACCAAGCTGTACGGCGTGAGCGGAAGGGTAAAGAAGCCGGGGCTATGGGAATTGCCGATGGGCACGCCCATCCGCGAAATCCTGGAAGAGCACGGGGGCGGCATGCGTGACGGATACCGGTTTCGCGGCCTCCTGCCGGGCGGCGCATCGACCAATTTCCTGGTCACCGACCACCTTGATGTAGCCATGGATTTCGATTCGATGCAGGCGGCGGGCAGCCGCCTCGGCACCGGCACTATGATCGTCCTCGATGACAAGACCTGTCCCGTAGGCATGCTGCGCAATCTCGAACACTTCTTCGCGCAGGAATCGTGCGGGTGGTGCACACCTTGCTGGTCCGGACTGTCCTGGGTCGAGCAGATCCTGCAAGGCCTGGAAGAAGGGCAGGGTCAGCCCTCGGATCTGGAACAGTTGCGATCCCATACGCGCCTGCTGGGTCCGGGGCATACGTTTTGCGCATTGGCGCCAGGGGCCGCGGAGCCGCTGGAAAGCGGCCTCAGGTATTTCAGGGATGATTTTGAACGGCACATCCGCGAGAAACGCTGCCCCTGGAGATGAAGGTGACAACTCTCCATATCGACAATCGGCCCTATCCGGTCAAAGATGGCGAAAACCTGCTGCAGGAATGCCTTTCGCTGGGGTTCGACCTTCCGTATTTCTGCTGGCATCCCGCGCTGGGCTCAGTGGGTGCCTGCCGTCAATGTGCGGTCAAGCAATTCAAAGACGAGGATGACAAGCGCGGCAAAATCGTCATGGCCTGCATGACGCCAGCCACGGAAGGAACCCGCATCTCGATCGACGACCCCGAGGCACGGGAATTCCGCGCCAGCATCGTCGAATGGCTGATGATCAATCACCCGCACGACTGTCCGGTATGCGACGAGGGAGGTGAATGCCATCTGCAGGACATGACGGTCATGACCGGGCATGCGTATCGCCGCTACCGTGGCCGCAAGCGCACGTTTCACAACCAGGACCTGGGCCCTCTCGTCAATCACGAGATGAACCGTTGCATCCAGTGCTACCGCTGCACGCGATTTTATCGCGAATACGCCGGCGGACGCGATCTGGATGCACTGGTGCTGCGCAATCAGGTCTATTTCGGCCGCCATGAGGACGGCACGCTCGAAAGCGAATTCAGCGGCAACCTGGTGGAGGTCTGTCCGACCGGTGTCTTTACCGATAAGACCCTGAAGCAGCATTACACCCGCAAGTGGGATCTCCAGACAGCGCCCTCGGTGTGCGTGCACTGCGCACTGGGCTGCAACACGATTCCCGGCGAGCGTTATGGCACGTTGCGGCGCATACGCAATCGTTTCAATGGCGCGGTCAACGGCTATTTCCTGTGCGACCGCGGGCGCTATGGATACGATTTCGTCAACAGCCCGCGCAGAATCGGGCAACCCTTCCTGCGAAAAGACAGGAGCGCACTGCTGCAACCGGCCACCAAACGCGAGGCGCTTCAGCACCTGTCCACGCTCTTGTCCAGTGGAGGCAAAGCAATCGGCATCGGATCGCCGCGCGCTTCGATCGAAGCCAACTTTGCGTTGCGCGCGCTGGTTGGACCCGAGCGGTTTTACGCCGGCGTATCCGAACGGGACAGCAGCCTGCTCGCCTCAATACTGCATATCCTGAGGCAGGGCCCCGCCCGCTCCCCGTCGCTGCACGAAGTGGAACTCGCCGATGCGGTACTGGTGCTGGGCGAGGATGTAACCCATACCGCGCCGCGGCTGGCACTGGCGCTGCGTCAATCGGTACGGCGCCAGCCGCTCAAGATCGCCGGGAAGATGCATATTCCGCACTGGAACGACCACGCCGTGCGCGAGGCCATACAAGGGGAGAGCGGTCCGCTATTCGTCGCCACTATCGCGAATACCCGGCTCGACGACATCGCCACGCAGACTTTCCGCGGCACGCCCGATGACCTGGCCCGCCTCGGTTTCGCAGTGGCGCATGCGCTCGACCCCCATGCGCCGCCAGGCCCGGATTTGCCGGACGCGATGCACAAGCTGGCCCATGCCATCTCGGAAGCGTTAAAAGCCGCAGAGCGGCCCCTTGTCATCTCCGGCATGGGCTGCGGCAATGCGGCCGTCATCGAGGCGGCTGCCAACGTGGCGTGGGCGCTGTGCAACAGCGGGCATCCCGCGGAGCTTTGCTTTGCGGCTAAGGAATGCAACAGCCTGGGTGCGGCGATGATCGGCGGCGCCAGCTTCGAATCAGCATTCGAAACGGTGCAGGGTACTGCAGATACCGCCGACACTCCCGCCAGCACCGTCATTATCCTTGAAAACGATCTTTATCAGCACGCCGACGCTGCAGCGGTCGACCGGTTTCTTGCCGCCGCGCAACACGTCGTGGTCATCGACCACATCGACCATGAAACCAGCGCGGGGGCCGATGTGGTACTGCCGGCGGGTACCTTTGCCGAGGCCGACGGCACCCTGGTGAACAGCGAATGCCGGGCACAGCGCTTCTTCCAGGTATTCGTCCCCCAGGGCGATATCCAGGAAAGCTGGCGCTGGGCGCAAGACATCATGACCATGGCCGGACGCGATGATGATCCCTGGATGAGCCTGGACCATGTTACGGCAGCGTGTGCCCGGGAGATCCCCGGGTTGCAATCCATTCCGGGCGCCGCACCAGCCGCAGGTTTTCGCATCGACGGCCAGAAAATTCCGCGCGAGCCGCACCGCTACAGCGGGCGCACCGCCATGCTGGCCGACATCAGCGTACATGAGCCCGAACCGCCCGATGATCCGGATACGCCGTTTTCGTTTTCGATGGAAGGGTATCCGAGCCATCCTCCTCCGGCACTCATCCCCCGTTTCTGGGCACCGGGCTGGAACTCGGTGCAGTCGGTCAACAAATTTCAGGACGAGGTGGGCAGCTCGCTTACCGGCGGCGATCCGGGTGTGCGTCTGATCGAACCTGTCCCGGACGGCGGACGGGGCGGCGGACCGGGCGGTGAAGTAGCCTACTTCAGCAACATCCCCATGGCATTCAGCCCACGCGCCGACAAATGGCTGGTCGTGCCGCTGCATCATATCTTCGGTTCTGAGGCGTTGAGCGTGCTCGCGCCCGCCATCGCCGAACTGGCTGCACGGCCCTATCTGGCACTCAACCCCGAGGATGCGGCGGAACTCGGGCTGGCTGCCGGAAATAGCGCGCAATTGCAATTGGACAGGAAAGGCCGGCCGGATTACCGGTTGCCGGTGCAGTTGAAGGTCGAGTTGCAACGCGGCGTTGCCGGGCTGCCCACCGGGCTGCCGGGCCTGACCGGAATCGCGCTGCCGGCATGGGGCAAGGTGGCAAGGATGGAGGAGGGTATAAACATAGGGGAGGTTGCAGCGCCATGAGTGAGCTGGCGCGAAACTGGTCGAACGTGATCGGGATCCTGATCGTCGTATTCGGTTTCGCGGCGCTGCTGTCCTGGATCGAGCGCCGCCTGCTCGGCGTCTGGCAGGACCGTTACGGCCCCAACCGGGTGGGTCCGTTCGGTGTGCTGCAGATCGTTGCCGATGCGATCAAGCTCCTCACCAAGGAAGACTGGATACCACCGTTCGCCGACAAGGCGGTGTTCGTGCTGGCACCGGCGGTCATTGCCGTTACCACGCTGCTCGCATTTGCCGTCGTACCCATCGCACCGGGTATCGGCGTCGTCGATTTGAACATCGGGTTATTGTTTTTTCTCGCCATGTCCTCGCTGGGGGTATACAGCATCGTCCTGGGGGGATGGGCATCGAATAACAAGTATTCGCTGCTGGGCGGCTTCCGGGCGGCAGCCCAGATGCTGAGCTACGAGGTTTTCATGGGGCTCTCGCTGATGGGCGTCGTCATGCTCGCCGGTTCGTTCAATCTGCGCGATATCGTGCATGCGCAGGAAAACCTGTGGTTCTGCATTCCGCAAATCCTCGGCCTCGCAACTTTTACCGTGGCCGGGATCGCCGAGGCACGCCGGCTGCCTTTCGATTTGCCCGAAGCGGAGAACGAACTGGTGGCAGGCTTCCACACCGAATACTCCGGCATGAAGTTCGGGCTGTTCTTCATCGGCGAATATGTCGGCATCATCCTTGTCTCGGCAATGATGGTGACATTGTTCTTCGGCGGGTGGCTGGGGCCGCTATTGCCGCCGCTGATGTGGTTTCTGCTCAAGACCTCCGTCGTCATTGGTTTTTTCATTCTGCTGCGGGCGTCGTTGCCACGGCCCCGCTACGACCAGTTGATGGCTTATGGCTGGAAGGTGATGCTGCCGCTGACCCTGGTCAATTTACTGGTCACGGGAGCCATCGTACTGGCATTGGAATCATGACAATCAAGCGCGGGACCGAGGAGAGAGGATAGAGGAGAGAAATGACATGTGGAATTCCCTGAAAACAATGTGGATCATCTTTTTGCATATGTTCCGGCGCAGGGAGACGATCCAGTACCCGGACGAGAAGCCCTTTATCCCGCCACGCTGGCGCGGCCGCATCATCCTGAGCCGCGATCCGGACGGAGAAGAGCGTTGCGTGGCATGTTATCTCTGCGCGGCCGCCTGCCCGGTGGATTGCATCGCTCTCCAGGCCACGGAAGACGAGCATGGCCGGCGCTATCCGTCATTTTTCCGGATCAATTTTTCACGCTGCATTTTCTGCGGTTTTTGCGAAGAAGCGTGTCCCACCGACGCAATCCAGCTCACTCCGGATTTCGAGATGGGCGAATACGACCGGAAAAACCTGGTGTACGAAAAAGAGGATCTGCTGATCGACGGCACCGGCAAGTACCCCGACTACAACTTCTATCGCGTAGCGGGGCTTGCGATCAAAGGCAAGAACAAGGGCGACGCCGAGAACGAAACCCCGCCCGTGGATCTGCATAGCCTGTTGCCCTGAATTCGAAAACAGAATCCGAAGTACAGGAGGCATCATGGAAATTACATTTTATCTATCCGGGGCCATCGCCATCGCCGCCACGCTGAGGGTCATCACGGGCTTGAGCGCGGTGCATGCGCTGCTCTACCTGATCGTCTCGCTGCTCGCGGTGGCGGTCGTGTTCTACGTGCTGGGCGCACCCTTTGCGGCGGCGCTGGAAGTCATCATCTACGCGGGCGCGATCATGGTGCTGTTCGTGTTCGTGATGATGATGCTCAACCTGGGCAAGGACGCCGCAGCAAGGGAGCGGGACTGGCTGAACCCCGGCATGTGGGCAGGGCCAGCCATTCTGGCCGCGCTGCTGCTGGCCGAGCTGATTTATATTTTCGCGCAGGGCAGCGGCACGCACTCCGGCGCGGCCGTGGTGGATGCGAAAGCGGTGGGTATTGCCCTTTTCGGGCCCTATCTTCTCGGCGTCGAGCTGGCTTCGCTGCTGCTGCTGGCAGGGCTGGTAGGAGCTTGCCACCTGGGCTGGCATGAAGCGGGACGCGATCATGAAAACGGTTGAGGCCATGGCCGCGATCCCCACGCATCACGGACTGATGCTTGCGGCAATCCTGTTCGCGCTGGGGATGATCGGCATCCTGGTGCGGCGCAATCTGATCTTCATCCT
>Ga0134128_10007459_pt1 | contig 13227 bp, 11 predicted proteins | sample KB31754_FD_96462 | JGI IMG/M metagenome (GOLD analysis project Ga0134128, IMG submission 96462) | Terrestrial soil microbial communities with excess Nitrogen fertilizer from Kellogg Biological Station, Michigan, USA - KB3-175-4 | ecosystem: Environmental > Terrestrial > Soil > Unclassified ... | reverse complement strand
GGCATCGCGGCCATCGGCCAGCCATTCGCGGTCCACCGGATTCAGCGATCCGAGCGTTCGCAGCACGTTGCCGCCTTCGAGGCCGTCGTGTCGCGGTGCAATGACGGTGTCCCACAACCCGGGGTCGAGGCGCGGATCGAGGATCTGCACGGTATGGCAGCGACCGTCCGACAGCGCGCGCAACATGCGGGTGAACAGGGCAGCGGCGCGACCACAGCCGATCGCCACCGCCGGCCACGGTGGCGCGAACCATGCCCGCTGGCTGGCGGGCAGCGCGAGTTGCCCGCCCAGGGTCAGCCGCGGCGCCAGCCAGGACCACGGCGCGCGCGGCTCCAGCAGCAGGTGGCGGCTCGGCATCTGCAACTGCTCGGCCAGCGCCAGCGCCTGGCGCTGGTTGCCCGCCGAGGCGTCGGTGATCACCCAGCATTCGCCATCCAGGGTCAGCACGGGCAAGCGTGCCACGGGATTGTTTCACCACTCAACACACTGCGTTCCCCTCACCGTGACGCCCCCGGGCGGGTGCCCGCTATACACTGCCACATCGTGGTGTCCATGTCGGCACGAGGTTCGGCGCCGGATACCAATGAACGACATGTCTTGCGGCGCCCCCGGCTTCGCCGCGCCAGCGCCTGCCGCGCATGTCCGCCGAGATTGTTTCGCCCGGGCAGCCATCGACAATCGACGACGCCCGCTTCCCATCCCAACAGAGATCCCGCCATGTTCTCATTGAAATATCTCGCCCTTGCCGGCCTGCTGGTCGCCGCGACGTCGGTGCAGGCTGCACCGGTGACCTACAAGCTCGATCCCAATCACACGATGGTGCTGTTCAGCTGGAACCACTTCGGCTACTCCAATCCCACCGCCGACCTTGGCCTGGGCGAGGGCACGGTGGTGTTCGACGAGCAGCATCCGGCGCGGTCCAGTGTCGCGGTGACCTTGCCGCTGGCAAAACTCGACACGCACGTGTCAGCGCTGGACCAGCACCTGAAAGAGCCGGACTTCTTCGATGCCACGAAGTATCCGGTGGTCACGTTCAAGAGCCGCAAGGTGCAGCCATTGGGCGGCCACCGGTTCAAGGTCACCGGCGATCTCAGCGTCCACGGCGTGACCCGGAGTGTCGTGCTGGACGCCACCCTGAACAAGATCGGTCTGCATCCGATGAGCAAGGCGCAGTCGATCGGCTTCGATGCCACGGCAACTTTGAAGCGCTCGGATTTTGGCGTGGGTGCCTATGTGCCGAATGTCAGCGACGAAGTGCATGTCCGCATCACCACCGAGGGCTCGGTGCCCAAGGCGGATGCCGCGCAATAGATGCCGCAAAAAAACCGCGCCGATGGCGGCGCGGTTTTCATCGGTCTGAAAAGGTCATCCGATCGTGCTATTCGGATTTCACGCCGGCTTCTTTCATGGATTCCAGCTTGCCCAGGTCGATGCTGCCCACCGCCTGCTTCAAGGCATCGATGCTGTCGGCGTTGCCGTTGGCCTTGACCGTGAAGCGCTTGCCGACGATCACGCTGTATTCGCCGGATTTCGACTGGCTGTTCCATTCCTCATGCACCAGGTTGCCGCCTGCGCTGTAGGTCTTCTCGTAGCCGTGGTCGGTTTCCTTCTCCTCTTCCGGCGCCATCGCGGCAGCCATCGCGATGAAGCCCTTGGCGCCGCCGGTGTCGGCGACTTCCAGCGTGATCCTCTGGTTGTCGGTACCGGCGTATTCGGCGCTGGCCTGGGACACTTGCATGCCCATGGCGCCGTTGCGTTCGGCCGAGATGCTGGTGCGCTTGAGGCTGCCCAGGCTATCCGGCAGGAACGCCTTGATCTGATCAGGTGCCAGCGCCTCCACCGGGCCGTTGCTGCCGGACATCGCGCCCATCATCTTGCCCATCGCCGCCGATTGTGCGGCGCTGTCGCCTGATTTCTGCGCCGCCTCCAGTTCCTTGCTGGCCTGGTCGGCCTTCTGGCCCATCGCGGCAAGCTTGGCCAGGGCGCTGTTGCCGTCGATGGTCACGCTGTCGCCGGTGCTGCCGGTGACCTGCATGCCGCTGAGGGCGGCACCGCCCATGGCTCCGACGAACAGGAGGCCGACGATCAGGCTGATCACCCAGCCGAGCACGATCGCGATGATCACGCTCACCGCGGTATAGCCGGCCGCCTTTTCCGGTGGGCACTTCATGGTATGCGGCAGGCCGAGGTACAGCAGGTAGATGCTGTAGATCCCGCCGGCAAACAGGATCAGGAGGCCGAGCCAGGGCACGATCACGCCGATGCCGGCGATCCATGCCGCGGTCCATGAGTAGGCGACGGTCTTCAGCGCCTGCACCAGGTTCGCCTGTGCGCCGAAGGTTCCCGCCAGTGCATTGATGATCCATGCCATCACGTAGACCAGCACCAGCGAGAGGATGTAGCTGAGGATCATCCGCCCGATGCCGACGCCGATGGAACTGCGCACGGTGACACCCAGGAAACTGGTTCCAATCAGGCTGCCCTTGATGAACTGGGCGATCACCGGCAATGCCGCGACGATCGCGATGTAGCCGGCATAGAGCCCACCGACCGTGGCCGGCTCGGCCGCCGCGACGGGCCACTCGGTCTTGGGCGTGCTCAGTATGTTTTTTGCGCGTGCAATGATGTTTGCGGAATCCATGGTCTGTTCCTCGATCGAATGCCGTGAATCCGGCGCAACCCGCCGGGCCGTGGATGAGTTCCTCGTTGCATGACAAGCCTTGCGTCAACGCGTCGGCCGAACCCGATGGCCAGTTTCCCCTCGCCCGGTTCCGCTCCCCCGACAGCAGCCGCCAGCCTGCTACCATTCGCAGCCTGCTGTCCAGTCCGGAGTCCGCCGATGTCGTCCCCTCTTGCCGCGACGGTGCCCTTGGTACCGGCAAATGCCGAAAATCGTTACGAAGTGACGCGGGACGACCTGCCGCTGTCCTGTCCGATGGCCGGCATGGCACTGTGGAATTCGCATCCCAAGGTGTATCTGCCGATCGTCGACGATGGCGGCGAATCAACCTGCGCCTACTGTGGCGCGCATTACGTTCTGCGCGACTGAGCGCAGCGGCACCGCGGAGGGCAGTGGTGGCACTTTTTTTGCTTGACCTTTGCGATGAAAGCCGCCAGTCCTGAGCTCATGTCCAGCATCGCCGCCCCCGCCAAGCTGCTGACCGTGATCCAGCTGATCCCTGCGCTGCATTCCGGTGGCGCGGAGCGTTCCGCACTGGAGATCGCCCGGGCGCTGGTACAGGCCGGGCACCGCTCGGTGGTGATTTCCGCCGGCGGGCGCCTGGTCGAGCAACTGCTGGCCGAGGGCAGCGAGCACATCACGCTGGATCTGGGCAGCAAGTCGCTGCGCACGCTTGGCCGGATCGGTGCGCTGCGCCGGCTGTTGCGCGAGCTCAAGCCCGACATCGTGCATGCCCGCTCGCGGTTGCCGGCGTGGCTGGGCTGGTGGGCGCTGAAGAACATGCGGCCGCGACCGCATTTCATCACCACGGTGCACGGTTTCAATTCGCCGGGACGCTACAGTTCGATCATGTTGCGTGGCGAACGCGTCGTGGTGGTTTCGCAGACCCTGCGCGATTACGTGCTGAGCCATTACCGCTGGCTGGAGCCATCCCGGGTGCGGGTGATTCCGCGCGGCATCGATCCTGAAGCATTCCCCTACGGACATCGACCGGACGATGCCTGGCAGAAGGCCTTTTTCGCCGAGTTCCCTGCACTGAATGGTGCGCCGCTGCTGACCATGCCGGCCCGTGGCACGCGGCTGAAGGGCCATCACGATGCGATCGAGTTGCTGGCCGACCTCAAGCGCCGCGGCATCGAGGCGCGCCTGTTGCTGCTTGGCGTGATCGAGCCGGGTCGGGAAGCTTACGTGGCCGAATTGCAGGAACTGATCCGCCTGCGCGGCGTCACCTCGCAGGTCGTGTTGGCGCCGCCGCGCGACGACATCCGCGACATCTACGCGGTTTCGGCGCTGGTGTTGCAACTGTCGAATAAACCCGAATCGTTCGGACGCACGGTGGTCGAGGCGCTTTCGCTGTGCCGGCCGGTACTGGGCTACGCCCACGGTGGTGTCGGCGAGTTGCTGGCCGAGCTGTACCCCGCGGGGCGGGTACCACTGGGCGACCGCGAGCGGCTGGTGGAGCGCGCCGCCGAACTGCTGCGCGTCGCGCCGTCGATTGCTCCGTTGCAGAGCTACCGCCTGAGCGACATGCAGCAGGCCACCCTCGCGCTGTACGAGGAAGTCAGCCAGCTCCAGGGGTGAGGCGGGTATTCGCCGGGTTCGTCCGGCTTCGCGCTCGCCTACAATGCCATGGACACCCTCGCCTCGGTCCGTGCATGAATTCCCTCGCCGCCTCGTTCAAGGACACGTTGCGTTCGCCGCTGCTGCCGTTCTGGCTGGTGATCGCCCTGCTGCCGTTCGGCCGCAGCGCCGAGCTGGGTACCTTCCTGTGCCTGCTTGGGGTCATCATGCTGTTCGCGCGTGACCCACATGCCCTGCGCCAGCACCCCGGCGCGCAATTGCTGCTGTGGCTGCTGGCGGCCTATGTGGCGGCGGCGCTGTTTTCCGCCGTCGATGCGATCCGGCCCGGCAAGAGCTGGGGTACGGTGGCCGCCCTGCTGCGCTATGCGCCGCTGGGGTTGTATGCGTGTTTCGCGATTCGCCGGGAGCGCAAGCTGCATGCGCTGTACATGGCCGTCGCCGCGGTGCTCGCCCTGTGGTGCGCCGATGCATGGCTGCAGGCGTTCACCGGCTGGAGTCTTGGCGGGCATCCCGACGCCGAGCGCGTTTCCGGCATCTTCGGCGCGCACAATCTGAAGCTGGGGCCGACCCTGGCGGTATTGTCGCCGTTCGCGTTGTGGGCGGCGCAGCAGCGCTGGGGGCGGTCCGGTCTGCTGCTGGCCTGCCTGCTGATATTGGGACCGGTGCTGCTGGCCGGTTCGCGTTCGGCCTGGCTGTGTTACGTGCTGGTGCTGCTGGGTTTCGCCTGGCGCGAAGCCCGTTCGATGTGGCGCTTCGTGCTCTGTTGCGTCGTGGCCGCAGCGTTGCTTGTGCTGGCTGGGGGGATCGCCTGGAAAAGCTCGGCGCGATTCCAGGATCGGATGACGCGCACCCTGCTGGTATTGCATGGCACCGGTCAATCGGTGGATACGGCGCTCAGCGGAAGGCTCGATATCTGGCACGCCAGCGTGAAGATGATCGCGGCGCATCCGGTCAACGGCGTCGGCGTGCGCGATTTCCGCTACGCGTATCCGCACTATGCGCCGGCAAACGACCACTTCGTGGTTTCCGATGAAGCCTGCGGCGCGGGCGAAGGCGCCTGTCATCCGCATCAGCTGGTGCTGGAGATCCTCACCGGAACCGGCGCGCTTGGTCTGCTGCTGTGGCTGGTTGCGGGGGCCTGGGCCTGGCGAGCGTGGCGCCACGTGGGCGCCGCAGCACGGTCACGCGCCTTCCCCGTCACGCTGGCGCTGGGCGTGATGCTGTTCCCGCTGAATTCGCACCTGGCGTTCTACTCGGCCTGGTGGGGCCTGCTGTTTGCGTGGCTGCTCGGCCTGTGGTGCGCCAGCCTATACGTGGAGGCGCGTGATGGCGCCTGAACTATTGTCGGTGGTGGTGACCACGTTCAACAGCGCCGACACGCTCGACGCCTGTCTGCGCAGCGTGGCCTGGGCCGACGAGCTGATAGTGCTGGATTCCGGTTCGACCGATGCGACGCTCGCCATCGCGGCGCACTACCACGCAGGCATCCATGCGCAGCCATTCGCCGGTTACAGCGCACAGAAGCAGGCGGCGATCGACCTGGCCAGCCATCGCTGGGTGCTGCTGCTGGATTCGGACGAATCGCTGCCGGCAGGTGCGGCCACGCCGCTGCGGCAGACGCTGGCATCGCCGTCCCGCTCCGGTTACCAACTGTGGCGGCGCGAGTGGCAGTTCTGGCGCTGGCAGTCGCCGCGAACCCGGCTCAACCACTACGTGCGCCTGTTCGATCGACAGCATGCACGGATGAGCGGGCATGAAGTGCACGAGTCGGTGCAAGTCGATGGCCCGATCGGCGTACTCGACATCATCATCGATCATTACGGCGAGCCAGATATCGCCGGCCGCGTGGACAAGGCCAATCGCTACTCCAGCCTGCAACTGGCCGACCTGGACCAGCGCGCCGTGTCCTGGTTGCGCCTGCGCATGGTGGCCTACCCGATGGTCGCGTTCGCGCGCTACTACCTGCTGCGCGGGCATTGGCGCTCGGGCTGGGCCGGCTTCATCGCCGCGCGGATCCATGCCTTCTACGCCTTCCTGAAATACGCCAAGTTGCATGAAGCGCGCCGGCGCGAGGCGGATCGGGCCGACCCCGATCAGTAAACGGACGGCTGCCCCGGCGGCCGGGTCTTGAAGCGCTTGTGCACCCACAGGTATTGCTCGGGTGCCTCGCGCACCATCTGTTCGATGCAGACGTTGACCCGGGCGGTATCCTCCATCACGTCGTCGCCGGGAAAATCCGGCAGCGGCTCGGCAAGACGCAGCACATAGCCCTGCCCGCCGGGCAGGCGCCGATGGAAGAACGGGATCACCACCGCGCCGGACATCCGCGCCAGGTGATGGGTGGCGGTGATGGTGGCCGCCGGCACGCCGAAGAACGGCACGAACACGGTGTCCTTGCTGCGCATGTCCTGATCCGGGGCGTACCACAGCGTGCCGCCGCCGCGCAGGTATTTCACGGTGCCGCGGATGTCGTCCTTGTCGAACATCGCCGCGGCATAGTGCAGCCGCGCGCGCAGCACCACCCATTCGAACACGGTCGAATCCATCCGCCGGTACATGCCGGCGATGCGGATGCGCTGCGATACCAGCCGTGCGCACAGTTCCAGGTGCGAGAAATGACCGCCCACCAACAGCACGCCCTTGCCCCGGGCGCGCGCTTCTTCAAGGTGTTCAAGCCCTTCGATGCGGGTGGGAAGGGAGGCCAAACGCCGATCGCTGGCCATCCAGCCCAACGCGAACTCCACCAGCATCTGGCCGATGTCGCGCAGGTTGGCGTCGACCAGCGCGTTGCGTTCGGTGGCATCGAGTTCGGGGAAGCAAAGCGCGATATTGGCGGCGGCGATGCGTCGTCGCGCCGAGGGTATGCGCAGCACCAGCGCGCCGATGCGACGGCCGAGCCAGCGCATCGCGGCCGGCGGCAGGCGTGCGATCAGCCAGATCACGGCCGCACCCAGCCATGCCGGCCAATGGCGCGGTGCGAGCAGGGCGCGGGTGAAGTCGGGGCGGGGCATGCCGGGCATCGCCGGCATTGTAGCGGCTGCCCGCGATCGGGTCTGCCGCGCCGGCTCTCGCTATACTCCCGCGTCGCCCGCAGGGATCTGCCGTTGCGTATTCTGTACACCCTCGCCATGTTCCTGGCCACGCCGTTGCTGGTGCTTCGCCTGGTCGCCCGCGGCCTGCGTTCGAGGCCGTACCACCGGCGCTGGCCGGAGCGTTTTGGATTCTTCAAGGCGCCCGACATCCGCGGCAGCCTGTGGGTGCATGCTGTGTCGGTAGGCGAAGTGAATGCTGCCGAACCGTTGATCAAGGCCCTGCAGTGCGACTACCCCGAGGCGCCGCTGGTGATCACCACGGTCACCCCGACCGGCACGGCCCGCGTGCAGCAGCTGTTCGGCGACAGTGTGTTCCATGTGTATCTGCCGTACGACCTGCCGTTCGCGGTGCGCCGGTTCATGAACCGGATTCGCCCGCGACTGGCGTTGATCGTGGAAACCGAGATCTGGCCGAACCTCTATTTCGCCTGCCGGCAGCGCGGCATTCCACTGATGATCGTCAATGCGCGGTTGTCGGAACGCTCCATGCGCGGGTACAAGCCGATGCGGAGCCTGTTGCGCTCCGCGCTGCGCTGTGTGGACCGGATTGCCGCGCAATCGCGCACCGATGCAGCACGCTACCGTTTGCTGGGCGCGGACCCGCAAAAGATCCTGGTCAGCGGCAACATGAAGTTCGACATGCCGATACCCGAGGCAGTACTGGCCGACGGCGCGGCCATGCGTGCGCGCTGGGGCCAACGACGACCGGTCTGGATGGCCGCCAGCACCCACGAGGGCGAGGAGCTGGCGGTGCTGGAGGCGCACCTCCATGTGCTGCAGCGGTTGCCGGATGCACTTCTGCTGTTGGCACCCCGTCATCCCGAGCGGTTCCGCATGGTCGAACATGCGGTGCGCAGTCTTGGCTTCAGGGTCGCCACGCGCAGCGTCGACGGCGTGCCAGTGGCCGCCCACCAGGTTTGCGTGATCGACGCGATGGGTCAGCTGATGCCATTCTTCGCAAGCAGCGATGTGGCGTTCGTGGGCGGCAGTCTGGTGCCGATCGGTGGCCACAATGTGCTGGAACCGGCAGCGCTGTCGGTGCCGGTGCTGGTGGGGCCGCATACTTTCAATTTCGAGGAAATCACCCGCAGCCTGATCGAGCAGGGTGGGGCCGAGGTGGTGCCGGTTGCCGAGCGCCTTGGCCCGGATGTGCTGCGCCTGCTCCTCGATGATGCGCGACGCGAACAGATGGGCGAGGCGGCGCAGCAGGTCTTCGAACGCGAACGCGGCGCGGTGCAGCGGGTCATGCAACTGATCGACGCGCTGTTGCAGGAATGACCCGCCGACCTGCCGCGGGTTACTGCAGCAGCGCGTTGATGTCCCGGATGTCCTTGAAGTCGGCCTTGCCGGCGGCCTGTTGCAGCAGCAGCTTGTTCAGGATGAACTGGTGGCGTGCCTGCGAATAGGTGCTCTCGGACTGGGTCAGGGTCTGGATGGCCAGCAACACGTCGGTGAAGGTCTGTGTGCCCACTTCGAAACCCGCCCGAGTGGCCTCGAGCGCCTTCTGTCCCGATTCCACGGACGCCTTGCCCGATTCGACCTGCGAGATGCCGGCCAGCACCGATCGATAGTAATTGAGCGTGTTCTGCACCACCTGGCGCCGCTGCAGTTCCATCGCGTCCGTCGCTGCGTCGCGCTGATAGATCGACTGGCGCACGCGTGACTGGGTGGCGCCGCCGGAGAAGATCGGCACGTTCAGGGTCAGCCCGATTGTGGTCGACGCGGGCTGGCGCGAAGGATCTCCGACCGGATTCTGGTACCAGCTGCTGCTCTTGCCATAGTTCACGCTGGCGGTGATGGTGGGCAGGTGGCCGGAGCGCGCTGCAGTGATGTTGTGCTCGGCAGTCTCCACGTTGTCTTTCTGTGCCTGCAGGGTGGGATTGTTCTGCACCGCCTGCTTGACCCAGTCATCCGGATCGCTGGGCGTGGGCGGCTGCAGCGGCAGGTCGTCGCGCAGTTTCTTGAGCTCGCCGACCGGCTTGCCGGTGATCACGCGCAGCGCCTCCTTGTCGTTGTCGAGGGTATTCTGCGCGGCAATCGTCTGCGTCCTGGCGTTTTCGTAATAGGCCTTGGCCTGATAGACATTGGTGATCGCCGAGAGGCCGACCTTGTACTGCTGGTCGGCCTGGTCGTACTGGCGCTTGAAGGCGTCTTCGTTGGCCTTGGCGAATGTCAGCTGGTCCTCGTCGTTCAGGACCGTGAAATAGGCGGCGGTCACGCGTACCAGGAGATCCTGCAATGCGGCCTGGTAGGTCGCATCCTGCGCATCGGCGGCCGAATGCGCGGCCTTCAGGTTGGCGTACTTGCTGAAATCGAAAATGGTCTGGCTGAGCGTGCCGTTGATGCTGCGCGTACGCACGTGCCCGGTGTCCCCTTGGCTGCCACTGGACGTCAGCGGACCGATGCAGTCGTAGTTGCCGGTACCGGCGGCGATACCGCTGCACAGATAATTGTTCGTGCCCGTCCCGAAGCCGCTCTGGTCGAACGTGCTCTGCCTGTTGTTGGTTTGCGACAACGAGAGCGATGCATCGATCTGCGGCAACAGCAGGGCACGCGCCTGCGGCACGCCTTCGCCGGTGGCTAGTCGGGTGGCATCCGCCTGCGCCAGTACGGGGTCATTGGCGCGGGCGTCGCGATAGGCATCCAGCAGGTCCTCACCATGGCTGGGCAGCGAGACGGCGGCCAGGGCCAGGGCCAGGGTGAGCAACTTCAAACGCATGGGATGCCTCGTGTCGATCGAAGGGGGCGGAATTCAGAAAACAAACCGTGGGGCGGGTTCAGCGTGGGTCAGATAGGGCAGGTCGGTTTCGAACAAGATTTCTTCGCGATAACCGCCGGCACCTTCCCGGGTCAGCAAGGTGGCGTGCTGCACAGGCGACTGGCCACGCACGACCAGCGCGCGGCCACCCGATTTGAGCCAGGAGAGCCAGCGTGTCGGGACCTCCGCTACCGCGCCAGTCACCACGAGTGCGTCGAACAATGCGTCCGGCTGCCAGGCGTCGACTGCTTCGCCGGTCACCAGGGTGGCATGTGCGATGCCCGCGGCGCTCAGGCGCTGCATGGCGGCGGCGGTGAATTCGGCATGGATGTCCACGCTGGTCAGGTGCGCCGACAAGGTGGCCAGACACGCACTGAGATAACCCGAACCGGTACCGATTTCCAGCACATGATCGGTCGGTTGCAAGGCAAGTGCCTGCAGCACGCGGCCCTCGACCACCGGCTTCATCATCACCTCGCCGTGGCCGATCGGAAGGCACAGGTCGGCGAAAGCCAGCTGCCGATGCTCCGGCGCCACGTAGTCCTCGCGGCGCACGCGGGCGATCACGTCGAGCACACGGCCGTCCAGCACTTCCCACGGGCGCACCTGGTTTTCCACCATGTTCACCCGCGCCTGCTCGAAATTCATCGCCATCTGCCCGTGATCCGTGATCGCCAAAAAGACCCAGAAGGATAAGCGTTGCCACCCGGTCCCACAATGACATGTGCGCTTCAGGTCTAGCCTGCCGGCTGCGGTGCAGTCCACGAAGTGCCGGAAGTCATCGCCTGATGCTGACGGAAGTCATTCCTCGCGCCGCGTTCATGGGCCGCGCGGATGGTCAAATGGCACCCGCATGGCAAATAAATGAACCGTGACGTATAATAAAGCCCACATTATTTGTTTTTGAAGGTGGAGGCATGAGTACCAGCGCGCCAATCAGAGCCCAGGGACCTGGTCGTCCGAAGGACATGGAAAAGCGTGCGGCGATACTGGCGGCGGCGAAGGCGCTGTTCATCAGCAATGCGTTTGCCGGTACCAGCATGGATGCGATCGCGGCCGATGCCGGCGTGTCCAAGCTCACCGTCTACAGCCATTTCGGCGACAAGGACAACCTGTTTCGCGAAGTGATCCGCTCGCGCATCCAGGACTTGTTGCCGGAGGAGACCTACCGTTTCGAGCAGCAGACCGATATCCGCGAGACCCTGCTGCGGGTGGCACTGACCCATGCCCATCTGGATTGCAACGCCGAGACGGTGGGTACCTTCCGCGCGATCCTCAGCGACTGTCGCCAGGGCAACCCGCGCTACGGCAAGCTGATCTGGGAGGAAGGCACCACGCGTACCCACGGGCTGATGGAGCGCCTGTTGCAGCAGGCTGTCGACGCCGGTCAACTGGAGATCGAGGACGTGCCGCGGGCCAGCATGCAGTTTCTCACCTTGATCAAGGGCAACCTGATGATGCGGCAGATGTTCGGATGCACCAACTGTCCCGAGAGCTACCTGAAGGAAATCGAGGCTACGGCGCGTGCCGGCGTCAGCACGTTCCTGCGTGCCTTCCTGCCGCGCGCGCACTGAGAGCCTGCGAAGAATCATCCATCCGCGCGATTGCCGCGGAACATTCCCGCTGGCGGGATGACGCGCGAGCGACATCGCCCGATTCATCACGGCAAGCCAAGACGGGTGAACGCATACCTGTGCGGGGCTTCGGCGACGCTTTTGCTGCGACGTCGTCATGGCCGGTCCGGTCGTGTTGCGAGGATCCCGCTCACCCGGGGTGGCGGCCATGCGGATCGCCAGTCCATGCAAAGGGCGCCCGGTGTGCGAGACTTTGCCGCAGGATTTCTGGAGCGCTTCCGCGCCCCATCCGGAACGCTAAGGTCATCCGATGAAGCTTCACGTGCCTTTTGTGCAACTTCCCCTGCAGTTCGACGCTGCCCGTCTGCTCGCCGAAATCGAAGCGCTGGGACCGGATCGATGGATTGACCATCCGCAAAAATATCCCGGCAACTTCGCGTTGCCGCTGATCTCGGTCAATGGAGACCCGACCAGCGATGCGATTGTCGGTCCGATGCGGCCGACACCAGCGCTCGCGGAGTGTCCCTACCTGATGCAGGTGCTTCATCGTCTCGGTGCAGTGTGGGGGCGTACGCGTCTGATGAAGCTCAGTGGCCACGCCGAGGTCACCCCGCATACGGATCTCAGTTACTACTGGCGCGAGCGGGTGCGCGTGCACGTGCCGATCCGCACCAAGCCAAACGTGCGTTTTTTCTGCGGCGACGCGAACGTCAACATGGCGGCGGGCGAGTGCTGGATCTTCAACACATGGCTCAGTCACCGTGTCGTGAACGGCGATGACGACGAGAGGATCCACCTGGTCGCCGACAGCGTGGGCAGCGAACCGTTCTGGCAGCTGGTCAGGAACGGCCGGGCGCCCGGGCATGGCGACTTCCAGGGTTGGCAGGCGGAACTGGTGGCGCCGGCGCCGGATGCCACGCCGGATTTGATGTATGAATCGGTCAACGTACCGCAGGTGATGACGCCCTGGGAGATACGCGAGCACCTGATGTTCCTGCTCAGCGACGTGCGTCCGCATCCGCAGATTCCCGTCGTGCAGACGCTCATATCGCGCTTTTCCTTCACCTGGCAGGCGCTTTGGGCGCAGTACGGCCCCGATCGCAGTGGATGGCCGCACTACCGCAGGGCGCTGGATCAGTTTCGTCAGCAAATGACGCGGGCGGCAGCACCGTTGCAGCTCGCCTGCGGGGTGCAGTTCATGAGCGGTCTGGGTGCGGGCATCCTGGACGTTGCATTGGCTGACCGCAACCAGGATTTCGGTGCGCGCGAAACACGTCCGGCACCTCGGGGAGCCGAGGCGTCGAGCCAGCACGACCCGGAATTCGATCGTCCGGTTTTCATCGTGTCCTCGCCTCGATCGGGTTCGACCCTGCTGTTCGAGACGCTGGCGCAAGCGCGCGGTCTGTACACCATCGGCATGGAAAGCCATGGCTTGATCGAGGGCATGGCTGCGCTGAATCCCGGCCAGCTCGGCTACGAGTCCAACCGGTTGCCGGCCAGCGCGGCCACGCAGGCCGTGGTGCAGGAGTTGCGCCAGCGCAT
>Ga0134128_10007458_pt1 | contig 13228 bp, 11 predicted proteins | sample KB31754_FD_96462 | JGI IMG/M metagenome (GOLD analysis project Ga0134128, IMG submission 96462) | Terrestrial soil microbial communities with excess Nitrogen fertilizer from Kellogg Biological Station, Michigan, USA - KB3-175-4 | ecosystem: Environmental > Terrestrial > Soil > Unclassified ... | reverse complement strand
GTCGGCAATGGCCTTGGTCAGGACTTCGTCCAGGTAGTCGTGGAAGGCAGTGTCGCCCTTGGCGGAGCCAATGGCAAACTCTTCAGAGTCAGCCAGATGGCCGCTGGCAATGCGGAAGGCATCCGGATTTTGTGATTCGATGCCCAGCAGAATGGCCTCTGTGGTGGTCACCGCGTCGACCCGCTTGTCTTTCAGGGCCTGTGCGCACTCGCTGTAGGTGCTGAACAAGATCAATTTGGCGTCCGGCACAGCCTGTCCGATCAGCTGTGCTGCCCGTGCACCCGTGGTGGAGCAGACGTTCTTCCCGGCGAGGTCAGCTGGCTTGTCCACCGACGGGTCGTCCTTGCGAACCATCAGTGCAACGTTGCTTTCAAGGTAAGGTCCAGCGAAGCTGACCACCTTCTTGCGTGCGTCGGTCACGGCGTAGGAGGCGATGACCACATCAACCTTGTTTTGCTCGATAAAGGCTTCTCGGTTCTTGGTGACTGCTTCGACATATTCGACATTGTCTGCGCTTCCGGTCAAGTTCTTGGCCAGGATTTTCGCCATCTCGATATCAAGGCCTTCCATCGTGCCCGAGACGGGATTCTTGACGCCAAAGAGTGGCTGGTCGAACTTGACGCCAACTATCACCTTGCCGCGTTCCTGGATCTTCGCCATGGTGCTGCCGGCCGGGAAGGTCTGGGACGGATGGCTGGTGGCGGCAGTGACGCCGCCGCTACAGGCTGTGGTGCCCAGGACGAGTGCTCCCATGATGGCCAGGGCCGGGAACAGATGCGTGAGTTTCATTGTGACTCCTCAAATGGGGTGCTTCATTGCACCAACGGGTGGTGGTGAAGGAAGGGGTGTTAGTGAACGGAGGAAAGGAAGGATTTTGCGCGGTCGCTTGTGGGCTGGGTGAAGAACGACTCGGGATCGGCGATTTCGACAATCAGCCCGTCGGACATAAACACGATCCGGTCGGCGAAGGCGCGGGCAAAGGACATTTCATGGGTGACCACCACCATCGTTGTGCCATTTTGGGCCAGGCTGCGCATGGTGGCGAGCACCTCCTGGGTGGACTCCGGATCCAAGGCTGACGTGGGCTCGTCAAAGAGCAGGACCTTGGGTTCCATTGCCAAGGCCCTGGCGATGGCGGCCCTCTGCTTTTGCCCTCCCGAGAGCTGGGCGGGGCGGCTGTTTGCCTTGTTCTCGATGCCCACCAGCTTCAAGAGCTGGTGCGCGCGTTCCTCGGCGCTCTTTTTATCGAGCCCGAGGATTTTGCGCGGCGCCATGGTGATGTTGTCAATGATTGATTTGTGCGAAAACAAGTTGAACGACTGAAAGACCATGCCAACCTCGGTGCGGAACTTGTAAAGTTCGCGGCCTTCCAGCGGCTGTTCCCGGCCATCGATGAGGATGTGTCCCTCGTCGATGACCTCCAGACGATTGATGCAGCGGCAAAGTGTCGATTTGCCTGAACCCGACGGCCCAAGGATGACCACCACTTCGCCTCGCCTGACTGAGAGGTTGATGTTGGACAACGCCTGCATGCCGCCAAAGCGTTTGCCGACGTTCCTGAATTCGACGACGGTATCCGTTTCCGTGATCGTTGTCATAACCTGTCTCCCTTGTTGAATACGACTGTATACATTGAAATACAGTGTGACACGGTGACATGTGTCACGGCAAGGGGGAAGGAAAAAATCGGATTTTCACATGTCCGTTGTGCGGGGTGTTGGCTGTTCTGGGCCTAACTAGAGGGACATGGAGTCACGTAACAATCCAAGACGCAGGCTGCGGGCAGTTTCCATGTGGGCCTTGGAGATCGCCCGTGCCTTGGCTTCATCCCTGGCCGAAATTGCTTCCACGAGGCTGCCATGTTCGGCCAATGCTTCCTGCCACCGCTGGCCCACGGACAGTGTGGAGTGTGGAGTGCGGATCAGGTGGGTTGAGAGCCGCTGGAGGAGATCCTCGAGAACTGGGTTGTGCGCTGCAGCCCAAATGGTGGCATGGAATTCCATGTTGGTTTCCGCCCTGGTTCCGTCGTCGGGCTCGGACAAGGCCAGATCCCGTGCCAGCAGTCCCTCGAGCCGAACCACGTCGGTGATATTGCGGGCCAGCGCAGCCTGCCCGGCGGCTTCCTGTTCCAGCAGGACCCGGACGTCGTAAACCTGAATGACCTCCTGCGGGGTGGCCTGGTGAACCTGCAGCCCCCGTGCGCCCTGGTCCAGGAGCTGATCATGCTTGAGGCGCCGGAGGGCGTCGCGGACAGGTGTGCGGGACACGCCAAACCGTTCGCTCAGCGCCACTTCGCGCAGCGGCGTTGCCGGTGGCAGGGCGCCGGAAAGAATTTCAGTACGGAGCTGGCGATAGATCGAGTCCCCGTCGTGGCGAGTCACTTCTGGTGGCGTTGACATGGATCTCCCTGCTGTGAACGCCGGCCCGGTCGCTGTGGGAGACTGCAATCCCTGCAAGTTGTGGTGGCGGGCTGGCGGTGGACAAAGTTTCTATGACCGAAGCGAATCCTCACGTCGGTTCAGGAATAACCATATGCCAGGAGCGTATCCAGTGGTACACAAACGTGAGAACCCGGGTGCAATGAGCGTCTGGGGTGCCATGGCGGGTGACGTGCCGGAGGGGCGGAGGTACTGAGTTTTGAACATGTTCAAAAATGGAGGCAGCGCATGGACAGGAAGAAAAGTGCGGCAACGTGGGCGCTGGTGCTGGAGCTCTATAGGGAATCCGTCGCGGAGCAGCATGCCGGGGCAACCGAGGCATTGGACGGTGCCTCGGGCCTTCCCGACCGGCTCAAGGCGGCCATGCATGCCGGCCTCGACGCCCTGGGCCCGTACCACCACTTCGGCGGCGCCTTCATTGCCAGCGCCCTGCCGCCGCAATCCTCGGTCAACCCCTTCGGCGAAGCATCCAGGCAGGCGCGGGCCGAGGCAACCGCCATCTTCGAGGATGTCGTCCAGGGCGCCAAGGTACCCCCGTTCCTGCACGCCCAGCTGCCGGAACTGCTCTGGCTCGCGTACATGGGGATCGTACTGTTCTGGGTGTACGACCGCTCCGAAAACCAGCGCCGCACGCGCACCCTGGCCGACGGCGCGGCACCGCTCATCGCCAGGCTGGTCTTCCTGTCACGGCTGCCCGTGGTCAAGCAACTCGTGGAGGAAGCCCTTGCGCTTAAGGCCCGGGTGCAGGCATGAAGACGGCCGTGATCGCGGGCGCATCCGGCTTCATCGGGACCCATTTTCGGCGCGAATTGGAATCAGCCGGCTGGCAGGTACGCACCATCGGCCGCACGGGCCACGCCACCTGGGGCGACACCGCGGCCATCACCGAAGTGCTCGAGGGTGCCAACTTCCTCCTAAACCTGGCCGGCAAGTCCGTCTCCTGCCGCTACAACGCCCGCAACATGGCGGAGATTGTCCGTTCGCGCCTGGCAACCACGGAGGAACTGGGCCGCGCCATCGCCGCCTGCCGCACCCCGCCGCGCGACTGGTTCAACGCCAGCACCGGCACCATCTACACGGAAGCGCGGGATCTGCCCCAAACCGAGCACGACGGCGAACTTGGCTCCGGCTTTTCGGTTGATGTGGCGCGGGGCTGGGAGGCAGCACTGGATGCTGCACCGACGCCCGGGACGCGAAAGATTCCGCTGCGGATCACCATTGTGATTGGCCCGGGCGGAGGCGCGATGCGGCCCTTCGTGAACCTGGCCAGGCTGGGCCTGGGCGGGGCCATGGGGCCGGGCCGGCAAAAATTCAGTTGGATCCATGTCGATGACCTGTTCCGGGCCGTCCTGTTCCTGCACGACCACCCTGAAATGGCAGGCCCCATCAACATCGGTTCACCGAACGTGGTCGACAACGCCACCTTGATGGCGGGGGTTCGCCGGGTCGTGGGTGTCCCGTTCGGGCTGCCCACCCCGGCCTGGCTGCTGAACATGGGGGCAGTGCTGATCCGCACGGAACCCGAGCTGGTGCTCAAAAGCCGGTGGGTACAGCCGGCCACATTGCAAGGCGTCGGATTCACGTGGCGGCATCCGGACCTCGGTGAAGCGCTGGCGGACATCATGGCAAGGGGCCGCTGACATGTCCGGACCGGGGCGGTCTCAATCACGCCAGGTCCGCTTCAGCATGCGGTATGGGGCCCCTGCCCTGCTCCTGGGTTGGCTGATTACCTTTGTCCTCTTCTGCCTCGGGATGACGGCGGCCAGCCTGCTTGCCACGGGAGGGGACACCGGCCTGGGCTGGTACTTCCTGCCGATCTCCCTCATTTACGGGTTCCCGTTCGCCTCCATCCTGGGCCTGCCGCTGGCCATCCTGGCGGCCTGGCCGCTCCGCCGAATTCGCAGGCAGTGGCTGCATGTGTGCGCCTTTGCGCTGGCCACGGGGCTGGTCTTCTGGCTCGTAGTGGTTGCCGCCGCGGGCGGTTGGGCTGGCTCAGTGTACGGCGCCGGAATTGGCCTCCTGGCCGCCGCCTGCGCCGCCGCCGGCCGTGCCGCGGTGATCCCGCTGGTCGCCCGGCGGAACCGGCCAAATCCTGCCGGACATCCATCCCCGTCAGCCGGTGGATATTCCGATAAGCTCGGCGCATGAGCTCTGCGCCCTCCATCACCGTCACCACGCGCACCATTGAATTGGCCGGTCTTGGCCCCGAATCGCCGCTGCCCTCGGTGCAGCCGCTGCTGGAGCCGCCCTACATTGTGGACGGCGGGATTCCTGACGAAATCGTCGAGGGATCCCGCTGGGGCAAGGCCCGGAACATCTACCCCTACCCGCTTCAGGACGCCTACTCGCGGGCCACCAGCGCAACGGAACTGACCGCCGTCGTGCTTGAAAACGGGCATGTCAAGGCGACTTTCCTGCCCCAGCTGGGCGGGCGGCTGTGGCAGCTCACGGACAAGGCCACCGGCAAGGAACTGCTCCACACCGGGGACCGGATCCAGTTTGCCAACCTGGCGCTGCGCAATGCCTGGTTTGCCGGCGGGATCGAGTGGAACATCGGCACGCGCGGCCATTCGCCCACCACCTGCGCGCCGCTCCACACGGCCATTGTGCGCACGCCGGACGGGCAGGAGGTGCTGCGCATGTGGGAGTTCGACCGCCTGCGCGAAGTGGTTTTCCAGCTTGACGCGTGGCTGCCGGCGGACTCCCGCGTGCTGTTCACGGCCGTGCGCCTGCGCAACCCCAACGCCGAAACCGTGCCCATGTATTGGTGGAGCAACGCGGCCGTCCCGCAGACGCCGGGCACGCGGGTGATCGCTCCGGCCACGCGCGCCTACGCAACAGGCTACGACGGCGCCATGACGGTGGTGGCGCCCGCCGATTTCCGCGGCATCGACGCCACCTGGCCCGACCGGAACCCGCAGGCAGCCGACTTTTTCTTTGACCTGGCGCCGGACCAGCGTCGCTGGGAAGTGGCCATGGACGACGGCGGCGACGGGCTTGCGCTGGTGTCCTCGCCTCAGCTGCGGGGACGCAAGCTGTTTGTCTGGGGCGAGGGCGCGGGCGGGCACCGGTGGCAGGAGTGGCTTACGCCGTCCGAATCCGCTGCCCCGCCGCGGTTGTATGCCGAGATCCAGGCGGGGCTGGCGCAGACCCAGTTTGAGCACGTGCCCATGCCGGCCGGGGCGTCCTGGCAGTGGGTGGAGGCCTACGGCAACGCCGCCCTGGACCCTGCCCTGGCGGCAGGGGCCTGGGACGACGCCGTTGACCATGCGGGGGAGCGGGTGGAGGTGCTGGTCCCCGGCGCTGTGCTGGATGCCGCGCTCGCCGACGCCGGCAGCTGGGCGGACCTGCCGCCGTCGGACTTTGTGGTGGCCGGGAGCGGGTGGGGAGCCCTGGAGCGGGTGCGGCGCGAGGCCTCCGGCGCCGGCTGGATTGACGAGGCCGGCACGCCGTTTGCGCAGGAGACGCTGACGGCGGACCAGGCGCCGTGGCTGGAACTGCTGCGGGTGGATGCGGGCGGTGGGGAGGGGGCCTCGCGCCGTCCCTTTGCCGGGTCCGCCAGCTTTGTGCGCGGGCTGGATTGGGAGGAACTGCTTGCGGCCCAGCGCAATGAAAGTGCCGAGGCAGTTTTTCATCGCGCCGTCATGGCGCACGCCCGCGCCGATTTCAGCAAGGCCGAGGACCGGCAGGCCGTGGCCGCCCTGTACTCCCGGGCCATGGGCGGGCCCATGACCGCGGAGATGGCCAGGGCAGGCAACTATCCGGACGGGATTGTTGGGGCAGGCGCACCGCTCAGCAATCGAAGCAGGGCGCTGGCGTGCCGCGGCGTGGGCCTGGCGATGATTGCGGCGGGGGACATCGACGAGGGGCTGCAGCAGCTTGAGGCCGCCTGCGCCTCTGATCCCGGCAACCGGGCGCTTGCGGTGGAGGCCATGACGCTTGCGGTGGATTACGGCCGGCCGGAGCTGGTGCCCGCTCTGGCGGAGCGGGCACCCCGGGCGCTGTGATCCTTGGGCAGGGTCCGGTTCCTGCTGGCCCGGGCAAAGGCGGACATGGGTGACAGTGCCGCCGCAGCCGCACTCCTGAAGGAGGGGATCGAGGTGGCCGACCTGCGCGAGGGCGAGAATTCCATCGCCGCGCTGTGGCAGAGGGCCTGCCCCGGCGAGGACGTTCCGGCGCAGTACCAGTTCGGCATGCACTGACAAGGTGTCTATGCGGCGCCCACCTTCGCTTCACCCCTTCACGACCCTTCACCCCTTCACCCCTTCACGACCCTTCACCCCTTCACGCCCCGTCACCGCTTCACCCCCTTCGCCGAACCGGCATTTAACGTGGATGCGGGGCGGAAACATGCCCGTTAAGTGCCCGTTCGGGGTAGTCGGTTCGGGCCGTGAGCAGGGTTCGGATCGGCGGTGCAGCTCATACGGCCTGGACCCTGGCAAACCCGCAGGTGCTGCACCATCGATTTCCGGAGTGGGCACCTTTGCCGGTCGGCACCCACCCCCCTTCGCCGAACGGACACTTAACGTGGATGCGGGGCGGAAACATGCCCGTTAAGTGCCGGTTCGCGCAGCGGACGTGATCGCTCGGCACCCACCCCCCTTCGCCGAACGGACACTTAACGTGGATGCGGGGCGGAAACATGCCCGTTAAGTGCCGGTTCGCGCTTCGGACGTGATCGGACGGCACCCACGCGCTGGCGCAGAGCAGGGGCGGGGCCCGCAGCACCCCGCCTTTGACACAACCGTGTGAGCCGTGTCATAGTCAGAGCATGAACTTGTCAGACAGCTGGACAGCCGGACAGCGGCAGATTGTCCGCGTGAGCGCCGCGGAGGCAGTTTTCAAGGCGATCCGTGCGGCCATCGAGTCCGGCGAACTCGCCATCGGCTCCAAGCTCAGCTCCGAAACAGCGCTCGCAGCCCAATACGGTGTCAGCCGTTCCGTGGTCCGCGAGGCCCTGCGCTCCTGCACCGCCCTTGGCCTGACCGACACGCAAACCGGCAAAGGCACCTTCGTCATCGCCAGCGGCCCCTCCAACGACCTGGTCCTGGGCCAGTTTTCCGCCCGCAGCCTCATGGAGGCCCGCCCGCACATTGAGGTGCCCGCCGCCGAACTGGCCGCCCTCCGCCGCACCGAAGCCGAGCTGGAACAGCTCCGCGGCATCGTGGAAACCATGGCCGCGGAAGACGACCCCGAAATCTGGGTCAGCCTGGACGCCAGCTTCCACGCCGCCATCGCCGCCGCCAGCGGAAACGGCGTCTTCGCCCGCGTGGTCAACGACATCCGCGAGGCCATGGCCAAGCAGTCCGAAACCATCAACCTCATCACCGGCCGGCAACGCCCATCCGACGCTGAACACCGGCTCATCCTCGACGCCATCGCCAGCGGCAACACCAAGGAGGCCGGCCGCGCCATGGCCGCCCACCTCGCCAAGGTGGACGACGCCCTGACCACCATCATGGGAGACACGAACGCATGACAACACCCACCTTCCCCAACCACGCCCCGCTGGCAGTGCAGACCCGCGGAAACCTGGTGGAAAGTGTCCACTTCGGCTCGCTGGCCGCCGTCGGGCACGACGGCGTGAGCCTCCTTTCGCGCGGAGAGCCCACCGCCCGCGTGTACCCCAGGTCCGCGCTGAAGCCGCTGATGGCCGTCGCGATGCTGCGGGCCGGCCTTGAGCTGCCGGACGACCAGCTGGCCCTGGCCGCGGCCAGCCACTCGGGCGGCGCGCAGCACCAGGAAACGGCCGCCAAGATCCTCGCCAATGCGGGGCTGTCGCCGGAAAACCTGGGCAACTCCACGGACCTGCCCTATGGCGTGGCGGAGCGCGAGGAATGGCTGCGGGCCGGCCACGGCCCCTCGCACCTGGCCCAAAACTGCTCAGGCAAGCACGCTGCCCTGCTGGCCACCTGCGCCAGAAACGGCTGGCCGCTGGAAACGTACCTGCACCCGGAACACCCCCTGCCCACCCTCATCCGCGAGGTGGTGGCCGAGCTCACCGGGGACGAGCTCACGGACATCAGCACCGACGGCTGCGGCACTGAGGTGTTCGCGCTTTCGCTGACCGGCATGGCCCGCGCCTTCAGCAAGCTGGTCACTGCGGCTCCCGGCACGCCCGAACGCCGCGTGGCCGATGCCATGCGTGCCCACCCGGACATGGTGGCCGGTCCCGGCCGCGACGTCACCGCGCTCATGGAAGCCGTGCCGGGCCTGCTCGCCAAGGACGGCTTCGAGGGCATCCAGCTGATCGCACTTGCCGACGGCGCCGCCGTCGCGCTTAAGATATCCGACGGCGGCGACAGGGCCCGCATGCCCTCCGCAGTGCCCGCCCTCATTGCCCTCGGCCTGGACCCCGCGCCCCTGGCGCCCTTCAACAACCTGCCCGTGTTCGGCGGCGGCCACCCTTTGGGCACGCTGCACGGCCTGCCCTACTGACAGCCAGCCACCAAGCGCCGGCACCACCACCATTTCACCAAGGAGAACCATGACTGAGACCGCAACACCCCTGGACCCCCTCGCAGCAGCGGCGCCGCTGACGCGCGTGGAGCACGACCTGATCGGGGACCGCGACATCCCCGCGGACGTCTACTGGGGCGTGCACTCGCTGCGCGCGGTGGAAAACTTCCCCATCACCGGCCAGGCACTGTCCACCAATACCAACCTGGTGGTCGGCTTGGCCATGGTGAAGCAGGCGGCCGCGCAGGCCAACCATGAGCTGGGACTGCTCGACGACGTCCGCGCCGGCGCCATCATCGCCGCCTGCCAGGAGATCATCGCCGGCAAGCTGCATGACCAGTTCGTGGTGGACGTCATCCAGGGAGGTGCGGGGACGTCGTCGAACATGAACGCCAATGAGGTCATCGCCAACCGCGCGCTGGAACTGCTGGGCCACAAGAAGGGCGAGTACCAGTTCCTGCACCCCAACGACCACGTCAACCTCAGCCAGTCCACCAATGACGTGTACCCGACGGCGGTGAACGTGGCGACGATCTTTGCCGCCAAGTCGCTGGTGACCGCCATGGAGTACCTGGGCAATGCGTTCAGCGCGAAGGCCACGGAATTCAAGCACGTGGTCAAGATGGGCCGCACCCAGCTCCAGGACGCCGTCCCCATGACCCTGGGCCAGGAATTCAACACCTACGTGGTCACCCTGGGGGAGGACCGGGCGCGCCTGGCCGAATCCACGCTGCTGGTCCATGAGATCAACCTCGGCGCCACGGCCATCGGGACAGGGCTGAACGCGCCGAAGGGCTACTCGGAACTGGCCTGCAGGCACCTGGTGGAAATCACCGGGCTGCCGCTGACCACCTCGGTGGACCTGATCGAGGCCACCCAGGACGTTGGTGCGTTCGTGCACCTCTCCGGCGTGCTCAAGCGCGTGGCCGTCAAGCTGTCCAAGATTTGCAACGACCTGCGGCTGCTCTCCTCCGGCCCCCGCGCCGGCTTCGGCGAGATCACGCTGCCGGCCGTGCAGGCAGGGTCCTCGATCATGCCAGGCAAGGTCAATCCGGTGATCCCGGAAGTGGTGAACCAGGTGGCCTATGAGGTCATCGGAAACGACATCACCGTCACCCTGGCGGCCGAGGGCGGGCAGCTCCAGCTCAACGCCTTCGAGCCCATCATTGTGCACAGCCTGACCAAGAGCATGCGCCACCTCCAGGCCGCCTGCTACACGCTGGCCGACAAGTGCATCAGCGGCATCACCGCCCACGAGGACAAGTTGCGGGCCCAGGTGGAACACTCCATCGGCCTGGTCACGGCGCTCAACCCGCGCCTGGGCTATGCAGCATCAACGGCCATCGCGCTGGAGGCCCTGCACACGGGCCGCGGCGTGGCCGAGCTGGTCCTGGAGCACAAGCTCCTCACGGCCGAACAGCTGGACGAGCTTTTGCGTCCGGAACACCTGGCCAACCTCACCGACTAGACAGCGGCCCGCAACGGTGCGGGCCGCACTCACCGATAGGCAAGCGTATGCACCATGAAACACCATCGGCCACGTCCGACCTGGTCCAAGATGTACCCAACGCGTCACTGACGGCCGAGGATGCAGGCCTGCACAAGGGCCTGAAAACCCGACAGATCCAGATGATCGCCATTGGCGGCGCCATCGGCACTGGCCTGTTCATGGGCGCCGGCGGCAGGCTCGCCGGCGCCGGCCCCGCCCTGATGTTCAGCTACGCGATCTGCGGCTTCTTCGCCTTCCTGATCCTGCGGGCGCTGGGCGAGCTGGTCATCCACCGGCCGTCGTCGGGCTCCTTTGTCTCCTACGCCCGCGAGTTCTTCGGCGAAAAGGCCGCCTTTGTATCCGGCTGGCTGTACTGGCTCAACTGGGCCATGACAGCGATCGTGAACATCACGGCCATTGCCCTGTACATGCACTTCTTCGCCAAGTACGTGCCCTGGATCGGTTCCGTGCCGCAGTGGGTGTGGGCGCTGGCAGCGCTGCTGATTGTGCTGGGGCTGAACCTGGTGTCCGTGAAGGTCTTCGGCGAGTTGGAGTTCTGGTTTGCGCTGATCAAGGTGGTCGCCCTGGTGGGCTTCCTGCTGGTGGGCACCTACTTTGTCATCTTCGGCACCCCCGTGGCCGGCCAACAGGTGGGCTTCACGCTGATCGCCGACCACGGCGGCTTCTTCCCGAACGGGCTGCTGCCGGTGGTGGTGGTCATGCAGGGCGTGGTCTTTGCCTACGCCTCCATTGAGCTGATCGGCACGGCGGCCGGGGAAACCCAAAACCCGGAAAAGGTCATGCCCAAGGCCATCAACACGGTCATCATCCGCATCGGTGTCTTCTACGTCGGCTCGCTGGTGCTGCTGTCCCTGCTGCTGCCGTACACCGCATACAAGGCGGGGGAGAGCCCGTTTGTCACCTTCTTTGGCTCCATTGGCGTCCAGGGCATGGACTCCATCATGAACCTGGTGGTGCTGACGGCGGCCATGTCCTCGCTCAACGCCGGGCTGTATTCCACGGGCCGGATCCTGCGTTCCATGTCACTGGCCGGTTCGGCACCGAAGTTCACGGCCAAGCTGAACAAGCGCGGAGTGCCCTACGGCGGCATTGCCCTGACGGCCACCGTGGCCGGGCTGGGCGTGATCCTCAACGCGATTGTGCCGGCGTCGGCCTTTGAGATTGTGCTCAACATGGCGGCCATCGGCATCATCGCCTCCTGGGGCATGATCGTGCTGTGCCAGCTCGCCCTGTACCGGCTCTCGAAGAAGGGCGAGGCCATCCGGCCGGCCTTCCGCATGTTTGGTGCACCGTACACCGGCTACCTGACGCTGGCCTTCCTCCTGGCAGTCATCGTGCTCATGGCCTTTGACAACCCGGTGGGCACCTGGACTGTGGCCTCCCTGGTGGTCATCATCCCGGCGCTCATGGGTGGCTGGTACCTCTCCCGCGGGCGCATCAATGAGATTGCCGCCGCCCGCCACGAGGACCTCCACGCACACCCGGTGGAGGCCCACCACGCCGGGGCAGCCGCCGCGGAAGCCGCCGTCGTCCGGGAGCCGTAAGCCGAAGCCACGCGAGACGAACGGAACGCCGGGGCCGGCCCGGGAATAACTTCAATGGCGCGCCAGTTGATCCCATTAGATGCAAACGCATGAAACATGCGGCAGCGAAAAAGGAGTCACAGTGCAGGACTTGGCAGTACAGCGCACCATTGTTGTCATCTCGGCCGGCCTCGGCGTTCCGTCGTCCACGCGCATGCTTGCGGACCAGATGGCCGGGGCAGTCAAGGCGCACCTGGGCGAGATGGGCGCGGAGGCCGTGCTCGACGTCGTCGACCTCCGGGACTTTGCCACTGACATCGCCAACAACATGGTGACCGGTTATGCCGGCCCGGCGCTGGCGGATGTGGTGGCCCGGGTGTCCCGCGCGGACGCCATGATCGCCGTCACCCCCACCTTCAGCGCCTCCTACAGCGGCCTGTTCAAGTCGTTCTTTGACGTGCTGGACCCCAAGTTCCTCGACGGCATGCCCGTATTTTTCGGGGCCACCGGCGGCACGGCGCGGCACTCGCTGGTGCTGGACACGGCAATCCGCCCGCTTTTCAGCTACCTGCGGGCGCGCACCATGCCCACCGCCGTCTACGCCTCACCCGAGGACTGGGCCAACTCCGGCACCGACTCCCTGGACCGCCGCATTGGCCAGGGTGCGGGGGAGCTTGCCGCCGTGCTGGCCCCGTCCCGCCCGGCTGTTTCAGGCACGACGCCGGCCCCTGGGGACACTTCCGCCGCACCCCTGTCCCGGGCCGGGTTTTCGCCAGCCGGGTTTTCCCCCGACCACAAGGCCAAGCGGCACGCCCACGAGGTGGAACAAATGACGTCCCTGCCGTTTGAGCAGCTGCTGGCCCAGACCCAGCGCCGCTAGGCCCAGCACAACCACCCCCGGGCGCTCCGCCAGCCCCGTCAGAAGATCGGCAGCACCGGCTGGCTGGTCAGCGGCGGCGGATCGAGTTTGTCCAGCACCACGGCCAGCCCGGTCCGATAGACGTCGGGGTGGATCTCGGGGCTGGCGTGGCCGGTGTGCGGCACGTCGTACTGGAACACCGGATTGTGCGGGAACAGCAGCTCCCACCCCGCGATGGCCATGGGCGCGTCCACGATGAAGTCCTCGGGATCGTACATCAGCCCGATCCCCGTGGTGCGCGGGATGTGCCCGTCATACTGGGCCGGGAAGGCCTGCAGGAACGTGGCTTGGGTGGTTTTCAGGATGAGCGAATTGCTCGACTGGTCCAATGAGCTGTTGATGCCGGACCGTGCCGCCTCGTACATGCCCTGCCCGTTGG
>Ga0134128_10007457_pt1 | contig 13229 bp, 10 predicted proteins | sample KB31754_FD_96462 | JGI IMG/M metagenome (GOLD analysis project Ga0134128, IMG submission 96462) | Terrestrial soil microbial communities with excess Nitrogen fertilizer from Kellogg Biological Station, Michigan, USA - KB3-175-4 | ecosystem: Environmental > Terrestrial > Soil > Unclassified ... | reverse complement strand
CTCGCGCGTCGCATCCTCGCGCTCACGCAAGGTCCAAACGCCGTCAAGTACGGCGATATCGCCTTGCTGTTTCGCGCGATGACGCAGGTGCAGATCTACGAATCCGTTTTCCGGCGCGCAAACATCCCGTATCAAACCGTGCTCGGGCGCGGCTTTTACGAACGCGAGGAGATCACCGACCTTATTCAACTGCTGCGTTTTCTCGATAACAAGACTGACGAGATCGCGCTCGCGGCAGTTCTGCGTTCGCCGCTCTGCGGTCTTTCAGACAATGCCTTGCTCGCGTTGCGATGCGCGCCGTTGCTGAGCGAAGTTGACACCGCGGATCCGATGCGCAGCCTCACGGCCACGCGCCGGCTTTACGTTGCATTGCGCCATCACACGGAGATCGCATTCATCAGCGATGACGAGCATGAGCTGCTCGATCGCGCCGCGAAGTTGATTGGCGAACTCGTCGATCGCCGCCATCATTATCCGATTCAGGATCTGCTTCGTTACGCGGTTCATGAATCGGAGTACATGACCGTTGTCGCCGCCAACTTCGATGGCGCGCAACGGCTCGCGAACGTCGAACGCCTGTTTACGCTCGCTGCGCGTTTCGAGAGCTCCGGAACACATCTGATTCGCGACTTCGTGCGCTACGTCGAGGAGTTTGAAGCTATAGGGAGTCGCGAGAGTGAAGGGCAAATTGATCAAGCATCAGATGCGGTTAGATTGATGACGATCCACCAGGCGAAGGGCCTCGAGTTTCCGGTCGTGATCATTCCCGACTTGCAACGACTCTCGCGCGTCGCGACTGACAACTGGTTCCTGCTCGATCGTCACAACGGCCTGACTCTGAAAGTGCCTGACGGCCGCGGCAACCTTGTAGCCGGCTGCACGTTCACTAATTTCGAGCAGCGGCATGCGTGGCGCGAACAGTTTGAAAGCATGCGTCTGCTTTACGTCGCAGCCTCGCGCGCTGAAGATCGTTTGATACTCTCCGGCGTAACTGAAGAAATCGCGAGCCTGGGCACGAAGAACGAGTCGTGGCTGAAATGGATTTGGCAGGCACTCGAGCTGGGAGATCGCAGTTCGAGCGGCGTGGTCCAACTCGACGACGATGTTGAGTTGCAACTGACGCTCAACCTTGCGGATGAACCCACCGAGCTTGAGGCTCCGGTTGAAGTATCGCAAACGAACCTGCACTCGGCTGACTCTTTGAACGAAGCGTTCCCGTTGATTCGTCCGTTCGGCCCGCTGAGCGGCATTGCGATTCATCGCTTCAGCGTCACGCAGTTGATCAATTATCAGCGTTGCCCGCGGCAGTATTACTTCGATCGCGTGTTGCAGTTGCCGTCCGCGGACCAGATGGCGATCTGGAACAACGCGGAGGCGCCCGAGCCGCCGGCGAATCTCACGGCGACTTTGAAGGGCTCGGTGATCCATCGTTTCTGCGAACGTTACACGCCGGATCAATCGGCGGAAGAGTGTTTGCGCGAGAGTTTCGAAGACGTTTTGCGTTTGCGCCAGGCGCAACTTTCGGATCGATTCATCGAAATCGACCACAAGGCTGCGATGAAAGCGTTGGCGCCGCTAGCGCAGAACTATCTCGCAAGTGACGTCTTCCGGCGCGTCGAAGCAGCACCGAAGATTCTCGAGCCCAACTCACCGCGTCCGGCAGGTCAGGATGGTCTCTGGAGTGAAGTTGGTTTTCGTTTGCGCCGGCCGTTGGGCGTGCTCTTCGGCATCATCGATAAACTTCTGATCACGCGTTCTGCGTCAGGCGATGTGGAGATCGAGATCATCGACTTCAAGACGAACCGCATCGCTTACGAAAAGTCAGACGTGCCGCACGAACCGCAACCGCCGCGCATCCGCACGCCGAAAGACGGGCAGTTCGCTTTTGATTTCGAAGCAGCGCCGCCGCCGAAGCCGATCAATCGACATCCATCTCTCGAAGACGCGCTGAAAATTGCTGCTGAAGATTATCAACTTCAGATGCAGTCGTATGCGCTCGCCGTGCGCGAGTTGTTGCCGTCGGTCGCGAGTGCGAAGATCCGTGTCACGCTTCACTTTCTCGATCCGAACGTCGAAGTTCATCTCGCTGATGAGTTGCTTGAACCGGCGCGTTGCGAACAGGCGGTTGACGAAGGTATGCAGCGTTCGATCTTTTCGGCGGACCCTCGGTTGTTCCCCGTGAAGACCGCGCCTCACTGCCGCATGTGCAACTTCCTGAGCGTGTGCGAAGCCGGGAAGCAGTGGGTCCGCGAGAACTGGTCCACAGATTCAGATTAGGCAAATTCTTGTCTGGTTCTATGTAATCTGTGTAATCTGTGGATTACTTATGCCAACAATCAAATCTTTCGACGGCGGCGAGTTCGATGGATATCTCTCCATGCCTGCGAGCGGTTATGGACCAGGCATCGTCGTGCTCCAGGAGATCTTCGGTGTCAATCAAAACATGCGCGGCGTTGCTGACTGGTATGCGGCGCACGGCTTTGTCGCGCTTTGTCCGGATCTCTTCTGGCGCATGGAACGTGGTGTTGCGTTAACCGAGAGAGACTGGGAAAAGGCGATCGATTTCTATAAACAGCTCGACGAGGCGAAGGCAGTTGAAGACGCGGCGGCCGCGCTCGAGTTCCTGCGAAAGCATGCGTCGTGCAGCGGTCGCGCCGGCGCGGTTGGCTTTTGTCTCGGCGGCAACCTGGCGTATCTGTTGTCAGTGCGATTCAAGCCTGACTGTGCAGTCGGATACTACGGCGTCGGAATTGAAAAGAGTCTGGATGAGGCGAAGAATCTTAGCACTCCTTTGATGCTGCACATCGGCGGTCGCGACGAGCATTGTCCACCCGAAGCGCAGGCCCAGATTCATGCGGCGCTCGACGCGAATCCACTCGCTACGATTTACGACTACCCTGAAGCGGGCCACGCGTTTGGCCGTTCCACCGGCGCGCACTACGATGCCGCCGCCGCTGAGCTCGCAAACCTTCGCACTCTTGAATTCTTCGTCAGCAATCTCGCGGGCGCCGGTCTCGCTTCGGCGCAACAGACGCTCTCTTCACGTTGGGACGATCACGTGAAATACGAATTCGCAACGCGCAACACTGACGACACTCTCGAGACGATGGTCGCTGATTCGTACGTGAATCACGTGCCCGTGATGACTGGTGGCGTCGGACATGATGAGCTGCGCGAGTTTTACTCGAAGCGTTTTATTCCGCAGATGCCGCCCGACACGGCGATGACGCCGGTGTCACGCACGATTGGAATCGATCGTGTTGTCGATGAAATGGTGTTTGAGTTTACGCACACGATCAAGATGGACTGGATGCTGCCCGGAGTTGAACCGACGAACAAACACGTGAAGGTGGCGCTGGTCGTGATCGTGCATTTCCGCGAGGGCAGGTTGGCCCACGAGCACATCTACTGGGACCAGGCTTCGGTGCTCGCGCAACTCGGGTTGATCGATGCGTCGAAGCTGCCGGTCGCGGGTGTTGAGAGTGCGGAAAAAGTGCTCGACCCAACGTTGCCGTCAAATCAACTCATGAACATTTAGTGGCCACAAAAGGCACAAAAGGCTCATAAAAGAAAGTGATGTTCGAGATTTCATTTTTTGTGATTTATGTGCCTTTTTGTGGCTTAATCTAAAATGAAGAGGCATGTAAATCGTTCGGTCGATCTGTCCTCTCGCCTGCGGCGCGATCTCGGCACGCTCGAATCGTACGCGGTGGTGATCGGTATACTGATCGGCGCCGGTATCTTTCAGGTTACGAGCCAGGCGTGGGCGCTGACTGGTCCAAGCGTTATTCTCGGTTACCTGATCCTCACGCCCGCGATTCTCGCCACTTCGATTCCGTACGCGGCGTACCTTTCAACCCCGCTCGGTCGAGAACCCGGCGGCGAGTACCTGCACATCTCGCGCACGGTGAACGGCTTTCGTCTTGCGTACGTCGGCGCGTGGCTCAAGATCATTTCTTACATCGGCGCGGGCGCGTATCTCGCCAACGCGATGGCTGGTTATCTGATCGCGTTGAGCGGCAATCGTATCAACGCGCAACGGTTTCAACTGCCCTTAGCTCTGACAGCATTACTCATCTTCTATCTCATTCACGTGATCGGCATTCGTTGGTTCGGACGGTTCCAGGTGTTGATGTCAGCGCTGAAGTGTCTTGCACTGCTGGTGTTGATTGTGCCTGGTCTATTCGTGTTGAAGAGCTCGAACTATGTGCCGTTCTTCACTCACGGCACGAGCGGTTTTGGCGCGAGTTTGCTGCCGTTGTTTTTTGCTTACGCCGGCTTCGAGTCGATCGCTCAAACTGCCGGCGAGGTGAAAGACAGCACGCGCCGTTTGCCGCGAATTTTGCTCAAGGGAATCACGATCACCGCGTTGTTCTACGTCTTCACGTCAGTCGTGACGTTCGGCGTGCTGCCGGGCGGACGTTTGCAAACGAGCAGCGCGCCGATGGCCGAAGTGGCTTCGATCTATCTGCCTTCCGGCGCCGCAATCTTTGTAACGATTGGCGCGATTGCCGCGATCATGACGGCTCTCAACGGCACGATCTTCGTTCCATCACGACTCGCAATCATGTTTGTCGAAGACGGACTCGCACCGCGCTGGCTGGGTTTTATCAACAAAGCCACCGCGACCCCGATTCGCGGTCTCACACTGACGTTGATCGGTTGCGCGATTCTGCTTATCAGCGGACAGCTTCCACTCGCGCTGAACGTTGCGGTCTTTGCCCTCGTCGTGCTTTATTTTATCCATAGCTTCGTATTTTTGTTCCTCCCGTGGCTGAATCCGGGCCTTGCGAGTGAAATCGAGATCAACCTGCCGCGGCGCGTGCAGCAGGTCGCGGCCATTGTCTCGGTGCTCTCGATGGGCTTGATGATTCTGATTCAGTTGCGCCAGGACACGGTGGTGCTAAGCACGCAAACGCTCAGTCAACGAATTGAAAACAAGTCGTTGACGAGCATTGAACTGCTCGTCATGTGGGGCATCGTCGGTGCGGTTCTTTTTCAGCTCGCACGAATGCGTCGCGGCAGTCGAGTGACGAAGGTTGACGTACATGGAGATTGAGAACAAACGGGTGTTGGTGACCGGATCGAGTCGAGGGCTCGGACGCGCGCTCGTTGCAGCTTTTGTTGAGGCAGGCGCGAGAGAAGTGCTTGCGGGCGCTCGCAAGCCTGCCGATCTCGAGGCGCTAAAGTCGGATCGCGTGACGCCGGTGCAGTTGGACGTGACGAACGATGCGGACGTGAATGCAGTCGCAGGTCTCGGCGCGATCGACATACTCGTGAACAACGCGGGTGTTGCGTGGTTCGGCAATCCACTCACGATCGATTTTGAGAAGGTGCAGGAAGAGTTGGCCGTGAACTATCTCGGCGTGTTGCGTGTGACGCGTGCGGTTGCGCCGGGAATGATCGCCCGCGAAGACGGCATGATCGTCAACATCGCGACTGCGTTTGCGAAAATTAATCTGCCGCTCGTCGGCACCTATTCTGCGACGAAGGCGGCGTTGTTGTCGCTCGGCCAGGCGTTCAGAGCGTATCTGCTCGATCACAACGTGCGCGTGATCACGGTGATGCCGACGACGATCGACACGGACATGAGTCGCGGCGCGAACGTGCCGAAGCTGACGAAAGAGTTTGTCGCCGCGGAAATTCTGGACGCGATTCGTGAAGAGAAACACGATCCACCGATCGGTGACGAGGCGAAAGGCGTGTTTGAGAAGCTCGCGAAAGACCCGGTTGCTTTCGAAAAAGTTTTACAAGATTACAGGATGAAGCAAGATTAACAAGATGATCCTGTAAATCCTGAAAATCTTGTTAATCCTGTCTATGATTGATCAACGTTACAGGCACGAGTTTCCGACCTTGGCCTCAGGCATTCATCTGCTCAGTCACAGCCTGGGGCCGGTGCCGCGTGCTGCGCGCGAATCGATGCTCGCTTACATCGACGCGTGGGAACATCACACCAGCGAAGATGCATGGGCTACGAGTTGGTGGGAACTATCGCGCCGCGTCGGCGATCGCATCGCGCGCATTCTCGGCGGCCAGCCGGGCTCGGTTCAGATCGAGCCAAACGCCTCGCTCGCGCTCGCGACAGTCGCGTCGTGCTTTGACTTTAAGAGCGCCGAGCGAAACAAAGTCGTTACGACTGCCCTCGACTTTCCCTCGATGGAATACTTCTGGGACGCGCAACGACAGATGGGCGCGCGAGTTGAAGTCGTTCCGTCAGCGGACGGAATTTCAGTCTCACTGGACCGGATCCTCGACGCGATCGACGATCAAACCTGCCTCGTCGCACTCGCGCATACGTCTTATTGCAGTTCCTATCGCGTCGACGTGAGAGCGATCGTCGAACGCGCGCATGCGAAAGGCGCGCTCGTGCTGCTGGACGTTTACCAGTCGGCGGGTGTCGTCCAACTACACGCGGCTGATTGGAACGTTGATTTTCTGATCGGCGGCACGATCAAGTGGTTGTGCGGTGGTCCATCATGCGGTTATTTGTATGTGCGGCCTGACTTGCAACGAGATTTGCGTCCACGATTGACCGGTTGGGTGGCGCACGATTCGCCTTTTGACTTCGCGCACGCGCCGATGCGTTACGCGCGCTCGGTGCGTCGCTTCGCGCAGGGAACGCCCAGTATTCCCGCGTTATATTCCGCGATTCCCGGACTCGGAATTATCGAGGCCGTCGGTATTCCGAACATTGCAGCGGAATCAGAACGCCGGACACAGTTGCTGATCGACTTCGCGTCGGAGCGAGGTTGGACCATTAACACGCCGCGCGAAAAGCAGCAGCGTGGCGGTTCTGTGATGATCGGAGTTGATGACGCGAAAGCCATGGTCGAACGTTTAGCGGAAAGAAAAGTGTTCGTTGACTGGCGTCCGGGCGCGGGGCTGCGCGTGTCTCCGCATTTCTTCAACACGGATGATGAGGTCGAAGAAGCTCTCAGCATTCTCGCGGAGCTGATGGAGTAAATGGGCAACAGTCTTGCAGTCAAGGAGGCAGCCCCGGACTTCACGTTGAAGGACGGAAACGGCGCGGACTGGCGCTTGTCGGACCATCGCGGCAGGGTAGTGGTCCTGCTTTTTTATCCGGGCGATGAAACGCCTGTGTGTACGCGGCAGATGTGTTCGGTGCGCGATCGTTGGGAAGACTATCGAGCGACTGGCGCGGAAGTGGTTGGGATCTCGTCTGACTCGATCGAGTCGCACAAAAAGTTTGCCGAGCATCACGAGCTGCCGTTGCGCCTGCTGTCAGATTCAGATCGCTCAGTGGCTAAACTTTACGGCGCCATCTCTTTGCTTCCGGGACGCGTCGCGCGTTCGGTTTTTGTGATCGACGCTAACGGCATCTTGCGCTACAGCGACGTGCGCCCGATCGGCTTATTCAAGCCGAAAGACGATGCTACTATTGCAGCGATTAAGGCAGCGCAACAAGGAGATTCAAATGCCTGACACAATCAAGTGCACACACTGCGGTCAGAAGCGCCCCGGCCTCGCATTCGCGCCATTCCCGAACGAGCTCGGCCAACGCATCGCGGCGGAGATCTGCCAGCCGTGCTGGAGCGAGTGGCTGCAAAAACAAACACAGATCATCAACCACTACGGCCTCGACCTCACCAACCCCGACGCGCAAAACTTCCTCTTCGACAACATCAAAGGGTATCTGTTCGGTGACGTACCGAAAGTCGCCGAAATCGATACAACAAAAGAAGGAACTGTTAAGTGGTAGTCTTTCTTTAACCGCCTCCGCTACGGCCCACTATTTGCTCTTGTTTGCAGCAAACGTATGTTTTTCGAACTTGGTCTGTCTACTGCAAGGAGGATTTCGCAAACATGAGACGCAGAATCGAGGGGTTCTTAGTTTTAGCTGCACTGCTGGTGCTCATCGCGGGTTGTAATAACACGGCGAACACGAACAACCGGACCGCCAACACAAACGCGAACGCTAACGCGAATACGAACACAGTCGCCACATCAACGCCCGTAACCACGACAAACGACAACAGGCGTGCCCCAACTCGCGAAGAGTATGAACGCGATAAAGAGAGATACGCTCGCGAGGCCAAGGGACAAGGACGCACAATCGGAACCGGCGTCAACGATGGATGGCTTTGGGTCAAGACGCGCTTTGATCTCGCTGCCGCAGACGACCTGCGCGATTCGACGATCAACGTCGACGTCGATAAAGCTGTCGTAACGTTGACTGGCACGGTCGCGAGTGCAGCGCAGAGGTCGCGCGCCGAAACGGTCGCGAAGTCAGTTGATGGTGTAACGAGTGTGAGGAACATGTTGAAGGTTCAAGCCAACACAAATACCAACACGAACAGCAACACCAACGCTAACAGAAACGCAAACGCCAACAGACCACACGGCAACGCCAACCACTAAACATTTTGATCCACAGATTACACAGCTAACTCAAAAGAAAATCTGCGTAATCTGTGGATTACTTTCTTTAGAAGCCGACTTGCGCTAATCTTTCCCGCATCTTTCCTTTGCTTTCGCTAAAAATCGAATGATGGGATTTGGTACCTATGCCAAAAGTCCGCTCGCGCCTTCTTGTCGCGTTGGTGCTGCTGTTTGTTAACTTAAACGCAAACGCCCAACGCAATACCATCGACACCTACGCCATCACGAATGCTCGCATCGTAACCGTATCCGGACCGGTGATTGAACACGGCACCGTGGTGGTCCGCAACGGATTGATTACCGTCGCCGGCGAAAACGTCAGTGCGCCTCCTGATGCTCGCGTCATTGACGGCAGTGGCCTGACTGTTTATCCAGGGCTCATCGATTCGTACACCAATCTCGCGTTGCCGGAAGCTTCGCCTTCACCATCTCCGGGAGCGGGTCGTGGCGGCGGTGGTGATTTCTTTGCGCAGACACAACCTCGTCCAACACCTGGTCCAAACTCTACTCAGCCGCCGGGCCTGCAACCCGAAGTGATGGTTGAAGACGTCATCCGTCCAGGCGGCGCTGAGATCGTGGCGGCGCGAAACATCGGCATCACGACTGCGCTCACGTTACCGCGCACAGGCATCTGGATGGGCCAGTCCGCTTTGATCAATCTTTCAGGTGAGACACCTCAGCAGATGATCATCGTGTCGCCTTTGGCTATGCACGTGGGTTTCACACCGCTGCGCAACGGCGGGTATCCCGGGTCGCTGCTGGGCGTGTTTTCGTCGCTGCGACAGATGATGCTCGATGCGCAACGTTACCGTGAGGCGATGCAGATCTACGAGCGCGCTCCACGCGGCACGCGTCGCCCTGAAACTGATCGCTCGCTGGCGGCGCTTGTGCCGGTGATTGAAGGACGCATGCCGGTCGTGATGCTGGCCAACACCGAACGTGAAATCACTCGCGCGTTGGATCTCGGTGAAGAATTCAAACTCAAACTGATCATCGCCGGCGGCCGCGAAGCGGATCGACTCAGCGAGCGTTTAGTAAAACAGCACGTGCCGGTGCTGCTGTCGCTCGACCTGCCGAAACGTACGACTGCTGCGCTTCCCGAAGCCGATCCGGAGCCGTTGCGTGTGCTGCGCGAAAGAGTCGAAGCACAACAGACGGCGGGAAAACTCGCGAAAGCAGGAGTTCGCTTTGCGTTCGAGTCAGGGTCGCTGACGAACATGTCAGAGCTGATGGCGAACGCCGGCAAGACGATTGAGAACGGTCTGTCAGCGACTGATGCTGTACGTGCGTTCACGATCTGGCCGGCGGAAATTCTCGGCGTGCAGAATCAGCTCGGGTCGATTGAGGTTGGAAAGATTGCGAACCTGACGATCGTGCGTGGAGAACTCTTCGATCGTAACAGCCGCGTCACGTACGTCTTCATCGACGGACGCCCTGTTGACCTGCGACCGCCACGTAACGAGGCGAGTACCGCGACTCCATCGAATTAATTCTTTGCGCCTTTGCGGGAGACATTCTTTCACACGGAGTAATCAATGAAACGAATCATCGCAAAACTCCTTCTACTCGTCATCATCACCGCGCCGCCGCTAAAAGCTACGCGCGCACAGAAGCAACCCGAAACGCTGATCCGCAACGCCACCGTGCTCACCGTCACGCACGGCACGTTGCAAAACACCGATGTGCTTCTACGCAATAGCAAGATCGCGGCCGTCGGTAAAAACCTTAACGCTTCGCCCAACGCGCGCATCATCGACGGCACGGGCAAGTACGTCATGCCCGGCATCATCGACTGCCATTCACACTCGATGCTCGACACTATCAACGAAGGCACTCTCGCGGTGACTTCGATGGTGCACACCGCGGACGTGTTGAATACGACTGATGTCGATCTTTATCGCGAGCTTGCCGGCGGCGTTACGACTCTGAACCTGCTGCACGGTTCAGCGAATCCCATTGGCGGCTTGAACACCGTAGTCAAAATCAAGTACGGCCGCCCGGCGAGCGAGTTTCTGTTTCCGGGAGCGATGCCGGGAATCAAGTTTGCGCTCGGCGAAAACGTGAAGCGCTCGAGCACGCCGAACCAACCGGGCGTAACCCGCCGTTATCCAAACACGCGCATGGGCGTTGAAGAAGTCATTCGCGACGCCTTCACGCGCGCACGCGATTACAAACGAGCGTGGGATGAATATCGCGCGGCCTCGAAGAACGACAAGAACCTGATTCCGCCGCGCAGAGATCTGCAACTCGAACCGCTCGTCGAAGTGCTCGAAGGCAAGCGTTACGTTCACGCGCATTGCTACGTCACCAGCGAGATCCTGATGCTGATCAACCTTGCCGACGAGTTTGGTTTCAAAGTCCGGACGTTTCAGCACGTTCTCGAAGGTTACAAAGTCGCGAAAGAGATCGCGGCTCACGGCGCCGGCGCGTCGATCTTCGCGGACTCATGGGCGTACAAAATCGAAGCTTACGATGCCATTCCCTACAACGCCGCGATCCTGACGCGCGCGGGCGTGGTTGTCTCAATGAATTCCGACTCGGACGAGCGCGCGCGCCGCTTGAACATCGAAGCGGCGAAGGCGATGCACTGGGGCGACCTGACGGAAGAGCAGGCGCTGAAGCTCATCACGATCAATCCCGCGATACAGCTCGGCATTCAGGATCGTGTCGGTTCGATCGAAGTCGGTAAGGATGCTGACATCGCAATCTGGAATGGACATCCGTTCAGCGTCTACTCGCGCGTTGATACGACGTTCATCGACGGTGAGATTTATTTCGATCGCGTTCAGGATCTTGCTCGACGTCCTGAGCTCGCGAAGGAACGCGCCGCGCTCGAACAGGCCGAACCGAATCGACCGCGCCCGCAAGGCCAGTCGCCGCAGACACCGCGACGCCGTTCCAGCGGACATGAAGATGACGCTGTCGTGGAAAAGCCGTAACACAGATAAACGCCGAAAAGAACGGATTGAATCATGAAGACGATTATTTTGTTAATTCTATGTACCGGTTCGGTGCTGGGGCAGCAGATTGGAAATCCAACCGCGCAACAGGGAGTGATGCAGGCGCGTGGCACGTTCGCGATTCGCAACGCGCGCATCGTGACCGTGAGTGGACCGGATATCGAGAACGGCACGGTCGTGATTCGCGATGGGAAGATTGAAGCTGTCGGCGCGAATGTGTCCATACCGTCCGGAGCGCAAATGATCGACGCCCGCGGATTGTCTGTTTACCCCGGCATGATCGACGCGGGCACAAACATGGGACTCGTCGAGGTTCCGCAAGGCGCGAATGGCACTGTCGATACTTCCGAAGTCGGTGAGCTGAACCCCAACGCCAAAGCGATCGTCGCCGTTAATCCATACAGCGCTCATATCGCCGTGACGCGTGTCGAAGGCATCACCAACACGCTCACCGCGCCAACCGGCGGCTTGATCTCAGGCCAGGCTGCACTGATCAACCTGCTCGGCACGTCGCCGAAGGAGATGGCAGTCGTGCCCCAACTTGCTCTCGTGATCAACTACCCGCCCGTGACCGGCGGTCGAGGCGGTGGGTTCGGCGGTCAACTACAACAGCCTGCCAACCTTGCTGAAACTCTGGCTGCAAACGAGCGTCAACTCGAGCAGATTCGCAAGATGTTGCGCGATGCCGAAGCATACGGCCGCGCGCAGGATGCTTATGCGAAGGACAAGTCGTTGCCGCGTCCGGAGCACAGTGTCGTGCTCGAACCGCTCGTGCCGTACGTTAATGGCGAACTGCCTGTTATCTTCCGTGCGGAGCGAGAAGCGGAGATTCGTGGCGCACTCCGTTTTGCGGAAGAGATGAAGTTGAAGCCGATTATTCTCGGCGGCAACGATGCGTGGAAAGTCGCGAGTTTGCTGAAAGAGAAAAACGTTCCGGTGATTCTGACGGGCATACTTTCGCTCCCTCTTCGCGAAGATGATGCTTACGACACGTTGTACGAAAACGCCGCGAAACTTCAGGAGGCCGGCGTGCGTTTCTGCATATCCACCGGTGATCCGGGACCCGAGGCGCGAAACCTTGCGCAGTACGCCGGCATGGCGGCGGCTTTTGGACTCTCGAAAGCCGATGCGCTGAAGGCGGTCACCCTCTATCCGGCTCAAATCATGAATGTGGCCGACCGTCTGGGGTCGATCGAAGTCGGGAAGATGGCCAATCTGGTCGTGACCGACGGTGATCTTCTCGAGATTCGTTCCCACATACGATATTTGTTTATAGATGGGCGTCCGGTGGTGTTAACAAGTAGACACACAGAATTGAACGACGCGTTCAAAAATCGGAAGTAAAGTTCCGTAGAAGGAGGAATCCCCGTTTGTTTAGAAGCATCGCAATCGTATTCGCCAGTATCCTTGTTCTCTCCATCACATCCAATTCACAAACCAAGCTCCTGCGGTTCCCGGACATCCGGGGCGATCGCGTCGTGTTCACCTACGGCGGCGACTTATGGACTGCGCCTGCCGCTGGTGGCACTGCGGTTCATTTGACTTCGCATCCCGGCGTGGAGCTGTTTGGGAAGTTCTCGCCAGATGGAAAGTGGATCGCTTTCACCGGCCAGTACGACGGCGACGAGCAAGTCTACGTCGTTCCAAGTTCAGGCGGTGACCCGCGCCAACTGACTTTTTATCCGGCGAAGGGACCGTTGCCGCCGCGGTGGGGCTGGGACAACCAGGTGTTTGGATGGACGAAGGACAGTAAGCGAATCATCTTCCGTTCGCTACGCGATTCCTGGACGCTGCCGATTGCGCGCTTGTATTCAGTTTCGATCGACGGCGGCCCTGCGACCGCCTTCCCGATGCCGACGGCGGGTT
>Ga0134128_10007455_pt1 | contig 13231 bp, 14 predicted proteins | sample KB31754_FD_96462 | JGI IMG/M metagenome (GOLD analysis project Ga0134128, IMG submission 96462) | Terrestrial soil microbial communities with excess Nitrogen fertilizer from Kellogg Biological Station, Michigan, USA - KB3-175-4 | ecosystem: Environmental > Terrestrial > Soil > Unclassified ... | reverse complement strand
TACAGGATAAAAAAAGACGAACGTTTAGAAGAATACCGAACCGAATGTTCGGGTCATAAATCTACCAATTGTTCGTAATTTAATAACTACTTGTCCAACTGTCATTTGACAGAAATTGTGGAATGTGGTAAGATGTAGTTATTTAAGAGGAGGTCGATGAAGATGTTTCACAATCAATTATTCGAGAAGATTAAAGGTTATTCATTAGAGAACAAATCACTCAACTTAGTCCACCAACGTAATAGAATGCTAACAAAGACCAACCGTATGTTCGAGTACAGGAACCTACCTGATTCCATACCAGAGGACATGTTAGAACTTTACTTACAAACATGGGGGTCGGTGTTCTTTAGGCAGGTAGATGGTGTCCTGTACTTCTTTGGTCAAATAGGAGCATCTGGACCACCTGACATCTATCTTCGTCCTACGAGGGTCACATGGGCTAACCCAGCGTTAATGAGAGGTGAGACGAACGACATCCCAACAACAGGTGTCCTAGTAAAGAATGACTTAATGTTTGAGGGGATTCTTCCAATTATTGACAAGTGGTGTACGATGCTAGTTGAGTTGGAACTGTCAATGAATGTCAGTGCAATCAACATGCGTTCAACAAGAGTGTACACAGCAGACAACGACACAACAGCAGAGTCAGCCAGAGAACAGCAACGACAAATTCGTAAAGGTAAAGACCATGTAATAGTGGACAAGTCCCTCATCGAAGGATTACAAGTAATTGATGCCGCAGGGACAAGCAATAGCCTTACTGAATACCGAGAAGCATATCAATACATCAAATCATTAATGTATGCTGAACTAGGTTTGAAGACAGCTTCTAATATGAAGAAGCAGTATGTCAGCGACACAGAGAACATCATAGAAGATGAATCACTTCTTCCTTTCATAGATGAGATGTTACTAGAAAGGCAGAAAGGAATGGACGCAGTCAACAAGATGTTTGGGACAGACATTCAAGTCAAGTTAAGAGGAACATGGGAACTACAAGCAATGGAGCTAGAGAAGGCAATGGAAATAGCAGAAGAACCATCAGCAGAGGAAGGAGAGACTCCAAATGATAAACAAGAGAGTGCAAGTGAGGAGACAGAGGGGACAGGAGAAGATTCAGGAGAAGATGTCACAGGACAGAGCGAAGAAGAAACAAGCACCGAAGAAGAAAGCAACGCCGAAGAAGACGACTTCGAAGACACAGTCAACACCGAAGTCAAAACAGGAATAAACACAGCTAACGTCACTCTACCTGAAAATAACATTCTAGGAATCACAAGCCGACAGGTCGAAGAAGCAATGATATTCAACAAATTACTGGAAGTAATCGAAGGAGTGAGTGAAAATGACGAGAAAACCGAAACTAAATGAGGTACTGGATTTACAGACAGGGCTGTTCGAACATATCGTTCAGCCTATATGGGCTGATAGGTACGAGTCATTTGACATGGACTATGAATTCCTAGCGAACCATGCTGAGAAAGTGATTAGTAGATATACTGAAATGTCACTGGACAGTACAACACAAAGACTAACTTCATCAGGCTCTAGTAAACTAATCAATATGATATATCGTAAGTACAAGGAGCAATGGGAAAGGAAATACGAGGTTCTCAACGCACAGTATGTCATAGTAGATAACTATAACCTGCGAGAATCAGAGGACGTGGACAGGACACACCTTGAGAATATCGTGAATGAAATGAGACGTGAAGGAACAGCCACAACAAAGGTATTGAATGAGCTTACTAAGCTCATCACAGACACACGTAATTCCACACAGGATACGACAGGGAATGTGAACAGCCAAGAAACAACAGAAGACAATCTCCGTAAGACTGACTCTCAAGAGGGACGGAACATCACAACAGAAACAGGTGATAATACACTATCCTTCGAAGGAAGAAAGGACACGGAAACTCGCAATCTAACAGACGCTAAGACACTAGCTTTGAAGGATACTGATAAGAGTACAAACGTACTTGATTTCGTTGACCGCAAGGACGCTACAACTAACACCCAGAACAACACTGGAACAGTTGGAACCGAACAAGACCAGACAGTGATAGACACAACTACCGACACAACTACTACTACCAAGAACCAGTTTGGTTTTGAGACAGCGGGAATCAATGGAGTGCCTGTTGAGAAGGATGACGGAAAATTAATACGCGGCGGTAACATCGAGACAACAGGAACGGGTAAGACTACGAACAACTTGACTTCAACTGACAATGGTTCAACTACGAAGACAGGTAAGGAACAGACAACAATAGAATCAACCCTCGATAAGACAGGGACAGATACTACAATCAACACTGGTTCAGTCGAGAGTGGAAAAACCGGGTCAGAGAGGAATGCAGTCAACTTAACGACGACGCTAGAAGCAGGAATCACTAACACGACAAAGAACGAAGGGACAGTAACCACTGATGTTAATTCAGATAATACTATTAAAGTTGTTGATTCTATTGACGGTACATCTAATATCACAGACAACGGTTCAGTCGATACAACTCAGAACAACAGCGAGACAGATAATGGAAACACAGAAACAACTGGAAATTCAAATGAGAAAAGAATCCTGACAAGAACTGGTAATATCGGGGTCACGACTACAACACAATTACTACAAGAACACATCGACTTTTGGGAGTATTCATTCCTTGAAGACATCTACAAAGATGTGGAGAAAATGCTATGTTTACATGTATATGGACAAGTCTAAAGCCAGTGTAGTCCATTAGCTAAACGATTAGACTTTTAGGACAACCGATAAACCTTGAGGGTAGAGGAGTTGATGCTATAAGTTAAAGTATAAATATAAAGGGATTATCTATTAAATAGATACTAAGAAAGGCGGAGTGCCATATGTCGATGTACTCGGGAAAGAGCAGAGCAAAGTTAATATCAAGAGCATCACTCAAACAACTGGGAGTAGCATTTCTTGGAGAAGGTGAAGGCGGAATCGGAATCCCAGGACCTCCCGGACCTCAAGGACCAAAAGGAGATAGAGGATTAGCCGGACCTCAAGGAGAACAAGGACCTCCCGGAATTGGAGAGAGAGGACCAGAAGGACCTAGAGGACCTCAAGGAGAAAGAGGATTACAAGGACAACAAGGTCTTCAAGGAGAAAGAGGACTAACCGGATATGGGGAACAAGGACCTCAAGGACCAAAAGGAGATAGAGGAGAAGACGGAAGGCAAGGGATAGCAGGACAGCAAGGAATACAAGGAGAACGAGGACCACAAGGACTGCAAGGTATTCAAGGACAACAAGGCATAAGAGGAATTCAAGGACCAGAAGGACCTCCCGGACCTCCCGGAGATGGTGGTAACATGTTAGATTTTGTAGAGCTAATACCTTCTACTGAACTGGTATTTCTACAACAGGCTAACCCATTACAGACACCTCTATATGAAGCCCAACTGAACACTCCATACCAATGCTTTGCTAGTAAGAGACCCACATCAGCAGAGGGAGCAGTGGTCTGGGAGGTATACGGACAGGGAGCTACTGTAACAGCATTCGGTGAGGTCACAATAACCAACCAATTTAATCCTATAACTCTAGTTGCTAAGGTTGTAGGTTCACCTACTTACAAGTGGGGGGCAATTCAGATAGTTCCGGCACAAAAGTAGTTGACAGATAATAACGACGATGATATGATGATGTTACTAAAAGAAATGGAGATGATTCCCAATGAATAGAAAAGAAACCATTGACCTGATTATGAGCCTACTAGAAGATGTGAAAGGCAGATTGTATCGTTTGATAGTAGACCATAACGAGTTCGGGTTCAAGGCAACCGCATACTACAAGAATATACTAGGTGATGTTTCTACCGTAGACTTAAACGGGACAACCCGTGACGGACTATTGGACCTAAACATTTATCATGCTGACGTTAAGCGGAACGACCCAGACCCGGAAGACGAAAAGCCAATCTTCGAAACAGAAGGAAGCTGGGAAGACAAGCCCACCATCGAGAACTACGGTAAACTATTAGAAGAAGTTAATAAATAGAAATTGTTGACAGCCCGTCCTACTTATGGTAAGATGGGCTTATTAAATACAAAGGGAGTGTTTTAAATGAAAGTCATTCAAATACCAGAACTGGTAAACCAAATCGTACAAGAACTAACAGGTGAAATCGACGTAACCAACCAGAACTTATCGGAAGTAGTTGACACGGGTAGGGACGTCATCAACACAGCGGACCATGAAAACTTCACACGAAGCCTAATGGACATGGTGGGAAAGACGGTATTCGTTAATCGTCCGTACCAATCAACCGCACCGTCAGTGCTGATGGACGCTACAAAGTATGGTTCCATCGTCCGTAAAATCCAAGCAGAGTTTCCTGAGTCTGAGGACAACCCAAACTGGGCTATGAAAAAAGGGGACAACCCCAACCAGTTCGAGTTCAACCCTCCAACTGTATCAGAGAAGTTCTTCAACTCTAAGGTAACTCACCAAGTCCCAGTGTCACTGATGAAAGAGCAAGTAGAGTCAGCATTCACATCAGCAGGAGACGTAAACGCATTCCTAGCCATGATTGAAACACAGATGCAGACAGGTATGTCAGCTAAGTCAGAAGGTCTAATTCGCTCAACAATCAACAACCGAATTGCTGACACGTTCCTATCATCCTTTGGCGGAGCCGCTCCTTCTTCAACAGACACATCAACTAGAGCAGTCAACCTATTGAAATTGTACAAGGATGCTAACCCTAGCACAGTGGACCCGGCAATGACAGGAACAGAAGCAATCAATGACCCAGAGTTCATCCGGTATGCTACATTCATGATGAGACAGCATATGACTCGTCTACGTGCATTCACTACTCTGTATAACGAAGGTGGAAAGAAGCGACACACCCCTTCAAGTGAACTACACTTCGTAACTCTTAGTATCTTACAAGCGGCGTCTGAGACGTTCTTGCAGTCTGATACTTACCATAAAGAGTTAGTATCTCTACCATACGCCGAGGACGTTCCTTTCTGGCAAGGTACTGGTACAGCATTCGATTTCGAAAGCACATCATCAATTGATGTCACTACGAAGAACGGTACGATTAAAACTGACGGAATCCTAGCTGTTATGTTTGACCGAAACGCTTTAGGAGTAATGAACTCCAACTTGCGAGTAGAAGGAATTTACGCACCAAACGGAGGTTTCTACAATCAATGGTACAAAGCTGACGCTAGTTACTTCAATGATGCTAACGAAAACTTCGTAGTCTTCTTCGCAAAATAACAATTAGCCTCTCTCTTATCGAGAGGGGCTTTTCTTTATAACAAAGGAGGAAATGTCAATGAGTACAATCAAACTATTAAATCATACAGGTATACCAACGTTAGTCAATAAGACATTCACGACAATTGCCACTGTCAACGGAAGTTTCCGAGCGCCATACAATCTGATGGACCCAGTGATTCAACTAGGAACTCAAGCCTATCAGAGATACTTCGCTGATTCAAGAGTCACCCATATGGAGATAGATGGTAAGTTCTACTTTGTGAGAACAGCCACTATGTCAAGCAATGCCCTGACTGACGTACAGTTACACCTAGATGTATTAACTACCTATAAGACCGAGATAGGAAACCTAGACGTAATACTGGAACGAAGCTCGAACTCACCTGAGAAATACCTAGCAGATGAATTGATGCCAATGTCGGTGAAGAAGGTCATAGAGGATGTAAGGTTCGATTCAGAAATAAGTGATAAGTATGAGGATGGTTCGTATGTCCTTGTGACATCACAAAACGGTTATGCGGAGGTGTAAGCTATGAGAGTCTGGTTGATGAATACAATGGACGACAACGTAAAGATGCCCGTACTGATGGTACGCCCCGGTATCGACCTTAGTTCCTTCTCAACGTCCGGGATTTCGACAGGAGGAGCTAACGCTTTGAGTAATGCTTTACCACCGGTAGACACTCAAGAACTATTCGATGCTACTAATACTGAACTGGTGGATTATATCTTCAATCGAAATCTCGGACCGCAAGTCATGAGTCAGAATGAACGTCAGATAAAGCTACCATATAACAGTGAGTTATACCAGAACTGTGTGGTTGCTATTGCACCCCACTCGACGGTAACAATACCGTCATTCTATGGAAACTATTCACTAGAAAAGTCATCGCAGGACCAAGGAAGTCCTTGGATGGGAGACCAAGATTATCGAGATGCAGTTATTTTCCGAATAGACCCTAAGCCGGGACAGGCTCAGCCATATAAACTGATGACTTATCCAATGAGATATGATAGTTTGACTTGTTATAACGTATCATCTGACACTAGCAGGTCTACTACAATAGTTTTATGTAGAGATGACAATGGGTATATCAGACCTATGAATCTAATATATAACAGGAATAGACCAACCGCTGTATATCATGAGAAAGTGATTGTATCGACAGCTTCCACTCATGGTTCACATGCAGGTGGATTAGACCAAGACTTTTGGAGACAGCAAACTGGAAGGATGGAGGGAGAAGAAATGAACAATAACTGTTATGAAGTACCTAATATACTGAATAGATATAACCCTAGAATTCAACTGAGTGGTACTGGATACTACCCACTAACTAAGGAACAGCTAAGGGACTTCCAGTTCAGCCTAGCTGACAAGACAATCTTCGAGAACATAGCACAGGCTATCACGGGTAATCCAACTGACTACATCATAGGAATCAAATGGTACTACGGAATCAAGAGGAACTTAGACATCATTAACTCTGACGTGTACTTGAAGTTAGGTGGTTTCGCTTACAACGGAGCAGGGGGTGGAGCTTCAATCGTAACAAAACCTGCCGCAAGTGAAATGGTTCAGATGGACATGCTTTCTCCTACAATCGTAGGTAAGTTCAATAATTACCTTGATAATTCACCATATACTAAGCTAGAGGTGTATATCCCATATGTAGGATTCACTACATTAGATATGACAGAGGTAATCGGTAAGAAGTTATGGCTTAGATATACGACTAAAATGGATACCGGAGCGACTATCGTTCACTTATTCAAGGAGTCGGACGACTGCTGGGAAGTAATGCTTGAGCTACAATGTATCATGGGTTCAGACATCTTGATTAACGTCAAGGGAGTAGACACGTTGTTGTCTCGTCTAGCGTCCAGCTTATATAATGTAGGTACTGTTGGACTTGGTTATGTGAACCCCGGAATAGCAACGGCGGCTAGTCTAGCCAGCTTACCTTCAACTAACGGGACACAGCACAGAACAGGTACAATTAACAATGAGACAGGTTCGATGGGAGTTTTCGTACCCTTCATCCGATACACTAGACCAGAGCCAATACAACCAGCAAACTATGACATGGCAGTAGGTAGACCTGATGTGAGAACAGGTAAACTATCATCCTTCACATCCTCGGCTAAATATGTTAAAGTTGGTAATATATACACAGGGTCTTCACTATCAATTCCGAAAGAAGCATTTGATGAGGTTGAGTCCCTGTTACGAGGAGGAGTTTACTATGCTTGATACCGTTCAAGTTGATGACAAGATTCAATATTATTCACTAGACAACATCCATAAGAAAAGTAATATGTCAGCTCATTACTACATGATTTTCGGAGAACGTTCGAACGGTAAGACGTTCTCCGTCTTGGAGTTAATGGTCAAGAACTTCTGGGAGAAAGGCGAACAGGGAGTTTACTTACGTAGATACGAAGAACACATCAAAGGTAATAGAGGTAAGAAAGTATTCGCCGGTATTGTAGCAGCGGGCATCATTGAGAAAATAACCGATGGTGAGTGGACTGGGGTGGAGTATTATAACAGGGAGTATTACTTCTCAAGAAAGAGTGAGACTAACGGTTCGATTGTTAAACACTCTGCTCCTTTCTGTATGGCAATGGCGGTAAGTCAAGCTGAATCATATAAGGGTAATGCTTTCCCTTACGTGACTACTCTATGTTTTGATGAGTTCTTGACTCGGGATAGATATATGATTGATGAGTACGTGGAGTTCAACTCTATTGTATCCACTATCACAAGACTATCAGCAAGACTTACAATCTATCTTCTCGGTAATACTGTCAACTACTACTCACCATACTTTGATGAGATGGGTATTGATATTACTGACATGAAGCCCGGTGACATCAAAGAGTGTCCTTACGGTAGGATGATTAATGGACGTTTAGTTGAAGGTATGTTGATGGCTGAGTACGTTCCTAGTCCAGTCAAAGAGGGTGAAGGTAAAGACTCTGATGTTTACTTCGCCTTTGAGAACAAGAAGTTGTCCATGATTACCGAAGGTGCTTGGGAGTTACCACTGTATCCACATAGTCCTATGACCATACTAGGTAAGAATATCATAGAGACCTTCTTCATTGATTACCGGGACATCATCCTTCAAGGTGATATTGTTATGCAAGATGATTCATTGTTCATCTACATTCACCTAAAGACCGGGAAGATTAAAGAGGTAGAAAAGAAGAAGGAATATGATAAGAAGATGAGAGACGACCCAACATTCTATAAACAGAATAAAGGACAAGCCTACTCTGGTCCTATGAAAATGGTATACAGCCTGAATGCTGGTCCGGGAATGCACGAATCTAAGAATCTGATAGGTAATTATAAGCATAAACTAGCAGAAAGAATAGGTAATATGTTCTTAAATGACTTAGTTTATTATCAGAATAACGCGATAGGTATGCTTGTTGCCGACTATATCGACATTTCAATAGCCCAAAGTTCTTATCGAAAGCATTGACACATATGCCTCCTTGTGGTAAAGTATACCAATACAAGGGGGTTTTTATTATGAACAAACTTTCGAAGTTGATAGATGTTAAGTCTATCGTCACACTAGCACTAACAGTAGTAATAATGGTACTAGCCCTAAAAGGAACGGTAGACATTAAGGATATTTACTTAGTGATTATCGCATTCTATTTCGGGACACAATCTAAAAAGGGGAGTGGGAGCAATGATTAAACACACAATTATTCTAGGACATGGTAGCGGGGACCCCGGAGCAATTGGCGACAGAGGAAGAACTGAACGGGATGAATTGGAGAAATTCGGTAAGAGATTAAAAGAAACGATTAAGTCATATGGACTGCCTATTCAGGTAATCGACGACCACAACGTGTTACGGAAAGGTAATGTAGTGAAGTATAAAGGGACAAGCGTTACTGAACTTCACTTCAACGCATTTAACAAAGCGGCTATCGGTACGGAAGTTCTTATCAAACAAGGCTTAAAGCCTGATGCTATGGATAAGAGATTACTAGATGCTATGGGTCTTTACTTCAAGAGCCGAGGGTTCAAGTACCGCAACGACTTGGGTAACATGAATAAGTCAGCTACTAATGGTGTAAACTATCGTCTAGTAGAAATATGCTTTATTGATAATGTAGGAGATATGCAGGTTTATGACAGGCATGTGGGTCAGATTGTTATTTCATTATTGAAGGCAATAACTGGACAAGCACTACCAGCACCAAAGACGATAGCACCAGCCAAACCTGTAAAGAAGTTCTATGTACAAACAGGAGCGTTCACGGTAGAACTGAATGCGCGAGAGCATTTGAAGGAAGTACGTAAGACGTACCCGGATGCTTTCATAAGGGAGGGATGAGCATGGACGCTCAATTCTTAGGAGTAGCTGTCCTAGCTCTCACAGCCATCATGGTGTTATTGGGTCACTTCATCAAGCTATGGATTACGCCAGTAAATGATTTGACGGTCAGTGTTACTAAACTAAATTCCACGCTTGATAAGATAGTCTCTGATACTACTAAACTTGAAGGTAAAGTTGAATCACATGACGAGCGGCTTGATGGTATTGATGTCAAGTTAGCTCGCCATAACCTAGAGTAGCTGTTCTTACAGCTACTTTTTCTTTTGCATTTCTTCTGCGAACTCTCTTAGTTCACTACTTATCTTCATTGTATAGAATGTTTCTTTCAGGTGAATTCCTGACATTTCTAGGTACTCATATGAATTACCTTCATAGTCTTCTACTACACCAACTCTAGCTTTGTCGATGTATGTATGAGTTGACTTACCGCATGCTCCTTCTGGTACATGGAGTTCATGGTCGAATGCTTCGAAGATACCATCGTGTCCGTATTCTTCTAGTAGCCAAGGAACTGCTTTGTTCTTGTTGATTCCTGAAACTGTGATATTGATTTCAAGACTTTTCTCTCCGGTATCTTTGTCCGTTACTTCCTTCTCAACCATGTAACGTTTTGCTCCTAGAGTCTTAAATCTAGTATAGAATCCGTCGAAGTCCCAAACACCAATAGGCTTAACTACCCCATCGGGAGTTTTAGGTAGTGCTAAGTTAATATCAATTCCGTGATGGTCACAAGCATCTTTGATTCCCTGCATGATTTCTTCATTCTTAGCATCGAATACCCGTTGGTGTTTTTCAGCATTCGTGTAATAGATTGAATCTGTGTCGCAGTATACATAATCATCGCCTAGCTGTACTACTGCTTCGAATAGCTCATATCTAGCGTGAGCTGTAATCCATACACCCCAAGGGTAGAATAGGAATCTCTTTTTAGACTGATTATTCTCCTCGGTTACTTCTTCGATTACTGGTTTCTGTATGTCGTGAGTCTTAGTTAAGTCATCCCATGTGAATATATCTCGGGCTATGTCAGTTACACACATACCATATGTCGAGTTAAGCATTCCTTTAGACAGATTGTATTCCGCTTCTTTACCTGCCACGTCTTTAAGTTCTGTCTTATCAGCGTATAGCTTTAGCATTCCTTCGATGAATTCAGTCGGTAGGTATCCTCTTTCGTAGCGATACATTCTAAATACATCAAAGTCATCTATTTCATATGACATCATGACGCACTCAAAGTCAACTTCTGTCATCCACATCTCAACCTCAACTGCTTGGTCGATTCGCCCGTTATTATTGATGTATGTCTTCTTATGTTCTGCTTTGTATGTGCTTAGGTATGACTCATTGGCTGTTCTAGCTATGCCTGAGAATTTCACATAGAATAGACAGCAGTAATTCTCTAGTTGGTCGAAGAAATCGTCCTTTGATTTAGGATAGTATATCTCACCTTTACCCATTGGGAATTGCTTTGTGAGCATTCTACCCGGATATGAAGACGCGAAATCCCTTGCTGTCACATTTGTGGCTACTTTACCTACATGTTGGATGTTAGCATGAGTGAATCCCCCTGAGAATGCTTCTCTGTTAGCTAGGTACTCATCTCCTGTTAAAGTTAAATTGCTCATTAACTCTCTGTATTTCTTAGCTTTCTTCAAGTTCTTGTTCTTTATTGTGATGTTTCGCATATACTCTCTTATAAAGCCTGTCTGAGTTGCTGGTATTTTGGTAATATTGTTACCGTTATCCATCATTAACTCTCTGATGTAATACTCAATGATTACCACGTCGTTGATGATGTAGCCCAGTTCTTCATCAGACAGGCTAGTTTCAGGAGTTCTCATTAGTGAGTAGTCTAGGTCTCCGTCCATCTTCTTGATGTCGAATGATACTAAGTTCTTCGCTACGTTCTTTAGGCTAGTTCCTGATAGCATGTATGAACAGCGGAACTCTATTCCACCATCAGTGAGGGCTGTCATTATCTTTCTCTCAGCCCCGTTTGGTGGTACGTTGATGAAGTTGAAGTGATGTTTCATGAACTGGAATTCGTAAGCAAGGTGATGGACATACACTATCACTCTCTTCTTCTCATGTAACTGACCCCAAGACGTCATCATGTCGATAGCTTCTTTGAATTCAGCCCACGTTCTCATTAAGAACAAGTTTCCGTCAATGTTCAGACAGTGTGAGTACGTGATTGATACTGGGTCGTTGTTATCGTTCATGAATGAAGTAGTTTCAATGTCATATGACACTGGTACATTGATGTACTCAATAGTACCTCTACCGCTTCTCTTGTATTCAGTAGGCATGTCTTCTAATCCTAGTGACATGATATTGTTGATTGGTTGGAATTTGTCCATCATCTGCATTACCCCATTTCACATTATTTAAGGAAACCACCTTGTCGTTCTCGTCTGCTTAGTATACCTCGTCCTTGCTGGGCTTTGAGGTATAGTTCTTTCTCGTACTCTACTGCTGAATCTATTAAAGAGTCTAGTGATGCGTAGACACCTTTCTGGTCTTCGTAAAACTCTTGATATTCCTCTAATAGTCTCTTAGAGTCAAGATTCCTAGCTTGCGATGAATTCTCGAATGCTTCAAAGCCTTTCCAGAAATCAGATAGTCTGCTCTGGTTTTCACGGAAGTAGGCTTGTCCTTCATCAAAAATTCTCTTTTGTTTTGCGTTAAGTCTACCTTGCAGTGGTAGATTTAGTACATTTCGTATTGTCTCTACTTGGTGCTTTCTAGCACCTCTCGATGTGGTTGTCTTCATTTCTAGTAGCTCCTGAGAGCGTGATACGGCGGCTTTCAGGGCTACCCTTCCTAGCTTGTCGTTGACTTCTGGAATTCCGTTGGTTTCACTCTGTAACGCTCTCAAGCCGTGTACTGAATACTCACCGGGATTCTTCTCGATGTTCTCTATTAATCTCTTTTCACGTTGTAGCAATATCTTACGGTTCTTTCTAGCTCTCTCTAGTAGCTGTTCGTTGGTCCAGAATGTTAGTTGACTTGTAGGTAGTAGAGCCATTATTGAAACACCTCCTTCGGATAGTAAGTGTCTGTCTCACTATCCAGTTCCAGTGTTACCGTGTAACCCAAGTCATTGAGTCTTCGTATTAGTGCCTCACGCTCATCGTAAGGGTCGCTGATGTGTGGTGTAGCCTCAGCTAGTAGACAAGCTGTAATGACTGTTATCGGAGCGCCTGTGGCTTCTGACACCTTGTTGAGAGTTGCTATCGTTGACTTACTCAACCTCACCTGTCTTGTCTTGTACTTAGGTGGTTTTGTGTAAGTCCTTCGTCCCATGTAGTTGTGAATGTTCAACAATGCTGATTTGATTTGTAGAGGTGTGAACTCTAACCCTTCTGGTATACCTACTCTACATACTTGTGTTTTCGTCATAGTATATATCATCCTCTCTCAATTGGTAATCTTATCATATCATAGTAGGTTACAAGTGTCAACACTTTGGTTCCACAATTTCTGTCAAATGACAGTTGGACAAGTAGTTATTAAATTACGAACAATTGGTAGATTTATGACCCGAACATTCGGTTCGGTATTCTTCTAAACGTTCGTCTTTTTTTATCCTGTA
>Ga0134128_10007454_pt1 | contig 13231 bp, 9 predicted proteins | sample KB31754_FD_96462 | JGI IMG/M metagenome (GOLD analysis project Ga0134128, IMG submission 96462) | Terrestrial soil microbial communities with excess Nitrogen fertilizer from Kellogg Biological Station, Michigan, USA - KB3-175-4 | ecosystem: Environmental > Terrestrial > Soil > Unclassified ... | reverse complement strand
CCAGGGATCGAAGGTGTTCGCCTCGTATTTGTCGATCTTATTAAAAACAACCAACATGGGTTTGTCGTAGGCATTCAGCTCCTGAAGGGTTTTATTTACCACCCCCAATTGTTCCTCGTAACCCGGATGGGAGACATCGACGACATGCAGCAGGATATCGGCCTCGCGCACCTCATCCAGCGTGCTCTTAAAGCTCTCCACCAGGTGATGAGGCAGCTTGCGGATAAAGCCTACGGTATCGCTGAGGAGGAACGGCGTGGTCTCGAAGACGACCTTCCTGGTCGTGGTATCGAGCGTGGCGAAAAGCTTGTTTTCCGCGAAGACGTCGCTTTTGCTCAACAGGTTCATCAGGGTGGATTTACCCACATTGGTATATCCCACCAACGCGACCCGGATGAATTCGCCGCGGTCCTTGCGCTGCGTAAAAGATTGTTTATCAATTTCTTGCAGACGACGGCGCAGTAAAGAGATCTTGTCCTTGACGATACGCCGGTCGGTCTCGATCTCGGTTTCACCCGGACCCCGTGTGCCGATACCGCCGCCTAACCGCTCGAGGTGTTTCCACATCCCCCGCAGTCGCGGCAGAAGGTATTGATATTGAGCAAGTTCTACTTGAAGCTTGGCTTGGGCCGTCTTGGCGCGGCTTGCAAAGATATCGAGGATCAAATCGCTCCGGTCGATGGTCTTGGTGTTCAGCTCCTTTTCAATATTGGAGATCTGCGATCCGGAAAGTTCGTCGTCGAAGATGACGACCTGGATGTCTTTGAGGGTAATATAAGTCTTGATCTCTTCCAGCTTACCCTTTCCCACAAAGGTTTTACTATCTGGATGTTGCAGCTTTTGGGTAAAGCGTTTCATGGTCACGGCGCCCGCCGTTTCGGCTAAAAAAGCCAACTCATCCAGGTATTCCTGCGCCTGTACGTCCGTCTGTGTTTTATGTACTAATCCGACCAAAACGGCTCTTTCAGCCTTTTGGATATTTTTCTTCTCTATCAAATTATGCTATTAGAACGGCAAAGGTAGCACAAACCGGCTTCACAGGAAAACGCGGTAGCGTTTTCGTCCGAAGGACAGATGCAACCGAGGAGGACCAAGGAACGCCGGTCCGACGAAGGTTGCGGGCGAAGCCCCGTTTGCCGGAATGCGCTAATTTTCCCTGAAGCGCATTCCCGGCAATTTACAAACCGCTGAGAACGAAGCCAAACGAAACCGGGAAAACGGAAGGACCCGCGCCCGCCTTGATGAGGCTGTTGGCCTGGAGCTGAGCATAGATGCCGAACACGCCTTTGCTGACCCGGAACGTCGGTGCAAATTTCACCGTGCTGAAAAATTGCTTGGAAGACTCTTTTTCACTGGTGTGGGCTACAACCTGGCCGGCGCCGTTGGTGGGGTCGACACCTTTGGTATATGCGCTGAGCATCAGGCCGATCTTGGTGCCTATGGCGACCTTCCAGCTCTTGTCCATATGCTCGGGATCGACGGCAAACCGCAATTCCAGGGGAACCTCCAGGTAGGTGGTCACCAATTTGAACTTTTTGAAACCGCTGGAGGCACCGTTTACGTTGGTGAATGCCAGGGTCGAGTTATTATAAGCGGCGACCTGCGGGTAGGTCTGATTGAAATAGATATTGCTGCTGCCGATGCCGATACCTGCACCGATGCTAAAACGGGCGTCCGTTTTGAATGGAAAATCATACATGAAGTAAAAACCTTCGCTATGATTGAAACCTTTGATATCGATACTGTCGGGAAGGCCGATCCAGTTGTCATACCCGAGCGTGAACATGAAGTGATCGGCGGCGCGTTTGGTGAGATCTATCTTGCTCCAGTCTTTTTTGGGTTTTGCAGGCCCGACGGCAGGGGTAGTAGCAGGAGCGGGTGTTTTGGGAACGGATGCGGTAGTATCTTTTGCAGGGGGAGGATTTTGGTTATTTTTATGCTTTTTTTGAGCGAAAGCAGCAGTTGAGGCCAAGAAAACCAGCGCAGTAATGAAATACTTCTTCATAATTTCACTTGAAGGTGATGTCTTTTGATGAGTTCCGTTTTGATCTGTTGACAAATGTATTCTCCTTCGGGTTAATAAAAGGTTAAAGAAGCCTTTGTATCGCCCTGTAGAGCCCGGTTTTTACCAGGCCGCAAGATATACCATTTTGACCTAACCCATGGTATTTGGCTCGTTAATCACCGGGGTTTTTTACGATGATCGAATCCAATCCATAATATTGATATATCGCCCGGTTGCCCGTTTCCATGCCATTGTCATCATAGATCAGCGCCGGTTTTTTCAATAGGATAGCATGGGCCGTTTCGAAGATGCCATGGGGAAAGCGCTCATGGATCAACGTCTCCACTCCTGCCTCCGCCGGTTCTATGGTTACAGTCCGCTTTCCCTCGCTAAGCGCATCCCGGATCAGGTTCTTCCGTTGCTGAACCATTCCATGATAAAAATAACCCGAGAACACGCTCTCCCAGGCTTCGACCAGCGGAACGGTAGCCGTTAGCGTCATGACCAGCAAGAGCAGAGGGAGGGCCGTCGGTATACGAATGTCATTTAGCCATGCTGCCGGGAAAGCGTTCACCAACCCCGCCATGAATAGAAGCCCCAGCAAGGACACCATCGTGAGATCTACCAGCGTGTCCAACGATCGTGTCGGGAAAGATCCACCGGTAACTACCAGGATCGGGGCAAGAGAAAGAAAGACACAAGCGGCTATGAGCAATAGACCCGGAACCAATATCTTCCGTTCGCGCCAGGGCAACAACCGTGACTCCACCGAGGGTGCCAGCTTGAGACCCAGTCCGTATGATAACAGCGACACAACCCAAAAGGCGGGAACCCGCAGAATAAAATAAAAGACGCTGGCGGATCTGAATAACGTCATCGGCAGGAAAAAGAGCAGACTGGTGTTTCCATTCATCTGTTTTAACCGGCCGGAGAAAAGTCCCGAGGTCAGCATAATGAGGATGCCTGTGACCCCAGTCACGACCAGGCAGGCGACGAGGGCGGCCGGTATCTTACCCGTCGTTCGGTAAATGAAAACAGACAATACTAAAAGGGATAGCAAGAGATAGAGGGGCCCGATCTCCGTTGTCCCGCAAGTCAGCACCACAAGGACCAGCACAGGCGCCAGATATTTCCACTTCGAAGAGTAGACGCCGCCCCTGATCAAAAGCCCGGCAATCAAAAGGGAAAAAATAAAAGGCGGCTGATAAGTTACAGACGAGCTGAACCAATAAAACCCCGTGGAGATCTCGGCCTGAACATAAAGCGTGAGCAATAAAAGGACGAGGCTTGCCGCCAGTAGCCGGACCTTACCAAAAACGCCGCCCAAAAATGTTTTATTGATGCTGTTCAAAAAAAAGTAATAAGCGGCGGCCACCCCGAATAACAGCAACAAGGTATGCAGAAAGTAGAACCGTTCCGGTATATTATGGTCCACCAGCCAGATGCCGATAAAGGTCGCGGTGTATCGCCCGGTCCAATGCCGGTAAACATGAGCCAACCCAGCCCAGATACCCACTTTTCTATCCAGGATATATAGCTGGTAATCATCGGCTGCCATAGAGTTGAAAAAAGACACCAGGAAAAAAGGCAATAAACAAAAAAGAAGTGTTCCCCAAAGCAAATACGGCCAGCCGGACTTTCCTAAAGTGGTGCGCATTATCGATACAGATATAATTATTCCGGCTAATGTAAGCAATTATCCAGGGCTTTATTCACCCGGGGCTGGCATACGCGCCAAATATGTATTAATTTCACGCGGAAATCAATTACAGCCGCATGGAAATCGCACAGAAAAAGAGACTTGCAGGATGGGGAAATTACCCCGTGGCCGAATCCTTCACCGTAAATCCCCGGGACGAAGGGGATGCGAAAGCGGATCTATCGAATAATTCGATCGTGGCCAGGGGGCTCGGCCGGAGCTATGGCGACCAGGCCGTGAACGAGAACAACTATGTAGCTATCTGCACGAAGCTCAATCATTTCTTACACTGGGATGAAAACGAAGGCATTTTAGAATGCGAGGCTGGCGTGAGCCTTGAAGAGATCATCACTGTTTTCGGGCCTAAAGGGTGGATGCCCATGATCTGTCCGGGCACCAAATTCGTGACCATCGGGGGAGCCATTGCCAACGACATCCACGGGAAAGCACATCATATCGACGGCTCTTTTGTCAATAGCGTGCTCTCTTTTACCATTCTGCTGGCGGACGGGCGGGTCCTGGAAGCCTCGCGGACGGAGAATACCGATCTCTTTTGGGCTAATTTCGGCGGCCTCGGTTTGTTGGGCGTGATCTTGCGGGCACGGTTAAAGCTGCGAAAGATCGAAACGACCTATTTCAAAACAAAATCGATCAAGATCAAAAACCTGGACCATATGCTCGAAGCATTGGACCAGTACGACACCGAATACAACTATTCCGTAGCCTGGATCGACGCCCTTGCAAAGGGTTCCAAGCTAGGGAGCGGAGTACTTTCACTGGGTAATGCGGCAACATTAAACGATCTGCCGGAAAAGTTGAAACCAGATCCGCTCAAGCTGCATAAGACGGGAAAGCTCAAGATACCTTTTTTCTTTCCTTCATTTGCGTTGAATGGTCTCACGGTACGAATGCTGAACCGGGTGATCGCCTTTGTACAAAATTCACCCAAGCAATTCGCGCACTACGAGAAATTCTTTTTCCCCCTGGATGCCATCAACGACTGGAACAAGGGTTATGGCAAACGAGGGTTCATACAATATCAATTCGTGATCCCGGAAGACCAGGGCAAAAAAAACCTCACGGAGATCCTTGAAATGATCGCCGGCAGCGGATGTACGCCTTTTCTCAATGTCTTCAAACGCATGGGTGACGGACAAGGGATCCTCTCCTTCCCGTTCAAAGGATATACCCTGGCCATCGATTTCCCGGTAACCAAAGAGCTGCTCGAATTCACTCCCAGGCTGGACGCGAAAGTGTTGTCTGCCGGCGGCCGCCTTTATCTGGGCAAGGATGCCTTGTTACAGGAAAGCACATTCAAGGCCATGTACCCCCAGCACCAGGAATGGATGGCCATCAAACGAAAATACGATCCCGACAACCGCTTCAGCTCGAATATCTCGCGGCGGCTGGGGTTGGATGCCCGATAGGTCTGGAAGGTCTGGAAAGGTCTAAAGCGGTTGATGCGCAGGTCTAAAGCTTCGACGAGAATTTTTTTCTTACCCGGCTCAGCGTCTCCAGGGTCATACCCAGATAAGAAGCAATGTATTTAAGGGGGATCCGGTTGGACAGGGGATCATGATGCAGGAGAAATGAGCGGTATTTGTTCTCTGCTTTTGTCAGCCGCGCGATATAGGCACGTTTTTCGGCGTCGGCGTAATAGATTTCCAATAGTTTTCTCGCCAGGATATTGGATTCCGGAAGCCGTTCATACATGATTTGCAGATCATCGAGGGTCATCGCAAGCAGGTCGCAGTTCTCGAGCGCCTGAATGTTCTCGAGCGCCTGGATGTTCTCGACGGCGGGGCTTCGCTGATGCAAGCCGAAGATAGAAGAGACGAGCTGATTCTCAACTGTGATCCAGGTGGTGATGTCCCGTTGTCCTTCACGAACGAAACCGCGGATCGCGCCTTTGACGATAAAATAGATGTGCTCGCAATGAGTGCCTTCTTTCAACAACATCTTTCGTTTTCGGACCGTAGCGATGGAGATGTGCTCCCGCAAGTAGGATTCGACGGCTGGGCTCACCGGGTAGAGCGCTCGCAGCACGTTGAGCAATGGGGTGATGTCAGGTGTGCGCAAAGGCTCCTGACCTGACCCGGGAGGTTCAGGTTGTTTCATGGTTTAGTGGTTTAGGTTCGCCAATTAGGTGATAAAGCAAATATAAATAAACCAATAAACGTTTGTGTCGCTATTTTACAGACTGTTTTGATTTTTTGAGAAGGCGGGCATAATAAGCGCAGACGTTGTTCATCAAACAGATCTCGCATTTTGGTTTTGGCAGACAGATCTCCCGGCCCAGGAACGACATCGCCATTCCTGCATCCCACTCATCCGCTAGAAGTATTTTCATCAGTTTTTCTTCAATTTTCTTTGGGTCTTCTTCCTTGGCGATGCCTAGACGAGGCGCGACACGGACGACATGAAGGTCTACGATCACGCCTTCCGGAGGCCGGTGCATCTCGCGGAGGATGACGTTGGCCGATTTCCTGCCGATACCCGGCAGCTTGACAAGCTCTTCCTGAGTGTCGGGAATTCGCTTGTCGGTTTTTATTTGCTGTGCGATGTTCACAAGCCATGTGGCCTTGTGAGCGAAGTTCCGGACGCCGGCGAGATAGGGAAAAAGCTTTTCCGGGATCGCGGTAGCCAATGCCGGCATATCCGGCCAGGCGGCGAAGAACCCGGGCGCGATCTTGTTGATGACATCGTCCCTGCTCTGAGCGGAAAGGACGACCATGACGAGAAGTTGATAGGTATTCCCGTAGTCGAGCGGGTGCTTTTTATTTTTGTACTTTTTGAGCAGCGGCATCAGAGCCTTTGGCCAATTGATCTTTGTAGTAGCCATACTAACCATTTATCATCCTTGAAGATAACAAATATCTTCTGGAAGGATAATAGATAAAAAAGCAAGTGCCGTTCTTGAGTACGGGAATGATCTGGGACGCCATGTTCTCCGGAACAGCCGGGCAACCAAAGTGGTTCCCATGGTACCATATTTGTGCAGCACCCGTTCGCTGACATAATTCGCGCCATGTATCACGATACCCCTGGCATGAGCTTTATCGTTGAATCCTTTTTCCACTCCGTCGATACGCAGCGAGAGACCGTTGCAACCCACATAGGTATTGCGGGTCACATAAAAGCCAAGACTGCTTTTATAGGAATCGGGAACATTGGAGAAGGAGTGAGCGAATGCCCGGCCCGAGCCCTGGCCATGGGCAACATAGGTCCGGTAAAGCAGTCGTCTGTTCTGGAGATCGAGGACATACATGCGTTTGGCGCTCGAAGCTTGAGAGAAGTCGCACACGGACAGCACCGTGGCCTTATGAAGCACATGTCTTTTGAGCAAATGGTGGTAGCCTAGCAGCGCATATTCCAGGGCTTTTTCGTTGAGACCAGAGTCGCGCAGATCCATCTCGTAGTAAAGGTCGGCGGCTTCGAGCGCGATCAATCTTCTTTCGACGGTCCTGGCCGAAAAGCGCACGTGACGGTGGACAGAATGATGATTTTCCTTTTTAGCGGCTGCCAGCATGGGCAGGAGAAGTGCCAGTACGAAGGGGATGAACAGTTTACCGGAGTAAACAGATACTGTTTTCATGAAGGGTCGTTTGCGGGTTACGGAATAGGAACGTTTTACCGGCAAATCATAGCGATTGGAGTGCGTAGGTCCTTACAGAGGATAGAGATCGATAGATAAAGAGAGATGGAATTTCGCGGGAGATTGGGTACTGCAGGACAAAAGTAATAGCCAATTTCGAGAAATGCAAGCGGGGAGGGGCACAAAATGCCTTACTGGCGCGGGTTTGGAGCCGGCAGGCAGGGGAAAAGGTCGTAAAAGCATGGTTTTGTGGATCCTGCTGGGCTCGAACCAGCGACCCTCTGATTATGAGTCAGATGCTCTAACCGGCTGAGCTAAGGATCCTGCCTATGGTCGTCGGAGACAGACCATAATCCGGCGGGGCAAAAATAATGAAATTGCAGCATTTTCCTAAAGATAACTGTCAAATAGGAAGTCAGTATTTTCCTTAATATTGCCTTGTGGATCAGAGTTGAGTCGGGACCTCGACATCGTACCAAGACTTGCCAACATGATTACCGCCGAGCAAATTCAATATTTACAACAAAGGATCGCCTGCCACGACGACCAGCAGGCCTACAAGCTGTTGTATACGGCGTTGTATCCTTACCTGTATCCTTTTGCCCGGGCCCTCGTCAAGGCAAAAGAACCCGCCGAAGAGGTCGTGTCCGATGTCTTCATCAAGGTCTGGGAGAAAAGGCGGGAACTGGGAAAGATCGAGAACCTCAAGCTCTATCTTTATGTGGCCACGCGGCATATCGCTCTCAACTATCTCGACAAACAAAAACGCAAAGCCACCAAGCCCCTCGATAATTTTCAGCATTCGGAGTTCATCAGCGTCCACCTGGACCCGGAACAGCTGCTGATCACGGCCGACATGATGGCCCTGCTCCGCAAGGCTATCGATCAACTGCCGCCCAAATGCAAGGTCATCTTCAAGCTCGTGAAAGAAGATGGCCTGAAATACAAAGAAGTGGCCGAGATCCTCGGCATATCCGTAAAGACCGTAGAAAACCAGCTGGCCATCGCCTTGCACAAACTGGGCAATGTGGTGGATTTCGATATCAAAAAGACCCTTCCTACCGCTGTCAAGTCCTTTTAGTCCTAAAAGACAAGTCCTATTAAGTGCATCGCGCAGTAGCCGCCCGTGCACTCGGGTGCTGTTAAAACGTTTTAGTGGGCTCCGATTAAAATTTTCTTAAAAATTTTTGGGGGTTTTTCCTTGTTCCTCTGTCCGGTAAAGATGTATCATGGGACAAGAACAAAAGGAATACACCTGGCAATTGGTCGCCAGGATGCTTGCGGGCGAAGCTACCCGGCAGGAACTGGCAGAGCTGGAGCATTTGCTGCGCAGCAACCCCGAACTGCATTATCCCCTGCAGATCATCACGGGACTCTGGCGTCAAAGTGGTCCGGAAGAGCAAAAAAAGGCCGAAGAAGCCTTCTCGAAACATCTCGACCGGATGGCGGCATTGCAGATCGGCTATGAATCCGGCACACCATCCCTCCCGGAAGAGATGGCGCATGCCCGGACCCGACGCAGGCTGCGGCTGTTCGCTGGAATAGGCGCGGGGTGCGCAGCCGTCATAGCCCTCATAGCCGGAGTTTCTCTTTATCACCCAAATCCAGGTGGCCAAACGGTGAAAAGCAGTCCGACAACAAAACGGCAACAGCAACTCAGCGAGGTCACCACCCGCGAAGGTTCACGCACGAATCTCTATCTGCCGGACGGTACACGGGTATGGCTCAACGCGGCCAGCCGCATCACCTATGCCAAAGATTTCGGCGGCGCAGCAGGCACAAGAGAGGTAACACTTTCGGGCGAGGCCTTTTTCGATGTCACCCACAATGCCGCCAGGCCTTTTGTGATCCACACTACCCGCATGGACATCAGAGTACTTGGAACGAGCTTCAACGTCAAATCCTACCCGACGGAGAAGACCACCGAAGCCGTGTTGGTCCATGGCAGCATCGAAGTGGACATCCATACCAAGGCCAACAAGACGGTGATCCTCAAACCCAATGAAAAGCTGGTCGTCGACAATGATGATGGTGCGAACGTGCTGCCGCGGACCATCGTGCGCCATAGCGGTAGTCTTATCCAGCATTTGCCGGTGACCATCCTCAAACCCAACTACGAACCCACCACAGGTGCGATGATCGAGACCTCCTGGGTCGACAACAAACTGATCTTTCAGGATGAGCCTTTCGATGAACTGGCGCGGCAGATGGAACGGTGGTATGGCGTCTCGATCCGGTTTGCCCGGCCGGAGTTGGGGCAGTTGCAGTTTACAGGCAGCTTTCAACAGGAAACGATCAGGCAGGCGCTGGATGCCTTGAAACTCACAGCGACCTTTAATTATAATTTATCCGGAAATCAAATCAGTATTTATTAAAAACCAGACTAATATGTAAAAATGGCCTAAAAAAACGGGAAATGTTGGCGCATTTCCCGCCAGGTTATCAAGAAACCAGCGTCGGGTTCTGAGTCAGGCGCATGTTTCGGTTTATCTAACAACCCAATTCTAAAAGTATGCAAAAAATTCTAACGATGGGGGGCGGGAGTCCTCATGCCGTAAAAAAAGTTCTTTTAATTATGAAGTTAACCTTTCTACTGGTATTTGTCGCGGCGCTACAGGTATCGGCCCATGTCAACGGGCAGAGTAAGGTGTCACTCAAACTGAACGATGTAGCCATCTCGAAGGCCCTTAATTCGATCGAAAAACAAGGCACTTATCGCTTTCTCTACAATAGCCGGCTTGAATCCATCAACCGGAAGATCAGCATCGACGTCGATAACTCCGAGATCAAGGACGTCATGAATCATTTATTGGCCGGTACCCAACTAACTTACAAGCTGCTGGAAAATAACCTCATTGTAGTGCTGGCGGCAGGCGTGCCTCAGCAGGACATCAAGATCACCGGTAAGGTCACCGGGGACAATGGCGAACCCCTGGCCAATGTCACGGTGCAGGTCAAAGGATCCGATAAGGGCACGACCACGGATTTCTCCGGCAACTTCACGCTGCTGGTCCCCGACAATGCCACGCTGACCTTCTCCTACATCGGTTACAACTCACAGGACGTCGCCGTCAGCGGACAAAGCGTTTTCAATATCAAGATGGTTCCATCGAACAAAGTCCTCGACCAGGTAGTCGTCGTGGGTTATGGTACACAGCGCAAGATCGATGTCACCGGTTCGGTAGGTCAGATAAAAGGCGACGAGATCGCCAAACAGGCTTCGCCCAACCCCATCAGCGGCCTGCAGGGCAAGATCGCCGGCGTCCAGATCACGAATGTCGGTACACCTGGTTCGTCGCCGGATATCAAGATCCGCGGTTTGGGAACCTACTCTTCCAATGCCAGTCCGCTTTATGTCGTAGACGGGGTCTGGGTTACCGATGTGAGCTTTCTCAACCCGGCTGATATCGACAATATCAGTATCCTCAAGGACGCGTCGAGCTCGGCCATCTATGGGGTAAAGGGCGCCAATGGCGTAGTATTGATCACCACGAAGAAGGGAAAGGGTAAGGCTGTTGTATCTTATAATGGTACGGTGGGCTGGCAGGTGGCCACCCACATCCCCAAAATGGCCAATGCCCATGAGTATGCCATCATGTTCAACGAGCTGGGACGAGCCACGGCTAGCACCAACTTCCTGGATTCAACGCAATTTGGGACTGGGACGAATTGGTTCGACCAGGCGCTGCGGAATGCGCTGATCACGAATCATTCGGTGACGGTGAGCGGCGGCAGCGAAAAGTCCACTTATAATCTCTCGCTAGGTTACCTGGATCAGCAGGGTATCTTGAAGACCAACGATTATCAACGCTATACCGCCAAGTTCAGCAATGATGTGGAAGTCTCCCGTTTTGTAAAAGCGGGCTATACAGTGATCGGTGAATATAATAAATCGCACGATGCTCCCCTCGGGATCTGGCGTGATCTTTATACGGCGCCCCCGGTACTGCCGGTCAAATTTGCCAATGGACGGTATGGCGATCCGGGGTACTACGGTCTGGGTCAATCGGTAAGCAATCCGCAGGCAACGCTCGATTATAACAATGCCACGGCCAAAGGGTATCATGTAAACGGCAATGCTTACATCGACATCAAATTCCTACAGCATTTTACCCTGCACAGCAGCGCGGGTGGTATCTATCAACAGGTTGAACAGCAAGGGTTCACGCCGATCTACAACGCGACGTCCACGCAAAGCAGTACGCACACCACGCTTACGGAAGCCCAGCTGGAGACGCGCAATTGGATCATCGAAAATACCCTTACCTATAGCAATGAATGGGGCGATCATAAGGTAACGGCCCTTGCCGGTCAGACCGCCTATCGCAACTATTATGACGAGACCCATGCCACCGCACAGGATGGCGCCATCACCTCGAATCCGAACACGTGGTATCTGGGTTTGGGTTCGGGCAACAACGGCAGCATCTATGATGTAACGCCCAGCAACGCGCCGCCGCAGGCCTATCCGGCGCTCGAACGTGTAAGCTCTTATTTCGGCCGCTTGACCTATAGCTATGCAGACCGATACACAGTCACCGGAACACTCCGATCTGATGGCGACTCCAAATTCACTGCGGCTCATGGCCGGGCACTTTTGCCCTCCGTAGGCGCCGCCTGGGTCGTCAGCAACGAAAATTTCATGAAGGGCCAGCATGCCTTCAGCTATCTGAAAATAAAAGGCAGCTGGGGTCAGGTGGGGAATAGCGGCGTACCTGTCTACGTTGGTACACAGACCACTACCACATCCGGTAGCATTATCTATAACAACACAGGTGTTATCAGCGCCAGTCAGGGCCTGGCTTCGGCAGTACCCCAACCCCTCAACTGGGAAAAAAGCGAAGGAACGGATGTCGGTCTCGAGGCTACGCTGATCAACAATCATCTGAATTTGGAAGCCGATTTTTACAATCGCAGCACAATCAATTTTATCTTCCCGGTGCTGTTCGGCGGAGACCTCGGCTATACCACGCAGCAGCTGGTTCAGAATGTCGGGGATTTGCGTAATCGCGGTGTCGAAGTTTCCGCTACCTGGCGTCAGGATATCAACAAAGACTTTACGTTTAGCATCGGCGGCAACGTCGCATACAACCAGAACAAATTCATCAAGAATACGGCAGGGCCCCAGAAATTGTATGCAGGTGGTACGGCCTCCACGGGCGGCCAGCTCGGCACCGTTACGACGGTAGGTCAGCCGCTGGGTCAATTCTACGGCTATAAGGTCATCGGCATCTTCCAGAGCGCGGCGGATGTATCGTCCTATGTGGACAAGAACGGCACGGAATATCAACCGAGCGCACAACCCGGGGATTTCAAATATGCCAAGACATCCAACGGTGGACTCGGCGCTATCGGCGGGAACGACAGGGTCATACTCGGCAACCCCAATCCCAAGTATGTCTATGGGATCAATACCAGCTGGACCTATAAGGCTTTCGATCTGGCGCTGGATTTCAACGGCGTAGCGGGAGTTCAGCTCTACAATGCGAACAAGGGTTTGCGGTATGGCAACGAGAACTGGACGCAGGATTTCTATAACAATCGCTGGCATGGCGCCGGTACTTCAAACAGCAACCCTTCCGTCAATATCGGTGGCAATCAGAACTATTATGTCAACTCCTGGTATGTGGAAAGCGGCGCTTATTTCCGTATCCGGAATGTACAGCTCGGGTATACGCTGGCCGATGTCTATGCTTCCAAAGCAGGAATAAAGAAGGTGAGGATCTTTGTCAACGCGCAAAATCCGGCAATCTTTACGAAATATAAAGGGTTTACGCCGGAAGTAGGCGGCAGCCCGGGAAACATCGGTATCGACAACAATGTGTATCCGATCTCCGCGATCTACAATTGCGGGCTGAATGTAACCTTTTAATCAATAAATTCTATTGCAATGTTATTCAATCAATATAAAAGACGCCCGTCGGCCCGGCTG
>Ga0134128_10007453_pt1 | contig 13232 bp, 13 predicted proteins | sample KB31754_FD_96462 | JGI IMG/M metagenome (GOLD analysis project Ga0134128, IMG submission 96462) | Terrestrial soil microbial communities with excess Nitrogen fertilizer from Kellogg Biological Station, Michigan, USA - KB3-175-4 | ecosystem: Environmental > Terrestrial > Soil > Unclassified ... | reverse complement strand
GTAGCTATGTGCGGACGGGATAATCGCTGAAGGCATCTAAGCGAGAAACCCACCTCGAAACGAGTTCTCCCTTGAGAGCCGTGGTAGACCACCACGTTGATAGGCCGGGTGTGTAAGCGCGGTGACGCGTTGAGCTTACCGGTACTAATAGCTCGATTGTCTTGCTCGCTCTCATTACTAATGCCCATTTCAGGGATCAGTGGCCGGTAATCAGTATTCAGATTGCCGGCGCTCGATTCCCAGAAAGACCAACGCTTTTGCTTCACCAGGGCTCGGAGATCGGTCCATCAGTCTGATGACTGATTACTGATCGCTGATTCCTGGATCGTCCTTGGCCGGCCTGGTGGTTTTAGCGAGGAGCCTGAACCCGATCCCATCTCGAACTCGGCCGTTAAACTCCTCAGCGCCGATGGTACTTAGCCTCAAGGCTTGGAAGAGTAGGTCGCTGCCAGGCCTGCCAAGGACGAAATCTCCTCGACACGATGATCTCTTTCGCGAAGCGTTGCGCAATACAATCTGCCTGAACACGGCCGCCCGACATGGCGGCCGTTTTATTTTGAACCGCGGTGAAATGCCGGATTTGGAGGGGTTTTTTGCTGTTCGGCAAATTTGAGCCAAATCAAGGCGCATGAACTCCCTTCGTACGATCTTTTCTCCGATATCGAAGTGCAAATCGAGGAAAGGGGGATTTGGTCCCATGTTCAATTCACCGATGGAAAAGACCCTGATTGTCTACTTTCGTTTCGTAATGGCGTGGACATTTCTCTACGCCGCTTCGCATCAGGTATTCGTGCCGACATTCAGTGTCGTCGGCTTCCTGAGTCATACAAAAACGTTTCACGACGTGTTCGTCGTCTTCACGACCCCGACCATGGCGCCGATTACCACCTTCATGGTTGAGTATGGTCATCTGCTGATCGGTCTATCGCTGCTCACCGGCTTGATGGTGCGCGTCTCCGCCAGCTTCGGTGTTTTGCTTATGGTGATCTACTGGTTCGCCCACATGGACTGGCCGTTCATCGAGAACACCAACAACCTGATCGTCGACTATCATCTCGTCTATGCCGGGGTGCTCGTCTACCTCGTTGTCAAGCGCGCGGGTCATGTTTACGGGCTCGACGGCTGGATGGAGAATTTAGACTTCTTCAAACAGCATCCGGCCCTGAAGCCTCTGGTCGCTTGAACGGCACGATCGGTGAGAATAAGCCCGGCCTTATGGCCGGGCTTGTGCATTTCATTTTTTCCTTGCGTGCCGCGCGGACCACAGAGCCCCGATACGGCGGCGAAATGCTTTCGGTTTTTCTGCGAACAGGCGGCCCGCGAGTTGTTGCGCCGATCTTAAATGTGCGGCCCTCCGTGCATCGATCAAGGGTGTCAATCGCGAACGCCACGGTGCAAGGGGCTGGTGCGGTGCCGTGAAATTGGCAAGCATTGCAAGATCCTGGCATGAGCCGAGCCGATTGCGCAGCCGTTGCGCTTCTTCGGCCCATACCTTCCCAAGGCGCGGCCAAAGTGGCTCAACGAGGTCCATCTGATGGCGGTGCTCCACGACCCGCCGCCGCAGATCATGGAGATGCTCGGGTTCGGCATCCGGCCAAGATTTAGGCACGAGTTGTCGTGCACGGCGGTACGTTGAAGTGAGTCCATCGGTCACGGCGTCGAAATCGATGGCTTTGATCGGCCAGCGTTCGAGCGAAAGTGTCGCATAGTCGAGATATTGCGACAGCCGATTGCGCATGTCTTCGGTGAAGCATGTGGCCTCGGCTGCGTCGCGCAGTTCGGTCAAACGGGCCCGAATTGTTTCCGTTGATGTTGTCGAAAATGGCACATCCGCTTTGCGCAGATCCGCTAGCGCGTCGAGGGACGATTGCGCGTCGCGAGCGCCCGCTACCGCGCGCATGAGATCACGCGCCTCGGCGCGCATCTGGTCGGCCTGTTCGCCGAGCGGTCGAGCGAGGAGGCGGAGTAGCGCGCGCCAGCGCTTGAGAGCTTTTCTGACTTCGTGCACAGCTTCGGGTGCAGAGAGCTCGGAGTCAGTCAGCGCCCCGCGACCGTCGCCAATAATCGCGCGCGCGGCGGCCGCAAGACCGTCGCCGAAGCTGCTGTCGCTTCGTTCAGTCGCCCCCCTCATCGCAGTTTTTTGCCGCTGTTTCATGACAGGTTTGTGAAAAGTCCGGCATTTGGCCCTTCCAAAGGGCATCTGCGGTTGCTACATAGCCCTCGAAAACGCGCGGGTCTGACCCCGCGCTTCGCATTTTGACGCGGGGTGGAGCAGCCCGGTAGCTCGTCAGGCTCATAACCTGAAGGTCGTAGGTTCAAATCCTACCCCCGCAACCAAATAATGCTGTTGAGCCAATGGCTTGGCGGCCGAATTGCTCAGTCTAGCGGACTGCAATTCTGCTGTATCAACAAAACGATTTCTGTCGATGGTGTGCGGCAACCTCAAAGCTTGCCAAATGTCATCGCAATGAAACCGCGATGAAAATTTAATCAGATTAAGGATGCGCATGCATTCGTCGTCTTTCATCACAGTTTGCGAAGCTGGCTATTTGCGCCTCAAACACCTAAGGTGATTCCATCATCGGCTTTCTTCTCGGCGCCGGTGGCTGAGAGACGCGCCCGTGCTCCCGCCCTCAAGGGAGCAATCGTGACTCAAAATCAAACTTTTCTCGCATTTTCAACCGACCACCGGTCCACGCGTCGCCGCGGCATGTCGGCGTGCAACGATAATTCCGGGGGCGGCGGTTATTGTCCGCTCTGCCACCAAGCGACCACCGCACCCATCGCGTCGGATTATCGCGGCCAAGGAACAATTCACCATCGGTGGCTTTGTGCCGGGTGCGGCCACAACTGGGTGACGTCATCGCACGTGCTTTACTAATCGCCCATTCGCTTCGCAGCCGACGTTCTTTCCCCATTCGCAAAGGAATCTAAATTGCAGGTTTTCGTCCGGGACAACAATGTCGAGCAGGCTCTCCGTGTTTTGAAAAAAAAGATGCAGCGGGAGGGAGTTTTTCGAGAAATGAAGCGACGACGCTTTTACGAAAAGCCGTCGGAGCAGACGGCCCGCGAGAAAGGCGAGGCGCTACGTCGATCCCGGAAGGCTGCTCGCAAGAAAGCAATTTTCGACGGCTCGATCGCAGCCCCGCGCAAGAAGCCAGGTCATGACGCCAACGGCAAGCCAAGATCAGCCGAGCGCGGCCGGCCGTCGACGAGAATGTAAGGTTTGAGCCATGCGGATCTACGTTTTCAAATCCGAGACCAATGAAGGTCTCTGCGCTTTTGCCGCCGATAACGAGGGCAGCAAGTTGCCCATTCAGTTCGCGCCGTGGCATCGCGAAGGCATCATCGAAGTTTCACAGGTGCCGCCGCATAATTTTTCGCGGATCAAAATAGAGAGTGCGATCAGACTCAATGGCTTCCAACTTTGGCGCTTAAAACAGCCCGCCGCGGCCGGCGAATGACGGCGCCTGGCAATGGCAGCGCCTGTTGAGGGGTTTACACCGGTTCCAACGCCAAAATGATCGATACGCCGCGTTTACGATGCCGATCGAAGGGCCTTGAAGAAGTCCAAATTCAGCCCTATGTAATTGCTATCGATACTTGGCCGAACGACTGGGCCGCTTCGCCTCGTTACTGACGGGCGCGCACGTTTCAGACAATTCTCCAAAATCGACGAACCGGGACGACGATGCGCAAACATTGCGCGCGTGTCCTACGTGCATACTGTCAGTGAAAGGAAGTAGTTATGAACAAGGGAACCGTGAAGTGGTTCAATAGCCAGAAGGGTTTTGGCTTTATTCAGCCGGCCAATGGCGGGCAGGACGTTTTCGTGCATATCAGCGCCGTTGAGCGCGCCGGCATGAATACCCTCAATGAGGGCCAGAGCGTCAGCTTCGATATCGTCGCAGACCGCCGCACCGGCAAGTCGGCGGCTGAAAATCTTCGCGCTGCCTGATTGGTCGCGCGTTTAACCATTTTGCTCTGACCACGGATGTACTGGCAGTGCTTATGGTTTGGAGTCCCGCAGCCGATTCCCCGGCATGCGGGACTTTTTTATCCTGAACAGAGGGGGTCCAGGCGGTGCAATTAAAAGCCAAAATTCATACGGCTGCCGAGCTCAAGGCAGAACGTGAGCGCGACAAGATTCAGGCGATGCGGGATTACCAAGCCGAAAGGCTCGAGCAGCACGCCAACATGATGCGACTGCGCGCTTTGCGTCTTGCAAAAGAAAGCGCCGAGGCGCAAGCGACAACCGCGCCGCGACTTGCTACGAAGAGACCGGCGATTCGATCGCGCGGCCAGCTACGGAAATCATCTTGAGCCTTGGACATAACCTGGGCATTGATACGGTAGATGCGCGCCGTTGGGCTCAGATTCTTGCCAATTATCGTAAACCAAGCCAGGTGCGCAGTATTGCGGAGCTGGCGCTCACCTTCGTGCCCCTTGTGGCCTTGTGGACGGTAGCCTGGCTCACGTTCTCGCTCGGCTATGCTTGGGTCTCGCTGATCATCGCAATTCCAGCCGCAGGCTTTCTCGTTCGACTGTTTATGATCCAGCACGACTGTGGTCATGGCACATTCTTCGCCCATCGCTGGATGAATGATTGGATTGGCCGCATCATCGGCACACTCACGTTGACGCCTTATGAATTTTGGCGTCGCTCGCATGCCATCCACCATGCGACCGCCGGAAATTTGGATCGTCGGGGGTTCGGCGATGTCGACACTTTGACGGTGCGGGAATATCTAGCCCGTTCGCGTTGGGGGAGACTGAAATACCGGCTCTACAGGCATCCGATCGTCATGTTCGGCATCGGCCCAGCCTATCTGTTTTTGTTGCAGCACCGCATACCTTTGGGATTTATGCGCAATGGCTGGCAACCCTGGGCCAGCACAATGCTCACCAATCTTGCGATTGCGCTGATCGTGGCGGCGCTCACCTGGCTGATCGGCATCGAGGCATTCGTGGTTGTGCACCTCCCGATCATGATGCTTGCGGCCACGGTCGGTGTTTGGCTGTTCTATGTGCAGCATCAATTTGAATACACAGTGTGGGAACGGGACGGCAAATGGTCCCTGCATGATTCAGCGTTGCACGGCAGCTCTCACTACGATCTGCCTGCATTGTTGCGCTGGTTTACCGCCAACATCGGCGTTCATCATGTGCATCACCTTTGTAGCCGCATCCCCTATTATCGGCTGCCATCCGTGCTGCGCGACCACCCGGAACTGCGCGACATCGGCCGAATAACATTGTTCGAAAGCTTTCGCTGCGTGCGGCTTGTGCTGTGGGATGAGGCGGAGCGGCGGCTGGTGTCGTTCCGCGAGGTCCGCCCGTCATCGCGCCCACGATCGGTTCAAGAACCGCGTGCCTAAAAAGGGCGAGGCCGGATTACGCAAGCAGGACGGCTTCTTTCGAAATCGAGATTGCTAAAATTAAGTCACCAGGCGCGAGCGGTGACCGGAAGCCGTTGTGGGTCACTCTGTGCGAGTGAGTTGATGCTCTTCAGCGGTTCGCTCGAAGGATTCCGCCACGCACTTAATCCGATAGGACAGGCGTTGATCGCGCTCGATCGGCAGCCGGCGAACGATCTTATATTTGCCTCGCGTGGCATTGTTTCCAAATTGCGGTTCGTAATAGACATCCTGACCAGCGGAATATTTATGACTCATGTTCATCCTCGCGGGTTGGTTTCTGTTTGAACGATCCGAGCAATCTGGCGTGAATCGGCAAAACGCATGGCGTATTGCCGATGCACTTGCTTAGGGGATCCGAACCAAGATCAGGCGTTCTGCAGATTGGAAGCAGCCTGTTTGCCGCGCTCCGTCACCACGTCGTAGGTCAGGCGCTGACCTTCGTTGAGGCTGCTCATGCCAGCACGCTCGACTGCACTGATGTGCACAAACACGTCACGTGAGCCGTCGCTTGGGGTGATGAATCCAAATCCCTTTTGTGTATTGAAGAACTTCACAGTACCTGTGGCCATGGTGCCATTCCTTGCGTTAGACGCTGCTTTGAGTTGCGATAGGCATAAAGCTCGTCGCTTCATACCGTTTGAGTTTTTGGGGGTGACTTGATAAGCGCCCACAGCGGGCAGCGCAGCAAGGCAAAACCGAAAACCTGTTTCAACAGTCTTCCTATAGACTTATTGGTGTTAAACGTCCACTTGTTACGTTTACCGTTGACACACAAGCGGCCGTTCTCGATCAGAGCGGTATTAATTGGCCAAAGTGAATGTCAACTGCGCGGCCATCTTCGCCTCACATGGACGCGCCCAATGTTACATTACAATTGACTATGCCCGGTCATTTGACTGGTTGCCTGCATCTGCGGGCATCCAGGAAAACCGCAATTTGGTTAAGAGGGGCGGGCGGTGATTGCCACGTCATGCGCCGGAACGGGCGTATTGTCCAAAAGTCGCAGGCTCCGATCCTGTTCCCGCAGTTGCGTTGTAAGCTTTTTGAGCGTTAAAGCGCTGATATCGAGGTGCCAGATCACGATTGGTAATGTCGGTATTTTTCATACTTGGCGGATTTCGCAAACCCTCGCTTGAGGCCGTCCAACAACATAAATCGAATGGCTCTCAATAACCGTCTGCTCCGCCGCCGCTTTTCGCCGCACATTGGACGCCATTTTTGGGTCGTGTTTTGCAACGCAATAAGATTATTGTCGTTTTACGACAACTATTTGTCATTTGATCTGAAGTGGCTACGATGCCTGCAAGGGTGATGAGTGGCGCTGAGCTGGCGTAAAGACCGGCTGCGCATAGGAAAAACTAAGGGAGGAGTGAAATGCGAACGACCAGCAAAGCATTGAGCGTTGCCGCTATTTGTTTCGGCGGCACGTTTGCGCTGTCGATTCCCGCACAAGCGTGGGAACCGACGCATCCAATCGAGATTATTGTACCGGCCGGCACCGGCGGCGGCGCCGACCAGATGGCCCGCGTAATGCAGGGCATCATCACGAAACACAATCTGTCAAAGCAATCGGTTGTCGTAATCAATAAATCCGGCGGAGCTGGCGGCGAAGGATTTCTCGACGTCAAGAATTCGAAGGGCGACGATCATAAGTTAATCATTACTCTGTCGAACTTGTTCACCACGCCAATGGCCACCGGCATTCCATTCAATTGGAAGGATCTCACCCCGGTTGCCATGATGGCGCTCGATGAATTTGTTCTCTGGGTCAATGCCGACAAGCCGTACAAGACCCCGAAGGATTATGTCGATGCCATCAAGAAGGCGCCCGATAATACCTTCAAGATGGGTGGCACCGGCTCTAAGCAGGAAGACCAGATCATCACCGTCGCACTTGAGCACGCGACCGGCAAGAAGATGACCTATATTCCTTACAAAGGCGGTGGCGCGGTGGCTGTTCAGCTCGTCGGCGACCATGTTGATTCAACGGTGAACAATCCTATCGAGGCGGTGGCACACTGGCGCGCCGGGAAGCTGCGGCCACTTTGCGTGTTCGACGCCAAGAAGCTCGACTATCACGACAAGATCGCCGGTGATATGTCGTGGAACGACATCCCAACCTGCAAGTCGGCCGGGCTGGATGTCGAATACCTGATGCTGCGCGGTTATTTCATGCCGCCGGGCGTCAGCAAGGACGCCGTCGCCTACTATATTGACCTGTTCAAGAAAGTGCGCGAAACGCCCGAGTGGAAAAAGCTGATGGACGACGGTGCCTTCAACCAGAGCTTCATGACCGGCGCTGAGTTCGCCAAGTGGGTAGGCGATGCCGAGAAGCTGCATGAAGGCCTGATGAAGTCGGCTGGCTTCATGGCCAAGACAAATTGATCCTGCGGAACTTTTGACCGCAGCCACTTGAGGACGTAATGAGCGAAACGACAAAAGAGACCGGTGGGACAGGACCGTCCCACCGGAGCATGGAGATTAGCGTCGCCTTGTTCATGGCGCTGCTCGCTCTCATTGGAATATACGGCAGCAACAAGGTTGGTATCGGCTGGGCAGACGACGGCCCGCGCGCCGGCTTCTTTCCTTTCTACGTTAGCCTCGCCGTCCTTATTTCCTGCGCCGTGAATCTTACCAAGGTTTTGATGAGCGCAGACGAAGGTGAGATCTTTGCGGACTGGAATCAGCTACGCCAGGTCGGGGCGGTAGTTCTGCCGACGGCGATTTACGTCGGTCTCATTCCGTATATAGGCATATATGTCGCATCCGCCCTGCTGATCGCGGTCTTCATGCGGTGGTTCGGGCATTACAGTTGGCTGCTGGCGATTGCCGTCGCCGTCGGTGTGCCTATCGCGACTTTCTTGATGTTTGAAATCTGGTTTCTAGTGCCGCTGCCAAAGGGGCCACTCGAGATCTATCTGGGTTACTGATCGGGAAGGCCGCCGGTACGGCGCGCAGCCTGCTCAAGGGACGAATAAGTGATGCTGGAAGACGTTACTAATCTGTTTCACGGCTTTGCTGTTGTTGCGCAGCCGTTCAATCTCGTTCTGATGGTCGTCGGCATCGTGCTCGGCGTCATCGTCGGCGTGCTGCCTGGTCTGGGCGGGGCCAACGGCGTGGCCATTCTGCTGCCACTGACATTCAGCATGTCGCCGACCTCAGCGATCATCATGCTGTCCTGCATCTATTGGGGCGCGCTGTTCGGGGGCGCAATCACATCGATTCTGTTCAACATACCGGGTGAACCGTGGTCGGTGGCGACAACTTTCGACGGCTATCCGATGGCGCAGCAAGGGCGCGCCGGTGAGGCGCTCACGGCGGCTTTCACCTCGTCTTTCGTCGGCGCGCTGTTCGCCGTTATCATGATCACGCTCGTGGCGCCGCTGGTCGCGAGCTTCGCGCTTCGCTTCGGCCCGCCGGAAATTTTCTCGGTCTACTTTCTCGCTTTTTGCAGCTTCGTTGGCTTGAGCAAGGAGCCGCCGTTCAAGACCGTCGCTTCGATGATGCTCGGATTCGGACTTGGCGCCGTCGGTCTTGACCAGATGACGGGCCAGTTGCGCCTCACCTTCGGCGTAGAGCAGATGCTCAACGGTTTCGACTTCCTGATCGCGGTGATCGGCCTGTTCGGCATCGGCGAGATCCTGCTTACCATGGAGGAGGGTCTTGCCTTCCGCGGCAACGCCGCCAAGCTCAATCTGAAGGTCGTATTCCAGACCTGGAAGGAGCTGCCGCGCTATTGGATGCTGTCGTTGCGCTCCTGCCTGATCGGTTGCTGGATGGGCATTAGTCCGGCTGGGGCGACTCCCGCTTCCTTCATGAGTTATGGCATCGCCAAACGTATTTCGAAGAATGGCAGCAAGTTTGGCACCGGCCAGATCGAGGGCGTGGTCGCTCCGGAAACTGCGGCGCACGCTGCCGGTACGTCCGCGCTGCTGCCAATGATTTCACTTGGCGTGCCTGGTTCACCGACCGCGGCCGTGTTGCTCGGAGGATTGCTGATTTGGGGCCTTCAGCCGGGTCCGCTCCTCTTTACCGAGCAGAAGGATTTCGTCTGGGGCCTCATCGCCAGCATGTACATGGGCAACCTCGTCGGCCTGCTCATCGTGCTGACCTGCGTGCCATTGTTCGCCTCGATCTTGCGCATCCCGTTCAGTGTGATCGCGCCGATCATCTTGGTATTGTGCGCCATCGGTGCCTATACGGTGCACAACAACACCTTCGACGTGGTGATGATGCTGGTGTTCGGTGTCGCCGGCTATTTCATGAAGAAGACCAACTATCCGATGGCGCCGTTGGTCCTGGCGATCGTCTTGGGCGACAAGGCAGAAGAGGGGTTCCGCCAATCGTTGCTCGCCTCGCAGGGCGGCCTCGGCGTGTTCTTCTCGAACGGCCTTGTGAGCACGATCATGACGCTCGGTCTGGTTGCGCTATTCTGGCCGCTTATCCAATCCGGTTGGACGCGCCTGCGGTTCGGCAAAAAAGGGCTGCGGCCGGCAGAGTGATCGGCCCGGGTTCATCCGAAATCGCTTCGCTGCCGACCGCGGGCGCGCCTGCGTCGAATGGGGTCGCCAAATTCATGGCTAGCCTGATGTAGACAGTCAAATTCGAAACCGGTTGCGCGCATCCATGCATCTGGCATATTGTATACCAGTCATGAGTAGCCGAACCCGTAACCCCCGTCGCATAGGCGTTTCAACCCGCGGACCTGCCGGCCGGTCACCACTGTCGCGGCACCCGGCACTGGCGCCGATCGACGTCACCCCAAGTTTCAAGCACAAAGCCTACACCGCGCTGAAAAACGCGATCGTCGCGATGGATATATATCGCAGCCGCGACGACATCCGCCTCGACGAACGTAAGCTCGCGCAAGATTTCGGTATCAGCCGTACGCCCGTGCGTGAGGCAATGGCGCAGCTTGAAAGCGAGGGCTTTGTACGTTCGGTGCCGCGCCGAGGCATATACGTTGTGCGTAAAACAAAGGGCGAGGTGATCCAGATGATCACCGCTTGGGCCGCTTTGGAGAGCATGGCGGCGCGTCTGATCACACAAAGTGCGTCCGATGAGGAGATCGCCGGCCTGCGCAAAATGTTTGCGACCTTCAAAAACGGAAAATTGCGCGCACACCTCGACGAATATTCCGACGTCAACATTGAGTTTCACCAGACCATCATTCGCCTCAGCCGTAATGATGTGCTTATCGATCTTGCCGAGAACCTGTTCACACATATGCGGATGATCCGCCGGACGACCATTGGCGAACAGGATCGTGCCGATCGCTCGATCCGCGACCACATGAATATCATTGAAGCTCTCGAAGCCCGCGCTACCGACCGCGCCGAAGACCTGGTGCGCGACCACGCGCTTGGTCTCGCCGAGCACGTTGCCAAATACGCCGACTATCTGGACTAACATGCCGCATTTTTTCCTCAAGCTGGTGCCACCCCGTCCAAGTTTTGCGATGGACCTGAACGACGACGAGAAGAAAATGATGCAGGAGCACTTTCTCTATTGGCAAGATCATCAGGAGAGAGGCGAAGTACTTGTGTTCGGGCCGGTACTCGATCCCGCGGGCGCTTATGGCATGGGCGTGGTCGAAGCGGCCGATGAGGCGTCCGCCCGTGCCTTTGCGGCCGGCGATCCCGTCATGAAAGTAAATTGCGGATTTAAGTGCGAAATTCATCCTATGCGCGCCGTCACGCGCGAAACCGCCAACTGAGCAGACCGGGAGGACTTCATGTCCGACACAGCAGTAAAAGAGAAACAGGCAACCACATCGGGCGGAGCAGAAGAGGAACTGACGGACGGGTTCCATCTCATCATCGATGCGCTCAAGCTCAACGGCCTCACCACGATTTACGGCGTTCCGGGCATTCCGATCACCGATTTTGGCCGCATGGCGCAGGCCTCGGGCATTCGCGTCGTTTCGTTCCGTCACGAGCAGAACGCCGGCTATGCAGCCGCAATCGCCGGCTTTCTCACAAAGAAGCCCGGCGTCTGCCTGACGGTATCGGCACCCGGCTTTCTTAACGGATTGACCGCGCTCGCACACGCTACGACCAACTGCTTTCCGATGATCCTGATTTCAGGGTCGTCTGAACGCGAGATCGTCGACCTGCAGCAGGGCGACTACGAGGAGATGGACCAGCTTGCCATCGCAAAGCCGCTCTGTAAGGCCGCCTTCCGCGTTCTGCATGCGGCCGACATCGGCATCGGTGTCGCGCGTGCGATCCGCGCGGCCGTGTCGGGACGTCCGGGTGGGGTGTATCTTGATCTCCCGGCGAAGCTGTTCGGGCAGGTCATGGACGCCGCAGCCGGGCAGAAGTCGCTCGTCGAGGTCATAGATGCGGCACCTGCGCAGATCCCTGCGCCGGCCGCGGTGAAACGCGCGCTCGACGTGCTGAAAAACGCCAAGCGCCCGCTGATCATCCTCGGCAAGGGCGCAGCCTATGCGCAGGCCGATGACGCGATCCGCGCGCTGGTCGAAAAAAGCGGCATTCCATTTCTGCCGATGAGCATGGCGAAGGGTCTGCTGCCCGACACGCATCCGCAGTGCGCGGGCGCTGCGCGCTCCACCGTGTTGAAGGATTCCGACGTTGTGATGCTGATCGGCGCCCGCCTCAACTGGCTGCTGTCGCACGGCAAGGGCAAGAGCTGGGGCGAGCCGCATTCGAAGAAGTTCATCCAGATCGATATCGAGCCGAAAGAAATGGATTCCAACATCGAGATCGTTGCGCCGGTGGTCGGCGATATCGGTTCCTGCGTGACCGCGCTGCTCGAAGGAATGGGCGCGAAGTGGCCGGCCGCACCCGCGGACTGGACCAGCGCCATCAACAAGAAGCGCGAAGAGAATATTGCCAAGATGGCGCCGCGCCTCATGAACAACAATTCGCCGATGGACTATCACGGCGCGCTTGGTGTCCTGCGAACGATTATCAAGGAGCGACCGGACGCCATACTTGTCAATGAAGGCGCCAACACGCTCGATCTCGCGCGCGGGATCATCGACGTCTATCAGCCCCGCAAGCGGCTCGATGTCGGAACGTGGGGCGTTATGGGCATCGGTATGGGCTACGCTGTCGGCGCCAGCATCGAAACCGGTAAGCCGGTTCTCGCGATTGAGGGTGACAGCGCCTTCGGTTTCTCCGGGATGGAGATCGAAACTGTCTGCCGCTACAAGCTGCCGGTGTGTGTCGTCATCTTCAATAACGACGGTATTTATCGCGGCACCGACGTTAATGTCGGCGGATCGGACCCTGCAACGACGGTGTTCGTCAAGGGCGCACGTTACGACAAGATGATCGAGGCATTCGGCGGCGTCGGCGTCAATGCAACGTCGCCAGATGAGCTCAGACGCGCGGTCAATGTCGCGATGGATTCCGGCAAACCGACGCTCATTAACGCCGTGATCGATCCCGCGGCCGGCAGCGAGAGCGGCCGCATCGGCAATCTCAATCCACAAAGCGCATTGCGTAAGAAATAGAATTTGGAGGACGAAGCATATGGCCAAGAAGAAACAAAAGAAGGGAAAAGCCGCGGCAAAAAAATCCACGCGCAAGATGGTGAAGCTCGCGTCTAAAAAGGCGAACGCCGCGAAACGGATGAACGGAAATGGCCACTGGCCGCGTCCCTCGTCCAAGCCCTGGGGTCAGGCCGGCAAAGCGCTTGAGGGTGTACGCATTCTTGACTTCACGCATGTGCAGTCTGGTCCAACCTGTACGCAGTTGCTCGCGTGGTTCGGCGCCGATGTGATCAAGGTCGAGCGCCCGGGGATCGGCGATATTACGCGTGGCCAGCTGGTCGACGTGAAAGGCG
>Ga0134128_10007452_pt1 | contig 13233 bp, 14 predicted proteins | sample KB31754_FD_96462 | JGI IMG/M metagenome (GOLD analysis project Ga0134128, IMG submission 96462) | Terrestrial soil microbial communities with excess Nitrogen fertilizer from Kellogg Biological Station, Michigan, USA - KB3-175-4 | ecosystem: Environmental > Terrestrial > Soil > Unclassified ... | reverse complement strand
GCGCCACGCTGGATGCGGTGCTGGGGCTGGCCGGCCAGTACGGCGTACCGGTATTTGTGGCGACCCGCGGCCAGCTGGCCCGGCGGGTAATCCGGGAACGCCGGCCGCGCGCGGTTGTGGCGGTCGCGTGCGAACGCGACATGGTGAGTGGCTTGCACGACGTCGCGGACAAGGTCCCGGTGCTGGGACTTACCATGACGCTGCCGGCAGGTCCGTGCAAAGACGCCGTGCTCGACCTCAAGACGCTGGAGACCTACCTCAGGGCGTTCGTGGCGGCTTGAGCTTGACGGGCTTCTTCACGGTGCTGTCGGATGTGACCGTCGTGTCAGGTTCCACGCCACCGAATTGCTGGCGCAATTTGCCGAGAACCTGTACGATCTTCGCGCCGACTCGATGATTCACCGGCACCTGCTGCTCGAGCTCCCGATCGGGCCGGGACGGGTCGGCGAACGGCCGGTACACCGTTTCCGCGGTGATGTTGCTGTAATTCGGACGCGACGGATCGACCCACACGCGCACCTTGACCACCTCGGCGCCGAGGCGCCGACTGCTGGTCGGCTGCAAGGTTGTCGCATCGAACCAGTCGCTCTCCAGCCAGCCGTCCTTCGGCTCCGTGCGCCGCACCGGAATCGAGTCCGCATCGAGCGCGACGGCGGCGGCGCGCGTGGCCTCCGGAATGGCGAGTTCGACTTCGGCCACCGGCGCAGTGGGCTCGGGAAGAAATGCCGGACGGGTAGTGGCAGGGTAGCAGGCGGCGAACAGCAGCCCAGAGCCCAGGGCCCAGAGCCCAGAGCCCGCCCAGAGCCGGTAGCCCGGAGGGCGCGGGTCGATGTGCCTCACGGCTCCCGGCTCCGCGCCGGCTCTGGGCTCCGGGCCCTGGGCTCTGGGCTCACTCATCCAACGCCTTCCTTACTTCTTGCGCAACATCCCGCACCACCCGGCCTACGCCCCGTGCGATGCCGCCCGGGTTGGCTGGGCCGGCCCGGCCCCCCGGGAGCGCCGGCCGGCGCTCGAGTTCGTCCAGTGCACGTTCCAGCCCAAGCTGGGCGCGGTGCGCTCGCCCGCGAAAACTTCGGGCGACCGCCCACCCGCCGAACGCCAGGGGCAGCACGGGGAGCGCCGCAATCAGCAGGGGTGCACCGGCCAGCGTCATCACGCCAACCATTGCCACGCCGGTGGCGGCGAGCCCGGTACCACCGCCAACCATCGCGCTGCGGGACTTGTGCAGCGAGGCGCCCAGGGTCACATGGCAGAACCCGGCCTCGAGCGGGGTGACGACCGCGGTCACCAGCTCAGCCTTGTCGAGGTACGGCTTGCCGCGTGACGGGTCGAACATCGCGCCAATGCGACGCATGGCGCCGGCGAAAGCTTCCATCGGTTCAAAGGTGACTCGCCCCTCCGTCGCGCGTTGCACGACGAAGTGCTCGCGTTGCTCCAGCCATCGGATCAGCGCGGCCTGAATCGTATCGGTGGTGCCCTGCACCACGCGCTGTGCGATGAAGTCAGCGGGTGCAATCCATCGATCGATCGTGCCGAGGGCCGGTTGCGGGATCGCCCGGGTGCGTTCCTCAAGAAGTGCCTGCCGCAGATGCTGCGCGGGAATACCGACCTCGACTCCCAGGGCGAGGATTTCCTCTTCGCTCAGTCCCTCGCCAATGTCCTTCGACGCGGCCTGCAGTTCGGCGGCGCGCTGAAGCACGCGGTCAAAGGCCACGCGGTCAATCCGGTCAGCCATGCAACTTCGCACCACAGTCAGGGCAGTGCTTCCAGTTGCGCTCCACTCCGGCACCGCAGGCCGCACAGGTGGGCTGGCGTTGATCCGCACCGCAGAACGGGCAGAACTTGACCTCGCGATCGGGCGGGAGTGGTTCGCTGCAACTCCAGCACCGCGCCTCGGCGGGAGGCGAGAACGTCACCGTGGTCAGGAACGCCGGCGGCGGTCCACTCGGCATCGGCTCCGCCGGAGCGGGTTCGCGCTCCGCCCGGATCGGGATGACCTTGGTGTCGTTGGCCGGTTCCATCGCGGGTAAATCCACCTGCACGCTCGGCACCGGTTCGGGTCGCGGTGCTGGATCCGGATGGACTTCGACGGGCGAACCGGGCTCGGCCCACTTCGATTCATCCTTGGCGGTCGGCATGGGGAGCACGCCTTCCAGACGGGCGATTGACCGTGAGGTGATAGTCACGGTGGCGGCCCTCAGAAGCTGCAGGACGTCGAGATCAGGGAGTTTCGATGTAATCGTCGCCCTCGCCATGTCGGCTGCATCCACCGGTTCGACGCGAACAAGGTCCTCCTCCTCCGACAGAAGTCGCAGCACCAGCGCCTCGTAATCCTCACTCACGTCGATGCCGAGGGTGCGTCGCGCAACCCGGTACGGGAACACCTTTGTGAGCAGGGCACTCACCGCGATCGGCGCTCCATCGGTACCGCCCTCAGCGCGCCACTGAGTGAGCAACGCGGCGGCGAATCGTTCCAGCTCGGTCATCTTCCCTCCGCAAGGGCGATGCGGTCCCCGGCCACCAGCCGGGCCTCGAGTGCACTGAACGAGGTATCGGGATCGTAACCGGAAAACTTTCCCTTTGCCTGCCGAACCGCCAGCCAGTCCAGGAAGCCCGATGCCACAATCCCGGCCGAGGTCACTTGTTCGGTCGCCGCGCGAACCGCCAGGTCGTTGGCGTATTCGTTCTTCGGATGTCCGGCGTGCCCGCGAACCCAGGTGAACTGGGTCTCGTGCCTGGTGAGCGATTGCCACAGCGTCCGCCAGAGTTCCAGGTTTTCAATCGCCCCGCCCTTGCGCGTCCAGTTGCGCGCTTGCCAGCCTGGCGCCCACTCGCGGACACCCTTCACCAGGTACTCGGAGTCGGAGACGACCAGCAACCTGAGGCGATTGCCCTTCTGCCCCAGCAACTGTAGCGCGGCAATCGCACCGCTCAGCGCCATGCGGTTGTTGGTGGTCGCGGGCGAATGAATAAAGAGGTCGCGCCGCTCAATGCCGCTTGGCGTGCGGATCTCCACCAGGCCGCCAGCCCCGCCGCGATTGTCGCCCGGCTTGCCGTTGCCGAGACAGCTCTCGTCGAGATGGACCACGGCCACGGGCAGCGGTTTGGCGGTCAGGGATCAAGCACCTGAAAGTGGTCCAGATCGCCCAGCACGAACTCCATTTCTTCTCCGGTCATGGCGAGATAGCCCACCAGCGCATCCCGGCCTCGCGACTGGCGGAGGGCGGACGCCACGACGACGTACTCGTTGCCGCGCCGCCGGAGCGCAACCCGCTTGCGGTGCTGCACGGCGTGCTCCAGCTGTTCCATCCGCTCGGGAGTCCAGCGAAAAGCCGCCATGCCGGGAAAAGTAGTGGCTGCTGGCTACTGGCGGCTGGCTGCTAGCTATTAGCTGCTAGCTGCTAGCTGCTAGCTGCTAGCTGCTAGCTGCTAGAGGCTAGCTCCTAGCTACTAGCGTCTAGCTGCTAGCTCCTAGCTGCTGACCAGTCGCTATCCCCTGTTTGGCTTTCGAGGGTCCATCCGCAGCATTCCGCTCAGCATCCTGCCGACCTCGTTGGCTCGAGCAGTCACCGATTCGCAGGATGCTGGTTCGACCAGACCGAGATCCGCGGCGACGTGCAGTTGGCTCGCGAGTTCATTGGCAGAACCGCGCGCAATTCGAATGAAGGCAAGAAATTCGTTGCGGCGACCCCGTCCACTTCCCTCGGCAATGTTCGAGACAATGGAAACCGCGGCTCGACGCAGTTGCTGCGCGAGCGCGAACTTCTCTTCCGACGGAAACGCCCGGGTAATCCGGTAGACATCAACGACGAGCCGACGCGATTCGTGCCAGACGAGCAGCTGTTCGAAGTTTCCCATCGAACCACGATGCCTTGGCCGTGCCGTATCGACTCGGCAAGGACAACGCGCCTGCGGGCGAGTTCACGCGAGCCAGCAGCTAGCAGCCAGTAGCTAGCAGCCAGCAGCTAGCAGCTACGGGCCAGCGGCTACCGCTTCACCCACTCCCCACCGAGCATCACCCGCTCGATCCGCCGCGTGTTACGAATGTCAGCCAGGGGATCCGCGCCGAGTACCACGAGGTCGGCCGCCGCGCCGGGCCGCAGGCGTCCCAGGGAATCGGCCCCGAGCAGGTCGGCAGCCCGCGAGGTCGCGGCGCGGAGCGCCTCGAGCGGCGTGAGACCGGCGTGCACCAGGAGTTCCATTTCGGAGTGCAGCGCGGCGCCGGGGACGAGCAGCTGGTTGGATGCGTCGGTCCCCGCCACCACGCGGCCGCCACTCGCGGCGAATGTTCGCAGCACGAAGTCCTGCAGCGGGCGGGCGGCGCGAAACAGCGGGTAGTCGTCCGCGGTCCAGCCCGCGCGCTTGATCATGCCGGGAACGTTCCAGTTCCGCCGGGCGGAGTCGGGCACCGACTTCAGGTCGGGGGACCGGTAAACGGCGGGATCGTCGAGTCGGGAAAAAGTCTCGTGCAGCACCAGGGTCGGAACCAGAAAGACCCGACGGGCTGCCAACTCACGGGCAACCACGCCCAGTGCCGCGGTGTCGAGCGTACTCCAGCTCCGCTCGAACGCGGTCCATCCGGCGAAGAGGCTCGTGGCGTGCGCCGCGAAGAGCGCGGTGGAATCACCGGCGGCCTCCGGGATACCGCTGAGGTGCTCGATCGAGGTGACACCCAGGCGGGCGGCAGTGATCGCATCGGTGAGACCGAGATGCGCCGCCACCGGCAACCGCCGCAGCCGAGCCGCATCGAGCACCGCCGCGAGAACATCCGGCCGGACCTTGGAATACACCTTGATCCAGGTGCTGCCGAGCGCGGCCAGGCGTCCCACCACGGCATCGGCCGAATCCGGGACCGCGATGGCGAACGCATCGGGGTAGGTCGTCGGCGGGCTATCGACCATGGCGATCGCGGCAAAGAAGTGCGGCGCGGGAGATCGCCGCGCCACGGCTTGAAGGGTGTCGGCGAGCGCGGTGCCGTCGTGGAGGTCGCGGACCGCGGTCACACCGTACCGCAGTGCCACGGCAAATCCCCAGGACTGCAGGTGTGCGTGCGCATCGATCAGCCCGGGTACGATCCACCGGCCGCGCAGATCCGTGACGTCGGCGCCGCGGGGAACTGCGACTGCATCAGCGGCGCCCACGGCAACCACATGCCCATCGCGCACGAGGACTACGGCGTCCCCGATCGCACGGCCCGAAACCACGTCGATGACGGTGGCACCGGTAAGCGCCTTCATGCCGGCCCCGGGGGCGGGCTCGCAAGCGGCCAGCAGGATGGTTACGGCACAAACACAACGCGCCCCGGAAAAACCGGGGCGCGTCGCGCGGCAACGCCGTTCCGTCACCGCCGCTTCTTCCCCTTCTTGCCCTTCTTGCCGCCCCGCTTTGCGGCAGCCTTCCGCGGCGCCTTCCGGGCCGCCTTCTTGGCCTTCGGGGCGGGCTTCCGCGCGGGCTTCCTGGACTTCTTGGCCGCCTTCTTTGCGGCCTTCTTCGCCTTCTTCGGCGCGGCCTTCTTGGCCACGGCCTTCTTGGCGGGTGCAGCCTTCGCTGCGGGCTTCGGAGCAGGGGCCTTCTTCACCGCCTTCTTGCGCGGTTTCGATGACACCGCGCCCGGAGCGGGCTCGGGGACTTCGAACCGTGGAGTGGGGGTGGGGGCAGCCGCTCCTGCTTCGAGCGACCCATACTGGAAGTCGAACGATCCTTCGCTCATCACCATCGGTGCTCTCCTGATCCGGAGCCTGAAAGGGGTTGGGAGTGAACTTCGCCGAACGGCACGGTGTCGTGCAATGCGAATCGCTATTATATGTCGCGTCACTCTCTCGCTTCTGCAAGGTGTCAGCTCACACGAATGCGCGCGCTCTGCCTGACTGCAACCGGTAGCACCCCGCACCTCGACGTTATCGATGTGGCGCCACCAGTGCTTCGCGGACCTACCGACGTCAGGATCGGCATGCACGCCGCCGCCCTGAACCATCTCGATCTCTGGGTCGCGAATGGCGCACCGGGCCTCAAGGTGCCTCCCCTGCCGCACATCGTCGGCAGCGATGGCGCCGGGACGGTCCTCGAGGTCGGGAGCGCCGTGGATCACGTGCGGATCGGCGACCGGGTGGTGATCAACCCTGGAGTGTCCTGCGGCGCGTGTGACTGCTGTCTTGCCGGCGAGGAGGTCTACTGCCGCCAATTCGGCGTTCTGGGCGAGCACCGGCCCGGGACCGCCACCGAGGAGCTGGTGCTCCCGGCGCGCAACGTCGCCGCTATCCGCGGCGAATGGTCATGGGCGGCAGCGGCGGCGTTCCCCCTTTCGACCCTCACGGCCTGGCGCATGCTGACGACCCGCGCCGGCCTGGCCGGCGATGAGTTGGTGCTGATCTGGGGCATCGGTGGGGGCGTCGCGCTGGCGGCGCTCCAGATTGCCCGGATGCGTGGGGCGCGCGTCGCCGTGACGTCGTCGTCGGACGCCAAGCTCGATCGGGCGCGCGAACTGGGCGCGGATTTCGGGGTCAACCACCGCACGGCGCCCGACGTGTCCGGCGCGGTGAAGCGACATTTCGGCTCGGGTGTCCATGTCGTCGTGGATTCGGTCGGCGCCCCGACCTGGCAGCAATCGCTCAAGGTTCTCCGCCCCGGCGGACGCCTGGTCACCTGCGGCGCCACGGGCGGCCCGGGAGTCGAACTCGATCTCCGCCGCCTGTTCTGGTTTCAGTGGTCGCTGCTCGGTTCTACGATGGGAACATCCGGCGAATTCACCGAGGTCGTGGCTCTCGGCGACGCGGGCCGGCTGCGAGCCCCGATCGATGCCGTCTACCCGCTCACCGACGCAACCGAAGCCTATCGCCGCCTCGCCGGCGGCGAACAGTTTGGAAAACTCGTGCTCGAGGTGACTCCGTGACCGAACTCATCGATCGACTCCAGACCGGCCTGCAGCAGTTATGGGCGGTGCTGCCTGCCCTTCTCGCGGCCGCACTCATCCTGCTGGTCGGCTACTTCGTGGCCAGACAGATCGAGAAGTGGACCGATCGCACGCTGAAACGCCTCGACTTCAACAAGGTCGCCGAAGCCGGCGGCCTGCGCGAAGCCGTCGATCGTACCGGCGGCGGCCTCGACCCGGTTCACGCGGTGGGCAAGCTCCTCTTCTGGCTGATCATGCTGATCGTGATCCTGCTGGCCTCGGCCGCGCTCGGCCTCGACAGCATCAATCGCATGTTCGGCATCATGCTCGGATTCATTCCGACGCTCATCGCGGCCATCGTGATCGTCATCCTCGGCATCGTCGTGGGCGAGTTCGTGCGCGGACTGATCCTGGCCTCGGCCGGGACGATGGAAGGCGTGCCGATTCTCGCGAACGTCGCCAAGGGCTCGGTCGTGGTGATCGCGGTGTTCATGGCCTTGCAGCAGCTCGGGGTGGCGGCGGAGCTGATCACCGCGGCGTTCACCCTGGTGCTTGGCGCCGTGGCGCTCGCGGTGGGCCTGGCATTCGGTCTGGGCAACACGACGTTGGCGGGCGAGGTGACACGGCGATGGTATCAGGCGTACCGGGAACGCCGGCAACGCGCCGATGAGGCGCGGCGGGCGGCGGAGGCGGCAGAGGCCGCCTCCGAGTGAGTCGTCAGCGCGTCGCGGCCTTCGCCTCGGCCGGGACTCGGAATCGCAGCAGCCTGATCCCGCCAGGGAACTCCTCGCCCACGACGATGTAGTCGGCGGTTACGCCAAGGGCGAACCCGTAGGTCGGCACCGCGATGTTGAGCAGCACCCCGGTGCTGTCGACCACCTGGAAATGCCGGAGCCGCGCGAGCGCCGTATCGCTCTTGGCAAGCCAGAGGCGCCCGCCCGGTACCGCGAACACATGCTCGAACGGCGGCTTCACCGGTGCGTTGGGCACCTCCCGCGCCGTCTGCCGCTGGTCTTCAGGAAATCGCCGCACGTATATCTCGCGATCCATGTCCGAGACCGTGAGCACCAGGTCGGGCAATCGCGGCGACCGTACGATGGTTTTCACGCCGGGATGATGCCACTCAATCTGGTTCTGGAAGACGCGCGCAACCCAGAGCGTGCCGTCAGGAAGGACGCCCCACGCATCGTTGCCTCCCATCGAGCGACGCTGGTAGTGCATTCCGTCGACGCCCGAGACCTTGACCAGTTCGGGGGGCGCCAGGCGTGCCAGCGTGTCGAAATGGCCCAGTTGCGGGTCGGCACGCACGACCGCGCCGCTGTCGATCAGTCCGCTGCCATCAGGCTTGGCATCGGGCCAGAGCTCGAAATACCATTGCCCCGCGGCGTCCCGGGCTCTTGGCAACGCGCCCTGCAGCGAGTCTGGCGCCGGCCACGCCGCCAGACGCTGTCCGGTCGGCGACCACTCCGTGAACCGGCGCAGGCCCCAGTCACCGACGATGATCGTGTCGCCTATTCCAATGAGTGTCACGGGATGGGGAACGTCGGCCTTGGTGATCCCGGGGAATGGCGCGACGCTCTTGCCGGCAAAGTCTGCCAGGTAGAGTTGATCCTCGAGCAGCGCCAGCGCCGTCCACTTGCCGTCGGATCGCGACGCGGCACTTGCCACCCCGACGACCGGAACGATCGCGGTGTCGGCCGTGGGCGCGACGGTGACCGTCGGCGCAGGCGGCTTGGGCGGCGTGCAGGCTGCCAGTCCCAATGCGAAGACGAGGGCCGGACGATTGCGCATCGGGAGAAGATACCCGCGGCACATTACAGCACCAGAACGGATTGATTAGGGAAGGCGGTGATCATGACGCCCGGCGGAAAGCGCCTGTCACCCGCGGCGGCAACGCGCCCGGCGAAGGATCCTTTGCGCTCTGCTCTGCGACTAGAGGCGCCGACCGGAGTCGAACCGGTGATGGAGGTTTTGCAGACCTCTGCCTTACCACTTGGCTACGGCGCCGACCGAGATGAGAAAGTATTGGCGCGCAACGACTTGCGCAACGCGGCCCGGAATCCCTGAGGGCTCGGTCAGGGGCCTCGCAACCAAAACACTCCAACATTGGACGAGTCTGGATGATTGAATATTCGCCAGCCCTCGGCCAGCATCGCCGAATCGACGTTGTTCGCCAGTACCGCCTTGGCGCCCGTCGCGGCAAGGCGTTGCTGCAACGCCGAACGCGCGATCGGTGACAACTCCCAGAATCCTGCGGAATCCATCACCTGCGCAACGATCGGCGTTCCGGCGACGAACGCCGGGTACTGCTCGAAGGCGTCCCCCACCACGGCCACAAAATCGCCGGGGCGAAGGCCGCCAGTTTCGAGCCGGGCAGCATCGACCATGTAGTCCGGACGGTAGGCGAGGTCGTATCCGCCGGTGTTCTCGTACAGATAGCGAATCAGGGAGAGCGCCAGCGCCAGTAGCGCCACCACGATCAGCGTTGGCAGCGCGCGCCGCGATGCCCGCCGGCTCAGCCACGCCCACCACGCGATCACTCCGGTGAGAAAGAACCCCGCCAGATACCGTGGCTCCACGTGCACTGTCGCATAGACGCACGTTGCCGCGAGGGACCAGAGGCCAAGGACCAATGGCGTACGCTGCCGCATCTGCACCTTCGCCTGAGGCGTGGTGGCGAAGGCGAGCGCCAGCATGCTCACCACCAGCACCCACTGATCGAGCAACGCCAGGCCAAGGTCGATCAATCCCCGCCGCAGCGCGAGCCAGTGCCCCTGCAAGTCGAAATGCGGCGTGACGCCGGCATACCAGTATGCCGGGTCGAACCAGAGGGGGTAGGTCGCCTGCACCGGCGTGCGGAATTCGAGAGTCAGGGGTTGCCGCTGAAGCACGCGGGGTGGATGAATCGGCGTGCCGGAACGTCCGGTTGAATCGCCCAGCCATCCCACGAACGGCGTGACTGCGTCGATTTCCCACGCGTAGTTGAGCCGGCCGACCTCGCCGACCGTTGGCCGCCCCACTCGGGCGCTCACCATGATCGCCAGCGGCAGGCCGACGATCGCGAACACCAGCGCGGCAACTCCCGCCTTCAACCGCGCACGGTCGCTGCGCAACGGAAAAATGAAGAGCAGGACCAGCAGGACCGCGCCCAGCGGGAGCAGGATTCCCTTGATCCAGTAGCCGACGCCGAGGACCAGGCCCAGCCCCGCCGCCCACGACCAGTTGCGTGGCCAGCGCTCGAGCTGGAAGCAGCAGGCCGCCGCAGCCAGCACCGCCAGCAGCACGCCGAAATCGGGCGTGATCATCCCGAGACCGATGGATATCAACCCGATCACCGCGAACACCACTGCGCCGAATGCCGCCACGTTCCGCGTGAGCAAGGCGTTCGCCGCGCCTGCACCAGGCCAGGCAGCGGCGCGCATGAGCTGCAGAAAGAGGGCGAGCGCCATCAGGTAGAGCAGCAGATTGGCAAGGTGCAGGGCCGGTATCATCAGGTCCGAGCTCGACGCAACCATCTCGAGCGGCCACATCAGCAGGCTCGGATAGCCTGGACTCCAGAGTCCGTTGATCAGTTCGTGCGGCCCCCCGGCAAGGGCATGCCGGGCCATATCGATGTAGCTGATGCCATCCGGGTTGAGATTGTAGCGGCTACCCCAGAGATCAACGGCCGCGGCGACGACGGCAAACGACACCCAGGCCCGCGGACTCAGGATCCGGAATCGGGGCGAGGCCGGCGAGTCGTCGTCGGTTCGCACTTCGCCACCACTCGGCAGAGGCTTCTCCAGGGGAATTGCCGCCCGTGTCATCCGGCGGCCTAAATACTACACCATCGACGCGGACCTCCCTTCCGGTGCATCTTCCTTGGCGCTCCGACCGTAGGATGCCCGCCGCTTCGATTTCCTGAACAGATGCGATTGATGGCCCAGGGGACCGTGAACGAACCTGTCTTGAGTGCTGAAACTGCGACGGCCGGGGGCCGGCCTCACCCGCCACATGCACCGCATGGCCGGGAGCGCGATCGCATCCTGACGTTGATCGCACTGTTCAAGTTCGCAAAGGCGGCGTTGCTGATCGGCCTCGGGCTGGGCGCGCTGCAGCTCATCCGGTCCGACATTCGCGAGCAGGCGCGCTCGATGTTCGAGGCGCTCGGCTCCAGCATCGACGTGGTACCGGTGCTGAGGCTGCTGCGGCAGATCGGGGCGCTCCCGCCGTGGCGCCTGCGCCTGATCGGCGGCGGAGCATTCCTGTATGCGGCGCTGTTCCTCACCGAGGGCATCGGGCTGTGGCGGCAGCGCCGCTGGGCGGAGTACCTCACGGTCATTGCGACCGCGTCGTTCATCCCGTTCGAGGTGTTCGAGCTCGCCAGACGGCTGACCTACCCCCGCGCCGCGGCGCTCGCCATCAACATCTGCGTCCTCGCCTACCTGATCTGGAGACTAAAACACCCGACGAAATGGCAGGAACTGCTAACAAGTAAGAAGTGAGAAGTAAGAAGGGGCCCCTTCAGGGGCACTCAAGGGGTCTGCTTCTCACGTCTTACTTCTTACTTCTCACGTAAGCAGGATTCGGATCCGATCCCGATACGTTCTGCCGGTGACAACCTTGCTGCCGTCCTCGAGCATCAGAACCGATTCTCCCTGGAACCACGGTTGCACTTCGCGCACGCGGGCGATGTTCACGATGTGCGACCGATGCACCCGGAGGAATCCGCTGCCGGGCAGTCGCTGTTCGACGCTGGTGAGGCTCTCCCGCGCGATCAGCACCGTGCCGCCGCGCATGTGGAAGTGGGAGACATCGCGATCGGCCTCGATCCGTTCGATCTCATCGAGGCGTACGCGCAGGATCCGTCCGTCGGTGCGGATGGCGAAGCGGCCGCCCGGAGCCCTTGCCGAGGTGGCGGCCGGGCGGGGCGGAGCGAGATCGCCCTGGGTGCGCAGTGCGCGCTTGACGCGGCCGACGGCGCTGAACAGCCGCTCGCGCTCGAATGGCTTGACCAGGTAATCGGTGGCCCGCACATCGAACGCCTTGACGGCGTGCTCGTCGTACGCCGTGACGAAAATGACCAACGGCTGTTCGTCGCTCGCGATCCGGTCGAGCACGGCGAAGCCGTCGAGATCGGGCAGGCGCACGTCGAGGAACATCAGATCGGGCGCGTCGCGGTGAACCGCGGCGACGGCATCCTCGCCGAACGCGCACTCTCCGATGATTTCCAGCTCCTCATCGCCCTTCAGCAGCTCATGGATTCGCTGGCGGGCGAGCGCCTCGTCATCGACGATGAGGGTTCGGATCCGGTTCATGCGACCATCGGTTCGCGGGGTCGTGCGGCGTACCGCAGCGGGAGCACCACTTCCGCGACCGCGCCGCCGCTGTCGCGATTGGCAACCGAGAAGGTGTAGGCCGGTCCGTAAAGATGTTCCAGCCGCGCGCGCGTGGTCTTCAATCCGATGGCATCGCGCCGCCGTTCGAGCGCGCCGGACTGCAAGCCGGGCCCGTCGTCGCGCACTTCGATCACCAGCGACCCGCTGCGGCGGCAGACCATCAATTCGAGCGTCCGGGGATCGCGCGACGGCGCCACCGCATGATGCACCGCGTTTTCAACCAGCGGTTGCAGCAGGAAGTTCGGGACCAGGACGTCGCGCAAATCAGGCTCGACGTCCACGATCACGCGCAAGCGGTCCTGAAAACGGATCCGCTCGACGTCGAGATAGGCCCGTGCGAACTCCAGTTCCTTGACGAGCGGCACCTCGGCAATGCCCTCGGTCTGCAGCGCCAGCCGGAGCAGCTGGCTCAGGCGGGTGATCATCAACTCGGCACGCTCAGGATCGCCGTTGATCAGGCCGCACGCCGAATTGAGCGTGTTGAACAGAAAATGCGGACAGAGCTGCGCGCGCAACGCGATGAGTTCGGCCGTCACCACCTGCGCCTTCAGCTGCGCTGACTGTACCTGTGCGTCGTGAAATGCCTGGCGGAAATGCGCCATGTACGTCAGGCCCACCAGCACCCCGTAGATCATCAGCCCGCCAACCACCTGCCCGACGCCCACCGGACCCAGTCCGGGCGGGAATCCCAGCGAGACCGGCCACGGGCCGACGCCGAGCGCATCCATGATCCCGTGACTCAGGGCGAGATGGAGGCCGGTGAGCGAGAGACCGAGCGTCAAGTTGATCGCCGCGAGCCGGACCAGTCCGGGGCAGACCGGCCAGCGGTCGGGAATGGCGAGAATGACCGGCAGGAAGAGCACCCAGAGGTACCAGGGTACCGCCTGGGTGGCGAATGCCGACCAGAACGACACCGGACGTCCGGCGGCGAACATGACAGCGTGATATTGCACCGCAAAAACCCCG
>Ga0134128_10007450_pt1 | contig 13236 bp, 11 predicted proteins | sample KB31754_FD_96462 | JGI IMG/M metagenome (GOLD analysis project Ga0134128, IMG submission 96462) | Terrestrial soil microbial communities with excess Nitrogen fertilizer from Kellogg Biological Station, Michigan, USA - KB3-175-4 | ecosystem: Environmental > Terrestrial > Soil > Unclassified ... | reverse complement strand
ACGACAATCGCCCAGCGCGAGCCGTCCTCATGCTTTAGGAACCCAAGCACAAACGGCCCGCCGCCCGATACTTGAATCGGCGCATCGGCCGCGAGCGCCGTGCAGCCCGCAGGAATCGGGTCCGTGTGGTAAACGGCCGTCGACGTAAGCTTCGCAAGTGTACCGCTGAGATTCTTCAGCTCCGCATTGATGGCCTTCGCCATCGCGAAGTGCGGAGTGCGATTGCCCTTCGCGTCGAGGATGCCGTTGTGAAAATTCGAATCTGCGTCGGTGGGTGTGAAATACGTGAAGTACAGAAGAGCCTTGCACCCATACGCGAGCGCCGTGTTCACCTGCCAACGCAAATCAGTTTCAGATGTATCGCGGTACGTGCCGTGCGGCGTGCACTGGAAAATGAACCCCATCGCCGCATCGTATTTGAGCGCATTGCGGCGAATGGCGCGGTGGTTTCGCAGTTTCCGTTCAATCGCAAGGCGGACAAGCAATCGTTTGCGATTCGCAATCGCATCGTGGCCGGCATGACGCTGGGCACGGTGGTGGTGGAGGCGAACCTGACCAGCGGCGCGCTCATCGCGGCGAATTTTGCCACGGAATATGGTCGGCAGGTGTTCGCCGTGCCGGGGCGGATTGATTCCCCGCGGAGCAAGGGTTGCCATGAACTGATCAAAAAAGGCGCGAAGCTGTGCGAGGGCGTGGAGGACATTCTCAGCGAGTTTGAGTATTTATTTCCCGCAAGCAATCGTCCGCCGGCGGCGAATGAGACCGGCGTGCTGCCGGCGCTGGATCTTTCCGAGAACGAGCAAAAAGTTTTCGGCGCGCTCGACAGCGAGGAACTCACGATTGACGACGTTATTCGCAAATGCGGCCTGCCAAGTTCGGCGGTTTCCGTGGCGTTGTTCAGTTTGGAAATGAAACGGCTGGTGAAGCAGATGCCGGGGAAGTTGTTCGTCAAAAACACCTGAGCGTTTCGACGCACATCAGGACAACTACGCAGCGATTGGACGACGCATCCCATTAGCAATCAAAAGTTCACTGGAATCATCTTTTCTTCTTGCAGTTCCAACCAGCGGTGAGGAAATGATAGCCTCTTATGAAGCCAGCCACCAAGGGAACGATTGGACTCTTTTTATTTCTCATTTTCTCTCTTCCCATTCAACGCGCGCGCGCGGACATCACGATCGAAATCCAGCCGGGCACCCAGACGGTGGCGGTGGGTGAAAACGTGCCGCTGGGCGCGATTGTTGTCACGACAGGCGGCGAATCGGTCGCGGGATATCAATGGTTCATGTCGCCCACGAGCGGCGGGCCGTTCACGCTGATCGCGCAGACGGGGGCGCTGGTGTTCGACAACATCCAGGCCACGAATTCCGGGTATTATTTTGCTAAGGTTCTCTATTATCCAACGGGCGGCGGCGTGCTGCAAAGCCTTTCCAGCGCGACGATCCAGTTGACGGTGGACGTCCATGCGAAGGTTCTCACCCAGCCGACCGGCGGCACGAGCGAACCGGGGAGCAATGCGACCTTCAGCATCACGGCGGCGGGGACGCCCCCGCTCACGTTTCGATGGCGGTATAACGGCGGAGACCTGCTGAACGATCTTCGCACGACGGGCGCCGATTCGACCAACCTGGCGATTCAAAATTTGTCGCTGTCCGATGCGGGCAATTACGACATCGTGGTGGCCAATGCGTATGGTTCGACCACCAGCCAGGTGGCGGTGTTGAACGTGGCGTGGAAATCGCCCATTATTACCAGCGCGACGAACACGATTGGCAAGCAGGGGTATGCGTTCAATTTTCCGATCACGACGGTGGGCACGCCGCCTATTACATACGGTGCGGACGGGTTGCCGGACGGGTTGAGTGTGAATGAAACGAACGGATTGATTTCGGGCATTCCCTCGGTCTACGGCACTTTTAATCTCACGCTCTATGCAACGAATGGCGGCGCGATCACGGCATCCAATCTGACGGTCACATTGGCGGATGATATCCCGGTAATCGTGAGCGCGACGAACGCCACGGGCAAGCAGGGTTTTACGTTCACGTACACGATTGCAGCGACGAATGACCCGGCGTGGTTCGATGCGGGGCCGTTGCCCCTGGGATTGAATGTGGATAATGCGACTGGGATTATTACAGGAATTCCGCTGGTGGCGGGGCCATTTGCCATCACCATTACGACCACGAATCTTTACGGCGCGGCCACAAACACGTTGAACCTGGATCTGGCTTCCGGCGCGCCGCTCATCACGAGCGCGCTCACGAAGAGCGGCAAGCAAGGGACATCGTTCAGCTACACGATCAAGGCGACAAACAATCCGGCGACGTACAGCGCGACGCCATTGCCGACGGGATTGAACCTGGATCCGGTCAGCGGAATCATTTCGGGAATTCCGCTGGTTAACGGAACGTTTCCGGTGACGATCGGCTCGGTCAACATGTTCGGTTCCGACAGCCAGACGCTGACGATCACGCTGGCAACGAATGTGCCGGTAATCACCAGCGCGCTAACGGCCAGTGGCACGGAGGAGGGAGCTTTCAGCTACACGATCAAGGCGAACAACGCGCCGAATTCATTTTGGGCGACCAGTTTGCCGATTGGTTTGACGGTCAATACGAACACCGGCGTCATCAGCGGCATCCCGCTTTACGCGGGCAACTACAGCGTGCCGATCTTTGCAGCCAACGGATACGGGGTGGGAAGCAATACCTTACAATTGTCGGTGGCGAATCTCCAAGTGAGCGGGCTGTGTATCACCAACGTCACCACGAAATATTTCGCGCCCTACTTGATTGAAGCCACCTTTACCTTGCGCGAGAGCGCCGACCCGCTGAGTCGTGCAGTGGTCGCGGACCCGTCTTTGATGACGGAGACCGCGTTCGAAGACGGCGTCAAAGTCAGCACGTCGGAAACGGGCGTGATTCTGCAACCCGCAGCCTCCAAAGTGCTGAAGGGCTACCTCGTGCTTGATTTTACGGCGAGCGTGGCTTCCATTGCGGACAACGGCGACGCGGATCAAAACGGGATTTCCGATGCCGTGGATGCGGAAATCGCCAGTGCGCAGGCGTTCGTGAATCAACAGCCGGTGGGTTCGCAAATCGGTGTGTATGAATTTCATCGCGATGACGAAGTGCCACAGCAGGTGAGCCCGCTGACGACGGACAAGGCGGCTTTAACGGCGGCCATCGGCGGGATTTGGACTAATTATGTGCAAGGCTTTCCGGCGGCTTCGCGCGCGTGGGATGCTTTGGGCCTGGCGGTGGCCGGTTTGGGAAGCACGAACATCGACGAGACCCATTACGTGGTGTTCATGTCGGACGGCCAGGATGATGCCAGCACGAACACACTCGATAACGTGCTCCAGGCTGCGACCAACGGAGCGGTGCAGATTTACACGGTGGGCTTCGGCGATGAGCAGAACGTTCCCACGCTGAAAAATATTTCCGACACGACGCTCGGACGCATTTATGACGCCGGTACGGATGTTACGCAGTTGCCGCTGGACTTTGCGCAAATTGGAAAAGATTTGAGCAGCCAATATGTGCTGCGCTGGGCGACGTTGAAACGGGCGGCGACGCAGTTCCTGCCGACATTTGAAATCACCTACCAGAACTTCACTTCCAAGTCGCCGGACGATGTGTCCTTCCCCAGCGGCACAAACTATACGTACGTGACCAACATGTCCGGTGATATCATGACGAACTCGACTACGACTTACACGACGAATTACACGCTGCCGCCGTACACGCCGACGGCTTATGCGGGCAATGTCCTGGGCGGTTTTCTGCGGCTGGCGCCGGACGCGGACGTGAATCCGGATAAAATCGCGCTGCGCGCGATTTACGTGCCGCGCTATATCCGGCAATTGCACGTCCATTATCGCGCGAACTGGCCGACGACCCTGAGCTTGAACACCACCAACACCGGCGGCTTGCTGGACGGCTGGAGCCTGACGCAAACGAACGACGGCGCGGGCGGCCAGTGGGCGACGCTGACCAGCCCCAACCCGACCGATCTGGCGAGCAGCATTCCATTCGCGTCGTTTGGCAATCTGCTGACGTTCTCATTCAGCGATGCCATTTCGGCGAGCAATGCGTTCAGCCAGTTTGAGGTCGACAACACGATTTACACGAACACGGCGGGGACGAATTTCTACGGCTTCAACCTGACGAACTCGGTGAGTTTCATCACCAACTATCCCGCGCCGCCGCCCTACGGCACGCCGATACCGTGGCTGATGAATTACGGGTTCACGAATAATTTTGACGCGGCGGAATTAATTAACACGAATGGAAACGGACTTACCGTGTGGCAGGATTATTACGCCGGGCTGAATCCGACGAACGCGAATTCCACGTTCGGCGTGCAGATGTCATTGCCGCAAGCGCCGCCGCAATTCAGCTTCGAGACAGCCGCCGGGCGGAGCTATCGCATCGAGTGGTCCACCGGCTTGACGGGGCCATGGACGATTTTGCGCGAGGGCATTCCCGGCACGGGCGCGCCCATCAGCTTCACTGATCAGCGCAATCTGAGCACGGTGAATTCCATGTATTACCGCGTGGCGGTGGAAGGGCCGAGCTTCCCGTCGTTTTGACAATGTGTGCCTCGGCGGGGCTGAGAGGCTTCTTTGCCCAATCCGTAGTTACCCGGACTTATTGCGGGCCAATTGTTGTGAATAATTTTCCCGGAGATTCCGTTTCCAGACGGAACCAATGGCCTGTCCGCGCTTCATACCTATTGCAACCACAGCCTGAGATCATCGGTGAGTTCCAGCCGCATCCACTTTTATCCGCGGTGTATAAGCGGTGGAAAAACGGTCAGTAAGTGCAGCTTGTGAATCGGAACCGCCGGGCGCAGGCTGGATGGATACAACAGATCAACATTATGGATTCGGCGGGCATTGGCGGTTCGGAAGGGACGTCGGCTCCGATGCAATCTCCGAGATTTGAAGTTGCCCTGGCTTACCAGGACCTTCCGACCGGATTGCATGCGCGGCAATTCCTCAATCATGTGCTCGAACATTGCCAGCTCGACGCGGAATTCAGCCTCTCGCTTTGGAAATTGGAGATGTTCCACGTGCCGGAGATTTACGAGGAAGGCGTGAGAGCCGCGGGGAACGCCACTTTGGTTTTGCTTTCGTTGCGCGGCGATATCGGCCTCGAAATCAGCACGGAAAAATGGCTGAAGCAGTGGGTGGAACAACGCGCGGAGGAAAGCGCGCTGGCGGTATTGATCGATTGCGACATGCAACGGCTGGATTCCGTGGGCGAAACTCTTTTTCGCCTCCAGGAACTCACGCGCCACGGTCACGTGAGATTGTTCGTCGGCTTCGTGCCTTCTCTTCCGCCCAGCGCCGCGCCCTCGGGCAAACCGGAATCGGAACACACGGAAACGATTCACCGTGTGCATAACACCCCGCGGCATTCGCCGGACTCGATCCGCGAGGGTGGAATAAACGAATAGACTTCACGGGACATGGGGCGTACCCCTCCTTTTGGTTTTCGCGCGCCCCGGTATCGTGGTCCGACACCATGAATCCCAACGGCCCGTCCGGGCTTTCTCAAAATCTCGATCTGGAATATTTTCAGCAACTGGCCGACGGCGCTCCTGTGATGATCTGGATGTCCGGGAGCGATATGGGCTGCTTCTATTTCAATCGCGCGTGGCTGGAGTATCGCGGGCGCACTCTGAAACAGGGACTCGGCAATGGCTGGGCTGAAGGCGTGCATCCGGAGGATCTGGAACGTTGCGTGCAGCATTACGTGGGTTCGTTTGAGAAACGGATCCCGTTCGCGATGAGCTACCGGCTGCAGGACGCGAATGGCGAATATCGGTGGATCCTGGATCGCGGCGTGCCGCAATACCGCGCCGACGGCGAGTTTCTCGGTTTTTATGGCGGCTGCGCGGAAACACCCGTGGAGTCTGCAGTCACGCGCATCAACGAACTTCGGCTGGCTTTGTGCAAAATGCAGAATGCGGCGAATCGGCTGGCAGAGAAAGAAAACCTGGCGTTGAGCATTTATGCGCGCGGAACCGAGAAGCTTCAGGAAAAAACGCGCCGCCTGGTTCTTGAACGGCAGGCGCGGCGACACGCGGCGGCGGAAATGGGAAAACTGGCGGCGGACATGAGGACCTACGAGCGCATCGGCAACGGCGCGTGTTTGACGTAGGCTGGCGCGCCGTGTTCGCAGCATCAAAGACGCGCGTATTGCGAAATGGACGGCAGATCCGGCAAGGATTGAAATGGGTAGAACACGCCCAGCAACGACTGCGTGGTGGGAGGTTTCACAAGATAAGCCCTGGCGCCGAGCCGGGCCGCAGTTTCCTGGTCACGCTCTTCGGGGCAAGACGTGAGAATGACGACATCCAGGTACCGATTCGCTGCATCGGCGCGAATCCATTCGAGCACTTCGAAGCCGTTGAAATAGGGCAGTTTTAGATCGAGAAAAATCCAGGCCGGACGCGGAAAGCGTTGGCGGTCGGCGAAATGATCGGAGCCGCTCAAATAATCCAGCGCCTGCTTGCCATCGGTCACAATTTGCACGGGCATTTCGAGGCCGCTCTTTTTTAGAGCGCGACGCATCAGGAAAACATCGTCGGGATTATCCTCTACGAGCAACAACGTTTCCGTGACGAGCGGAGGCTGGTTTGAAATGGACTGGACCGGATGAAACTTCTGCATGCTTCTCAATTGGATTCGTTTTTAATGTCTTGAAAAACCTTTCCGGCGAAAGGTGGGTGATTGCCCCATTTTCGCCATGCATTCCGACCGCTCCCTGCTCAAACGGCTTTGAGGGCCGCAATCACCGGCAATCGCGCGGCGCGAATCGCGGGAAAGAAACTGCCGAGGATGCCGACGACGATGGCGAAAATCATGCCTCCGATCAGCAGGGCGGGCGTAATGCGGAATTCAAAAATCACTTCGCTGAAGGTGTTAAAGCTCAGTGTGCCGAAATGGACGTTGAACGCGGTGCAAAACCATTGCGCCGAAAGCGCCAGCAGGCAACCGAGCGCCCCGCCGATGCCGGCAAGGATGGCGCCCTCGAGATTGAAGCTCGCCAGGATCACGCGCCGGCGGAAACCCAGCACGCGCAGGGTGCCGATCTCGCGCGTGCGCGCGCCGATGGCGGCATACATGGTGTTCATGGCCGCGAAGACGGCGCCGATGGCCATCGCGATGGCAAGAAACCAGCCGAGAAATTTGATGGGCCCAGCGGTGCTGGTTTGCTCCTTGTAATATTTGGTCTCAAAATCCGCGCGCAAGGCCATGCGCTTTTCCGATTCCAGACGATTGGTGAAGGAAGTGATGTCATTCGTATTCGCCAACCGCGCCAGCAGGCTGCTGTAGTTCTCGCGATCGAATATGGAGCGCGCTTCGTCGGCATCCATCCACATTTCGGAATCGAACGCGCTGTCGCCGGCATCGAACCAGCCGACCACGGTCAATTCCTTGCCGCCGGTCTTGAATTTCTGGCCGATGTCGGTTTCGGCAAACCGGCGCGCCATTTTAACGCTGATGACTGCTTCGCGTTTGCCGGGCACAAACCATCGGCCTTGGACGAGTTTCACTTGCGGGCGGAGCGCTTTGCCCATGGGCGTGACGCCGCGCATGGTGACGTTCGCCTCGCCGGTGCCGTCGCGGCGGGGCAGGCTGATGATGACGGCGAGGTCGGCGGAGATGATGGGATTGCCTTTGTCGTCGCGCGCGATTTGCGGGAGGTATTGAAGCATTTTGAATTGCTCGAGCGTAATGACGCTGCTCGATTCGGCGGTGGAGCCTTTGCGCACGATCATGACGTTGCGCGGATCACCAGTGTTGGCGCTGGATTTTTCCAACCCCATCGCCATGGCGTTGAGGAGAATGAACACGGTGACCACGAGCGCAATGCCGACGATCGTCGCGGAGGTCGAGCGCCAGCGGACGAAAACGCTTTTGAAATTATACGGCAACGGGATGGGTGACGTGGCGACGGCCCATGTCAGCCACAGACAGTAGCCGAGGAAAGCGAGGACGAGGAGGCCGATGATGACGAGGAAAATCATGTGGAGAAGCTCCAAGCTCCAAGCTCCAAGCTCCAGAGAAACATCAAACACCAAGCTACAAATCGCGCGCCGAGTTCCGTTTTGATATTTGGAGCTTGGAGCTTCTCTGGAGCATGGCGCTTGGTTCTTGGAGCTTTTTTCATCAGTCCAACGTTTTTAGCCCTTCCGTCACACTCATTTTTGCCACCGCAATCGACGGCATGATGCTCGCCACGATGCCGAGCAACGCCGCGACCAGTGTGCTGAGGCCGATGATTCGCGAAGTCACTTCGAAGGATGGGAAATAGCCGTTGGTCATTTTGCCGACGTCGCCGTAAGTAAACAATAGATACGCGCCACCCACACCAATCAGCGCGCCAACCGCCGCCAGCCCAAAACTTTCCGCGAGGATGAACACGAATAATTCGCGACGGCGAAAACCGATGGCTTTTAAAATGGCCAGTTCGCGGAAACGTTCGCGGACGGCCATGCTCATCGTGCTGGCGCTGACGAGCAGCAGTGTGAAAATAACGGCGCTGCAAATCAGGCCGACCAGCAGTTTGATGTTGCCCCACATGGAGATGAAGCTGAGTTGAAACGCGCGCTCGCTTTCCGCGCGCACTTCGGCGCTCGTGTTCTCAAATGCCCTATCGATGGCCTGAATGACCCGCGGCATGTCCTGCGCGGAGTCAACCTTGAGCCACCACATGCCGACCTGGCCATTTAAGCCGCCGGCTTCGTCGAGATAATCCTGGCGGAAGAGCATATTGCGATCGTCCGGTGTGCCGGCGTAAATGCCGACGATTTTGCAGTCAATAGTGGCGATTGGCCCTTCGAGCGTGATTTTGTCACCGACTTTCATGTGATATTTGTCCGCCGTGATTTTGCCGATGATGCAGGCGTCGCGCTCATTTTCAAACGCGGCGTAACTCGCGGGGTCCATTTTCAATTCCGTGAACACGCCGCGCATGGCTTTGGGATCAATGGCAAATTGCGCGAAGGTGGCCTGCTCGCCTTTGTATTTGCCGCCGAACCAGGTAAAGGGAGTCACCGCTGCCACACCCGGAATTTTTTGGATGATCGGCAATTGTTTCGACGGCAGGAGATTCGCGATGGAAATTTTGTTGCGCACCGCCACGCGCAATTCCGCGCCCGCGCCTTCCACCGGCAGCGTGATTTCCCGCAGCGCCACCAGCAGGAGCACGAGCAAAAACAGACTGACGGCGACGCTCAATATTGAAAGCGTGGCGCGGCGCTTGTTGCGCAGGGCGTTTTTGATGATGAAGGCGCCGAGGGTCATGATGGGAATGACGAATGACGAATCACGAATGGAAACGGACGCGCCACAGCCAGTTTCAGCGCCTTCCGCTCCATTTGGCATTTGTCATTCGTCATTTCGAAAGCTCTCCTTTTTCGAGATGAATGGTGCGAGTGCCAAACGCCGCGGCCTTCGGGTCATGCGTCACCATGATCACGGTTTTGCCGGATTCCTGGCTGAGCGAACGCAGCACGCCCAGGATTTCCGTGGCGGAATGCGAATCAAGATTGCCAGTAGGCTCGTCGGCGACGATGAGTTTCGGATCAGTCACGAGCGCGCGGGCGATGGCCACGCGTTGCTCCTGTCCGCCGGAAAGTTGCTTGGGCAAATGTTTCATGCGATCCGCGAGGCCGACCAGACTCAGCGCGATCTCCACTTGCCGTCGGCGCTGGCTGCGACTCAGGCGCGTGAGCAAGAGAGGCAATTCCACATTTTCGTACGCCGTCAGCACCGGCAACAAATTGAACGTCTGGAAAACGAAGCCAACGTTTTGATTGCGCCAATCAGCGAGTTGCGATTCGTTCAGCTTGGTGACATCGATGCCTTGCACATGGCACTCGCCGCTGGTCGGACGATCGATGCCGGCGAGTATGTGCAGCAAGGTGGATTTGCCGGAGCCGGACGGGCCCATGAGCGTGAGAAATTCGCCGGCCGCGATGTCGAGCGAGATTTTGTCGAGCGCGGTGACCTGGATTTCCCCCTGCGCGTAAATCTTCGAGAGATTGCGGATGCTGACAATGTTGCCGTTGGTGGCCATGAGCGAGACAGCATTAGCCAAGGGAGAGAAAAATGCAAATCTGGTGAGTGGCACTACGGTTAAAGTTTTGAGCGTCGGCGGGATTCACGGGAAAGCGCCAGAGGGCTGGCGCACTCCAGGACGCTCGCGCGAATGCAGAAGCTCGAACTTTCCGCCAGGTTTTGGACTGCGGCAGCCCTCTGCCGCTTTAGACCGGCATATCTTGCGCCCGCAAAAACGGCGGCATCGGGCAATCGAGCGCGTCGGCAATCGCGCGCAGCAGTTCGGCTTCCGTTTCCTGGATGACGCCGTCCGCGGCGACGACCTGCGCGCAGGCGTTCAGCACGCCTTTTTTGATTTGCGGCGCGGCTTGATTCAATCGATCCAGCGCGGCATCCACGTGCGACAGATCGCAATCTTCGGAACTGACGTAAACGATTTGGGCTTGCGAGTAGGCGTTCAGGTTGCGCGCGCCGTTCTGGAAGGCGGCCTCGCATTGCGCGGCGTTCTCGGAGCCGACATGGGCGAGCGCGGAGAGCAGCACGGAGCAATCCGCCACGAGCGGCTTGAGGGCGTAGTATTGGACGACGCTCCGGCGCGCGCCGTTGAATTGGCCGTCGAGATGCCGCAGCACAATTTTTTGCAGCACGTATTCGAACAAATCGATTTCGCCGTCGGCCTCGATAAGCGCCTGCGTGGCTTTGTTGAATTGCTGGTATTGCGCGGGCGATAGCTGGCGCAAGCCGGGCAATGCGAGGTCGACGAGCGGCAGTCTGGCATTGGTGGCAACGGGATCGATTTGCGGCAGCAGGCGCTCCGTTTCCTGTCGCACGGCCGCCGAAGTGTTTTGCGCGAGCAAATCGAGTTGCTTCGCGCGCATCGCGACGTCGGTGGACATCAGCAATCCATAAACGATGGCGGACGCGCCCATGGCATCGCGCGCGGCGTCCTTCAGCGCGGGCGGAAAGGAATCGCGCAACGCGACCGCGTAATGCAGATGCGCGGTGCTGGGCGCGCCAAGATTCGGCATGACCGCGGCCATGGCGACGGGCAGCACGGGGGGAATGGCCGGCCGACGAGGCGCTGAAGACAGGATGGCGCGAACTTCGGAATCGTCCTCCTCGGCGTAGTGCGTGGGAATAAATTTCCCATCGAAATTGGGTTCGATGGCGCGAATGCGTTCCTCCAGCGGCGGGTGGGTGGCGAGCAGGCCGAAGAGCGGCGTGGGCATTCCGTTGCCGAAAAACATGTGTGAGACTTCGTCCGAATGCGCGGCGCTCACGCGCGAGCCGTTTTCGCCGAGGCCGCCGATTTTTTTCAGCGCGCCGGCCAGGCCGAGCGGGTTGCGGGTGAATTGCACGGCGGAAGCATCCGCGAGGAATTCGCGCTGGCGGCTCACCGCGGCTTGAATTAATCGCCCGAAGAAAACGCCGACGTAACCGACGGCCAGCAACACGAACCCCAGGAGCGGCAAGGCATTCCGATCACGACTGCCGCCGCGCGTATACAGCAGCACGCGGCCAATGACCGCGAGGCAGAGGATGCCAAAAATGATGCCGAGCAAGCGCAGGTTGAGCCGCATATCGCCATTCAGGATGTGGCTGAACTCGTGCGCAATGACGCCTTGGAGTTCATCGCGCGTGAGCAGTTTCATGCAGCCGCGCGTGACGGTGACGGTGGCGTCGCTGGTGGTGTGGCCCGCAGCGAAGGCATTGATGCTCTGCTCGTGGTCCATCACGTAGACCTGCGGCACGGGCACGCCGGACGCGAGCGCCATCTCTTCGACGACGTTCAGCAGCTTGCGCTCGTCGAGGTCGGTGGTGTTGGGATTGATCAACCGTCCGCCCATCATCGATGAAACCGCGCTGCCGCCCTGCGCGAGTTCGATGGTTTTGAACCCGCTGCCGATGCCGATCACGGCGAGGGTGCCGATGGCGACGCCGAGAAAGAGTTTTGGATTCCAAAGCGGATGATACTGCGCTTCAAGCTGCGTGTTGGAATCGTCGTAGCGATAATAGCGGCTGCGATGATGCAAACCCGCCGCCGTGAACGCGGTGGCGACGACGAGATAAATCACGAGGATCATCATCGCCACGCCGGCGATGAAATAAACGACCAGGGCCTTGGTATTGCGCCGGGCCTTTTCTTGTCGTTCGAAGAAGTCCATCTATCCTGAATTCAATTATTGAATCGATTAAGGAAAAACCTTTAAGCCGATCGCTGCCGCGCACTTCCGCAAGTTTGCATCCGTCGCGATCAACTCCGTTGCAGCGTGCATATCGGCGGTCGCGAGATGTATCGCGTCGAGCGTGCGAGTGAAAACCGGAGGCGACAGCCGATGCAGACGCAATGTGAGGTTACGAAATCGATGTTCCAGCGCCGCATCCATGGGAAGGAGCCGGATTCGGTTCGCGGCGACATCGGCCTCAAATCTGGCCAGGAGGCCTTCAGCCGCGCTGGGAGCCAATGTTTGTTCTGTTTCTTTGCGGGCGAATACGCGGCAAAGTTCCCAACGCGCGAGGGATGAAGTCGTAGCCGGCCCTGTAGCGGCGAGGTGGGAAAGGAATTGCGCGGAATCTGGTTCCGCAACGTAGAGCTTTACCAGCGTGGAGGTATCCCAATAGTGCATCGCTAGATGCGGTCGCTGCGGTCTTCGTCAAGAATCTGCTCGGTTGAAATCCCTTGCTTGCCGGTGGCGAATTTGCGACGCACATCATCCAAATCCTTAAGCCATGCGCCTATATCCACCACCGTTTTGTTGCCATTGGCCTCCGCGGAATTGACACGAGTGAGCCGAGCTTTGGGCTTGCCCTCGACTGTGATAACAACATCTTCGCCCTGGCTGGCAATCTCGACCAGCTTCGGCAATTCAGCCTGCGTTTTGGATAAGGTCGCGGTCATTCAGATTATCGATGTTTTGCCAATTTCGTTCATTGATGATTTCAGTTTCGTTGGAGCCTGCAATCACAACTAAAGGCTAACGGGTTAAACCCAAATGTCAACGCAACCGGCGGCTTTAAAACTGCACCTTCGGCGCTTCTTTTTCCTCCGGCTTGTCGATCACGAAGGATTCGGCCGGAGCGAAGTTGAAGGAGCTGGCGATGAAATTCGCCGGGAACACTTCGCGCTGCGTGTTGTAGGTCATCACGGAATCATT
>Ga0134128_10007448_pt1 | contig 13238 bp, 9 predicted proteins | sample KB31754_FD_96462 | JGI IMG/M metagenome (GOLD analysis project Ga0134128, IMG submission 96462) | Terrestrial soil microbial communities with excess Nitrogen fertilizer from Kellogg Biological Station, Michigan, USA - KB3-175-4 | ecosystem: Environmental > Terrestrial > Soil > Unclassified ... | reverse complement strand
TGCCGCCCAGGCCGTCGACCCGTGCGGCGATCTGCCCAATGTAGCGAACCAGCACCGGATACCAGCGGTGGGACTTGGGCATCGCCTCCAGGCGCGCCTTCAGAATGGCCAAGGTGGTTTCCTCGGCCGGCAGCATCGCCTCGCGAGTGGAGACCGGGATCTTTATTTGGAAAGAACCGACGATGTACTGCTCGTAGGCGATCCTCTCGACGGCCACCGCGGGGCTTCCCGTCATCCTTGCAGGAACGCCGGGCACTGACATGTCGGCTTGGCCGCCCGCCGAGCGCCGCCGAGAGCGAGCGACCTGAAGCGTCGGAGGAGGCGGTGGCGGCGGTGGGGCGCGGCGCACACGCCTGCCGATCCGTCGTACCACGATGTTGAACTCCTGGCCGGTCTTCACCGTCTGCGGCAGATCGACCGTGAGCAGACCCGCGAAACCGGGGCCCGTGCCTTGCGGAATGGGCACATAGGTCACGCCCTTCATGGTCTTGACTTCGATCGTATGAGCGTCTGCGGCCGCGAGCGGATGCACGCCATACATCCAAGAGGCAAGCTTGATCACCTCGGCGCTCGATACGGCGGGCCAGTAGATTCGCGCCGTGGAGTCAGCGGGAACGTCGCCCCAGTCAATCATCAGCTCATCGGTGCGGCCGGCCAGCGGACCGCTGGGAAACGGCGCGGTACTTGGCCTTACATCGAAGGTCTGCGGGACGCGGTGCGCTGCGGCCGGCCCGGGATTGTCGGATGTCGTGACCTGAAGATTACGCTGAGCCAGCTGATCGCTGGACTCCGGCGTAGGCGCGCTGCCGCCGACGGATTCGATCGGCGCTCCCGCATATGCGATCTGGGCCACCAGGCAGTGATGGGTCCCAGGAAAGGCATTGGGCACGGCGACATTGTTGAACCGCACACTGGCGTCATTGACGTTCAGGAAGCAGCCGAAATACGCCCACTGAGAATCGCTCTGATTGATCGTGATCGTCAGATTATTGGCGCCCGTACTCGTGAAGCCGCCGGCTTGGAATTCTGGATCGTTCGCATCGGTAAAGTCCGGCTGCGCGCTCGTCGCGAAGAACGGAATCGTGTGGTTGTCCGAGGGCGCTTCCGGCCATTGGGGATTACCGCTCCCGTCATTGTGGCTGAGGTAGGTTGATGTCGGGTCCCAGCCGGTGTCGGCGGTCTGGGTACCCCACAGCCGGAAGAACACCTTCACGCCCGTTGCGGCGCCGGTGGAGCCTTGCGAACCCTTCAGGCGCACCCGCGCAACAGCAAAACTGTAATTGTTGTAGGTGTGTCCTCCGATCGTCGAGAACGGTGTGACGGAGGAGTCGGCTGTGAACTCGGTCTGCTGTTGGGGAATGATGTTGTTGCTGGGATCGAAGGGATCCATCCCGGAGGGGTCGCCGTAGGTCCCATTGAGGTGCTCCAGCAGCGCCTGGATGTAGCTGTAGGCGCCGGTGAAGTCGAACGCGCCGCCCGTACTGTTCTCGACAAACTTCGGACCGCCCGGCACCGGGTACTGGTACTGCGCGGCTGGCGGCGCCCCGGGCGTGGCGGTGAAGACCCTCAAGTCCTCGCTGAGCCAGGGCACATTGAGCGTCGTGGGGTTGCCGGGATCTTTCACCACGTTCGTAAAGTAGGGATCGGCCCCGGCCAGGAAGAAGAATTCCGTAGCCGCCGGAAACGGCTTGGTCAGAACGTTGATCGATGAACTGACCGCAGCCGGCGTTTCACCGCTCGTTGGAAATGTCCCGAGCGGCTGGGCGAATTTGACGTCATAGGCGAACATGGTCCGCTGCGGGACCTTGGGGTTGGAGCTCTGATAGAAGATGGCGGGGGGCGTGGCCGACGGCACGGCTGTCACGCCGCCGAAAGCGATGGTGGGAAACGTCGGCACCGCTCCGGCCACGATATTCTTGCTGAACCCTTCGAGCGCCAGATAGATGCCGTCCGGGTAAGTCCCGCCCTTGCTGATGATGTCGTTGATCTCATCGTGGCCCCACGTGTTCTTGGCGCCGACGAAGCTCAGTGAACCAAGCGGCCAGGGATCGTCTCCGTTCGATCCCGGGATGGACGAGACCTGATCCGGTGGAAAGGCCGCCGCCAAAAGGCCGGCGAAATACGGAAACGGATCGGACGTGTCGCCGGTCAGGTTCCGATACACGCCGCGCAGGCATGAACCGCCGATCAGATTGTTGCTGGAGTCGAGGCCCGGCGCGGCGCCAACAATACTGGGCGGCGAGAAACCGAGTTGCTGGAACAGATAGTAGATAAACAGCAGCGAGCCACCCGTGCCGGGGCCATTGCCCGCGAATGGCAGCGTCGAATTCACATAGTCGGTGCGGGAGCCATAGTGTGTGGATCCATCGAACTCGGTTGACGCGGGGTTGCTCGCCGGCAGCGAACTGTTGAGCCAGGCGTTTGAGCTGCCGTAGTAGACGGGATTGGCGCCCTGGCCGATGCTGATCTGAAACTGCACGGTCAAGAACTGCGACAAGGCCTCGCCGCAGCTCTCCTCGTCCTTCACGCCCGCCGAGTAGCCCCAACCCTTGTGCTGGGCTTGCATGAACATCTCGACGACTTCCATCACCATGGCGGCGCGCATCGAGGCCGCCGAAGCCGTGCGGCCCGGGTTGAGATTGAGCGGCCACCAGCTCGCGCTCCAGCCGCCGAGAGCGCTGACGTAGGTCGGGATAGGCAGCTTGATGCCGTAGGGCGCGTTGGCGATATCCACGCCCGCGAACTGACTCTGCATCCAGGCGAAATCAGCCTCGCAGGCGGCAATCACGGCATTGGTTCTGGCGGGCTCCACGCCTCCCGGTCCGCCGAGGCTCTCGTCATAGGCGAAAGCGTAATGAGTGGTGATTCCGCCGTTCGTCAGTCCCGTGGTCACCGCCCACTGGGCGTAAAGGGTCAGGTTTGTTGTTTGGTTGGGAAATGTGAAGGTCGAAGCATCCTGGTGGATGGTCCCGCTGCCATCCGCCGCCGTATTCCAATACAGAAAAGTCGCGCCGGTCCGTGACAAGTTTCCGGTGACGATGTTTTCCGGATTGCCGCCGGAATCGGTTTGCTGATGGGGCGTTTTGGTCGAATCGTTGTCGGCGACGTTGACGGTCGTACCCGACGCGTAGGTGTTGGAGTCGACGGGGACCGAACCGCCGTCCGAGCCGTTTCCATTATAGACGACCTGAGCCATGTGAGCCTCCTCGGGCGCCATGAAGGATCGCAACCCCGTGAGGTCCAATTCTTGACCAGCTTCGGGCGAGCGAATGGGTCGCGTTCACTTGGAATTATTGGGAGAGGCTATCGCGGTTTGGAAATGCGGTCTGTGATGCGCGTCACCCTGGTGGCCGATGCAAGTGAAAACGCGAAGCCCGGCCAACGTGCCGGGCTTCGCACCAAACGTCATTATCGCATCTGATATCCGCGCCGATCGCTTTTTGAGAGCCCCACGGGTTCAGCACCGCGGATGTCCGGCGCAAGCGTTGTAGCCGACGCTTCCGCCGCCGGTCATGGCCGGATCGTCTACAGGATCGGCAGTCCGCGCGGGCCTGGTAGTAGCTCCGTCTTTACGCCGCATGCTGGAGCGCGATTGACCAAGGCGCGCCGCCGAATCGCGCCGTCAGTCAGGCCTGAGCGTCGATGAATCTGAAAGGACCGTTCCGGACGCGATTTGTTAGTATCGGGGCATAAAAATCGTGCTCCGGGATAAAGGGTCGCCGCCCGCGCAATCCTGACCCGCTGTGCCGCCATAGAGGTGGAACTCCGCGACGCTGTGACGGAACTTAATGTCAGAGTGGAGCCCTGCCGTGTCGAAGCATGCGCTCGGTAAAGCCTGCCTGAGGAGCTGCAAAAGACCAATCGGCCAAAAACTAAAATCAAAAAACAAATAAACGATACCTGTGGTTAAGTCGTCCAACAATTTCAACCTCGTTTTTGGTTCATCGTTTTCTGGTGTTCCAAAAAGTTCCATGTTCCGTGTGCAACGTGTGCTCATGATGCGGCCATCAAATCCTCATGGTGAGCGACTTTGGTCTGCGCGCCGTTCGGCATCGAAGATTTGAAATGCCGATCGACGCCAACCAGGAGGCGTTCTCATGAGATTTGTTTCGGCGCTGTCGCTTGCGCTGGCGTGTTTGCTCGGAGCAACGGGTGCCGTGAGCGCCCACGTACGTCATCATCATGCGCATCACTATTCATCCCGTCATCATTATGCATACCGCAATTATCGTCATCATCAGCATTTCGTCAGCCGCGCTGACCATGATCGCGGCGACCATGATCGCGTCGAACATGGCCTCGTCCATGAGCAAACCGCGGCAGGGCCGATCACCGTCGCGTCCGATGTCGCCGGCAAGTTCAAGGGCCTGATCGCGACGCTCGTTGCCAAGGGATTCAAAGGCGGCGTGCATTGTTACGCATCGGGCGGCCACGTCACGCATTCATTGCACTACAGCGGCCATGCTTGCGACTTCGCCCAGGGCGGCCGTAACAAGACGGTATCGGTTATGTACCACGCGGGCGATCTGATCAGATCGGCCGGCCTGCGCGACGGCTGTTCATTCCACGATTGCGGCCATGTTGACACGGGCCTCGCTGTGGCGTCGCGCCACCACGAGCGCCGATATACGGCCTACGCTGTACGCCGCCACGAGCACGCGCACTACCGGTTCGCCGCATATAGGCGGCACGAGCGCGGCGAGGGTTACACCGGTATGATGATGTATGGGGGTGATAGGCAGAGCAGGGAGTTCTCCGGCGGGCGCGGGCACTATCGCGTCGCCACGCTGACCTACCAGCCCGACCGCACGACGCCGCGGTGACGAAGGTCATTGCGGGTGCGTCGATGCTCGGCGCACGAATCTTTCCGAATCGGCTTCAGGCGTTGCGCCGCAGCGCGATTGGTTAGCTGGCGGCTCGCGGCGGGCGGTGATGAGCTTTCGTGGCGGTGGGCGCGTCGCGCCCGCCTGCGGTGCTATGGCGCTTAGCGCCCTCCGTCTTTCCCGCTAAACTTGCGTTGCCAGGAGCGGCCGCAGAACCGCAGGCGTGCAATCGAGGGAGAGAGTGGTCATGAGCCGATGGCGAGTAATGGTGGTGGCGCTGACGGCGCTGGTGGCGATGCCGATCGTGGCGCGGGCAGACGATTATCCAACGCACAACGTCACCATCCTGGTGCCGTTCGCTCCCGGCGGCGGCACCGATTTGCTGGCGCGGTCTTATGCGCAAATTCTTGAAAAGAAATACGGCAAGTCCTTCATTGTCGAGAACCGGCCCGGCGGCGGCACCACGCTCGCCGCAACGGCGACGGCCAATGCGAAACCCGATGGCTACACGCTGATGCAAGGCACCAGCGGTACCATGGCGATGAACCCCACCATCTTCAAACACCTGAACTATGAGCCCTTGAAGACCCTGGTGCCGGTGTCGGTGGTGGCCGGCGTGCCGTTCGTGCTGACCGTCAATCCGGCCCTCCCGGTACACAGCGTGGCCGACCTGATTGCGCTCGCCAAGAAACGGTCAGCCGAAGGCAAGCCGTTGACTTACGGCTCCGGCGGCGTCGGCGCGTTCCACCATCTCTGTGCCGCGTTGTTCAGCAGCCTGGCCGGCATCGAGATGACCCACGTGCCCTATCGGGGCAGCGCGCCGGCGACGCTGGCGCTGATCTCGGGCCAAGTCGACGTGCTGTTCGTCGATCTAGGGCCAATGTTGCCGCAGATCAGGGCGGGCAAGGCCCGCGTCCTCGGCATCACCAGCAATAAGGTGTTCCCCACGGCACCGGACATCAAGCCGCTCGCCGAGGTCGGCATGCCATCTTGGCCGGACACCGTTGCCTGGCAGATGCTGCTCGCGACCGGCGGCACGCCGAAGCCGATCCTTGAAAAGCTGAACAAGGACGTGAACGCCGCTGTCCAATCGCCGGCGATGAAGACGCCCCTGGAAAAGCTCGGCATGATCGGGCTCGGCGACAAATCGCTGGAGCAGCTCGACGCCTATGTGAAGTCGGAAAGCGTGCGCTGGGCCAAGGTCATCAAGAGCGCCAACCTGGCGGGCACGCAATAGCGGGGGCGCTACCGCATCGGCGCCGCAGCCTGCCGCGCCGGTGCACCTGACTGACGGCGTTGTGCCTCCGCCTGTTTATCGCACCGCAGCAAAGGCTCGGCTCCTATCGCCGAGCGACTTCCGCCTCGGCTGATGCGGAGGAACTGGATTGCTTTTGCTGCTTTACCTTCTAGGCCAGGTCCGAAACATGACAACGAGCAGCCACGGCAAGCCAACGCAACCGGATATCCATGACCGCACCCAGTGGTTCGGCGCGATCCAGTATGGAATTGGGCCGAGACTGCGAAAGGAAATGGCATTGGACGAACATGTGCCCCAGCGCTTCCGGGACCTGGTGCACGCGCTGGAAAAAGCCGAGCGGGAACGAAAAGGCTGAGATCGGCGCCCGGATGACGCGCGTCATTGCAAACATGAAGCTTCCCGCAGACGTCCATCTGCACGCACCGGGGACGCGGCCTACGGTGAAGACCGTAGAACAGGCCTCGGATTGATCGAACGCGAGCTGCCGCCCGAAATGGCGAGATTGTCGCGCCGGCTGTTTGCGCGCGCGCTCCTTATCGAAGCGCAACGCTGAAGAGACTGGGCTTCGATCCGATCGGGCAGGGGCCCGACCGTTTCGGACCTTACCTGCGCCGCGAAATGACCCGCTGGGCCGAAGTCGCCTGCCGCGCCGGGCTGAAACACTAGAACGGGCGCGCAGTCAGCGCCTGGACTTCTCCAAGACGCCAAGCATTCGGCACTGGCAAGTTCGCATGGGGTGCTATTCACTGATCTCCAAGTCGGGTCATCAGCGCTGTTGGAGCGGTGCCGCTTCCGGGTCCCCTTGATCGACGCCCGGGTTTCCCGCACAACGGAGAGACGATGTTGGGGCGCAAGTTTCATTACGGGTGGATCGTCGTCGGGGTGACCTGCGTGGCGCTGCTGACCGCCGCCGGTGTCCGCTCGACGCCCGGCATCCTGATGGTGCCGCTCGAGCAGGAGTTTCACTGGTCGCGCCCGACCATCGCACTGTCCGTATCGATCAACCTCATCCTGTACGGCTGTATCGGTCCGTTCGCCGCCGCCGTGATGGAGCGGTTTGGCGTCCGCCGCTCGGTCGTGAGCGCCCTTGTTCTGGTCGCTGTCGGAGTCGCTTCGACCTCGTTGATGCGGTTTCCGTGGCAACTCATCCTGATGTGGGGCTTTCTGGTCGGCTCCGGAACCGGTTTTCTCGCCAGCGTGCTGTCGGCGACGGTGGCGACGCGATGGTTCACCGAGCGACGCGGTCTTGTCATCGGCATTCTTTCAGGCGGCTCCTCGACCGGTCAGCTCGTGTTTCTGCCGGTGATGGCCAACATCACGTCGACCTACGGCTGGCGTACGACCGTCATCGTGATCGCGGCGATCACGGCCGCTATCGTGCCGCTCGTGGCTCTCCTGCTGCGCGATCGGCCGCAGGATGTAGGCCTCCTGCCTTACGGCGAAACCGGCGAGGTCAAGCCGGTGCCAGCGCCGAAGGGCAATCCGGTGGTGCTCGCCTTTGCGGGGCTGCGCGTCGCCGTGCGCAACCGCGACATATGGCTTCTGGCCGCGACCTATTTCGTGTGCGGCGCCTCGACCAACGGACTGATCGGCACCCACCTGATCCCGGCCTGCATCGACCACGGCTATTCCGAGGTCTCCGGCGCGACGCTGCTCGCGACAATCGGAATCTTCAACTTCTTCGGCACACTGGCGTCGGGCTGGCTCGCCGACAGGTTCGACAATCGCCTGCTGCTGTTCGTCTATTTCGGACTGCGCGGGCTGTCGCTGCTCTACCTGCCGTTCTCGTTCGCCGATTTCTACGTTCTAAGCCTGTTCACCGTGTTCTACGGCGTGGACTGGTTTGCCACCGTCGCGCCGACGATACGGCTCGTCACCAATGCGGTCGGGCGCGAGCGGAGCGGCATCGTCTATGGGTGGGTGTTTACCGTCCACCAGCTTGGCGGCGCATCCGCGGCCTTTTTCGCCGGCCTGTTTCGGATTGAGTTTGGTACCTACATGCAAGCCTTCATGCTGTCAGGATTGATGTGCCTGTTCGCCGCAATCGCCGTCTTGTTCATCGGGCGCGACTGCAATCTTCGGGAGCGCGAACTCGCCGCGGCCGTGTGATCGGTGACCGTCCCACAAAGCCGCGGCATGGCAGCGATCGATGACACATGCGGCTCGTTTTCCGTTTAGACCGAACGAGGGCGCGGAATCTGCCGGGCTTTACGGCCTGAAGAATTAACGATCCGCTTGAGCACAGGCGTTCGATCATCGCCACCGTCCGGGCCTGACGGGCGTCATTTTGTTGACATCGGTGTGCTCCGCGAGCTTCTATCAACGCGTCCGATGCAGAAAGCCGGTATTGCGAGCGTGCAATGAGCGTCGCGTTGAACGACAAGGGCACAGCGCCGGCCAAAAAACAGCAGCCGCATCAGAGCAGCAACACGATACGCCGTTTTTTAAAACGCGCGTATGGCGCACCTATCCTGCCGGCCACGGCCAAGAAGCCCTCCTCGCTGATCTACAATGCGGACGAGCGGCCGAACGCGCTTATTGCATTGTCGAATGGGGCTCAGCACGTCGGGTTGATCTCGATCAATCTCGTATACCCGTTGCTGATCTGCCGCGCGGTTGACGTACCCATTCCGATGGTGGCCAATTTGCTCGCGGTCGGCATGGTCGTACTTTCCTTTGGCACCCTGATCCAGGTCCTGCGGCTCGGTCCGATCGGATCCGGCTACATGCTGCCTTCGACATTCACGGCAAGCTATTTCGCGCCGGGCCTGATCGCCGCACGCATCGGCGGGTTGCCATTGGTTTTCGGAATGACGATTTTCGCCGGTGCGCTTGAAGCGCTCGTCGCGCCGATGCTGAACCGGCTGCGCACGTTTCTCCCCGTCGAAATATCGGGGCTGGTCATCTTCATGCTCGGTATGGCGGCGGGTCTTGCGGGTTTGCGAACTTTGCTGGCGCCGACCGTAACGCCCGTCAGCTCGGCCGAGTGGCTGGTCGCGGCAATGACTCTCGGCACCATCACCGCTTTCAACATCTGGGGCAAAGGATTGGCGCGCATGCTGTGCGCGTTAATCGGGATCACCGGCGGCTATGCCGTGGCGCTGGCGGCAGGCATTTTGAACCCGAAGCTGTGGTCGCTCGTTGACCAGGCCGCTTGGCTCGGAATTCCCCACGTCGGTCACATCGATTGGTCATTCAACGCAGCGCTCGTTGCGCCATTTGCGATCGCCAGCCTTGCCGCGGCAATGAAGGCCGCGGGAACGATAACCATCTGCGAGAAGACTAACGATTCGACCTGGGTCAGACCCGACATGCGGTCAATAACGCGTGGGGTCCTCAGTGATGGACTGGCGACCATTTTCGCCGGAATTGCGGGCACCCCTGGAGGGGTTAATACCTCAACTCCAAGCGCCGGCCTTGCTTCCGCCACCGGTGTTGCCAGCCGCAACGTCGCGCTGGTGACAGCCGCAATTTTCTTTTCACTGGGCTTTTGTCCGAAGCTGACCGCCGTACTTGCGATCATGCCACGCGCCGTCGTGGTGGCCGCCCTCATGTATGCCGTAACCTTCATTATCATCAATGGACTTCAGGTCATGATGTCGCGCATGCTTGATGCGCGTCGCACGGTCGTGCTGGCCTTCGGCATCATGGGCGGAGTCACGGTTGAGGTGTTTCCCGGCAGCGTGAACCTGCTGCCAAGTGAGATTGCGGCAGTCGCCGGCTCATCGTTGGTGACGTCTACCGCCATCGCTTTGATTTTGAACCTCGTGTTTCGCATTGGTGTGCGAAAGACCGTGACGCTTAACGTCGAACGGGAACAAATCGACCCGCAGAAAATCGAGGACTTTTTTTCCGAACAAGGCAAGATTTGGGGAGCTCGTCCGGATGTAACCAAACGCGCAAGCTTCGGCGTCATTCAACTCGTCGAAGCCATCGGAAGCAACTGCTGGCAAGGCGGGACAATGGTTGTGCGTGCGAGCTTTGATGAATACAAGATGGACATCGTCGTTACATATATCGGCGAACGGCTCGAGTTTCCGAAAGAACGACCCTCGATCGAACAAATTGTGGACGACGCAGACGGTCCGCGTCTCCTCGCCGGGTTCTTGCTCAGACGGACTGCAGACCGCATCCGGTCGGAATTTAAGGACGGCAAGTGCAGGGTCTATTTGCATTATGATCACTGAGTCGGCGCGCGTGAGCCGAGCGAGACGTCGTTGAGGCGATTAAAATTGGTTTCGGGCCCAACAAGCTGTAAGCTCGTTTTTTTGGCCTCACCGGATGGGAAAAGCATGAAAATCGATGTTCATGACGCGGGCGCGACCGCAACCATGACATTGACGGGGCGTCTCGATCTTTCGGGTGCAGAAGTTGTTGCCCTGCCGCTCGCCACCCTTTCGGGCAGCAAGAGCGACCTTGCGGTCGATATGGCGGGCGTTACTTTCATTTCCTCGATGGGCCTTCGTCACCTGGTGTCCGCAGCCAAGGAGATGAGGCGGCGAGGCGGGCGCTTCGTCCTGCTCAATCCCAATGCCGCAGTGACCGAAATCATCGATGCGGCAGGGTTGGTCGATTATCTGAAAGTCGAGCGTGGCGATGCTGCCTCGCGTTAAAACAGCACGAAATCCTATTGGTCCTAGACGCGATTGGTCGCCATGAACCAGATCATCCGGTTCTGTACCACTTCCGACGGCGTGCGGCTCGGCTACGCGGTCAGCGGCACCGGTCCGCCATTGGTCATGTCGGCGACGTGGCTGACGCATCTGGAACATCAATGGCGCAGTCTGGCGTGGCGCCCCTGGCTCGACGCCTTCTCACGCGGGCGCAAGCTATTGCGTTATGACGCCCGCGGCTGCGGCCTATCGGACCGCGATACAGGCGACTTCTCGTTCGACAATTGGGTGAGCGATTTTGAATGTGTCATCGACGCTGCCAGAATCGGCCGCTTCGACCTTTTGGCAACGTGCTGGGGCGGTCCAATTGCGATCGCCTACGCCGCGCGGCATCCCGAGCGGGTCAATCGCCTCATCCTCTACGGCACTTATGCGCTTGGGCGATTGCGCTGGAAGGACCGGCCAAACGAAATCGAAAAAGCCCGCTTGCTGCTCGATCTCACGCGGCTCGGCTGGGGCCATGACAACCATGCCTTTCAGCAAGTGTGGGCGACGGCATTTCAGCCGGGCGGCACGCTCGACCACTTGCATTCCTGGTGCGACCAGCAGCGCGCGGCGACTTCCGCCGAAACCGCCGTTCGCCTGCTGCAGATCGGCTGGAGCGCCGATGTGCGCGAAGCAGCTCGCAAGATCAAATGTCCTGTCTTGATCGTGCATCCCGAGCGCGACGCCGTGGTGCCGCTCGAACAGGGTCGTCTGCTTGCGAGCCTGATACCCAACAGTCGCTTCGTTCCGATCAGCACCGAGAATCACATGCCGCTCGCTGACGAACCAGCTTGGCTGCGAATTGTTGACGAGATTCAGGCGTTCCTTGATTAGCCCGCCGAGCGCGAAGCGAGGAACGGGTCATTGCCGCTCAACGCGCTCACGCCGCGCGAGCGAGCCGTCCTCGAAGCCATCGCAGGAGGACTCGATAATTCAGAGATTGCCGCTTCGCTCGGGCTTTCGGAAAAAACCGTCCGCAACCACGTCACGCACGTATTCGACAAGATCGGTGTAGCTCACCGTTACCAGGCTATTGTGCTCGCGCGTGATGCAGGCCTCGGGATGAACAGCCGGCTGACCCGCGCTCGTTAAGCCGGGACATTGGTCCCGGATAGTCCGCCTCTGCAAATTGCAGTGCCGGGACATTCGCCTCAAGACAGAAATATTGGCGACCTTAGCCTTTTGCGCAGGCCATGCCCGGTGCATGTCCGAACTGGAGGAGACTGCTATGCCCAAATTCATGATAGAGCGGGAAATCGCCGGAGCCGGAAAACTACCGCATCCGGAGCTGCAGGCTATCTCGCAGAAGTCGTGCGGCGTTTTGCAAGGCATGGGCCCTAAAATACAGTGGGTCCAGAGCTACATCACCGATGACAAAATTTATTGCATATACGTTGCGCCAGACGAAGAGACCGTGCGGGCGCACGCCCAAAAGGGCGGATTTCCAGCCAACTCAGTTGCACGTGTGCGCTCGGTAATTGATCCAACGACGGCGGAATAGTTGCCGAGGAAAAGCTGCGGTCAGCGTACCGGCGGCCTCGCAGCATTTGAAAAATTATACGCGAGCTGCGCGTTGGCGCCTACCGGCGGGTCGGTGCGGTCGGATCGGGAACGGTCTTGATCTCGCTGTTTCAGCCATGTTGACCTCCTTCACGCGCCATCAAAGACGCTCGGATCGAGCGGGCCACCGGCCAGAAAGGATGTCATGCGGCGCCGCCGAAAGGCGTGTGCGGACCGCGGCCGGTCTTGCTCCTCAGCCGGTCCAATGTCAGTCGCGCGATAGCAGCCGGTGCCTGATCGGGAATGGCAAAGACCGAGCTGACATTGATTTCGCACAGGACGTAGGTGTCCTCGCCGGAAGACGTACGGGGGCCGTATAGAAAGTCGGCGTCCCAGATGATGGGCAGCGCCGCGGCTTCGATGCCCAACGCCGCCATCATCTGCGGCGTCCACTCGGTTTCCATTTTGGCGCGCAACGCCTGGAAAGGCAGAGCCTCGGCGCCATGCATGATGCGTGGGCCCGGCTGCGCGGCCGGCGAATCCGGACCGTCAGCGGGCGGCGGGATCAGCGCCTTGATGAGTTGATGGCCGAAGCCGACCACCTTGTCGGCGCCCATGTAGCAACGGATCATCCCGTCCGGCAGCCGCGCTTGAAACGGCTGATCGATGATGCAGCCGCCGGCGGCGAAATAGGGTTCGCAGCGCGCGAAGAACTCATTGAGCCGCAATGTTTCCGGCACGCTGCCGCGGCGCGCATGCAGCACGGTCACAAGGTTCGCTGCGCCGTGCAGGCCCCCAGCCGCTTCCACCTTCCACACACCCTGACCGCCGTTGCCGCGGTTCTGCTTGATGACACGCGGGCCCAACCCGAGACGTTCCGGCAACCCGGCACGAAAGTCGTCTGCGGTCCGATAGAGATGCGTGTCCGTGCCCCAGCCGAGATGCCTGGTGCGGTGCAGGACTTCTTTGACGCCCATTTTGAGGATGACGTCGGGGTGC
>Ga0134128_10007446_pt1 | contig 13239 bp, 22 predicted proteins | sample KB31754_FD_96462 | JGI IMG/M metagenome (GOLD analysis project Ga0134128, IMG submission 96462) | Terrestrial soil microbial communities with excess Nitrogen fertilizer from Kellogg Biological Station, Michigan, USA - KB3-175-4 | ecosystem: Environmental > Terrestrial > Soil > Unclassified ... | reverse complement strand
TCTTCCGACTCCGAATGAGATCATGAGGGTTTGGCTGCGGAACATCACGTCATTCCTTCGCTACTTGCTGTGCGCTTCTCGCTTGCCGACGAAGAGGCGGCCGGGAGGCGGAACGAGCGCGGAAAGATCGGCGACCGTTCGGTCGTTGCGCGCGAAACTCGCCAGCGGCGTGAACGCCGAGCGACTGACGCCCGAGACGCCTGCCCGCTGCTCGACGAACAACGGCGCTTGCTGCCAGGAGACGTGATCGATGGTGAGGGAACGATCGTCGGCGACAGGTCCGCCCGACAGCAGCGGCACAAGCTTGGCGACGTAGGTCAACGTCTCGTCGGGCAGCGGCCGGCCTGTCGCCAGATGCTCCTCGTAGCGTTGCGGGCCGGCATTGTAGGCAGCGACGAATCCTTCCGTGCCGAAGCGTTCGCGCATGTCACGGAGATACGCCGTACCAGCGACGATGTTGTCATGAGGGTCTGTGGGATCTGCCCCGAGGCCGTAGCGAATGCGCAATTCTGAGTAGGTGTTCGGCATGAGCTGCATCAGGCCGACCGCGCCTTTCGGCGATACGGCCTTGGGGTTGCCATTGCTCTCGATCCTGATGATGCCGCGGATCAAGGATGCCGGTACGGAGAAACGGCTTGCCGCTTCGTCGATGAAAGACTGCCATGGAAAAGCGGCCTCGGCCGACGTCGTGGATGCAGGTCGAGCGTGCGCCGGAACGGGGAAGGAGGTCGCAACGGAGGCTGCGGCGATGATGCCGAAGCGGCGAAGCAGCCGTGCCATCGGTGTGATCACATCTGTCGCCGCGATGGACGGGTCCAGCTCAGATGGAAGATGTCGCTGTCGCGCTCCAGATGGAACAAATTGGCGCGGATCGGGTGCGCGAAGGACGGATCATCGATCACGAGCGCAATGTAGTCGCCTGCCCGCTCGCCGGTGCGCTTCCAGCCCGCGCCGATCTCCACTTCTCCCGTGAGCACGCGATAATCCGGGGCGTTTTCGGCGTCGCTTGCGACCGCCGGGATGATGTCGATCTCGCGGTCGAGCGTTAGCGTCCAGACTGTGCCCTTATATCCACCGTTCTTGCGCTTGAAGATGCCGATATGAGCCATGATTTGCTCCGTGTTGGGTTGTTGCAGGGTGAAAGATCAGCGTACGGCCGCGCGCCAGACGAACCGGCCGTCGCCGGCTTCGTCGGTCCACAGCGGGACGGCGCGTGCGACGACCGCCGTCATCGATAGCGGACCGAAATAGCGGCCGTCGAAACTGTCGGGTTCGTCCCAGTTCATGAGAAAGACTTCGTTGTTGCCGATGACGTGGCAGCCTTGCCAGCTTGGTAGCGGGCGGCCGCGGCCGTCGCGCTCGCGGGCTGGCGCAGCGGCAATGCCGTCAACATTGATTTGGGTGCCGATCCGACACACGGTTTGGCCGGAAAGGGCGAAGATGCGCTTGAGCAACGGCACGCCGCGCGGCAGATATCCGCCACGATCCAGGAGCGAGGCGAGCGGTTCCGGCGGTCGCACGACCACAAGTGTGGTGATGCGCGGACAGTTCGGTGGTTGGACCGCGTACAGTCCGCGGGGCACACTTGGCGTGAGATTCCAGACATATTGGGGGATGTCCTGATGTCTGGCCGTTGCCGTGATCGCAGCAATGGCCAGCAATCCGACCGCGAGCGGTGCGGGCCTGGTCATCACGGCACGATCCTGCGCCGCTTCAGCCAGGCACGGTGCCGGCTGAGCGTATAGGCGCGCGGTCTTTCGCCGACGATGAGACGATTGTGAACGTGTCGCCAGTGATCCGGAGCGGCATCGGCCGGATCGATGCCGAGTGCCTCGACGGCGTCGATGGCCTGCAACACACGTTCGACCTTTGGCCAACTTTTGATCGACAGGAAGATTTCGCCACCTGGCTGCATGAACGGCGCAGTGGTGCAGCGTTCGCCGGGCGCGACGGCGCGCAGAATATCGATCTCGGAGGAGATGGTTCCGTAGGTGTTGCCCGTCCAGCGGATGACTGCGAAGATGGCGTTCGGCGCGAATGAAACGCAGCGGCGATGACGATCAAGGCGGAGGCTCGCCATGGGCCGGCCGAAACGGATGCGCTGTTCGACGCGCTTGGCCAACCATGTCAGCTCGACATGCGTCAGCCGGTCAGGTGCCGGATCGGCGAATTGGTGGAAGAAACCGCTGGCCGTCATTGAATGCGCCCTCTGCCCGATCGGTGAGCCGCAAGCCGCCCCAAGCCAGGCACCGGCTTGGCAGCATGAATTACGCCATTTCCCTGATCGGACGTGGATTGGCGCAAGCCGACATCGGCCCAGGCCTGGACGTCTTCGATCGTATAAACGACCCGGCCGCCGAGCTTCCGGTAGCGTGGGCCGGTGCCATGCGTGCGATGTTTCTCCAGCGTGCGGTTGGAGACGCCAAGCATGCGGGCGACTTCAGGAGTCCTAAGGTAGCGCGGAGACGGAGAGACTTTGTCGGCCATGGGATACATCCGGCTTAAGTTGGCCGTCTTTGCTCATCGACGGCGTGACGGGCGCACCATCGCGTATTTCGGGCAGCGACAAGGATGACGAAGATAGATGGACGCAAACTGTCCATCCCCCTCAATCGACCGCCGTTGCTCGGCTAGGATTGTTGAATTGCGGCCCGAGGAGGAGGAATAGCAGGGGGCGATCTTTGCCTCATCCGCCGCAGCCTCCTGGGTGGAAGCTGCCCATCGATCCTGACGACGAGATTCCGTGGCCCGTCAGCGCCTCGTTGTTGCGGTAATTCGATATATTATCGCAGGGGACTTTAATGGAGAACGTAGCGATGGCGACGGAACTTGACTGGCCCGGGCTTGTCGATCGGATCGAGATTAGCGAGTCGGCCGGGATCACAGTTGAGCAGATCGATGACGAGATCACGATCGCCATCGCGAGCACTGTTTGCGTCCATTTTCAGGTAACGGCGGACCAGGCGCTCCAGCTATCCCGCGCACTGGCGGTGGCCGCAGACAACGCAGCCAAATTCCTTGCATCAACGGAGACCTAGCAGGGTGGCTGCGAGCCTTAGGCGAGCTCCCACGGCTCAGACGAAGCGGGCATACCCCGTTGGCCTTGTTCGTGGCGCACGGCTCGCCACAAATATAGGCTCAATTTTCGGTCTACCCCGATCCCGTCGAGATGTTAGTTTACCCATCTCAACCTGGAGTATAACTCCGCTTTTCCGAGTTGAGAATCGGCGGTTGCTTTATGCTTATTCCAATCGCTGCGACGATACAGGGACACCCGTGGGACTTGTGGGGCCTGTCCCTGCTCTTCGATGGCTCCGACCCCTCGAAGACAAAGGTCGTTGCCATCAAGCCCGAGGGAAGGCCTCGCTTCGACCCCAACAATGAGGCCGAGCGCAATCGGTTTCTCACCAAGGGCTACGACGTATTCACCAACCTGACTGCGGATGAACTGGTTTGGGATGACGCCAAAGGCCGCGTGGACCTTCGGGATTTGCGGCCGGTCGCGGACGACATCCTTTTGCGCGTAAATGGCCTGGCGCGGACATTCGATCCAATCTTCACGCCAGTCCGGCTGACGCACCTGACCTCTCCCAACAGCGCGATGACCGCGGGCGATTGGACCCCGAACAGGGACGGCACTTATCTTGGAGCGGCGGGACAGCACGACATCGCCAATCGGGCGCTCGCCCTCGCTCAATCCAACCCAGAGGTGAAATTCGTCCTTGAGGCCATGACGGTACCGGCAAGCTGGGCATCCCTGTATCTGGTAATCGACGCCATCAAAACGAACGTCGGCAGCAAACAGAAGTTGGCGAAGATGGGCTGGTTGTCCAAGGCCGATCTTAGCGACCTGACCTATTCGGCGAACAACAGCCGAAACATTAGAGAAGGCGCCCGGCATGGCACAAAGCCAAAGGCAGGTGGCAACCTTATCCCCTTGGATATCGCTCACATCAAAACGTGCATGCTTGTCGTCCACTGGCTGGATTCGCTCGCCCCCCGAAATCGCCATAAGCGGAGATAGTGATGTCCCAGCCCTCAATGAGGGATTACATCGATGCGATCGATAAGCAGTCGATGGACCACATCGATCGCATGAGCAACGCAGATATCCTTTCCAAGTCAGTCGATGATTGGATTGATGACCTCATTGCCAAATTTGCATCGCCCGAGATTCCTGAGATTTTTCCCGACCAGGTCACGCATTCCACGGTGCAGGGTGAAGTGCCGCAGTACGCTGTGCCGAACCCCAACTATGGCAATGTCCCCAAGGTCCAGGGGCTCATCCATCAATTCCACGTCCCGTTCACCGGCAACCGGAATTTTTTCTTCTACGAGCCTGAAGGGTGGATAGAGCAATTTCCAAAGGCCGATGTCCGAGCAAACGAGTTGGTCATCGCCATCGGGGGTGCATGGTACACGCCTGAGAACCTGGAGCAGATGGTCGACCGGCAGATTGATATTATCGGGAAACGGCTTGACCGCTTTCGTGCCGATGTCGCGAGATACAAGCAGGATTCGCCGGGCCGGCTGACACCCCGGCTTGAGGAAAAACGCAAGAAGGCCGAAGCCGAAGCCAGAACCGCATCCGGGCTCAAGTACCCCCTTAAGCGCAGGGATAATGCTCCGCAAACATACAAACTGCCCCCTGCTCCTAAGCCGCTGGCACCGAAGTTCATCGCTACGGCACGAGCCCAGCCGGAGTTCACGCTGGACGAATCCGATTACCAGGACATCCTGCGGATTTGCGAGAGCATGTCACTCGTGATGGAGCGCAGCCCTACTGTGTTCGAGAACGCCGAGGAGGAGCACATCCGGGTGCACTACCTCGTCCAGTTGAATGGCCAGTACCAAGGGAAGGCCACGGGCGAGACCTTCAACAACAAGGGCAAGACCGACATCCTCATCAGGCACGATAACCAAAACGTCTTCGTGGCCGAGTGCAAATTCTGGGAGGGGTATGAAGGCCTGAAGAAGACGGTGGACCAGCTTCTCGGTTACACGACTTGGCGCGACACAAAAACCGCGCTCATCATCTTCAGCCGAAGACAGGACTTCACCAGCGTTCTGAACGAAGCGCAGCGGGCGATGAAGGATCATCAACCAGTTCAAATCCGGCCCGAAAAAGGAGGGTGAAAGCAGGTTTCGCTATACCTTTACCCACCCCGGCGACAGGCAACGGGATATTATCGTGACGCTGTTGCTGTTCGACATGCCAAAGCCAGTGAAGTCATGACATTCATCCTCCTGACTGGTGCGGGGTTCTCCTACAACTGGGGTGGTCCGCTCGCCTCCGAGGTCTTCTCCCAACTCCTGGCCGACAACAGCATCGATCAGCCGACCCGCGACCGATTGTTCGCGGCTCCCGGTGGTTTTGAACAGGTCTTGGCCGAGCTCCAGCTCTCCACAGACCCCGACGACAAGAAGCGGCACAGCGCCCTCATCACTGCGGTGGTGGGGATCTTTAATGGCATGAACAACACCTTCATGCAGATGCAGTTCGAGTTCGAGAACCCGCCGAGCGTCCAGCACTCGATGGCCTCATTCCTAAGCCGGTTTCACGCCATCTTCACGCTCAATCAGGATGCGCTGCTCGAACAGCACTACAATCCGATGATCGGGCCGCCGATGAATTGGGGCCATCTCCAGTCGCCGGGCATGAGGTTCATGCAGCCTTACCGTCCAACCGGCGCGCGGCAGGACAAATTTGCAATCATGGAGCCAAATCCACCCTTCACGACCTTCGGGCACGGTGCCCAGCCTTACGTCAAGCTCCATGGTTCCGTGAACTGGGTGGAATCGAACATGGGCCAGCGCATCCTCATCATGGGCGGCGAGAAGGCGGTCAGCATTGGCCAGTTTCCATCCTGACGTGGTATCACGAGGAATTTCGCAAGATGCTCCTCCGACCGTCGGCCCGGCTTATGGTCATCGGCTATAGCTTCAGCGACGCCCACATCAATGACGCGATCGTCGATGGGCTAAACGCCGGTCTGAAGCTGTTCGTTATTGACCCCTACGCCATGGCCGCGCTGAATAAAGACCCACGGATCGCCGCGGCCCGTTCCCAGCTCATCGGGTTCTCGGTCCGGCCGCTCAATACGACGTTCGGCGGTGACCGAGTGGCCCACGGCGAGGTCTCGAAGTTTTTTGACCCATGACCGAGGAATGGCCTTCATATTTCACGGGACGCCGCGAGCACATCCACGCGCTCGGTGTGATTTCGCTTTCCTACAGCGCTTTCGAGCGAGACTTGTTCACCCTCTACGCTCACCACCCAGGCGTCAAAGGAATGCCGCGCGAGCTGGTCGAGAAATACTGGTCAGCGCAGAACGAGGCCAGCCAGGTCAAGTCCGTCCGCGAAATCTTCAAGATGTACGAGACAGAAGCCGCGCCGCTGGAGTTCGTCAGTAAGCATCCGGTGAGTACCGCGGGTTAGGCAGTACAGCGGCGCTTGACGACTGGTTGGCGCGACCATCGCTGCGCCAGATCGGCGATGTCTTCGGACAGCCAATCGACGTCGACGACATGAGGGTTGAAGTCGTCGGCGAGCCATTCCTTGAACTCGCTGTGACGCTCATGGTTGGGGTCGGCGATGGCTTCAAGCAACTCGCCGTAGCCCCAAGGACCACCGACGTCCTCGGGTGGGCAATGGCCCTTGGCCTCGATCAAGTTGGGATAAAGCATGCCCGGTTCGGGATCGACCAGGCGTTCGATCTTGATGGTGTGCTCCCAGCCATCGCCGAAGTCGTAGAGATACTTCAGGGTCTTTGTGCCGATGTCTTCGAGGATGTCGCCGAGCCGCGCTTTGCGGGCATCCATGCAGTCACCGCCCCAATCAGCATCGGGATCGGGGGTACTCCAGCCGACGCCGCCGGCGCGGATTTCGTACAGATGGCTGTTGGTCCAGCCCATGGCTGCCTGGATGGTCAGATGCAGCCGGTCGAGCCGGATATCGAATGGCACCTCGACGCGGCGCAGGACCACGGGCTTGACGTGGTCGAGAGTGATCTTGAGGCGGGCAATGGTGGCGGCACTCATGCCGCCACTTTACGACGCTCCAGCTCGGCGGACCAGTTCCACGGCAAGAGCTCATTCAGCCTGTGGATAGCGTGATCGTTGATGCGCGCCAACACGTCGGCAAGCCAGGCCTGCGGATCAACGTCGTGGAGCCGACAGGTCTGGATCAACGTCAGCATGACTGCCGCACGCTCACCACCGCGATCGGAGCCGGCGAACAACCACGATTTTCTCCCCAGTGCAATCCCACGCAGCTGACGTTCGGCCGCATTGTTACTCAGGCAGATACGACCGTCGTCGAGGAAGCGCGTGAAGACTTCGATGCGCTTGAGCATGTAGTCAAAAGCCTTGGCCACTTCGTTGTGACGCGAGAGCTTGGCCCGCTCCCGCTTCATCCACTCGATGAGCTCGTTCACCAGCGGTGCGATATCTTTGCGGCGCGCGGCCACGCGCGCTTCGGGCGATGAGCCGTTGATCGAGCGCTCCAGCGCAAAGATGGCATCGAACTTCGAAACCGCCTCGAAAGCGATCGGTGAGATCGTACTCGGTTTGCCTTTACGGGCCTTCGAGGCGATGTCGGCAAGCTCGAACAGCTTGCGGCGCGCGTGCGCCCAGCAGCCGGCTTCGGTGATCGCTCCGCCCTTTCGATCCGAGGCGTAGAGCGCGTTGAATCCACTGTAGGCATCCGCCTGAAGGAGCCCGGCATAGCCGGCGAGATGCTGTTCGGGATGGATGCCGGCACGATCCGGCGAGTAGAAAAACACTGCGGCGGGCGGCGCCTTGCCGTCGAACGGGCGGTCGTCGCGAACATAGGTCCAAATCCGTCCGGTCCGGGTCCTGACCTTGGCCAGCACCGGCACGGTGGTATCGTCGCCATGAATGCGCTCGGCCGCGAACACATGCGCCTTGATCAGCTCATGGAGCGGCATCAGCGTCGCCGCGCAGGCACCGACATGATCGGCCATGGTCGACACCGACAGCTCGATGCCCTCACGCGCAAATTGATCGCTCTGTCGGTTGAGCGGCTGGTGATTGGCGTATTTGTCGACCAGGATCATCGCCAGCAGGCTCGGCCCGGCAAAGCCGCGCGCGATCGCGTGGAACGGTGCCGGCGGCTGCGTGATCGTCTCGCAGGACCGGCAGCTGAACTTCTCCCGCACATGCTCGGTCACGAACCATTGCCGCGGCACTACGTCGAGCGTCTTGTTGATGTCTTCGCCGATCTTGCAGAGTTTGCTGCTGCCGCAGCATGGACACGCGGTCGGCGCCGGGTGAACGATGCGCCGAAGTGGCAGATCGGCGGGAAAGTTGCGCCGCGTCGCCGGCCGGCGCGTGAAGCCCGGCACCTCGATGCGCGTCGCCGCGGCCTTCGCCTCATCCTCTCCCGCCGCCGCGACCAGCTCTTCCAGCTGCAATTCCAGTTGATCAAGGAGCCGCTGGCTGCGTTCGGAGCGCGGACCGAACATCTCCCGCTTCATCTTGTCGATCACCAATTGCAGGTGCTCGATCAGCGCGTGGGCGCCCACCAACTTGGCGCGCGTCTCGATCAACGCCGCCTTCAGCGCATCGGTATCTTCGGGAAGGGGATCTGGTGTCGTCGTCACGCGACGACTGAATCATAATCTCGAGTGATTCGCAGGCCTCACTCACCGTGATGAGTCAACTGGTCGCACTATCCGGCCGCCGATGGCCGCCAAGTTTGCACCGGGTTGCGCCAGTCGATTCCGTCCAGCATGTAAACAAGTTGTGACATCGAGATCAAAATAACGCCGTCCGTCGCCTGCGGCCAGATGAAGCGACCGCGCTCGAGCCGCTTTGCGTACAAGGACATGCCCAGCCCATCGTGCCAAAGAGCCTTGATCAAGGAGCCGCTACGCCCGCGAAAGACGTAGAGATCGCCACCGTGCGGATCGCGCTTGAAGGCTTCCTGCACCAGCAACGCCAGCGAGTTCATGCCACGGCGCATATCGGTATGACCCGTCGCGATCCATACCTTGACGCCCGACGCAATCGGGATCATCGCTGGCGTCCCCGTGTCAACGCGGCAAGAGCCGCCGTCAGCGTCGCAGGATCCACCGCCCCCGAGATCCGCATGCGTGCTCCCGCCGCGAACTCGATCTCGATTGTTCCAAGGCCGGAAGAACCGGTCGACCGAGCCTCGCCGGCAATCTGCACCGCCGCAAAACCGGTCGGCGCCAGCGCGCGCATCTGCCGTCGCCAACCAAAGAGCTGACTTGGATGAATCCCGGCTTCTCGGGCAACTGCCGATACGCTGGCGCCTGGTTCCAGCGTCGCCGCAACCAGCTGCCGCTTCTCCGCAACACTCCAGCATCGCCGCCGCTCAACCGACGTGATGACCTCAACCCGCCCGTTCGTCATGTGACTATTCCTGTGAATACTCACATGACTCACGCTCTCACCCAATCCGCAAGGCGGCCGCTATCGGAGGGATACGTTCGTCAACAAGCTTATGGATTACTTCGACTGGTGCTCGCACATCCGCAACCAGCTCATGCACTCGGAATTTTACACGTCCCTGTTCGGCGGCAAGCCTGACAAGCTGTACCTGGTCAAACGGACTTCGAAGAACAAGCCGGACCCGATCTACATCACCCTATCTGTCGAGCAATTACGGGACATCGCCGACAGGATCGACCATGGGAAGCGCCAATGCGCGGCCTTCATCATCTGGCTGCGGGTACGCGATATACCGATCAAAGAGCTCCCGGTATCGTATCGGATATTCGGCGATGACCCGATGCCGGAGCCGCTTGAGACGCCTGCCAGGATAACTGGGCTGGATAAACCCCACGACGATCCGCCCGACTACCTCAAAAAGCGCGCAAACAAGTACCTGTAGGCTTACTTACTGCCGACCGCGGTCGGCGCATCGTCCTGCCGCCATCGGGCGTCGCCATAGAGCTGGCATGCCATTGCGAAGCCGATGAGGGCGAGCCCAAGCGCGCTAATCCACCAGGACTGGCGGAACCTGTCCCAGAACCCGGTCATTCGAGCCTCCTATTGGGGCCTTGAGACCTGTGCCGGTCTCCCACAGCGGCCCGCGTGTGATGCCGCTCGACGGCAACGAGCTGCGGGTAGCACCGGCAGCGCAACTCACCCACTTCCATGCGTTCGCCTATGACGCGGAAGTATTGGTTTTCTGTGGCGCTAGGCTTGCTCATGGGCTTGCACGATCTGCTCACCCAAGCCGCATGTGCACCATCCATACATTGATCATCAGATGCTTCTGATAATCACTCAGCGGCTCACCCTTCTTAAGCTTTTCACACACGTCGCCATCACCGGCAGCACACTCCAACGCACACTCCAACACCGAACCCGTAAGACGCTCATTATTCATCAAACGACGCGTCACATGCCCACACAGCGTAGCAAAACGCTTACGCTCTTTCCTCTCCTCAGGCGTTATCTCGCGTCCGATACTCAAATCATCGTTCATGACCAGTCCTCCGGTTCGAGCAAAGCTAAGCCCGATGGAGCGACTAACGCAAACCGTTGATGCTAAGTGTGCTGAGTGACACGGGAGCGAGAAATCCACAGGGTTATTCATGCCGCGCTCCTATACCCGTATGAGCAAGCCTCGCAATCTCATCATCAGACTTGCACAAGTTCTCAGGCAGCTTGCGCTGGCGCATCATCTCCTGACGCCAACGCGTATCTTCACGCTCAGCATCAGTAGTCTCATGGCGCGGTCGAGCACGATTACGTGTCAGCCAAGCAAGTCGAGAGCGCGCCGAACCTAGACGTGATTATTAAACTTCCGGACCTTTTTGCGCCCTTTGCGCGGATTAAGTCCACGGCGTGTTTGATATCGTAGCCAAGGACGATGCCAGTGTTGCCTTGTACGACGTGTCCGGTCGGAACAAGTCGACCCAATGAGCCGTCCGGGCCTCTCCTGACACGATTCAATGCTCGGTCTTCGTCGGTCACGTCCTTCTCTTGAATTTTTACAAAATTTAAGACTTGCGAGAGGTCTGACTTAAAACCCGAGATCACGCCAGCTACCTTGAAGTCTCTCGGCTTGCCATCTTCTAGGAACACAATAGGCGATCCGGAGAACCCCTCATTGTTGCGTCCGTCAAAATACATCGTGATCGCGCCATCGATGATCTGCTGTGAAGACCAAATCGCCTTTCTGACGAAACCGACGTTCTCTAGCGCAGGCGTAATCGTGATGAAATTCGGATCGCCGTACGGAAAGCCGACGAAGTAGACATCTTGCCCGAGCTGCATTCCACCGGGGTCAGCCGGCAGAGCTTGCGTGACGGTTAGAATCTTTTTCGGCACCAGGACGGCGATGTCGATAGGGTCGGTGCAGCGAAGAATTGTGACGTCGGCATCGGCAATCTGTGCACCATCGAGCCAGAGTTTGACTGTCGCATTTTCCTTCGCAGTCGCTACGACGTGTTTAGCCGTGATCAGATAATGGCGGCTATCCACCTCGATAGTGAAAGCCGTTGCAGACCCACCATTTACGCCGATACGGATCGATCGCTTGAGAACATTCGCGGTAAGGCCAACGACTTCAACCACCAAAACCCCCTATGGAACGTCTCCCGCCTTTCTACTACCACCAATTGAATGAGGCTTGTTGAGGAAGAAGTCTCGATTGCCGTAAGCGGCCTCGGCGTACCGGTCGATCGCGACCTGAATGGCCTGGACATGGGGATATGCACCATCTGCTCACCCAAGCCGCGAGTGCGCGGCCTAGCGTCCGCTTAGCAGATCACGATAGCCGCCGCGCATGCGACGGATAGCGTCTCTGACCAGACGAATGATTTGGGCGCGACGCGGGGATGTCAGCCATTCGCGGCGCGACTGGCTGCGGACGAGCGGATCGAGCAATACGGCGGCTATCTCGCGATAGCTTGCATGCTGCTGCCAGCCGTCCAGCGCACGGAGCATCAGGATCAGCCGTCGCCGCTGCTGAGCGGTGAGCGGCTCGACCGGCGGCGGCGCCGATCCGGTCAAGCTCAGCCAGAGATGCAATGCGGCTTCGACGCGCTGCGGCATATTTACGTCAAAGGGAATAACAGCTGCAAACGGTGCGGTCGGCGGGGCATCAGCAAGCATCCAAAGCTGGCGGTTTCCGCTGTCGTCGCGCAGCAAGACATGGCGGCCGTCCGGCCGGTTCGCGACAAATGCTGCCGGGGCTAGCTGCTTAAATGTCAGAGAGCCGACGGATTCGAGCGGCGACGTGATCAGGATGACCGTCGCCGGTAGGATGTTTGGATCCCAGAGCGTGGGCGCTTGATCGCTACGCTGCCGGGGATCACTCGGAAAAGTTCAGGCCCCAGCGCTTTGCCAGCGCCAGAGCCACCTCCTGGTCGCTCGGCGCTTGGCTATCCAAAAGCAGGCTCATCTGTCGATAGTCTTGGCGGTATAGCGGGTCGCGTCTCAGAAACTCCCAGGCAAATCCCGAACGCTGCACGTCGTCCAAATAGTCGCTCGATTCTTCCGACCGCCACCCTGCTCCGTCTGGCATGCGATAATCCCCACTATACGCAAATACGCATGCCCCCAATCCTAGGTAGAACTATTTGGGGCAGCCTCCAAGCTTAGAAGTACCCGACCACGCAACACGTGTTGCACCGCTTCTGCTGTGAAAGATGAGGGATTAAACGGGTGTCACAAAAAACCGTTGAACTCTCAGTTCATTACGACGAGCGTCGAACGAGGTCGCGATAGCCGGTCCGGCTCATCCACCGTGCGCGTGCAAGATGGCTGTCATGCACGCTGCGCGCGCGTGCGGGCTCGCGTTCGGGGTCGAGACCGAAGATGATCTGCACGACCTCGCGCCAGTCGGCTCCTTCCTCGGCGGCGTCAAGGAGCCGTAGATAGGTCTTGAGATGGCGCTCGTCGTAGGGCGTGACGTGCGCCTCGTCGGGCGGGTGGTCGTCGAAGACGGGGATGGTCATGGCTGCACGCCCGGCCTCATTGAAATATTAGATATACCACATCTTGCCTTGGGCTGATGGCGGTCAGGCGGTTATGCACTGCCGCGCGGCCCTTGCGGTTCGACTTGCTGCTTGCCTGGCTCGATTGGTCAGACTGCTCGAAGTTAGGATATCACGGCATCGAACGAATCGGAACCATCGTTCCTAGAACGATGGTTCCTCTACCATCAGCGTGGTCGCCATGGATCTCAAGGAGGTCGTGGCGATCAACCTGCGTCGGATACGTCATGCCAAGGAACTG
>Ga0134128_10007443_pt1 | contig 13240 bp, 15 predicted proteins | sample KB31754_FD_96462 | JGI IMG/M metagenome (GOLD analysis project Ga0134128, IMG submission 96462) | Terrestrial soil microbial communities with excess Nitrogen fertilizer from Kellogg Biological Station, Michigan, USA - KB3-175-4 | ecosystem: Environmental > Terrestrial > Soil > Unclassified ... | reverse complement strand
TCGACGCGACGCTGCAGTACGCAAAGGAGCGCCACGCATTCGGCAAGGCGATCGGCCAGTTCCAGGTCATCCGCCACAAGTTCGCCGAGATGGCGACCAAGATCGAGAGCGCGCGGCAGATGGTCTACGTCACCGCCTGGCGGTTCAACAACGGCGAGTACCCCGTCCGCGAGATCTCGATGGCCAAGCTGTTCGCCTCGCGCATCGCCGTCGAAGTCGCGGACGAGTGCATCCAGATCCACGGCGGCGCCGGCTACATGAAGGAGTACAACGTCGAGCGCGTATGGCGCGACATGCGCCTGAACCGCATCGGCGCGGGCACCGACGAGATCATGCTCGAGGTCATCGGGCGCTCCTACGGGCTGTAGCCGTTGAGCGCTGTCGCGCATGACGGGCGCGTGCGCCGGGTGGCGCTACTCGATGTAGGAGACGTCCACCCCCACCGCCTCGTACGCCTCTCGCGCGCGGCGGTCGGCGCTGAGCAGCTTTGCGCCGTGCTCGCGCGCGGTGGCGGCGATCAGCGCGTCGTACAGCGCGCTGCCGCCGATCCCCACAGCCACCGCGCGGCTGAGACAGCTGCGAGCAGCGTCGCCGTCCAATGTCAGCCACGGTCGCGTGAAGATGCGCTCCAGCGCCTCGAAGACAACCGCAGAGGTCGTCCGGTAGCCCTTGGGCAGCCGGCTGAGCACGGCCGCCGTCTCGAACGCGACGTGCGACGGCAGCGCCCGATCGTCGCGCTCGATCGCGGACAGCGACCCCTCATGCGCCGGATGCCATCGGGAAAGCGCTGCGATCACGACGCTCGAATCGAGCGCGATCACTTCCTGACGCTTTCGAGCACCGCGCGTACCGTCTCCTGGTCGAGCGGCGGCGGTTCGGGCTCGATCACGATCACCGTGTGCCCGTCTCGCTCCTCGACGTGGGCGTCGGCGTACGGCACGGTCAGCTCGAGCTTGCCGTTTACGCCGGTCAACTCGAGCTCGGTCGGCCCGTCGATCCCGAGCTCTTCGCGCATCTGCTTGGGAATTACGATCCGCCCAACCCCGTCGATGGCAACTCGCATACCATCAGATTACCAATTGCCTTCGCCCTCGATTCCATGAACACTTCCACTCCCCCCTTCTCCGACGAGCACGAGCAGCTGAGACAGTCGATCCGCGGCTTCATCGAGCGCGAGCTGACGCCGCACGCGGCGCGCTGGGAGGAGGAGCACTGGTTTCCCGACGAGGTCTTCGGCAAGCTCGCCAAGCAGGGCCTGCTCGGCCTGAAGTACCCGAGCGAGTACGGTGGACAGGGCGGCGACTACCTGCACGAGTCGGTCATGTGCGAGGAGATGGCGCGGATCGGCTCGGGCGGCGCCGCCGCGGGCATCGGCGCGCACACGAACATCGCCACGCCGCCCATCTGGAAGTTCGGCACCGACGAGCAGAAGCAGCGCTACCTCGTGCCGGCGATCGCCGGCGAGCGCATCGGCGCGCTTGGCATCACCGAGCCGGGCGCCGGCTCGGACGTCGCCGCCCTGAAGACGCGCGCCGAGCGCGTCGACGGCGGCTGGGTGGTCAACGGCGAGAAGACGTACATCACCAACGGCGTGCGCGCGCACTTCATCGTCACCGCCGTCAAGACGACCGCCGAGGGCGGCCATCACGGCATCTCCTTCCTGATCGTCGATCGCGGCGAGGGCGTGCAGTCCTCGGCGCTGCACAAGCTCGGCTGGCACGCCTCCGACACGGCGACGATCGCCTTTTCCGACGTGTTCGTGCCCGAGGAGAACCTGCTCGGCGAGCTCAACGAGGGCTTCAAGCTGATCATGGCCAACTTCCAGTGGGAGCGCCTGGCGATGGCGCTCGGCGCCGTCGGCGCGATGACGATCGCCTGGGAGCGCACCGCCGAGTTCGCGCGCGAGCGCCAGGCGTTCGGCCGCCCCCTGTCAGGCCATCAGACGATCCGCCACAAGCTCGCCGACATGGCCACGTCCGTCTACACCTGCCGCTGCGTCACCTACGACGCGCTGCGCCGCTTCGTCGCCGGCGAGGAGCCGCTGAAGGAGGTCACGATGGCCAAGCTGCTCACGCAGCGCGCCTGCTTCGAGCTGATGGACGAGTGCCTGCAGATCCACGGCGGCGCCGGCTACATGCGCGAGTATTGGGTCGAGCGCGCCGCGCGCGACGCGCGCCTCGGGCCGATCGGCGGCGGCTCGGACGAGATCATGCGCGAGATCCTCGGCCGCGTGCTGGCGCTGTAGGCAGCGGGCCGGCTCGCCTGCCCTGTGGCGTGGGCCGGGCGCGCCACGACGCGTGGCACGCGCCGGCGGCGTTCGCTGCACGAAGTCGTCCAACGTGTGCAAAGCGGCTCATGTCGCGCGAGTCCGCTTCCGATAGGGCCATGTGGCCCTTGGACGCCGTACGTGCCTCACGATCCGCCGCCATCTGCTGGGCGCCGCCGTCTGCACAACGCTGCTCGCGCTGTGCGTGGGCTGCTGCGCGCTGGCCTCCACGGCGCCCGCTTCGCCGCTGGCGCGCACCGCCTCCAGCCGCTCCAGCTCGCCGGCGAAGCACCACAGCCGCCGGCCCGCGCGCTGCGCAAAGCCGGCCAACTATCGCCTGCTGCGCCGCAGGCCGACCGGGAAAGCTCACCGTCGCAGGCGCCACGCGGCCTGCCGCCGCCATTCGCGCTCGCACCGCCGAAGCGTCCACCACCGCGCTCCCCCGTCGAGCAACGGCGTGTGCACGAACACGCAGTTGCGCCCCAGCGCCGCCGACCTCGAGCTGATCCGCGCAGCGACGCTGTGCCTGGTAAACCGCGAACGCACCAGCCGCGGCGAGAGCGCGCTGCGCCCGGATGGCGATCTGCAGATCGCCGCGCAGGGCCACTCCGCCGACATGTCCGCGCGCGACTACTTCGACCACGACGGCAGCCAGGGCGACACGCCGCTGTCGCGGGCGCGCGCCTCCGGCTACATCTTCAGCTCGCGCCTGGGCTACGCCGTCGGCGAGAACATCGCCTGGGCGACGCTCTGGCTGGCCACGCCCAAGGCGATCGTCGCCGGCTGGATGGCCTCGCCGGGACACCGCGCCAACATTCTCGACGCGACCTACAGGGACACCGGCATCGGCGTCTCGCCGCATCCGCTCGCCTCGCTCGCCCACGGCGAGGCCGGCGCGATCTACACGCAGGACTTCGGGCGCATCATCGAGCCCTGAGCCGGCCGTTGACGGCGCTGGGATAACCTGCGCGCCAACTCAACGACAAGGAGCAGGACAGCTATGGGAGTACTCGACGGCAAGTCGGCGATCGTCACGGGCTCGGCACGCGGGATCGGACGCGCGACGGCGGAGCTGCTCGTCTCGCAGGGCGCGCAGTGCCTCATCAACGACCTCGACGGCGACGTCGCCGAGCAGGCCTCGTCGGAGATCGACGGCGAGACCGCCGTCTACGCGGGCGACCTGACCAAGCCGGGCGCCGCCGACGAGCTGGTGCAGAAGGCGATCGACTCGTTCGGCAAGATCGACATCATCGTCAACAACGCCGGCTACACGCTGGACGCGCCCGTGCACAAGATGTCCGACGAGCACTTCCAGGCGATGATCGACATCCACACCGTCGTGCCCTTCCGCGTGATCCGCGCCGCCGCGCCGCACCTGCGCGAGCCGGCCAAGAAGGAGAAGGAGGAAGGCAAGGAGGTCTTTCGCAAGATCGTCAACATCTCCTCGACCTCCGGCACGTTTGGCAACGCCGGCCAGGCCAACTACTCGGCGGGCAAGGCCGGCGTCGTCGGCCTGACCAAAACCGTCGCCAAGGAGTGGGGCCAGTTCAAAGTCAACGTCAACGCCGTCGCCTTCGGCTTCATCGACACGCGCCTGACGCAGGCCAAGGTCGACGAGAACACGATGGAGAAGGACGGCGAGAAGATCCAGCTCGGCATCCCCGAGCAGATGCGCCAGATGGCCTCCATGCTGATCCCGCTCGGCCGCCCCGCCTCACCCGAGGAGGCCGCCGGCGGCGTCTTCTTCCTCTGCTCGCCCTGGTCCAACTACGTGCACGGCCAGACCCTGCACGTGACCGGCGGGCTGTTCGGCGGCATGAGCGGCTGACGCCGGCGACACGCCGGCCTGTGCCGCAGCGGCGCGACGCCCGGCCCTCTGTGGCGGCGTGCGACGCGCTTTCGCGGTGGTGTCTCCTTTTCGAGGTGCGTATAGCCATGGTTATACGCATCTCGACGGGCCGCTTCCCTTTGCTTTCCGTCTCCTCCGCGCTGGCCGCGAACCTCAGGCTGCGCGCCCGCGCAGGTCGAGCAGGCAGCCTGAGAAGTACGCGCCCGCCGGCGAGGCCAGGTAGGCGACCAGCGCGGCCACCTCCGCCTCCGACGTCCGCTCGCCCGGCGCGATCGTGACGAGCGTGACGCCGTAGCGCGCCCACTCGATGGACAGCGTGCGCGAAAGGTTCTCCAGACCCGCGCGCGCCGCGTCGGCGTATTCGACGCTTGGCGCCGCATCGCCCGCCGATGACGACCTGGCCGCCGGCGCCGGCGCCAGATAGACGATCCGGCCCGGACGGCCGGCGTCGATGAAGGCGGCGTTTGCGACCGCGCGGCTGGCCTCCCACGCGCCGTCCAGACACAGGCGCAGCGCCTCGCGCGAGGCCGCCGCGAGCGCCTGCTCATCGCCTGCGTCGCCGTCGGCGCTTTCGCGCGCGAAGCTCGCGCCGGCGTCGACGACGAGCAGGTCGACGTGCGCCTGCTCCGGGTCCGGCGCGCTCCATCGCGAGACGAGCGCACCGAGCTGCGCGCACGCCGACGCCACCACATCGGCGTGCGCGGCGCGCTCGGCGCCGGCGCCGGCGGCCTCGTTCGGCGCGAGCGACACGGGCGCGGCGACGAGCACGCGCACGCCGTCCAGCAGACCCGGCCGCAGCAGCTTCGATGCGTCGATCGTCGCGCCCACGTCGCGGCACCCTACGGCACGAGCGCCCCGCCGCTCAGGCGGGCGGCGGCTGCGGGCCCGGCGGGGGCGGCGACGCCCCTGGCGGGGGCGGTGTGGCGTCCTCTGCGACCGGCGGCGGCGAGTCCACAGCGGGCCTGTTCGGCTCGTCGAAGGCGCCGGCGGCCGCGTCGTCGCCCGCGCCGAGACCGGCGCCCACGGCGGTCGCCTGGCCGGCTCCGCGCAGCTCGAAGTAGAGGACCGCGGCGGCAAGCGCGGAGAACGGCCCGGTGAGCACGCCGACGATCACGCGCGCCACGAGCGCGGCGGCGGTGCCGGCCGAGTCGGCGGCGATCTCGACGCCCGAGCTGACGAACAAGACAAGGAAGAACAGCACGAAGATCACGCCGAACACCTGCCAGCCGTTGTCGCGCACGAGCTCGCGACTGCGCCCCAGCGCCGCGAAGACGCCCGGCCGCTCGAGCACGACGACCGGCGCGGCGACCGACCAGATCGTGATCAGGATCAGGCCCGGCACCACGATCAGCAAAAAGCCGATGACGATGCCGACGCCGGCGACGATGCCCACGAGGATCAGCTGACCGAGCACCGGCGTGGCCGAGTGCAGCAGCTCGCCGGGGCTGTGGTCGCGGCGTCCGTCCTGCAGGTCGGCGACGAGCTCGACGACCATGCCGGTGAACAGCGTCGTCGCGACGAGGCTGAGCAGGAGCGCGACGACCGCGAGCCCGGAGGCCGCGGCGACGAGCACCGCCGAGAGGATTCCCGTGATCACGAACACGACTGCCGAGGCGGGCAGCAGCACGGACGCCTGGTCGACGTAGATGTCGAAGACGCGGCGAATCACGCCGCCGACGTTCAGCCGATCGCTCATCGCCTGGCGGAGCCTAGCTCGCGCTCAGGCGGCGACTGCGCCCTTGGCGGCGCGCCGCTCGGCTCGCAGCCGCTGCAGGATTCCCTTGCGGCCGTGCTCCTGCAGGCCGGCGTAGAGCAGCCTGATCTCCTTGAGCACCTCGTCGGCCACCGCCTGCTGCTGCTCGCGCGTCGGGTTCTCCACGCGCTCCCAGCGCATCGCCTTGCCGTACTGCACGGTCACCTTGGGGAACTGCAGGCGCTTCCAGTTGCGCACGCGCGAGGAGCCGAAGATGGCGATCGGCACGACCGGCACGCCCGTCTCCAGCGCCAGGCGCCCGATGCCGGGCTTGGCCCGCTCGGCGACTTTGCCCGTTCGCGAGCGCCCGCCCTCGCAGTACATCGTGACGGCGCCGCCCCTGGCGAGGATCGTCTCTGCGGTGATGAACGTCTCCTCGTCGCGCGCCCCGCGGCGGACGGGAAAGACGCCGCCGTGGGTGTAGATGAACTGCATCGGTTTTTTGAACAGCTGCGACTTGGCCATGAAGCGCACCTTGCGCCGGATGAAGCAGCCCATCAGGAAGTGGTCCATGAACGAGAAGTGGTTGGGCGCGAGGATCACCGCGCCGCTGCCCGGCGCGTTCTCGCTGGAGATCGCGCGGGCGCGCAGGAACGTGTAGGCGTAGAGCGAGGTGATCACGCGCACGAGGTCGTACACCCAGTCGGGCTCGCGCGTGCGCGCACGCGCGTGAAAGCGGTCGAAGTGCTCCTTGGGGCGCGGGTCGCTGTAGACCTGCTCGCGCATCGGTGCTAGATCGCTCATCTGTGCGCTTTTACCTCCGCCGGCGCCCAAGGTTACTCGCGCGCGCTCGCGAGCCCGCTGCGCGCACGCGACAGCGCGCCGGCCCAGCCGGCGAGCAGCCCGGCGCGCTCGTCCTCGCCCATGCGCGGCTCGTAGCGCTCACGCTCGCGCGCGGCCAGTCGGCCGTGCTCGCCGCGCAGGTCGCTCACGGTCCACAGGTCGGCGCCCACGCCCGCGAGATAGGCCGCCCCCAACGCGGTCATCTGCGACAGCCCGCCCAGCGTCACCGGCACGCCCAGCACGTCGGCCTGGAACTGCATCAGCCAGGCGTTCGTGCTCGCTCCGCCGTCGGCGCGCAGCTCGCTCAGCGGCTGCGAGCACGCGGGCTCCATCGCTCGCACCGCGTCGACTGTCTGGTAGGCGATCGCCTCGAGCGTCGCGCGTGCGATGTGCGCGCGCGTGCTGCCGCGCGTCAGCCCGACGATCGCCCCCCGCGCGTGCGGGTCCCAGTGCGGCGAGCCCAGGCCGGTGAGCGCAGGAACGAAGTACACGCCGTCGTTGCCGTCCAGCTCGCGCGCTAGCGCCTCGGTCTGCTCTGCTCGCTCGATGATCCCCAACCCGTCGCGCAGCCACTGCACGGCCGCGCCGGTGACGAAGATCGACGCCTCCAGCGCATACGCGCGCGCGTCGCCGACCGAGCAGGCGGCCGTCACGAGCACGCCCGGCGGCGTCCGGGGCGCCTGGAAGCCGGCGTTGATCAGCACGAAAGATCCCGTCCCGTAGGTGTTCTTGCCCATGCCCGGGTCGACGCACGCGTGCCCGAACAGCGCCGCCTGCTGGTCGCCGGCGACGCCGGACACGGGCACGGCGTGGCCGTGCAGCCGCTCCGCGCGCGCCTGCCCGAAGGGACCGGCGCTGGCCTGCACGCGCGGCAGCGAGCGCTCGGGCACGCCGAACAGCTCCAGCAGCTCGGGATCCCAGCGACCCTCGCCGATGTCGTAGAGCAGCGTGCGCGACGCGTTCGTCGCGTCGGTCACGTGCTCGCCCGTCAGCTTGAAGGTCAGCCACGAGTCGACCGTGCCGAACAGCGCACGCCCGCTCTGCGCGCGTTGGCGCAGGCCCTCGACGTGCTCCAGCAGCCACTCGATCTTCGTCGCCGAGAAATAGGGGTCGAGCACCAGCCCGGTGCGCGCGCGCACCAGCGCCTCATAACCCTGCTCGCGCAGCTGCTCACAGCGCGCCGCCGTGCGCCGGTCCTGCCAGACGATCGCGTTGTGCAGCGGCTCGCCGCTGTCGGGGTCCCACACGCAGACCGTCTCGCGCTGGTTGGCGATGCCCAGCGCCGTCAGGTCGCCCGGTCGCGCGCCGGCGTCGCCCAGCGCCTCGCCGGCTACGGCCATGGTCACCTGCCAGATCTCCTGCGCATCGTGCTCGACCCAGCCGGGCTGCGGGAAGTGCTGCGTGAACTCGCGATAGGACCGGCCGATCGGCTCGGCCTGCTCGTCGAAGACCAGGCAGCTCGTGCCGGTCGTGCCCTGATCGATCGCCAGGATCATGCTCGCGCGAGCCTACCCCGCGCCAGATATGCGCGCGCGAAGTCGACGAGCTGCGCGCCGCGATGGGCGAAGCCGGCGAGCGTTCGCGCGCTGGCGCGATGCGTCAGCTCCAGTTCGATCTCGCGCACGCGATGGCCTGCGCGAACGGCGTCGATCGTCATGCCCACCTCCATGCCGTAGCCGTGCGCGAACGGCAGCACGTCGGCGAGCGCCGCCTCGCTGAGCGCGCGCTGGCCGGAGATCGGCGCGACGGTGTCCAAACCGCAGCGACGCCGGATCGCCCAGCGTGCGAAGCCGAGCGCCAGCCCGAAGCCGCCGCCCACGCGCGTGGCGAACGCCGCCACGGCGACGTCCGCTTCGCCGCGCTCGACCGCGCTCGTCAGGGCGCTCAGCGCCTGCGCCGACTCGCCCAGGTCGCCGTCGCACAGCAGGAAGACCGCTCCGCGCTCACCCGCGCCGCCATCGCCGTCGACGCCGCCCGGCCCGTCCTCGGCCGGCCCTGGCCCGGCGCGGGCCGCGCGCAGGGCCGCCTCCACGGCGAGCGTCGCCGCGCCCCCCTTGCCGATCACACGCTCGCTGCGCACGACGTGCGCGCCGCACCCGCGGGCGATCTGCGCAGTCGCGTCGCTGGAGCCGTCGTCGCCGACGAACAGGCTCGCCCCCGGAAAGGCTCGCTCGAGCGCGTCGAGCGTCGCCCCGATGCGCTCGGCCTCGTTGTATGCGGTGACGATTGCGAAGGTGCCTGCGGGCATGGCGTGGTTGAGCGATCGCGCCGTTGCGTGTCGGCGGCTGAGCGGATCGCGACGAAGCGCTGTCGGGCTCGCAGGCTATTGTCCCGGCGGTCGGCGACGATCGCCGTTCTTGACGCTCTGGAGGTCAGATGTCCGCGGTAGAGGCCCACATAACCGGCACCGTATGGAAAATCGAGTGCGCCGTCGGCGACGACATCGAGGAGGGCGACACGGTGGCGATCCTCGAGTCGATGAAGATGGAGATGCCCGTCGAGGCCGAGGACTCGGGCAAGGTCGCCAAGATCTGCTGCGAGGAGGGCCAGGCGGTCAACGAGGGCGACACGCTCGTCGTGCTCGAGTAGCGAGCGCCGCCGGCGCGGGCGCTTCACTAGCCTGTCCGCGCGATGTCCGACACCGCCCCAACCCGCGAGCTGGCCGACGGCAAGCTGCTCGTCGACGAGCCCGCGCCCGGCGTCGTGCGCCTGACGATCTCGAACGCGGCCAAGCGCAACGCGCTGGATCATCCGATCCTCGATGCGATCACGGCCACGCTCGCCGAGGCCTCGGATGCGCGCTGTCTGATGATCACCGGCGCGCACGGCATGTTCTCCGCCGGCTATGACATCGGTGAGATCCCGACCGAGGAATTCGAAGAGCGCGCCGAGCGCCTGGTGGCGCATCCGTTCACCGAAGCGATCGACGCGCTCGAGCGCTTTCCCCGTCCCACCCTGGCGATGCTGCCCGGGCACACGATTGGCGGCGGGCTGGAGCTGGCGCTGTCGTGCGACCTGCGCGTGGCCAGGGCGGAGATCAAACTGGGCATGCCGCCGGCGAAGCTCGGCCTGGTCTACTCGCACACCGGCCTGCGCCGGTTCATCGACGCGATCGGCGCTCCGCGCACGCGCGAGCTGTTCCTGCTCGGACGCCACGTCGACGCGGCGACGGCCCTTCAGTGGGGGCTGGTCACGCGCGTCGCCCCGGAGGCGCAGCTGGAATCCCTGGCGCTCGAGCTGGCGACGGAGCTGGCCGGCAACGCGCCGCTCTCGCAGACCGGCAACAAGCGCGTGATCGAGGCCCTGCTGGCGGCCGAGGGGACGCTCCAGAACGACGTCGAACGGGAGCTGATCGAGCTGCGCCGCGCCTCCTTCGCATCGAAGGACATGCAGGAGGGGATGCGCGCGTTCGCCGAGAAACGCCCGCCGCGCTGGCAGGGCGAGTAGCGCCGGTCGCGCGCGCTGCAGCCAGCGCGCGGCGCGCGGCGGGCGTCCGGCTCGCTCAGGACGCGAGCGGCTCGGCGGGGAAGCGCACGCCGAAGCGCTCGACCAGACCAGGCACGCTCGCGGGGTCCATCTCCAGTGCGTAGCGCTCGCACAATCCGCCGAGCACGTCCGGGCCGGCCTGCGCGACGCCGCCGAGATCGACGAGCTCGGCGAAGAAGCGCTCGAAGCCGGCCGGCGCGATGATCTCCAGGATCCGGCAGGGGTCGTCTCCGGCGTTCCAGAACGTGTGCCACTCGTCGCGGGGCTTGAACACGAGATCGCCAGGGCCGGCTTCGAGCACGTCGTCGCCGAGCAGTGCTCCCATGCGGCCCTCCAGCACGTAGCTGTACTCATCCTCGCGAGCGTGCTTGTGCAGCGGCGCGGCGAGGGCGTGCGCCGACATCGGGTGTTCGACCAGCGCGAAGCCGCCGTCGCTGGCCTCTCCGTCGAGCATGAAGCGCACACCGATGCTGCCTAGAAACCCGGCCTTGCCGTCTGCGGGGCCCACGACCCGGGGCTGTGCGGCGCGCATTGCACCTCTCCTTTCATCGAACAGTTATGTCGCGCGAACTATACAGATGCCCGATCGACGTGTCATATTGACCAGACAGCCATGGCCGATCAACCACGTCCGTATCGCATGCGGCGCCGGGCCGAGTCCCAGCGGCAGACGCGCCTGCGGATCACCGAGAGTGCGGTCGAGCTGCACGGGACGCTGGGGCCCTCGCGCACCTCGATCAGCGCGGTCGCCGAGCACGCCGGCGTGCGTCGCTCGACCGTCTACCGCCACTTCGCCGACGAGGCGGCCCTGTTCGATGCGTGCAGCGCGCACTGGGGCGCCGCCAATCCGCCCCCCGATCCGCTCGCCTGGTCGAGCATCGAGGATCCCGGCGAGCGTCTGCGGGTCGCGCTTGGCGAGCTCTATGCCTTCTACGGGCGAACCGCGCCGATGCTCGAAAACCTTCTTCGCGACCAAGACCTGCCGCTCGTTCGTGAGCGCTTCGGCGCGTTTCGCGACTACCTTCAGGCAGTCCGAGACGCGCTCCTGGCGGGAAGGGCGCTTCGTGGCCACGCCCGACGACGCACGCGAGCGGCAATCGGTCACGCGATCGCTTTCTCCACCTGGCGATCGCTCGTTCGCGAGCAGGAGCTCGGCGCCGACGAGGCGGCCAAGCTGATGAGCGCGCTGGCGCGAGCCGCACGCTGAGCGATCGCGCCGGGCGGCGGCTCGCTGCCGTCCGCAACGCTCCATAACCTCCGCTGCATGCCGCCGCTGATCACTCGCGACGAGGCTCTGCGCCTCGGCGAGATCGAGGATCGCCAGCAGATCGAGGCGCTCGTGCAACGGGCGTGGCAGGCGCGCGTCGAGCGCTTCTCGGACTCCACCGACATGTGCTCGCTGGTCAACGCCAAGTCGGGCGGCTGCGCCGAGGACTGCGGCTTCTGCGCGCAGTCACGCTTCGCCGACGCCGAGACGCCGCTGCACGCGATGATGGAGCCCGAGCAGGTGCTCGAACACGCACGCGCGGCCGAGGCGGCCGGAGCCCATCGCTTCTGCATGGTCACCCAAGGCCAGGGGCTCTCCAAGCGTGATTTCCAGAAGTACCTCGAAGGGGTTCGCCTGGTCTCCGAGCAGACCAACCTCAAGCGCTGCGCCTCGGTCGGGCACATCTCCGCCGAGCGCGCCAAGGCGCTGCGCGAGGCCGGCATCCAGCGCGTGCACCACAACGTCGAGACGGCGCACAGCTACTACGACGAGGTCACCAGCACGGTCCGCTACGAGGGACGGCTGCGCACGATCGCCGCCGTGCGCGAGGCCGGCCTGGAGACCTGCGTCGGCGGGATCCTCAACCTCGGCGAGAGCCGCGAGCAGCGCGTGGAGATGGCCTTCGAGCTGGCCGAGATCGACCCGACGAGCGTGCCGATCAACATGCTCAACCCGCGTCCGGGCACGAAGTTCGGCGATCGCGAGTACATGGACCCGTGGGAGGCCGTCAAGTGGATCGCGATCTTCCGCCTGATCCTTCCCGACGCCCTGTTCCGGCTGTGCGGCGGCCGCGTGGAGAACCTGGGCGAGCTGCAGCAGCTTGCCGTGCGCGCGGGCATCAACGGCGTGATGATGGGCAACTTCCTGACGACGCTCGGCAACACGCCGGAGGCCGATCGCGAGATGTTCGAGCAGCTTGGCCTGAACGTCGCACGCCAGCCCGACAACGCCGCCAACCCACGTCCGGACAACCGCTCGGGCTGGCTGGCCGGCGAGACGCCCGACTTGGTCGACGAGCTGATCGCGGCCTCGGCCGGCGCCGGCGCTGCGGCGGCCACCGAGCAGGCCGACGAGACCGGCGAGGACGGCCTGAAGATCCGCCTGTGGGACCCGTCGACGCAGCTTCGCTACAGCGCCAAGCGCGCGGTTCCCCCACGCCCGGACGGCGCGCCCAACCGTGTGCCCGTCGGGGCGAGCGCGGCAGGACGGGACGCGCCAGGGCAACAGGCGGACGAGGCGCCGAGGACGGTCACGGCGCGATAGGAACCGACACACGAGGACGGGAGCGAGATGGACGGGGGACTTGCAACGACAGAGATCGATGAGCGCCTGGCAGAGCTCGAGCGCGCGGGGCTGGCGCGCCGGCTGCGACTCGTCTCCGGTCCGCAGGGGCCGACGGTGCTGCTCGACGGCCAACCGGTGCTGCTGCTGTGCTCGAACAACTATCTGGGCCTCGCCGATCATCCACGCGTGCGCGAGGCGGCGGCTGAGGCGGCGATGCGCTGGGGCGTCGGCGCCGGGGCGTCGCGGCTGATCTCCGGCACGATGACCGTCCACCGCCGCCTGGAGGAGCGCCTGTCGGCGTTCGCGGGCAGGCAGTCCTGCCTGTTGTTCGGCTCGGGCTATCTCGCGAACCTGGGCGTCACCGGCGCCCTGGCAGAACGTGGCGACACGGTCTTCTCCGACGAGCTCAACCACGCTTCGATCGTCGACGGCTGCCGGCTCTCGCGCGCCGACGTGTTCGTCTACGACCACGCCGACCTCGACCACCTCGAGTGGGGCCTGCGCGAGGCGGGGGCGCGCGGGGCGCTGATCGTCACGGACGGCGGCTTCTCG
>Ga0134128_10007438_pt1 | contig 13244 bp, 9 predicted proteins | sample KB31754_FD_96462 | JGI IMG/M metagenome (GOLD analysis project Ga0134128, IMG submission 96462) | Terrestrial soil microbial communities with excess Nitrogen fertilizer from Kellogg Biological Station, Michigan, USA - KB3-175-4 | ecosystem: Environmental > Terrestrial > Soil > Unclassified ... | reverse complement strand
TGGGTACATCCGAACAACAGGCTCTCGTCACCCGCCTCAACCGAATCGAAGGTCAGATTCGGGGCATCCGCCGGATGGTGCAAGAGCCGCGCTTGTGTATCGAAATTCTTCAGCAATTGGCAGCAGCCGAAGCCGCGCTCAACCGCATCAGTCTCGTGGTGTTCAAGTACCACGTGGACAATTGTGTAAACGAAGGGGCGGCGAAGGGCGAGGTCGAGCGGCGGAAGCAGCTCAACGAGCTCGTGGATATCTTCGACCGATTTAGCAAGTAGCGTCGTCCCGCCGTAATCCGGCAAAGCCGACGACTGGCGGACCTGTCTCGCCGAAGTCGGCAAAGCCGACGAAGGCGGAAGGTATAATCCGCGCTGATGGCGCGATGCGCTCCACCGCTGGCCTCGATGGTGGTGGTGTGCGCGGTCATCGCGGCGTCCGCGCCTGACGCGGCGTCGCGTCAAGCCCCCGCGCCGCTCGATCTTTCCCGTCTCTCCCACATCGACGCCGTCGTCAACGACGCGATCGCCGCGCACCGGCTGCCCGGCGCGGTCGTGCTCGTCGGCCGAGGCGACACGGTCGTCTTCCGCAAGGCCTACGGCAGCCGCGCGATCGAGCCGACGCGCGAACCGATGACGGTCGACACCATCTTCGATCTCGCCTCGGTGACGAAAGTCGTCGCGACGACGACGGCCGTGATGATGCTCGTCGAGGACGGCCGCATCCGCTTGACCGATCCGGTCGCCGCGTACATCCCGGAGTTCGGCAAGTACGGCAAGGCGCGCATCACGGTGCGCGACCTGCTGACGCACATGTCCGGCCTCAGGCCCGACCTCGATCTGGCGGACGGGTGGACCGGCAGCCGCACTGCCATCGCGCTCGCGTCGGAGGAAACGCCGACGGCGCCGCCCGGCCGACGATTCGTCTACAGCGACATCGACTTCCTGCTGCTCGGCGAGATCGCCGCGCGCGTCGCGAAAGTGCCGCTCGACGAGTTCGCGCGGACGAGGATTTTCAATCCGCTCGGGATGGCCGACACGATGTTCACGCCGCCGGCGGCGCTCGCGAGCCGGATCGCGCCGACCCAATGGTGTACGCCTTCTCCCCGTGAGGTCTGCGGCCTCGCCGCGGCCGGCCCGACCAGGACGTCTACGAAGACGATGTTGCGCGGCGTCGTCCACGATCCGACGGCCAGGCGCATGGGCGGCGTCGCCGGGCACGCCGGCCTCTTCGGGACCGCGTCGGATCTCGCCGTGTTCTGCCGGATGCTGCTCGCCGGCGGCATCTACGACGGCGCGCGGATTCTTTCGCCGCTCAGCGTGGCGCGCATGACGTCACCCGCGACGCCGCCCGGCGAGGCGAACGTGCGCGGTCTCGGCTGGGACCTCGACTCGAGCTACTCGGCCAATCGCGGAGAGCTCCTGCCGCTCGGCTCGTTCGGCCACACGGGCTACACGGGGACGTCGATCTGGATCGATCCCGACACCAAAGTGTTCGTCGTCTTTCTGTCGAACCGCGTGCATCCCGACGGCACGGGTGACGTCACGCCGCTCCGCGCCGAGGTCGCGACCATCGTCGCGTCGTCGATCGCGGACCTGGCGCCGGAGCGCGCGCGGGCGATGACGTTCAGCCGGCCTGCGCCGGCGCCGGCGCCGGCCGCCGCACCCGGCGTGCCCGTCAGCGCCGGCGTCGACGTCCTGCGCGCCTCGGCCTTCGCCCCCGTGAAGGGACTTCGGCTCGGACTGCTGACCAATCAGACGGGCCGCACGCGCGACGGGGTCTCGACGATCGATCTCCTCGCGACCGCGCCCGGCGTGACGCTCGTGTCGCTGTTCAGTCCGGAGCACGGCATCCGCGGATTGCTCGACGCCGGCGTGCCCTCGACCACCGACGACAAGACTGGCCTTCCCATCTACTCCCTGTACGGGGCGACCGAGCGCCCGACGACGGACATGCTGACGGGCATCGACGCGGTCGTCGTCGACCTGCAGGACGTCGGCACGCGCTTCTACACGTACATGACGACGATGGCCTACGTCCTGGAGGCGGCCGCGGCGCGGCGCCTCAAAGTCATCGTGCTCGACCGGCCGAATCCGATCGGCGGCGTCGACATCGAGGGGCCGTCACTTGACGCCGGCGCGGCGGGGTTCACCGGCTATCTTCCGGCGATGCCGATTCGCCACTCGCTCACCATGGGCGAGCTGGCGCGGCTCTTCAACGGCGAGCGGAATCTCGGCGTCGATTTGGCCGTCGTGCCCCTGCAGGGCTGGCGGCGCGACGAGTGGTTCGACGAGACGGGCCTGGGCTGGGTGAACCCGTCGCCGAACATGCGGACGTTGTACGCGGCGACGCTCTATCCCGGACTCGGCGCGTTCGAATCGACGAATCTCTCCGTGGGCCGGGGCACCGATTCGCCGTTCGAGCAGGTCGGCGCGCCGTGGATCAACGGCGCTGAACTGGCCGCGGCGCTGACGGCCCGCCGCATCCCCGGCGTGCAGTTCTATCCCGTCCAGTTCACGCCGTCGTCGAGCGTCTACGCGAACCAGCCGTGCGAGGGCGTGTTCATCACCGTCACCGATCGCGCGGCGGCCCGGCCCGTCCGCGTCGGCGTCGAGATCGCGGCGGCGCTCCTCAAGCTCTTCCCCGGCCATTTCGACATCGACAAGGCCGCGCGCCTCTTCGGAACGGCCGACAGCCTCGCGCGGCTCAAAGCCGGCGAGGATCCCGCGAGCATCGCCGCAAGCTGGACCACCGCCGAAGCCCACTGGCGGCTGCTGCGCGCCAAGTACTTGCTGTACTGAGTCCGCGATCCTGGTCTTGAAACACAGAGGGCTTGGAGGGCATGGAGGGCGGTTGGTACTCCGCTCAGTGAAGATGCCGGATTGATCCCTGATGATCCCCGGCGGAGTACAACCGCCTCTCCGAGCCCTCCAAGCCCTTCGTGTTTCAAGACACGCTAGCCCCACTGCATCTGGTACAGCATCACGTAGACGATGACGCCCGTGACGGACACGAACAGCCACACCGGCAGCGTCAGCTTCGCGAGCGGTTTGTGTCGGGCGTCGTCGCGCCGCAGGCCGCGGCCGAGCGTGACGATCGCCATCGGCAGCACGACCGCGGCGAGCACGATGTGGGGGATGAGAATCGAGAAGTAGATCGCTCGCGCGAGGCCGTGGCCGGGAAATGGCTTCGATCCCACCTGCGCGTGATAGACGACGTACGAGATCAGGAACAGCGACGAGGTCGTGAACGCCGCGATCATGAAGCGGCGGTGCCATCGGATGCGCCTCGCCCTGATGTGAAACCAGCCGATCGTGAGGAGCACCGCCGACGTCGCGTTGAGCGTGGCGTTGACGGCGGGCAGCGCCGTAACCGGCAGCGGCACGCGTCAGGCCTTGGTCGCCGCCATCAGCACCCAGAGCAGCGGCAGGTACGTGATGGACCCGAGGAAGAGCAGTCTCGCGCTGGCGATCGACCGCCGGAACGCGAAGTAGGCCGCGAGCGCCGCGAACGCGAAGCCCAGCGCGAGCGCGCCCGCCGCGTACGCCGGCGTCGAGAGGCCGACGATCGCCGGGAGCAGGCTGACCGGGACCAGCGCCGCCGCCCAGACGAGCGCCTGCTGCCCGGTCATGCGTCCATCGGTGTCGATGACCGAGAGCATCGGCAGATGCGCGCGCGCGTAGTCGTCGCGATAGAGCCACGAGATCGCGAGGAAATGCGGCAGCTGCCAGAGGAACATGATGGCAAAGAGCGCCCAGGGCGCCAGCGCCGCCAGCGAACCGCCGGCCGCCGTCCATCCGATGAGCGGCGGCAGGGCGCCCGGCACGGCGCCGACGACGGTCGCAAGCGAGGTCTTGCGCTTCATCGGCGTGTAGATCGCGACGTAGATGACGAACGTGGCCAGCGCGATCGCGACCGCGGTCGGCGTCCCGGCGTAGGCGAGCGCCGCGAGCCCCACCGCGCCGAGCCCGGCGCCCACGACGCGGCCGCCGAGCGGCGACATGCGGCCCGTCGCGACCGGCCGATCCTGCGTCCGGAACATCTGCCGGTCGATGTCGCGTTCGGCGACCTGGTTGAGCGCCGCGGCGCCGCTCGCGACGAGGGCCGTGCCGAGACAGGCGATGGCGCCGTCGTAGACGTCGAGCGGCCCGTAGTTGGCGAGAAAGTAGCCGGCGGCGGCCGTGAACACCACGAGGGCGTTCAGGCGAACCTTCATGAGGACGAGCAGATCGCCGAGCGGCGCCATGCCCGTCCCGTCAGTTGTGATCAGTCGACGTGAACGAGAACGACGTCGTGGCCGTCTGACTCGCGGCGACGGTGACTTTGGCGGTGCGCGTGCCGAACTTCTCGTGCCACGCCTCGATCGTGTACGTGCCCGGCGGCAGGCCCTTGATGTCGAAGTTGCCGTCGGCGCCGGTGACCGCGAAGAACGGATGGGCCACGACGCCGACGTATGCCGTCATCCACGCGTGCACGTCGCACTTGAAGCGCACCATGACTTCCGGCACCGTGAACGTCCGCGTGAGGCGCGCGCCCTGATTCGGCTCGCCCTGGTTGAACTCCTGGTTCATCATGGGCAGCGCGTGCACGTTGTGCAGCGTCGGGTCGTTGTTCACGACCTCGACCGGCTGACCGACGCGCACGCCGAAAATTCGCGGCTCGTACCGGCAGCCCTTCTGATCGAGCGTCACCGGCGTCGTCGGGACGTCGAACGTATACGAGGGATCCAGCCCGTCCTTCACGTAGACGAACGCGTTCTGCAGCGCGCCGTCCTTGCCGACGAGGACCGCCTGGCTCTGCACGTTGGCGCCGACGGTCTGGGCGCAGACCTGGTCGATGCCGACGCGGATGACGTCGGGCGCGGGCGGCGTGCCTTCGAAGACCACATGGCCGCTGACGGCGCCGGCGGTCGCCTGGTCGACGTGCTTGCCGGCGTTGGCCGCGGGCGGCGGTGGCGGCGGACTCGAGGAACATGCGGCCGTGACGGTGATGGCCGCGAGCGCGAGCACGACGGCAGGCGCCCAGTGTCGGCGGACGGACGGACGATCGGTTGATGCCATGTTCAAGGGGGGCGGTCGCGAAAAGGCGACGGCTGGGATCCCCTATTATCGCCGACCTCGGACGAGGCTGCCAAACCGGCGGCTCGTGCTTCTCAGTGAGCGTCGCGTTGAATGCGCTAGAGTAGGACGCCCTCGCGCCGCTCCAGCGCCTTTCATGGGAATCACCCCAGGATCCCGACTCGGTTCGTATGAGGTCATCGGCCTCCTCGGCGAGGGCGGCATGGGCCAGGTCTATCGCGCCCGCGACGCCCGGCTCGACCGCGAGGTCGCCATCAAGGTGCTGCCCGACGCGGTCGCCGGTGATCCGGAACGGCTGGCGAGATTCGAGCGCGAAGCGAAAACGCTCGCGGCCCTGAATCACCCGCACATCGCGCACGTGTACGAGCTGGCCGACCGCGCGCTCGTCATGGAACTCGTGCCGGGGGAAGATCTGTCCGCGCGGATCTCGCGCGGAGCCATGCCTCTCGCCGAGGCCCTGCCGCTCGCGCGTCAGATCGTCGAGGCGCTGGCCGCCGCGCACGAGAAGGGCATCGTGCACCGCGACCTGAAGCCGGCGAACGTGAAGATCACGCCCGACGGCAACGTGAAGGTGCTCGACTTCGGATTGGCCAAGGCCGTCCAGGGGGACGGGTCTGGCTCGCGCCAGCAAGACTCGTCCCCGTCGGACAATTCGCCGACGCTGACGGCGGCGGCGACGCAAATCGGCATGATTCTCGGGACGGCCGCGTACATGGCGCCCGAGCAGGCGCGCGGCCGGCCCGTCGACGCGCGCGCGGACGTCTGGGCGTTTGGCGCCGTGCTGTTCGAAATGCTCTCCGGCCGCCGTGCGTTCAGCGGCGCTGACGTGAGCGACGTCCTCGCGTCGGTGTTGAAGAGCGATCCGGACTGGGCGTCGCTGCCGCGCGGCCTGCCGCCGCCGATGCACCGTTTGCTCCGTCACTGCCTCGAGAAGGACGCGCGCCGGCGGCTCAGCGCGATTGCCGACGCGAGGTTCGACCTCGACGAGGCGGACGCGCCGGTTGAGGAATCCGTGGCCACCAGTGCGGCGCCCCGCCGCGCGTGGCCCATGACGATGGCCTTGATGGCGGCCGCCGCCGTGGTGGCCGCGGCGGGAGTGATGTGGCTTCGTCCGGCCGCCGCGCCTGCCGGCGGGCCGCTGCGAACGTCGATCCTTGCGCCTGGCGTAAATCTCTACCCGGATTCGCCTCAGGTCGCCATCTCCCCGAACGGCGAGATGGTCGCCTTCGTCGTCGGCGAACCGATCAACAAGAGCGACAGTCAGCTCTGGATTCGCCGGCTCGACTCACTGACGGCCACGCGGCTCGAGGGGACCGACGGCGCGGCGCTGCCGTTCTGGAAGCCGGACAGCACCCGCGTCGGATTCTTCACCGACAAGCAGTTGAAGACGATCCCGGTCACCGGCGGCCGGCCCGACACCCTGGCCGACGCGCCGTTCGGTCGCGGCGCGACGTGGAACCAGGCCGACGTCATCGTCTTTGCGGGCGATGCCAACGGCACGCTCAGCCGGGTGTCAGCGAACGGCGGAGAAGTGACGACCGTTTCCGCCCTCGACGCGAGCCGCCACGAAGCCGCGCATCGGTTCCCGGCGTTCCTGCCTGATGGCGATCATTTTCTGTACGCCGCGCTGCCCGGCGAGAACGGGAAGTTCAGCGTCTTCGCCAGTTCGCTGAGCCACCCGTCCCGGACGAAGCTGGTGGGCGCCATGGCGAGCGCGCCCGTCTATGCGCCGCCGGGATATCTGCTGTACGAACGGGAGGGCGTGCTCGTCGCGCAGCGCTTCGATGCGGCTGGCCTCGCGCTCGCGGGCGAGGCCGTGCCCCTTGGTGACGAGCCGTCGCTGATTGTGGATCCGCAGACGTCGTATACGGCGGGTCACGTCGCCTCGGTCTCAGCGACCGGCGCGCTCGCGTACTTTTCCTCGGCGTCCCAGCGAACGAAGGCCGTGTGGCTCGATGCCACCGGCCGCGTGACCGGCGAGCTCGGCGTGAAGCCCGCGCCATACTCCTCGCTGCGCCTGTCGCCCGACGGCGCCCAGGCGGTCTTCGTCCGATCGACGTCTCCCGCGGAATCGACGCTGTGGCTCATCAACCTTGCGCGCGCGAGCACGACGCTCGTGTCGACGGGCGGCGGCCGCAACGAAGCGCCGGTCTGGTCGCCCGACGGCACACGGGTGCTCTTTACGAGCGACCGGGGCGGCCCACAGGACTTTTTCGTGAAGAGCCTGGCGGATTCCTCGCCGGAGCAGCCGCTGTTCCGATCGAGTGCGCTCTTCAAGTCGCCGACGGATTGGTCGGGATCCGCCAACCGGATCGTGTTTCATCAGATCGATCCGCAGGCCGCCTACAACGAGTACGTGCTCCCTGCTCAGCCCAATGCGACGCCCGTGCTCGTGGCTGACGGCCCACGTCGAGAGATGGGCGGCCGCTTTTCGCCTGACGGCCGCTGGTTGAGCTACCTGTCGGAGGATACGGGACGCTATGAGTTGATCGTCCAGTCGGTGGCCGAGCCCACGCGGCGCGTTCAGGTCACGTTCAACGGCGCCGGATCGGCGTGGTGGTCTCGCGACGGCCGCCAGATCGTGTACGTCGGCAACCAGATGCGCGAGCTCTGGCGCGTGAGCCTCGACCCGGAGGGCAGCAGCCTTCGCCCGGGCACGCCCGTACGGCTGGGCACCCTGCCGGAGGGCATCCTGTTCGGCGCCATCGACGCGACACCGGATCTGCAGCGGTTCCTGGCGCTGGTGCCCGATCGCTCGGGCGAAGACTCGATCACCGTCCTGCAGAACTGGCTCGCGGCGCTGGCCAAGCGCTAGGCGAGCCGGGTGGCTTGCCATGACCGCGGCGGAGTGCTACTTTTCAAAGTTCCACCACCCGGCGGCGGTATCGTCTAGGGGTTAGGACACATGGTTCTCAACCATGGAACCGGGGTTCGAATCCCCGTACCGCTACCAACTTCAAGCCATAACCTCGCAGGGCCTCTGAGGCGGACCGACGAAACCTCCGGTTGAATTGGCTGCAGACCTCCTGACCTCAGGAGGCCGCAGGCGTCGGCGCGGGAATCATGTCGAAGCGGACTGCCAGCGCGAGCCGCTCCTCTTTGGTGCCATGCCGCGCCGCCAGTTCCTGCATTTCCTCGAGAAACTGCTCAAAGCCTGCGGGATGATGCATGACCAGGAGCGTCGCACTGCTCGTGCTCGCGTTGTGAAAGCCGTGGATGGTGCCTCGCGGGACGAACGCGAAGCTCCCGGCTCGAGCGGTGTGCTCCTCCTCGGCGATCCGCAGTACCAACTCGCCTTCGAGGACATAGAAGAACTCGTCGCGCCCGCGATGAAAGTGAGGCCCCGCGCCCACGGTCCCAGGCAGGACGCGTCCTTCCCAGACGGTGCACAGGCCGCCGGTTTCCGCCGTCGAGGCTTTGACCGTGACTCCCGTTCCAGCCGACCCGACTGCTATGAACCGTCCCTCGCCGGGTGCCACCACAACCGCCTTCATGCTGCTCCTCCTCTTCTTCGAGCCCTCACTGCCGCGATGGCCGGAGGACACGTACCCATCTACGGCGCGGGCGTCAGGCCATGCCTGCGCAGAATCTCAACCATCTTGACGCGATCCGGCAGCCCGCCGGCAGCCGCATTGATCACAGCAGCTGCCTCGCGGAAAAACTGCGGCCCGACTTGGCCGCTCGTGATGGGTCCGGCTCTTGAGCGTGGAGAAGCAGGGGGCGCCGCAGGCAAGCGAGAACAGAGCTACTTGCCCGGTCCCCGTACGCCAAGCCCTTCAAGGAAACGCTCTCGGATGCGCAAGTCCCAATGCCGGTCCGATTCCCCGTACGCCATACGCCGCCCGTCCGGACTCAACTCGACGGTGTTGTTCTTGGCGAGGGAAAAATGGAGATCGCGGGCCTCGCTGCCGAACGCCGCGTAACTCCACAGCGCCGCTCCGCCGTCCGTATCCTTGTAAACGAGGACATTCCGGCCGTCCGGTGTCCAGGCGCAGAATCTCAACCGGTCGCCCCGAGTTCCCAAGGTTCGTCGCGTGCCGTCCGCGGCGTGGACTTCAACCTGCCAGATCTTTCGGGCCTGGTCGAACACCGTGAGCGCGATAGCCTCGCTCTTCGATGCGACACCGAACTGTCCCAGTTCATACCCCCGCCGCGCGGCGATCACGAGGGTTTCCGCGCCGGTCGAGAAATCGCGGCGCACGATGCCGCGCTTCGGGTCGACATACAGCAACGCCTGTCCGTCACGTGAGCACTGAAACACCGGCGGCGCCGCCGCGTGCCCGAGAATCAGTACCGGCGTCGCCGCGCCCGTCGTGACGTCGATTCGGAAAAACCCAAAACGGTCGCGGCTTCGATCGTCAGCCGCCCAAATCACGAGGCTCCTGCCGTCAGGAAGCCACTGCGGACGGTAGCCTTCGATGAAGTCAAGCTTCAGATCGAGCTTACGCGCCGCCGCAGATTGGACATCTCCGATGGTGAGCGTCTTGATGGGATTCCATCCCGGCAGGGAAGGACTGAGCGTGAAGTACGCGATCGACGTGCCGTCGGGGGAAAAGTTCGGCGCGACGTGGTGGCCCACCGCCGTGCGCGACACCCGAGCCGGCGGCCCGATTGGTGTGTTCCCGGTCAGATCGATGGAGGCCAGATAGAGTTCGTTCTGCCTGACCAGCTCCTCCGATAACAGGGCGCCGTCGTCGGAGAGCGCCGGATCAACAAGACCGCCGAGCGGAGACGTCAGCAGACGCGGCGGCCCCTGAACGATGCCGTCCGACACGGCGACGAACCACACATCAAATGACGCGTTGTTGCTCGCCGTCGGACGCAGAAACAGCAACCCTCGACCGCTCGAAAGCCACATGGGAAAGCTGTCGCCTGTGCGCCCATCGAGGACGGCGCGAGGTGTCGAGCGCTCGGTGCCGACCATGAAGAGGGATCTCGCCGATGGTCCTGGGCGCGGCGGATCCGCGAAATATGCAGCGAAGCGTCCGTCGGGGGAGAGGCTTGCGACTGGTGTCCTTCCCGAAGGCATCGTCACGAGTACTCTGGGTGAGGTGCCGTCGATCGGGACGAGCACAAGGTCGCTCGTGCCGTTACGTTGTTTGAGCCAGCAGAGAATCAGCTGTCCATCGCGGGACCAGTCGAGCGGGATCGGTTCGAATGCCGTCTCGCGGCCGATGAGCACACGCGGCCATGTGCCATCCGTGTTGAGCACGCGCAGCGAGAAGCCGCCGTGCGTTGCCCAGCTGTAGGCGACCCGATCCGCTGTCGGTGATAAGAGTGTCCGCGTCGCGGACTCGTCGGCCGCGGCGTCGTCGGTGAGGCGACGGGAGCGGCCCGTCGCCACTTCCCAGATCTCCACGTTCCCGGCGGAGTCCACGTACGGAAAGTACTTGCCGTCGTGCGAAGGGCGGCCAAGGTCTTGCCCGAGTTGCTCGGGTGTCAGCGGCAGACGAACGATCCGGTCGCCCGGCGCCGAAGCCGCTCCTCCGGGAGTCGCGCGCGCCGGTGAGGGCTGGCGCCACCTGAAGTAGGCTCCCGTTCCGACTAGTAGCCCGACGATGAGCGCGCTGGCCAGGACGAGGCGCCATGCGTCACCACGGAGACGGCCGAAGGCTGAGCGTGCTGGCATGGTGTCGCGTTTCGCCTGCACGAGGGCCGCTTCGAACGATCGGGCATTCGAGTGGCGCCGCCGCTCGTCGACTGCGAGGCCCTGCTCGATCGCCCGAGTCAATGCCGGAGGGGTCTCCGGCCTCACGTCATGCACGCGTGCTGTCGGCCGACCAACGCGATGCCCGGCGCGGACGTCGTCGAGCGTACGACCCGCCACCGGATAGGTCCCCGTGAGCAGACGAAAGAGCAGAACGGCGAGCGCGTAGACGTCAGTCGCTCGCGACGGCGGATGACCCGTGAAGAGCTCGGGCGCCAGGTAGAGCGGCGTGCCCGTGAGATCGCCCGCGCGAGCCGGCCATCGCTCGAGATCCTGGCCCGCACCGAAGTCCATCAGCACGATGCGGCCGCCCGTCTCTCGCATGACGTTCTGCGCCTTGATGTCGCGGTGGAGCAGCCCGGCCTCATGCACCGCGCCGAGCGCACGACAGAGGTCGAGGCCGATGGCCACGACGTCCTCGGGCGGCAGCGGCCCGCGTTCGGTCAGGATGCGCTCGAGGGTGCGCCCTTCGAGGAATTCGGTCCAGATGCCGACCTGCCCGTCGATCGACTCCGCGCCGTGAACGACGAGGACGTTCGGGTGCCGCACGCGCGCGAGCAGGCGAGCCTCGTCGATCGACTTGAGCGGAGAGGCGGCAGGAGGCGACGAGGCCGCATCGAGGATCTTCAGTGCGACGAAGCGTTCGAGGCGGGCGTCCCAGGCGCGGTAGACGCGTCCGAAGCGCCCCGCGCCCACTTCCTCGATGATCGTCAGCGAGCCCCACCGCCGGCCGGAGAGCGGCGACCGGGCCTCGACGCTCGGCGCGCGATGGAGCGCGGCGATGTGCGCGATCGCCTTCAGGTCTTCAACTTCGCTCGAGGTCGAGTCAGCCGTCGACCAGTCGATCCCCGTCCCGTCGGCAACCCGGGCGGCAATCGCGAGCAGATCATCGTCGTTTGTCACGCCCCATTTCCTTCGCCAGATGTACCAGCGCTCGCGACACGGTCATTCGAGCCGCATCCGCGGTGGCCTTCCCGAGATTCGCGGCCAACTCGTCATAGGACGCGCCAAGTTCCACCCGCCCGATCACAGCCTCGCGTTCAGCCAGAGAGAGCCGGCCGAGCGCGGCTTCGTACCGCTCGAAGGTCTCCAGCGCCAGCACGTCCTCGAACGGCGATCCTTCATGCTCGTGCTCGAACTCGTCGAACGTCGTCGCACTCGGGTGCGTCGCCGATCGCCTCAGTTCGTTCCGAATCCGGTTCATCACTGCCTGCCGCAGGTAGGCCAGAAAGGCGCCCTCCCGGCGTGGCTCGAAGCTCCCAATCCTCTTAAACACGCTGAGCAGGGTGTCCTGAACAAGGTCGTGCGTATCGGCGGCATCGCGGGCATACCGCGGCAGCCGGCCGCTCGTCCAGCGCTGCAAGGGCTTCAAATATCGCGCAAAGAGCGCGTCCAGGGCGGCCGCGTCACCACCGTTGGCTCGCTCGAGGAGCTGGAACGTCGATTCGGCGTCTACGGAGCCGGAGGCGACCGGCTCCGAGGGGGAAGCATCGGCCATGAAAAAAACTGAGGTCATTCTAGGGGCAAACGCGGCCGAGCGCGCGGTCGTGTTCGTTGTGATGTCCGGCCGTGTTAGGGAGGAGGAAGGAGTGCTCTTCTTATGCGTACTCGGACCGCAATCGCCACCCTGCTCTCGGCCGGCGTGGCCCTGTCAGTTACGGTTTTCGCCCAACACGGATCCTCCAAGGGACCCTCGCCGATTCAAGCGACGAGCAACATCTACGACGCCGACCCGAACGTCGCGCCGGCGCTGCAGATTCAGAGCGATCAGATGGGGACCTACGGTACCTACAACAGCGCAACCGGTGACGCGTCGATCATTTCGACCGCCGCGGGCCAGGACCAGACCAACGCGGCGGGAGATTGGTGGGTCGGTCCCTCGGACACCCGATCGATCTATCTCGATTTCAGCCAGCCCATTCCCGGAAGCGGGCCGAACGGCAGCAATCCGGTGAGCTTGCCTTCCGCCCGCTACTTCATGACAAGCCTGATCGGGAACTGCGATCTGGCCGGCGTCAACTTGTTGAACATGCCAAATGGGAGCACTGCGTCTTGTCCCCTAACCGTTCTCTTTGAGTCCAACGGCGGTTTGTACCGGCTCCACATGAATCCCGGTGTCACCACCGGGGGCGGGGTCAAGTATCCGGAAACCAACTACATGACGGTGACCTGCACGAATGGCGGGATCACGCACCTCTGCTCAGGGTGGACGTTTGGCCCGAGTGCTGGCACGCCGGGTAACCTTGCGAATCGGACCACGTTGGCCCAGTTGGTCACCAAGGGAAAGACGCAGAGCGAGGTCCTTCTCGGCGACTATTACTTCTCGTTCTTCTTCTCGGTCACGTCGAGTCAGCCCTAATCGCACTTTCGCGGCGCTGCGGCGCGGTCGTGATCTCGTCACGACCGCGCGACGCCTTGACACGCGCGGGCATACCGGTACGATCTGCTGGTCCGTGAGCCGTGGCCGG
>Ga0134128_10007436_pt1 | contig 13246 bp, 13 predicted proteins | sample KB31754_FD_96462 | JGI IMG/M metagenome (GOLD analysis project Ga0134128, IMG submission 96462) | Terrestrial soil microbial communities with excess Nitrogen fertilizer from Kellogg Biological Station, Michigan, USA - KB3-175-4 | ecosystem: Environmental > Terrestrial > Soil > Unclassified ... | reverse complement strand
GGCACGTGGATGCAAAGTATTGCTCAAGGTCTTTTGGTACTCAAACTTACTAATTCTGGCACCATGCTGGGCCTTGTTACCGCTCTTCAATACCTCCCAATCCTTCTCTTTGGCCCATACGGAGGTCTTATTGCAGACAGATTTCCTAAGCGAAAAATTCTTTTTTTTACACAATCTACAGCCGGAATGCTCGCTCTTATTTTGAGTGTTTTAGTGGGAACGCATACAGTACAACTTTGGATGGTTGCAGTGTTGGCTTTTAGTTTGGGGTTGGTTAGTTTGGTAGATAACCCAACTAGACAAACTTTTATCCCGGAAATGGTCGATGCACAAATGCTTCCGAATACTATTACGCTTAATTCTTGGGAAGTTAATTTAACCCGCGTCATTGGCCCCTCTCTTGCCGGAGCAATTGCTGCAACTTTGGGACTGACAATTTGTTTTTTCCTTAATGGCATTTCCTATATCGCTATTTTGGTTGTCCTATTATCGATGAACACAAAGGAGCTTCATCCCTCCGCGATTTCTCAAAAAAGACAGGGACAGCTAAAAGAAGGCTTTGCCTATGTCATATCAAACCCACTCCTTCGGAATACACTCATTATGCTCGCGATTGTCGGTACACTTACCTATGAGTTCCCTGTTATTTTGCCACTTCTTGCTCAGTTTACCTTTCATAATTTAGATGCAGGGTATGCAGCACTCACTGCTGCCATGGGAGTTGGAGCTGTCATAGGCGGACTATTTACAGCAAACAAGAAGACATTTTCTTCTCACATGCTGATTGCCGCTGCTGTCTTTTTTGGCTTCTCAATGGTTGCCGTTGCCATTTCTCCAACGCTTCCTGTGGCAATGATTGCCATGTTTTTAGTCGGTGCATCATCAATTAATTTTAACTCTATTGGGAATGTGACCCTTCAGCTTGAAAGTCTTCCACAGATGCGAGGAAGAGTTATGTCTCTCTGGACTATGGCATTTTTGGGTTCTACCCCAATTGGCGGCCCTATTATTGGATGGATTGGCGAGCACTTTGGTCCCCGGTATGGGCTGGGAGTTGGAGCTGTGGCTGCATTTATAGCAGCCGGTATTGGCATGGTTACTCTACGCAAGAGGCATGTTGAAGAAATTCCAGTTGATGTTGAGATAGCAGACCAAGAAAATCTTACCACTCATCCAACTCGGATTCCCTAGTATTTCTCTTCCATATTTCTTTTCACCTCCCTACAGAATGCTCAAAATGAACAAGTAACGTAAACCTATGAATACTGCCGATTGGAAATGTCCTGTGTGCAGCTTTTATGCACAAAATGGAGACGAGCAAGATAGACATATGCAGTATACTGGCCATCTTACCCAAGGAACAACTGAAGACGCTGGGATATCTCATCCTCATACCAATACAGAAGATATGTCTTATTCTGTTCAATTCGGATATGCACCTGGTGCTTCCAATCAAATTGACTCTTCAGAGCCTCAAGACAAGCAGTCCAACATTTATCCCCGAAAAAATAGAGTATAAATCATCTCTTTCTCAGTAAAAAACCCTGAGGAAAAGGTTGTTTGCAAATTTAGGCAATGAGAGATGACACTAATATTATCTTCCACACCTTGCTATAATTGAAGAATGGATAACTACATAACAGATTCGCTCGCAGGAAAACTCATTCTCCTTGGTACTATCCTGGCAAGCGGCATGGCATTTCTTGATGGATCGGTTGTGAATGTTGCCATTCCAACTATCCAAGAAAAACTGCATGCAACAATTACGGGCATTCAATGGGTGGTCAATAGCTACATGCTTATGCTTTGCGCTCTTATTCTTATTAGTGGAGCGCTTGGTGACAGATTTGGCAGGAAAAAAGTATTTCTTTACGGCATTATTGTCTTTGTATGTGCGTCATTTCTGTGCAGTATTGCCCATTCAATCACCATTTTGGCAATCTTTCGAGCCCTTCAGGGAATTGGCGGGGCTATGATGGTGCCGGGAAGTCTGAGTATTATTAATAGTTCTTTCCGTGAAGAAGTAAGAGGACGAGCAATTGGGTTATGGTCGGGTTTTGCAGGAGGAATTTCAGCTCTCGGACCTTTTGCTGGAGGGTGGTTAGTCCAAACATTTGGGTGGCAATCCATATTTTATATTAATATTCCCATAGGCATTATCGCACTGCTTCTCACCCTTCGTTTTGTTCCTGAATCAAAAAATAATGAAGCAACAAAAATTGATATTTTGGGCGCAGTGAGTATCTTCCTTGCCCTTTTAGGCATTGCGTACGGGCTTATTACTGTTTCAGCTGTTGGCTGGCAAAATCCTTTTGTTCTGGCTTCTCTTGCCCTTGGCATTATTGCGGCAATCCTTTTTGTCCTTATTGAAATGAGAGTAAAAGAACCACTGGTTCCTTTCCAGATGCTTCGGTCTTCACTCGTGGCTGGTTCTAATTTAACTACCTTTTTTCTTTATTTTGCACTCAGTGGAGTAACCTTTTTTCTTGTCCTTAACTTCCAGCAAATTCAAAACTTTAGCCCAATTATTGCCGGACTCGCTCTTCTCCCAACGATTCTTATCATCACCTTCCTTTCAGGTTTTGGAGGAACAATAGCAGATAAGATAGGACCCAGACTCCCTATGATTGTTGGGCCTTCTGTTGTGGCGCTTGGTATGTTTCTTCTTATTTTTCCAGGACGAGAGGCAAATTACTTTACCCAATTTCTTCCCGGCTTACTACTTTTTGGGCTTGGTATGGCACTCGTTATTGCTCCTCTTACGAAGTCTGCACTGCATGTTGCAGGAAAATATTCCGGCGCTGCATCAGGAGTCAATAATGCAGTTGCGCGAATTGCAGGACTTTTGGCAGTTGCGCTTTTGGGAGCTGTTGTTGTTTTCTTATTTGAAGGTAGGCTAAAAACAGCTATTGCCTCTTCACCACTTAACCGGGTTGAGAGACAGCAAATTATGACCCAGCAAGATAAATTAGGAGGAATCGATATTCCCTCTGCCTTTTCACCCCCAACCAAACTCATTGCAAAAAGTGCAGTACAAGAATCCTTTGTTTACGGCTTCCGATGGGCTATGGGGATTACCGCCTTTCTTGCCGCACTGAGCGCAGTAATTTCATTCTTTACTATTCATCCTAAAAAAGCCCGCGCTTCGTAGTCCCTTCTGATTTTCCTCACAATTTCCTCACTTTTTCCTCACGGACTTGTTTCGAAAATTTTGTACTACTAAACTGCTTGCTTTACTCTGGATTTATGCTAGCCCAAAAAATATATGGCAATTTCAACAGCTATTGCTCCTCCCCTCAAAAGGGGCAGTGAGGGGTTGACTATGAAAATAAAAGAAGCACAATATGCACCTCTCTTAGAAGCAGGAGAATTTTCTGAACAATATCCAACAGGCCTTCAGATAGGAGGGATGGCAATAAAACCAAGAGGAGATATCGGTGAGGTAGTAGCGATAAGCGAGAAAAGCACCACTTCTAATAATCATGCGCTCTTTATCGTCAATAGTGCACATCAGTCAGTACCACTTGCGTTTGCCCAAACCGTTCCTTCAAATTATACGCGCTCCTATACCAGCCGTACGCTGTCTTCCAATCCTACTTTGGATCAACTCACCCAAACCGTTACACAGTCTCTCGGGGAATCACTTTCAAGGATGCCTGTTCCGGTAGAAGATGTTGGTTTTGCCCACGTAGTCCCAACGACAGGCAATACGATGCATGCAGTCATTGGACTTTCAGATAATATGATTGGCATTTTCACCAATATGCCGGGACAATCAGCAGATGGAACAAGAGTTATTACCTCGGGCATGCTGAGCCAATCTGAGGGATTACCTGGTATGACAATAGGTGCCTATGCAATACCAAGAGGAACAAAACTACTTCTCGCCTCACACATGCATCAGGCTGGAGCACTGGAAAGAATAGTTGCTCTCTATAGTATGTCTGAGCAAATTTTATTAGCAGCACGTGAAGACAGTGAAGAAGCTTTTGCAAGGCTTCCTCTGGCTGATCGAGCATTGAGAGATGAGGTCCTTAGCACCCTTGCTGCTGCCACATACACCAAGCCTTATCAGGACCTTCTCAATAGCAATAACCATATGGGACTTGCAGGACTTCTTCTCAGCAATATGATTCCCCAAAGCACTAAAGAACCCCGATTTGGCAATTTTGCTCCGTTTGAAAGAGCTGTAGTCATTGGGTCTTATGTGCCGCCAATTAAAAGAAGACAAGAACGATATGACTCATGACGAACTTTTACCCACTGGGGAGAATATTCCTGTGCTGGCAATTGATGGGCTAGATCTACGTGTTAGGGCAACACCCAAAAACGCCCCTGATCCCCCACTTAGACTGACAGATATTCCTCATACTTTTCTCGCTCAAGCACCTGTCCTAAATCCAAGACAAATTCGAGAAATACATCGCTCACTTGCCGAAAATGACCCAAGCCGGATAAGACTTTTTCAAGCGGTACATGCCCATAACAGGGCAATGCTACACCAGTACCCGCGAATAGGAGTTTATCTAGACGGTCGATCTATAGTAGGGAATAAGAAAAAATATACCATAACAAGAGATGGTTCATGGGGAGATGCAGTTGAGGCAAGTATTGCGATTGAAGCTACACTTCAAGCAGGTAAAGATGTTACTGTCTTATCTTCCCAGCCCAGCGTTTTTGGACGAGCAGAAAGACACACTCCGGATAGGGTTTCTCATATCCAGATTCCAGATGATGTCTTCCCTTTCCAATTTTATCCCTTCTCTCTCCCTGGAAATCCCAGCCTTCTTAATTTTCTCTTCCAACATCAGGGGCAAGATATGGCATACATTGCGCCGCTCAATGCCCGCTTACCTGTCATTTTTCGTGTGGAAGAAGGAGGTGGAGTTCTTGATGAAAGAACACTACGAGCAGTTAACACACTCAAAGAAGCAGTGCACGGGACAAGGACAGACCCGTTTAGCGGTATTCATATGCGTGAGTGGGAAAACCTTTGTCATCAGTCGCAAGCCCTTCAGGTCATGATTGATTTATTGGGGATTGATACAAGGAGATGGGAAAAGTTCCCTCGACCGTATCTTAATCCCCCAGCAGCAGCTCGCCAGCTAGCGAGAGAATATGCCGGTTATTTTTCTCCCGATGCTATCAATACGGTTTTTCATATCGGTGTTGCAAATAACATGAAAAAAAAGGAAGGGAAAGCATATCCTGTAGAAAATTAGGAAGCTTTTCTGACAGATCTTGCTGAAAATACTCAAACAAGAAATGTGAGGATTGGTCCTTTATTATTTTTTGAGCCTATTAATCCTTCCCAGGCAACACAAACCCAACGGATTGCCTCACATGCCAAAAAACTTTTTGGAGAAGAGAAGGTTATTGTTTTGCCTATACGTAATGACTGGGATATGAGTGCCTTTGTTGCATTTATTGCAGAACTTGCCAAACATGGTATTTTAGTTTGCAATGATAGCGCACCAGCACATATCGGCCGTGCGGGAGGTGCTTCTGTGTTGGAAATTGGAAATAGAAGATTCAATCCTAATTTCTATACGCCTGAAGGAAGTATGGTTGTTCTTCCTGCGGAGGGAGATGATGCTTCAGGAGTAAGACCACATGATGTTGTTGAGGCATTTCTTAATATGGCAAAGACGCTTCTAGAAAATTGATTTTACTTTGTCTCATGGGTAAGGAAGATGTCCATCCCAACTGGACAACTTTACCTCTATAAACGATAGCTTATTGATAGACAAAACCTATTTACCCATTGGGGTTGCGAGCTGAAAATAATTGCCATCAATATCGGCAAGTGTTGCAAGAGTCATACTGGTATCTTCTCCTGGGTGATATGGCTCTGCAATAACCGTTGCGCCAATATTTTTCATTCTTTCAAATTCATTTTCCACATCTGGGGTTTCGAAATTGAAGATAAGCCGTTCTGGATTTGTACTCTTCCCATGCACTTTATCATGCGGCCCAATCATGAGATACGCTGATCCCACCTGAAAACCCGTATAGTCTCCCTCGATCATTCCTGGTTGGCTTTCCAAGACTTTTTCATAAAATGCACTTAACTTTTTCGGGTTTTCAGAGAAAATGAGAAGCGAGTTAAAACTCAGCATAAGATAGATCTATCTTAATTTTCTTTTCCCTATTTGTCAATATAAAATTTGTATGAAGCATGAAAGTCTGAACAGAGTTGGGCACTATTTTCTCTTATAAAAGAATATACTCACTGCTGACCATGGTTTTATCTTGGAATTCATATATACTAGAAGTATGGGATTATTATTGCAGCTTTTTAGTATTTTCCTTCTTGGATTTATTGGCGGATCAATCCCTGGGCCCATACTCACATCTGCATTTACCGAAACAGTACGGGCGGGATTCGTCAAAAGCCTTCGTGTTGTGATTTTTGCTCTTGTCTCAGAGGTTATTGTTGCCTCATCTATTTTACTTCTCCTCTTCTCAGTCCATATCGCCCAAAGTATTTTTTATGCTATTTCTTTTCTGGGAGCCATAGTCCTGGTATGGATGGCCTCACAAATCTGGCGTATTAGGAAGTTACATGATAAGGGAAAGATTTTTGATTTTAAGAAAATCTTTCTGCTCACTGTCTTTAATGGTCCTTTATGGATATTCTGGAGCACTATTTGTGTTCCACAAGCCTATGTTCTTAGTCAAAAAGTACCAGGGGGAGAGTTCCTCTTTTTGTTTATCTTTGAAATGGGATGGCTTACTTCTACATTGTCTCTTACCTTTCTTTTTTCAAGATTTAGGCCTCTCCTCACTAAAGAGGGCATTATGTCTAAGGTATTTAAACTATTTGCCCTCATACTGATTCTCTTTGCTATTAATTTAGTAGCCACAAGCATTTTCTTCTTCTTTAAGTAACCTCTCTTTCTTAATTTGGTCATACATAAGAACTTCAGAACAGGTATAATGGAGTAGTGAGAGATTTTAAACGAAGTAGTAGTTCTGGACGAGGACGTTCTTTTGGAGGCGGGGGCAGCCGAGGAGGATTTAATGATCGAGGTCATTCACGACCAACAACTCTCTACCCTGCAGTTTGCGGTAAGTGTGGCAAGGATTGCCAAGTACCATTCAGACCAAGTGGAGAAAAACCTGTTTTTTGTCGGGATTGTTTTCGAGAACAAGGCGGAGACCCACGATCAAATGATGTGAGACGACCAGAGGAAAGAAGTTTTGCAAAGCCAGCTTTTCAACCAAGTATTCCAGTACAACACAATGACTATAAGACACAACTTGACGGATTAACTCGAAAAGTTGATAAAATTCTTGAAATATTAGAATCTGCAATGACTGTGAGTGAAGAGCCCGAAGAAGTTAAAGAAATAGTTGAACAACCAATTGTTGAAAAGAAAAAAAGAGTCTCCAAAAAAGCCCTCTAACATCCGGTTTTGAACCTAAAATTCCAATAAATATGGTTATGCAATCTTACTGAATTATGGGAGTGGTCTATAGAAAGGGTAGTAAAAGAAGCTATTATTTCTTTTTCCCTTGTGCTTCAAGCCTTTGGCGCTTGATTTCAAGCCTTTTTGCAGTCTTATGAGAATGAGTCCTTCTCTTTTTTCCATCTCGTTTTGCCATAGATAGACTATACACTATATTTGTCTCCTCCGTACGAGCAATAACAATACGTTAGGCTACAAAATTTTCTTTAAGAGAAGGCAACCAGTGTTCAACTCTATTTTCCGGCAAACGAAGAACTCTATTTGGACTTAATCCTTCAACAAATTCTTCTGTATGACTCACAAAAAGCATTGCACCCTTGTAACTCTTGAGTGCCTCTAAAATTACTTTTTGAGACTGGATATCCAGATACGTAGTCGGCTCGTCCAAAATAAGGAGGTTATAATTTTGCAGCATGAGGAGTGCAATAGAGAGACGGGTTTTCTCCCCTCCCGACAAAGATCCTACTGTTTGGTGAATACGCTCTCCCGGAAAATTGAATTTTGAGAGGATTGGACGGATTTGGAACAAAGACAGATGGCATCTCTCCTCAACTGTCTGGATAATAGTCTGGGAAAAATCAAATGTTTCAAACTCCTGAGAATAATACCCGATATGAAGCTCACTGTCCCGAACAACACTCCCGCCATCCGGTTCTAGTCTTCCCATAAGAATTTTAATAAAGGTACTTTTCCCAGCACCATTGGGACCATACAAAACAATGCGCTCGCCTCGTCGTATAGACAATGACACATCAGACAAAATCACTTCTTCCCCAAAACTTTTTGAGACATTTTTTGCACTCAATGGAATCTCTCCAATATGCTGAGGTTCAGGAAGCGTAAATTTGATATTTCGTATTTCAGGTGGCAATTCAGGCAAAGATTCTTTCAGACGCTCTATTCTATTTTGCACATTTGAGCGCGCCCTGGCTCCTTTTTCCGAACTCATTCGGGCCATTGAAAGAAGGCTTTTCTTCATTCTCCCAATTTCCCGCTGATCATTTTCATATTTTTTCCTCAGAGCTTCATCTGCATTCCCTTGCAATTGGAGATACTTTGTATAATTTCCCCGATATTCCTGGATTTTCTTGGTCATAGGGTTAATTGCCAAGACCTTATCTATATGGTTATCAAGTAAGTTAATATCATGAGAAATAACAATGAGGGTATTTGGATAATCACTTAAAAATTCCATAATCCAGCGTTTTCCTTCCGCATCCAAAAAGTTGGTCGGCTCGTCCAACAGCAATATATCGGGCTCATCAAGGATTGCCCGAAGAAGTGCTAATTTCGTTCGTTGTCCTCCACTGAGCGTACTTGGTTTTTCATCCAGCTCCGCATTTACTTCCAAAGAATGCAACATCACAGAAAGTTCCCACTCTTCCTTTTTTATTTCCGGATCTATATAGCTCTTGATGTCTTCTGCACTTTCCAAAGTAGCGTCATGTTTTATTTCCTGAGGTACATACCCTACTTTTCCTGTAATTTCCAACTTACCAAGCGTTGTATGATCTTCCCCCATAAAGAGCTTAAAGAGTGTCGATTTCCCCGCACCATTTGGTCCAACAAGTGCAACAGTCTCCCCTTTTTGAATAGAAAAACTTGAGTCTTCATAGACCGTCAGACGCGAATATCCATAAGATATATTTTTAGCAATAATCATAGAAATAAAAGAAAAGATGAGAAGTACAGTCTACTGGTTTTAAATAAGTACCCTGTGGATATTCATCAGAAGTTTGCTCACCTTATCACTTTCTCTGCCTATTATACCAGATGGGGCGAAGAAACTGCATGCCGGACTAGATTAGTAAGCCATTCTTTCTCGCAAGTTATTTCATTCTTACTCAGAAAGGAGAAAAATAGTGCTAAATAGATGCCAGAGAAAGTGAGTGCTAAGAAATGTCTTCAAAGTCTTTGAGAACTTCTTTTGTGTGAGTCAGAGGGTTAACATTTAGGTATATTTTGGCAATATTGCCTTTTGGATCAATTAGAAATGAGGTACGTTTTGTTCCTCCAACTTCTTTCCCAAATATTGTTTTACTCTGCCATACCCCATATTGATTTACCACAGTCTTTCCTGTATCTGCCAACAGCGTAAAAGGTAATGTATATTTCTGAGCAAATTTTTTATGGCTCTCAACGCTATCTACTGAAACTCCCAAAACAACTGCTTTGATATCATTAAAATGTGGTAGGTTATCCCGCATTGAACATGCCTCAGTCGTACAACCTGGCGTATCATCTTTGGGATAAAAATAGAGAAGGACCCACTTCCCTTTGTATTCAGAAAGTGTGTGCATGGTATTATCCTCATCAGGAAGAGCAAACTCAGGAGCCTTCTGACCAACTTGGAGCATCATAACAGTAGTATAGCACCTTATCCGAAAAGTATCCGAAGTGGTTTGAAAAGTCGACCCGCAAAAACAAGTGCATAAGAAATAATGAGGACAAGCACAATCTTTACCACTAAAATCCCTGCTACTTCGATACTTGAGAAGTTGATTTGTTGAGCCTCTGGATACCAAACATTTAAAACATCACGTATCATCGGGTGAATCAAATAAATACCAAAAACACTTGGGGAAATATACATAACAGCACTTCCAAACCATACTTGTTTGACCTTTGTGAAAATAAGCGGCAGATTACGAAGTAGAATAAAGCCAAAAAGAGACATAAGCATGACATTGGGACTGAAATGATCATAGAAATACCTATCATAGACAAGACTGGAAGCATGAGTGCTCCACCCCACGTGCATCATATATACATAATTCGCGACACTGGTAAAAAGAGTAAGCAGCACATAAAAACCGGATAAAATAAAAAAAGTCCGTTTGGACAGATACACATTCCAAAGGAGTGGTCCGGCAAGGAAGTAGGGAATGTAGGGGAGAAAAAGGGTAAGGCCATTAAACGTTGTTTTGATAGACGGAAAAAGAGCATTAACGCCGTAAATACATAACGTAAACATAAAAAGAATAATAAGCGTTACTTTTAAGAATTTACCTGTTACATGCATCAGAAAAATACGAAAAAACGGTACACAAAGATACAGCCCTAAAATAATATAAAGAAAATAGAGATGATAATAAATATTGGGAGCCAGCAGATCACTTACTACCTGATACAGAGAATAAGAATGACCCCAAAAAAAGTAATTCCACAAAAGATATATGCCACTCCAAACAATAAGGGGAATTCCTACCCGTTTTAGACGTTTGATAGCATAACTTTTGAGATTTTCCTGATGCTTTATTGGATGCAAAAGAAGTGCGCCACTCAGCAAAATAAAAATTGGGACAGCAATACGTGAGGCACTGTCAATAAAATTGGCAAAATACCAAGCTGGAAGCTGGAAAAATGAAGGATTATCAACAATTCCCCCGGCAATATGGATAACAACTACCAAAATAATGGCAAGTATGCGAATGGCATCAGCAGTGTAGCTATAATTTTTTATATTTTGCATAAAGAGTAAGGTATATAGTATAACAAACACAAGAAAAAATCTTAAGAGGTGGTATGAAAATCTTGATAATAGGATTTTTACCGTGAAAGTTCTAACACTTTTTTAGTTGCTCGCCAATAGTACGTGCAGGATAAAAAGACAATAAAAACCAAAATCCACAGCACAGAATATGAAGCTGTAAGCAAATTATAGTGCTGTAACGCTACTAAGATAAGTGAAAGTCTTACGAGTAAAAGATAGTAACTGGGAAGAGATTCTGAATAAGGATCATTTCTCGTTTTGCGAAATGTGGGAATGAATGAAATGATTTCAGCTGCAGTTACAATAGCCAAAGAAATAATTTGGAAATTGTAAAAAATTACATAGGCAATAACTCCTAGAATAGAAATGGCTAAACAAATCTTATCCATAGAAACAATATCTTTTGTACCATACTTAAAACAATAAAAAAGTATGGCAGCATCAATGAAAACTCCAATGATTGTTGGGACAGAGCCTATCCCTGCCCCACCGATAAGTTGTATATATGCAACAATTGCAGTTACAAGAAAAATGCTAATCCATGTGTATAAATGGGGCCTATTTTTACCCCTAAACATATCTATCAGATAGGGAATATACGCCACAATTGCGATTCCAGAAGCTAAAACTGCTGCAATAATTTTTATCTGGGGTAACATGCGTTGATTATATCAGAGGTTCTAAGATCCTAGATAGATATTAGAAACAATTTAGTGCTTGAGGTTCTCTATTTAATTTAGTTAATTCCTATTTCTTAGGAATGCGGGGATATCCCACATATCCTCATTAGTATCATCATCCTTTGGTTCCTGAATCTGTGGCTTGCCATTCACATTAATGGTTTGAGGAGGCTGAGACGATTGTTGTGGTTCTTCTTTTTTCATAAATTGTGATGGTTCTGGAACAAATTGCTGCAATTTTTGTTTGGTCTGGTCAAAGCCTGTTGCAATAAGAGTAATTTTAATAGAATCTTTCATTGTTTCATCAATGGTTGTTCCAAAAATAATGTTAGCATCTGGATCTGCTGCTTCGGCAATAATTTTTGCTGCCTCATCAACCTCTGACATAGACAAATCCATGCCGCCTGTAATGTTAAAGAGTACTCCCCGTGCACCCTCCATCGATATCTCAAGAAGAGGAGACGATACTGCTGCTCTAGCTGCTGTTTGGGCACGATTTTCTCCACTTCCCGATCCAATACCCATGAGGGCACTTCCGGCATTAAGCATAATACTTCTCACATCTGCAAAGTCAACATTAATAAGTCCTGGAAGCGTAATGAGGTCTGAAATTCCCTGGACTCCTTGGGACAAAACTGAGTCAGCAACGCGAAATGCTTCAAGAAGTGAAACTTTTTTATCCACAACATCCAAAATTCTTTGATTTGGGATGACAATGAGTGTATCTACTTTATCTTTCAGCTCATCTATGCCATCTTCTGCATTCACCATTCTTCTTGTGCCTTCAAATGCAAACGGTTTGGTCACAACGGCAATGGTGAGTGCTCCTATTTCTTTGGCTACCTTGGCAACAATTGATGCTGCACCTGTTCCTGTCCCGCCTCCCATACCTGCAGCAACAAAAACCATGTCAGACCCGTGTAACATATCTTTTAATTTCTCATATGATTCCTCTGCTGCCTGTCTTCCGATTTCTGGATCGCCCCCAGAGCCTAGTCCTTTGGTGAGTTTTTCTCCAATTTGAACTTTGGTTGGGGCCGGATTTAAGAGAAGTGCTTGTGCGTCGGTATTCACAGCAATAAAATCGACTCCTTGGATTTGTTGACTGGCTATCATAGAAGCAAGTGCGTTGGTTCCGCCGCCGCCAATCCCAACAACACGAATTTTTGCAAAATTAGAAGTCTGAGGCTTAATAAGCATGTTGACTTTGATCCTAGCAGATACCTTTTGAATTTGCAATAGCTACTAGATATAGAGTTTATCAAGCAAGCAAACACTACAATTTTCAGATGAATAGGTGGAAGAATTATTCGTCTAGTATTTTATCTTTCATCAATACTTCTCTTTTATTTTCTCCTGATAATACTTGTTTGAAAACAATATATTTTGTTATGGTATCTGTATCATTAGAATAGGTATGAGCGGTATGCTCTGATTCAATGAGATCTCCTGTTCTAACAGTCTCAGTTTTGATTTCTCCATTTTCCTTCCATTTTGCAGTTAGCTCTCCCTCAACGATATAAACCGTTTCCCAGATAGTCTGATGAGAATGCCAAGTCTGGACTGTATGGGGAAGCTGCTCATCAACATGAATTTCATAT
>Ga0134128_10007435_pt1 | contig 13247 bp, 12 predicted proteins | sample KB31754_FD_96462 | JGI IMG/M metagenome (GOLD analysis project Ga0134128, IMG submission 96462) | Terrestrial soil microbial communities with excess Nitrogen fertilizer from Kellogg Biological Station, Michigan, USA - KB3-175-4 | ecosystem: Environmental > Terrestrial > Soil > Unclassified ... | reverse complement strand
GCCAGCTCGACACCCTCCGCGACGACCGCGGCCATCTCCTTGGCCAGGTGGAACACCACGTCCGGGGAGATGCCCAGCGGCTCGTTACCAGAGAACGCCTCGCCGGAGAGCTTGACCACGACCCGCTTCCACCGGCGGTGCGCCGGTGCGCTGCCCGCGGCCTCCGGGTCGATGCCGGCCGCGGCCCGGGGATCCTCGCGCACGGCGGCACCCGCATGCCGCGTGGTGCCGCCGTCCACTGTCCCTTCTCCTTCGCTCGCCGTCACTGGGCAGCGCTCATCCGGCCTGGCCCACCTGGAACCGGGCGAAGGCCCGCACGGTGATGCCCTGCTCGCTGAGCAGCTGCTTGATCGACTTCTTCGGCTCCCGGACAAAGGGCTGCTCGGTCAGCACGATGTCCTTGAAGAACGCGTTGAGCCGGCCCTCCACGATCTTCCCGATGGCCTGCTCCGGCTTGCCCTCGTCCCGGGTGATCTGCTCCATGATGCCCCGCTCGTGCTCGACCACGTTCGCGGGTACCTCGTCACGGGTCAGGTACTGCGGGCGCATCGCGGCGACCTGGTGCGCCACGTCCTTGGCCGCCTCCGGGGACGGCTTGTCCAGCTGGACCAGCACGCCGACGGTCGGCGGCAGAGCCGGGTCGGACTTGTGCAGGTAGCTGGCCACGTAGCCGCCCTCGAGCAGCGCGTACCGGCCGAGCTCCAGCTTCTCCTTGAGGGAGGCGCTGGCCTCCTCGATGTGCTGCTGCACGGTGGTGCCCGGCCGGACCTCCGTGCCGAGCAGGGTCAGCCGGTCGGCCGGCCGGCGCTCCAGGGCGGCCCGGGTGATGTCCGCAGCCAGCGCCTGGAACAGGTCGGTCTTCGCGACGAAGTCCGTCTCGCAGTTGACCTCGACGAGCACTCCGGCGTCGGTGCCATCGAGCTTCGCGGTCACCAGGCCGTTCGCGGCGGTCCGGGAGGCCCGCTTGCTCACGTCCTTGGCGCCCTTGAGCCGGAGGATCTCGACTGCGGCGTCGAAGTCGCCGTCGGACTCCTCCAGTGCTCTCTTGCAGTCAAGCATTCCCGCAGCCGTCTGCTCACGCAGCCGCTTCACGTCCGCGGCGGTGAAGTTCGCCATTTCCTCATCTCTCGCTGTGTCTTCGTAGTCCTGTGTGTTCGTGGGCGGGAGCCACCGGGCTCCCGGCCTGCGGCCGGGCCGCAGACGGCAACCTCAGGCCCCGTCCTGCCCGCTGGCCGGCGCATCCCCGGCACCGGGGGCGACCGCAGCCGCTTCGGGCTCGGGCTGGGCCTCGGCCTGGGCGCCGGCGGACGCGGTGGTCCCGTTGGCTGCCGCCTCCCCGGCCGCGGCCTCCTCGCCGGTGGGCTTGCCTTCCAGAACGGCAAGCTCCCACTCGGCCAGCGGCTCCTCGGCGCCGAGTTCCCCGGAGCCAGCCGGGACGGCCGGCTTGGCCTCGCCCTCTGCCGCCCCCGCCCGGGCGATGAGACCGTCCGCGACCGCGTCGGCTACCACCCGGGTCAGTAGTGAAACACTGCGGATCGCGTCATCATTTCCGGGGATGGGGTAGGTGACCTCATCGGGGTCGCAGTTCGTATCCAGGATGGCGATGACCGGGATACCCAGCTTGCGGGCCTCACTGACGGCGATGTGCTCCTTCTTGGTGTCCACCACCCAGATCGCGCTGGGCACCCGGGCCATGTCCCTGATCCCGCCGAGGGAGCGCTCGAGCTTGTCCCGCTCACGGCGCAGCTGGAGCAGCTCCTTCTTGGTCATCCCGGAGCCGGCCACGTCGTCGAAGTCGATCTCCTCGAGCTCCTTGAGCCGCTGCAGGCGCTTGAAGACCGTGGAGAAGTTGGTCAGCATGCCACCCAGCCACCGCTGGTTGACGAAGGGCATGCCTACCCGGCGGGCCTGCTCGGCCACGGCTTCCTGGGCCTGCTTCTTGGTGCCCACGTACAGGATCGACCCGCCGTGCGCGACGGTCTCCTTGATGAACTCGTAGGCCGTGTCGATGAAGGACAGCGACTGCTGGAGGTCGATGATGTAGATGCCATTGCGCTCGGCCAGGATGAATCTCTTCATCTTGGGGTTCCAGCGCCGGGTCTGGTGCCCGAAGTGCACGCCGCTCTCGAGGAGCTGCCGCATGGTGACGACCGGAGCCATGCCCGCGGTCCCCTTCCTGTTACGCGCCGCGCCTGATCGCGCCGACGCTCTCGGTTATTGCCTGGCGCCCGGGCGCACCCGCCGCGGCTGACCGCCGCGGACCGGTGGAATGCGTCCCGCCGGAAGCCTCAGGCATCCTGGCGGCAAGCGGACGCGCGAATTTGGCCGAAAAATCGCATGCGCGGAGCACACAGACTCCTGCGGCCGTTTAGTAGTCTACCCGCTGCCCTCAAGCCCGTGGATGCGCCTGCCGGAACGCCGTCTGCAGCCGGTCCACCGACACATGGGTGTAGATCTGCGTGCTGGCCAGTGACGCATGACCCAGGATCTCCTGGACGCTGCGCAGGTCCGCGCCGCCTTCCAGCAGGTGGGTGGCGGCCGCGTGACGCAGGCCGTGCGGCCCGCTGTCCACCCCCCCGGGCGCCCCGGCCAGCCTGGCGTGCACCACCCGCCGCGCGGTGCGCGGGTCCAGCCGGCCGCCGCGCGCACCGACCAGCAGGGCATGGCCGCTGGCCGCGGTCACCAGCACCGGCCGGCCGTCACGGACCCAGCGCGCCGCGGCCCGCTCGGCGGGCAGGCCGACCGGCACCGTGCGCTCCTTGCCGCCCTTGCCCATGACCCGGATGGTCCGCCGGTCGTGGTCGAGGTCGCCGAGGTCGAGGCCGCACAGTTCGCTGACCCGGATGGCCGTGGCGTACAGCAGCTCCATGATGGCGGTGTCACGCAGCAGCACGGCCCGCTGGCGGGGATCATCTGGCGCGGCCGCCGGGGGGCTGAGCGCCGCGGTCAGCTGCTCGGGCCGGGGCACGTCAGGCAGCCGTCGGCGGATCCGCGGCGTGCCCAGCAGCGGCCCGGGATCGCTGGCCAGCCAGCCACGGGTGTGCGCGAACGCGGTGAAGGCCCGGGCTGAGGCCGCCCGCCGGGCCAGCGTGGCCCGGGCCCGGCCCGCGCTGTGCTGGTCGGCCAGCCAGCTGCGCAGCAGCGCGATATCCAGGCCGTCCAGGCTGGTCAGCCCGGCCTGGGCGGCGTGCTCCAGCAGAGCCTGGATATCGCCCAGGTAGGCGCGCACGGTGTGCGGCGAGGTCCCGCGCTCGGCCGCGAGATGCCGCCGGAACGCGTCCAGTGCCGAGCTGAGCGGGGCCGGGAGCCGGTCCATGGGCCCAGTCTGCGGCACGCCCGCCGCTTACTCCACCGTGACACTCTTGGCCAGGTTGCGCGGCTTGTCCACGTCGTTCCCGAGCACGACGGCGGCGTGATAGGCGAGCATCTGCAGCGGCACGGACAGCAGGATCGGGTCGAGTTCCGGCTCGTTCTTGGGCAGCCGCACCTGGTGGTCGGCGAGCTTGGGATCGAGCTCGGTATGCCCCACCGCCAGCACGGGGCCACGCCGGGCGCGGATCTCGCCGAGCGTGGACAGGTTCTTGTCGAACAGGTCGTCATCCGGCACGATCGCGACCGTGGGCAGCTCCGGGCTGACCAGAGCCAGCGGGCCGTGCTTGAGCTCGCTGGCCGGGTAGGCCTCGGCGTGCAGGTACGACACCTCCTTGAGCTTCTGCGCCCCCTCGCGGGCCACCGGGAACCCGCGGACCCGGCCGATGAAGAACATCCCCCGGCAGTCCGCCAGGTCGGCGGCGATCTCGGCGATGTGCTGCTCGCCGGCGAGGATCTCCTCGATCTGCGCGGGGAGGGCCTGCAGCCCGGCGATGATCCGGCGGCCGTCGGCGGGCGAGAGGTCATGGATGCGGCCCAGGTGCAGGGCCAGCAGCGCGAACGCCACCGCGGTGGCGGTGAAGGTCTTGGTCGAGGTGACCGAGACCTCCGGCCCCGCGTGCAGGTAGATGCCGCCTTCGCACTCGCGGGCGATGGCGCTGCCCACCGAGTTCACCACGCCCAGCACCTGGCCGCCCTTGCGCTTGAGTTCCTGCACCGCGGCCAGCGTGTCGTAGGTCTCACCGGACTGGCTGACCCCGATGTAGAGCGTGTCCCGCTCCACCACCGGGTTGCGGTAGCGGAACTCCGAGGCCGGCTCCGCGGTCGCCGGGATCCGGGCCAGGTCCTCGATGAGCTGCGCACCGACCTGCCCGGCGTAGTAGGCGGAGCCGCAGCCGAGGATCATCACCCGGCGGATCTCCCGCAGCTGCCGCGCGTCGGTGTTCAGGCCGCCCAGGTGCGCGGTCTGGAACCGGCTGTCCAGCCGTCCACGCAGCGCCCGCTCGACGGCCCGCGGCTGCTCGTGGATCTCCTTGCGCATGAAGTGCGTGTAGCCCTCGGCGTCGTAGGAGGCGAGCTCCGTGTCGATGATCGAGGGCTGCTTGGTGGTGGTGCGGGCGTCCAGGGTGGTCGCGGTGAAGCCGTCCGCGCGGACCGTGGCGACCTCGCCGTCGTCCAGGTGCACGACCTGCCGGGTGTAACGGACCAGCGCGGCGATGTCCGAGGCGACGAACATCTCCTTGTCGCCGATGCCGAGCACGACCGGGCTGCCGTTCCGCGCGGCGACCACCCGGTCGGGCTGGCGCGCGTCCAGGACCACGATCCCGTAGGTACCGACCACCGACGTCAATGCCTGACGGACTGCCTCCTCCAGGTCACTGGCCCCGGTCGAGGCGATCAGGTGGGCGAGAACCTCGGTGTCGGTCTCGGACACGAACTCCGCCCCGCCCACGGCCAGCTTGGCCCGCAGCTCGTCAGCGTTCTCAATGATCCCGTTGTGCACGATGGCGATCGGCCCGCAGACGTGCGGGTGGGCGTTGACGTCGCTCGGCTCACCGTGGGTGGCCCACCGGGTGTGCCCGATTCCCGGGCTGCCCTTGAACCGCGCGGGCAGCCCGGCCGCCAGGTCGGCGACCCGGCCTTTGACCTTGTGCACCCGGATGTCGCCCGACCGGCCGAGCACCGCGATCCCGGCCGAGTCATAGCCGCGGTACTCCAGCCGGGCCAGCCCTTCCATCAGGATGGGAACGCAGTCCCTGCTGCCGACGTGTGCCACGATCCCGCACATGTTCCAACCCCCCGTCAGCCGTAGATGACGCGGCGCAGCTGGCGCACTGAGAACTGGGGCGGTGCCACCAGCCGTTGCTGCAGCTCAGCCGCGATCTGATTGAATGCACGGTCGTTCGTGAGACCCCGCGCTTTGAGCTCCCCGTGACGGCGGCGGATGAACGCCTCCGCTGGCTCGGAGAAATACCCGACCACCTCGGCGATCAACCGCGAAGCCTCGCCAGTGCTCAGTGGGCTGCTGCGGGTCAGGTGCGCGATAAGGTCCTCAAACGGCCGTTGTGAACCGGTCACGGCAGCCAGCATGCGCGATTACGCCGGGCCATGGCAACGATCCTGCCCGGAATCGGGCAGAAAATGACCCATCTGGGCCAGGTTCCCGGCTAGTTCATCTGCTGATCCAAGCCTCACCTGTGCGGGCGGATGAGTTCTTCACGTCAGCTGCATCCGTTCTCCGCACCACCTGCAGGTCGTGCGCGCATCCCGGGAGCGATGACCACACGACAGGAAGAACCGGATGAACACCCATGCCAAGGACACCCCGCCAGCGGTAATCACCAGCGCAGACGGGCCTGAGCCTGCGCGCGAACCTGCCGCGGGGAACCGGGTGCGCCCGATGACGATGTTCCGGTGGGGTGCCTACGTGAGCATGGGCGCCCTCGCCGTGTTCGCCGCGGCCGCCGCCGTCTACACCACCCGGGCGGTGCTGGTCCGGGTGCTCATCGCCCTGTTCGTGGCGATCAGCCTGGACCCGGCGGTCCGCATGCTGACCCGGCGGGGGATGCGGCGCGGGCTGGCCGTTCTGCTGATCTTCCTCATCGCGGGTGGCCTGGTTGCGGCCTTCCTGGTGTCGGTCATCCCGGCGATGGTCCACCAGTTCCAGGCCCTGGTCAACGACTTCCCCGGCTATCTCGCCAACCTCCAGGAGCGCTCGGCCCGGTTCCGCGGGCTGAGCGACCGGTTCCACCTGACCAGCAGGGTCCAGGGCATTCTCAGCAACCTCCCCGGCCAGCTCGGGAGCGGGCTGGTCGGGTTCACCCGCCGCTTGTTCGGGGCACTGTTCTCCACGCTGACCGTGGTGGTGCTCACGATCTACTTCATGGCCGACCTGCCCCGCCTGCGGCATGGCGTCATGCGGCTGTTCCCGCACGTTCACCGCGCGAAGTTCGGCCGTATCTCCGACGTGATGGTCGACAAGGTCGGCACCTACATGATCGGCAACCTGCTGATCTCCCTGGCTGCCGGGGTGGCGACGTTCATCACGCTGGAAGCACTGGGCGTGCCGTTCGCGGTGCCGCTGGCGTTTGTGGTGGCGCTGTGTGACCTGATCCCGATGATCGGAGCGACGCTCGGCGCAGTGGCCTGCGTGCTGGCCACCCTGCTCACCACCGAACTATGGCCGACCACGATCATCGTGGCCATCTTCTTCGTGGCCTACCAGCAGCTGGAGAACTACCTCATCGCACCGCGCATTCTGCGGCATACCGTCAGCCTCAGTGCGGTCGCGGTGCTGATGGCCGGCCTGATCGGAGGCACGGTCCTGGGCCTGGTGGGCGCGCTGATGGCCATCCCCATCGCGGCCGGGCTCAAGGTCGTGCTGAGCGAGCGGCTGCACGCCCGCGACTCGGCCAGCGGGCAGGCCGGGGTGCCCGGGGATCGCGAGGCGGTCTCACCCGCAGAGCCTGCCAACCAGGCCGCGTCCCCACCGGGGGACTGAAGGGGGCCCACGGCGCTCCTGCCCGGATGGGGCAGGAAATGACCCATCCGGGCAGGTTCCGGGCTGGTTCATCCGGGTGCGCGCTGCTCTATCTGAGTGCGCGCAGCTCCACCTGGGTGAGCGCAGCTTCACCTGGGTGAGCGCAGCCGCCACCCCCGCTCGCAGCGTTCGACGAACCCGGCGGCTGCCAGCTGGCCCAGGCAGCGCATGACGCTGTCGAAGTCCACGCCCGCCGCGACCGCGATGCGGGCCGGCCCCCAGCCGGCCCGGGCGGGCACCGCCTCGAGGACGCTCCGGATCTCCGGGCCCAGCTCGTCCCGCGCCAGCACGGGGCCCAGCGGCAGCCCGGTCTCCTCGCCCGCGCCGAACGACACGCTGGCGATGACGTCCCTGGCCCCGGTGACGCATTCGGCGCCCCACTCCCGGATGGCCAGATGGCAGCCGGCCGACGTCTCCGAGGTCACCGGCCCTGGCACGGCCATCAGCGGGCGGTCCTGGTCGCGGGCGTGCCGGGCCGTGTTCAGCGCACCGCTGCGCAGCGCGGCCTCGACCAGCACGGTGCCGCGGCTCAGCGCCGCGATCACCCGGTTGCGGACCAGGAACCCGGGACGGGTTGGCGGCTTACCGGGTGGCCACTCGCTGACCAGGGCGCCGTGCGCGGCGATGGCCTGGAACAGGCCGTCATGACCGCGCGGGTAGGGCTCGTCCAGCCCGGACGGGAGTACCGCGACAGTGATCCCCTCGGCCGCGATCGCGCTGCGGTGCGCGCAGCCGTCGATGCCGAACGCGCCCCCGGACACCACGGCCCAGCCGCGCTCGGCGAGCGCGGCGGCCATTTCGGTGCACACGTGGATGCCGTACGCGGTGGCGGCCCGGGTGCCCACGATGGACACCGAGCGCAGGCAGGCGAACCGGAGGTCGGCCCGGCCGCGTACCCACAGCGCCCACGGCCGGGCGTCGCCCAGCAGGTCGAGCTGCCCGGGCCAGCCCGGATCGCCGGGGCAGAGCAGCTCGATCCCGGCGCGCTGCCAGGCATCCAGCGTGGCCTCGGTGGGTGCCCCGCCCAGCCGGGCCGACCAGCGGCGGAAGGCACGGTCCAGCCCCGGTATGCCCGCGCCAGGCGCGCCAGTGGCCCGGCTGGGCGGGGCACCCACCGGAACGGTGCCCGCGGTAAGCGCGGCCACGATCGAGGCCGGGGAGCAGGTGCGCAGCAGGGCGCTCAGCTGCGGATCGGCAGGCTCAGCGAGCCAGGTCAGCGCGGCCCGGGCCAGCCGGTCCTGGCCAGGGCTGGTATCGGTGTCGCGGCCGATCCTCATCCCGGCACCCCCAGCCACAGGCCGAGCGCGAAGCTGGTCTGGTCCACGGTCGGCCGGGGCACCTCGGCCAGGTCGGCCAGCGTCCAGGCCACGCGGATCACCCGGTGCACGCCGCGGGCGCTGATCTGGCCCAGGTCCATGGCCCGCTCCAGCGGAACGAGTGCGCCCGGCGCGGGCGGGTAGCAGCGGCGCAGTTCACTGCCGGGGATCTCCGCGTTGACCCGCCATGGTGTGCCCCGCAGCCGGGCAGCGCAGCGCTCCCGGGCGGCCGCCACCCGCTGCGCGACGACCGCGCTGGGCTCGGCGAAGGACCGGTCGCTGAGCAGCTCAGCCCGGCTCACCGGCAGGAACTCGACCTTCACGTCCACCCGGTCGAGCAGCGGCCCGGACAGCCGGGCCAGGTACCGGCGGCGCACCGCAGGCGTGCATTCGCAGGCGGCCCGCTGGCCAGGCCCCCTGGCGCAGGGGCACGGGTTGGCCGCCAGGATCAGCGTGAAGCGGGCCGGGAACCGGGCGGTCAGGCCGGACCGGGCCACCACGACTTCCCCGGACTCCAGCGGCTGGCGCAAGGCGTCCAGCACGTCCCGCCCGAATTCGGGCGCCTCGTCCAGGAACAGGCAGCCCCGGTGGGCCAGGGAGGCCGCACCCGGGCGGATCACCCCGCTGCCCCCGCCGACGATCGCCGCCTTGCTGGCCGTGTGGTGCGGCGCGCAGAACGGGGGCGCGGTCAGCAGCGGCCTGCCATCCGGGAGCACACCGGCCACCGAATGGATCGAGGTCACTTCCAGGGCGGCCGCGGCGCCGAGGCGGGGCAGCACGGTCGGGATCCGCTCAGCCAGCATGGTCTTGCCCGCCCCGGGCGGCCCGAGCAGGCACAGGTGGTGCCCGCCGGCGGCGCAGATCTCCGCGGCGCGCCGGGCCGCCGGCTGGCCCAGCACGTCGGCCAGGTCGAGCGCCGGGCCGGCTGCGGCCGGCTGGCGGGCCTGCTCACCGCCGGGGGCCGTGCCGCCCTCGATGACCTGCACCGGGCCGGCCGCCCCGGCCGCTGGCCCATCGCGCAGCCAGCCGATCAGCGCGCCCAGCGTGCCGGCGCCGAGCACCTCCAGGCCGGGCACCAGCGCGGCCTCGTCGGCGTTGGCGCGCGGCACGGCCACCCGGCGGAACCCGCTGGCGGCTGCCGCGGCCACCGCGGGGAGCACGCCGCGGACCGGGCGGAGCTGGCCATCGAGCCCAAGCTCACCGAGGAACGCGACCCCGTCGATGGCGTCCGCCGGGACCGACCCGGCGGCGCTGAGAATGGCCACCGCGATGCCCAAGTCGAATCCGCTGCCGCGCTTGGGCAGGCTGGCCGGGGACAGGCCGACCGTGATGCGGCGCAGCGGCCACTGCTCACCGCTGTTGGTAATGGCCGCCCGGATCCGGTCCCTGGCCTCGCGCAGCGCCGTGTCGGGCAGGCCGACCAGGAGCAGCCCGGGCAGGCCGTTCTGGATGTCGGCCTCGATCTCGACGTCATGGCCGTGTACGCCGACCAGGGCGAACGAGTGGGCGCGGGCAATAGGCATTCAGCCCACCCCGCGCAGGTGCTCGATGGTGAACCGCCCGGACCGGTCCCGGACCAGGCCGATCAGATCGACGCGCACCTCGTCGAACAGCACGCCGTGCGCCACCACCCAGGCGATGGCCAGCCGCCGGAGGCGGGCCTGTTTGCGCTGGCTGATGGCCTCCAGCGGGCTGCCGTACCGCGTACCTGACCTGGTCTTGACCTCGCAGGCGACCAGCACCCGGCGTTCCACCGCGACGATGTCGAGCTCGCCTTGCGCACACCGCCAGTTGCGGTCGAGTATCCGCATCCCGGCCTGCTGCAGGTACTCGGCCGCTAACTGCTCGCCGCGCCGGCCCAGAGCATCCTTCTCCCGCACCGCGCACCACCTCCGGTACTGACGCTGCCGGAGGGGGCCAGGCGGCGGCAGGGTGCGCTGGCGGGCTGTGGATGGGGCGGCGCAGAGATGGGTCCACTGACCCCCGCGATGCGCGCCTTGTGGACGGCCGGGCCGGCCTGTCGCTGCCCTGTGGTTGAATCCGCCGGGGGCTACCGCTGGCGTCGCGCCGGGTGGGCGGCGGAAGCGGGTCAGGTGCGGCTCAACTGCGGGGCGGACGCTGGCGGGCTGGGGTGCGCAGCGGCTACTTGGTTTCCGGCACCTCGAGCTCGGAGGTGGCCAGCTCCTCGACGTTGACGTCTTTGAACGTGACGACCCGGACGTTCTTCACGAACCGGGCTGGACGGTACATGTCCCACACCCAGGCGTCCTGCATGGTCACCTCGAAGTACACCTCACCGTTCTCGGCGGTGCGGACGTTGAGGTCGACCTGGTTGGTCAGGTAGAACCGGCGCTCGGTCTCGACGACGTGGGTGAACAAACCCACGACGTCCCGGTACTCGCGGTAGAGCTGAAGCTCCATCTCGGTCTCGTACTTCTCGAGATCTTCTGCGCTCATGCTCTCCCCCTCCGATCAGACTGCGCCGGGAGGTCCGATCCGGTTGGGATCAACGATAGGTCAATTCTTCCCCGTGCAATTCGCCGGACCTCAACTCAGCGTCGTCCGGGCTGAGCGGCCCGTCAGCGGCGGGGGCGTCCTCCACCCAGCCGCCGGGTGGCTCGTCGATGTCCCGGGCCAGTCCCATGACGTTAGCGAACGATGCCCGGTGCTCCGGGCACGGCCCGTGCTCGGCGAGCGCCCGCATGTGGCTGCGGGTGGAATACCCCTTGTGCTGCTCGAAACCGTAGGCCGGGTACTGGTCGGCCAGGCCGGTCATGATGCGGTCCCGGGTGACCTTGGCCACGATCGAGGCGGCGGCTACGCACGCGGCCACCTCGTCGCCTTTCCACATGGCCAGGGCGGGGACGCCCAGCCCGCGCACCGGGAAGCCGTCGGTGAGCACGTATTCCGGCCGGCGGGCCAGCCCGGCCAGCGCCCGCCGCATTCCGGAGATGTTGCAGACATGCAGCCCGCAGGCATCGATCTCGGCCGCCGGGATGACCACCTGGTGCCAGCCCAGCGCGGTCCGGGTCACCTCGGCATACGCTTCCTCGCGGGCGGCCGGGGTCAGCGCCTTGGAATCGGCGATCGTGGCCAGCTCATTGCGGCGGCGCGGGTCCAGGATGACCGCAGCCACCACCAGCGGGCCCGCGCAGGCGCCGCGGCCGGCCTCATCGATCCCGGCCACGGGGGAGAACCCGGCCCGGGCCAGGGCACGCTCGTAACTCGTCAGTCCTGCCGCACGCCGGGGGGTATAGCCGGGATGCCGCCACCAAGGCACCGGCATGGCCTCACCTGCGCCTTAGCTGACGGCGCCGCCGGCGGCGGCGGTCCAGCCAGGTGACCGGCACCGCGAACCCGGCCGCGAGGGCCAGCGGCGCCGCCGGGGTGGTCAGCCCGCCCAGCGCGTGGCCCGCGTTGAGCTGGCTGAACGTGGCCGGGATGGGCAGCACCCGGAACCGGCTCGGTGGCCACAAGATCATGAACGCCCGGCCGACCACCTGGTTTTCCGGCACGGTCCCGTCGCCCGGGTCCGGCATGTGGCCACGCGAGTCATACGACACGTTCCGGTGATCACCCATCACCCACAGCCGCCCGGGCGGCACTGTGATGCGGAAGCGCTGCGTGGACGGCGGATTGCCCGGGTAGAGGTAGGACCGCTCGTTCAGCGGCACGCCATTGACGGTGAGCCGGTGGGCCGCGTCACAGCAGACGACGTGGTCCCCGGGCACGCCGATGACCCGCTTGATGTAGTCGTGCACGCCGGGCGAGATACCGAACAGGCCGACTACCGCGTGCCCGAACTGGCTGGCCCACCGGACGATCGGGTCGCTGGACGCGGGCGGGCTCGGCGGGTCCCACGAGCCTTCCCCGTTGAACACCACGATGTCGCCGCGCTCGATCGGGCGGAAGTGGTAGATGAGCTTGTTGACCAGGACCTTGTCCCCGATGTGCAGCGTGTTCTCCATGGACGAGGACGGGATGAAGAACGCCTGGATCATGTATGTCTTGATGACCAGCATGATCAGCAGCGCGAACACGAACAGCGCGAGCAGTTCGGTCCACCAGGAAATGCGCTTCCTGGTCCGCTTGCGGGCGGTAGATGCACCCGGCCGGGCACCAGGCCGGGCTGTCCCGGGCGGGCCGTCCGGCGGGCTGGCCTGGCCATCCCCCTGCGCGGCCTGGCGGTCGGCTGCGCCGGCCTGGCCGTCCGCCATCCCGGCCTGGCCGTCCGCCATCCCGGTCTGGCCGTCACTCAGCGCAGCCTGGCCGTCGGCCGTGCCGGTCCCCCCCGGGAACTCCTGGTCGGCGCCGGCGGCGCTGTCCGCGTCATGGCCCTGCTGGCCAGCGCCTTGCGAGCCGGTCATCGCCCGATCGCTCCTGCCCCGGTCATCGTTCATTGAGTCTGAGCCTAGCGCCGGGTCGCCCTGGGGTGCGCGCACGCAGCCGGCAATAGGTACCCGTGTGCAGCCGGCTCCGTGTCCCCGTACCCGCCACCGGGCAGGTAGGGGCCCGCCGCCCAGGCCACCTGCCGCGCAGCCGCTGCACCGGTCTGGCGCGGCAGGAATGTGGCTGGGATCGGCAGTTCCTTCAGCTGCGCGGGGGGCCAGATGACCAGGAAGGCCCGGCCGATCACGGCGCTTTCCGGGATCGTCCCGCCGCCCGGGCCGGCCCCGTGGTAGCGGGAATCCGCGGAATCCGCGCGATGGTCGCCCATCACCCACAGCCGGCCCGGCGGGACAGTGATGCTGAACCGCTGCGCCGACGGCTGGTCGCCGGGATACAGGTAAGACCGCTCATCCAGCGGCACCCCGTTGACGGTGATCCAGCCCGCCGCGTCGCAGCAGGACACCCGGTCCCCGGGCAGCCCGATGACCCGCTTGATGTAGTCGGTCCCGGCGGACTCCAGGCCCAGCAGTTGCAGTGCCCGGTGATAGGCGTCAGCCAGCGGGGCGCCGGGCCGCTCCGGGATGGGCCGGTCCCAGGAACCGGCCCCGCTGAACACGACGACATCCCCCCGG
>Ga0134128_10007434_pt1 | contig 13248 bp, 13 predicted proteins | sample KB31754_FD_96462 | JGI IMG/M metagenome (GOLD analysis project Ga0134128, IMG submission 96462) | Terrestrial soil microbial communities with excess Nitrogen fertilizer from Kellogg Biological Station, Michigan, USA - KB3-175-4 | ecosystem: Environmental > Terrestrial > Soil > Unclassified ... | reverse complement strand
GAACGCGGGAATCCATCTTTGGCAGCTCGCAGGATACGCATGAGCCCGTTGGTCGGAAATGGATTCCCGCGTTCGCGGGAATGACGCCGTGATTGGGGAGCGACAGAGCAGAATTGGTTCGTCCAGACCTCAGCTCGGCGGCGAGTCCTCGAGCATGCGCTTGAGGAGCTCGATCTCCTGGAACAGGTCGCCGTCGTCTTTCATCATTTGCTCGACTTTGCGGACGCTGTGGAGGACCGTGGTGTGGTCGCGGCCGCCAAAGCGCCGTCCGATTTCCGGCAGCGAGCGCGAGGTCAGCGCCTTGGCGAGATACATCGCGATCTGCCGGGGCCGCACCACGTCACGCGAGCGGCGTGAGGAGAGCAGGTCGTTGCGCGGCACCTTGTAGTGGCGCGACACGATTTTCAAAATGTCCTCGATCCGCACCCGGCGCTGCTCGCGCGCCCGGACGAGGTCGCCGAGGGTCTTTTCGGCAAGGCCGATGGTGATCGGCTCGCCCGTCAACTGGTTGGCGGCGACCAGCCGGTTGACCGCGCCGTCGAGGTCGCGGCCATGGCTCACCACCACCCTAGCGATGTAATCGAGCACCGGCGCCGGGAAATTCACCCCGGCGAAGCGGAAGGCCGCCTGCTCGGCCCGTTTGCCGACAATCGCGCGGCGGAGGTCGGTGTCAAAACTGTTGATCGGCACGACGAGGCCGCCCGACAGGCGCGAGCGCACCCGCTCATCGAGCATTTCGAGATCGCGCGGGGCGGAATCGCCCGCCACCACCACCTGCTTGGCGCCGGTCAGCAGCGCCCCCATCGTGTGGCCAAATTCGGTGGCCGATTTCCCCTGCAGGAACTGCATGTCGTCGATCAGCAGCAGGTCGACCCGCCGCAGCCATTCCTTGAAGCCGAGCGCCGACTGCCGCTGCACGGCGGTGATGAAATGGTACATGAAATGGTCGGCTGTCAGATAGACGATGTTGCGGCCCGAATCCGCCGCTCCAGCCGCCCAGGCGATGGCGTTGAGCAGGTGCGATTTGCCGAGGCCCACCGTCGAGTGGATATAGACGGGATTGAAGCTGACCGTGCCGTTGGCGACGGCGTTGGCCACCTGTTTGGCGACGCCCAGCGCGATCTCGTTGGGTGCTCCCGGAACGAACGTATCGAAGGTCATCTTGGCTTCGAGCGCGCTGCCCGAGAGCGCGTCGCCGCGCACCGCGTTCGGTTCGCGCGGTACGCGTGGCGCGGCGGGGGCCGGCTCCGCCGCTGCTTCGGCGACGGGGGCATCCGCGGCATGGGGCAGCCGCGGCCGGGCCTGCCCGTTGACGCGTACCGTCACGTGCAGGCGGGTGATTTCGGCGGTCTCGGCGCGGAAGGCCACGAGGATGCGCTCGGCGTAGTTGGATTGAATCCACGAGCAGAGGAAGCGCGTCGGCACCGACAGGTGCACCACGTCGTCGACGACCTCTTCAAGCTCGAGCCGGGCAAACCAGCTGGTGAACACGTCCTCGCCGACGGCCGCCCGCAGCCGGGCCTTGACGCGCTGAAACAGCTCCTGCTCGCCCACCGGTTTCCCCCCGTCGCCGGCCGCGCCCGGTGGAGAACCGGGAGGCAGGCTGCCACCTGCCGCGCTCCCTTTGTCCTCAAACGCCGATCGACCTGCCATACCGTTCGCCATTGTCCGCAACCCCAATTGTTCCCGGCGCCTTCTACGAGCGCACATGCCTCAGCCGCGCAAAATGGCGGCAAAACGATTCCCCTGCCGCCCGAGTGCGGCGGTATTTTTATCTGGATTTTTGTAATTGAAACGAGCCGGAAACGCGCCCCGTCTAAGTCTATCTCTCACGCCAACACGAGATAAACACGCTCAATCGCAATACGCCCCCGCGAGGGCAGGACTGCCTGCACCTGGATTTTGATACAGTACCAACCCGCCGCCGCATTATACTCAAATCACTCTTGGCCGGATCCAACAGCAACTTGTCGCCGTGCCTTTTCTGATCCAACGAGGCCATTCTAATCAGGGCGGCGGGCGGCGCGCAATGCGGATTCAGAGCAAAAAGGGGCTTGACTCCGGGGCCTTCAAACGCCCCGCCCGCCCCGCGCCCCAAGGCCAAAAAACCAAGCCGCTGTGACTCCATGGAGATTCCGACCTGGCGGTCTTCGCAGACGCTCAAAAATTTATTCCGCGCCTTCGCCGTATTTCATCGCCCGAGCCGCCCGCGCGGCTGGCAAACCCGGCATAACCGGCTGAAATCAAACCGCAAAAGTGGGGCGGTTCCGAAACATTATGACTGTCACGACTTTGCCACACTCGGGCGGCGGCTGACGGTCACACGCTAAGCCGATACGGCGCCACGGGAAATACAAAAGCCCTCCCCCGAATGGAGGAAGGCTTTGGCACACTCTGCGATGAAATGTGATCGGCGATCAGGCCGTCAGCGCCTTGATACGGCTGTTGAGGCGGGAAACTTTTCGCGCCGCGACGTTGGCGTGGAAGATGCCCTTTTGCGCCGCGCGGTGCAGCTCGGGCTCGGCTTCCTTCAGCGCCACATTGGCCAGCTTCTGGTCGCCGGCGGTGATCGCCTCTTCGACCTTGCGCAGGAAGGTACGCACCCGGCTCTTGCGCGACCGGTTGACTGCGGTACGTGCAGCGAGCTTGCGGGTGGCCTTTTTGGCCGAGCTGGTATTCGCCATAAATTCCTCTTCCGTCGCATCCACCCGCTCGGCCGCTCGGGCCGCACTCGACTGGACGTGTCAAATGAAAGCGGCGGCACCGGGCCGCCAAGTCGCGGGGTATATAGATTGAGCGGGGGAGGCCGTCAACCGGGAAGTTCTCCCTCCCCCTTGTGGGGAGGGTGGCCCCGATAGGGGTCGGGTGGGGGCTGGCCCCAAGCGCTGAGCCTGCCGCCCACCCCCACCCTACCCTCCCCACAAGGGGGAGGGAGAAAGGAGGTTCTACTTCTGGCACACCGGGCAATAGTAGGTGGAGCGGCCCGACTGGACGATCCGCTTCACCGTGCCCTTGCATCCCGGCGTCGGGCACGGTTCGCCCTCGCGGTCATAGACGGCGAAGCGGTGCTGGAAATAGCCGGTTCCACCCTCGGCGTCGCGAAAGTCGCGCAGCGTTGAGCCGCCGGCATCGATCGCCTCGATCAGTACCGTCCGCACGCCGTCGGCGAGGTCGTCGAGGCGCTTCGACGGTTTTCCTGATTTCAGCACCAGCGTCTTCGCCTGCCGCGTCGGCAGGATGTGGGCCCGGTGCAGCGCCTCGGACACATAGATGTTGCCGAGGCCCGCCACGACCCGCTGGTCGAGCAGCGCCGCCTTCATCGGCGCCGTCTTGCCGGCAAAGCGTTCCGCCATCTCTTCCGCATTGAAGGCGTTGGACAGCGGCTCCGGGCCCAGCCCCTCAAGGTAAGGCGAGTCCGCCTCGTTGCGGAACAGGTCCATGAAGCCGAAGCGCCGGGCGTCGGCATAGATCAGCGTCAGTTCGCCTTCCCTGGGGTGCGTCAGCGTCAGCACCACATGGTCGTGCTTTTCGTCAACGCCCGGCTCATAGTAGCGCGACGGCTCCTTGAACGTGCGGCCGGCGAACCGGTAGCTGCCGGTCATCCCGAGATGGCTGAGCCAGGTGAAGCCGTTCGACAGGTGGAAAAGCAGATATTTCGCCCGCCGCCCCACACTCTCGATCGTCGCGCCTTCGAGCGTCTTGGCAAAACCCTTGGGAAACGGAAACCGCAAATCCTTGCGGTTCAGCCGGACTTTCTCAATGACCGCTCCGGCTAACCACGGCTCCAGCCCCCGGCGAACGGTTTCTACCTCGGGGAGCTCAGGCATGAATCTCAACCATCATGGGTTTGGGGCGTTGGCATCGGCCAAAGCCCTTATATAAGGTGCGGCGCATTCAAGGCGAGGCACGTCATCTCATGACCGAAGCTCAACAGACCACTCATTTCGGCGACCGCACGGTGCCGCTCGAGGACAAGCAGGGCCTCGTCAACGCTGTCTTCCACGGCGTCGCCGACCGGTACGACCTGATGAACGACCTGATGAGCGGCGGCGTCCACCGCATCTGGAAGGACGCGATGGTCGCCCGCCTCGCGCCGCCCAAGACCGGCAGCCGCCCGTATCGCGTCCTCGATATGGCGGGCGGCACCGGCGATATCGCCGAACGCATCCTCAAGGCGTCGGTCGGCTACGCCGAGGTCACGGTCTCCGACATCAATGCCGACATGCTTCGCGTCGGCGCCGAACGCGCCAAAAAGTGGCGCTTTGGCAGCCAGGCAAAATTCGTCGAGGCCAATGCCGAAAAACTGCCGTTCGAGGACGAGAGCTTTGACGCCTATACGATCGCCTTCGGCATCCGCAACGTGCCGCGGATCGATGTGGCGCTGGCCGAGGCGTATCGCGTGCTGAAACGCGGCGGCCGCTTCCTCTGCCTTGAATTCTCGACGGTCGATCTGCCCGGCCTTGACCGGCTCTACCGCGAATTTTCCTATCGCGTCATCCCCCCGATGGGGCGCCTCGTTACCGGCGATCGCGACTCCTACCAGTACCTGATCGAGAGTATCCGCAAGTTTCCGCCACCGGCGGCGTTCTCGGCGATGATCGCCGCGGCCGGCTTCAAGCGCGTCACCCACACCGCCTATTCCGGCAACATCGCGGCGCTGCACGGCGCGTGGAAAATCTGAGCATGTTGAGAGTGGAAGCCTTGCCATTTGCTCCCCTCTCCCTTGAGGGGAGGGTGGCGGCAGCCGGGTGGGGGTGGGCGGCAGACTTCGAGCTTGTGGCCCACCCCCACCCGACCCCTACCGGGGCCACCCTCCCCTCAAGGGGGAGGGGAGATTATCGTTGGCGCTCAATTGTCGACGGAACTAACTCATGGGCATAGCTGCCTATTTCCGGCTGGCGCGGGCCGGCTATGTGCTGGCGCGCGAGGGGGCGTTCTCGGTCGTCGAGCCCGAGGCCATGCCCCCGGCGCTGGTTGCCGGCATCCGCTTTGCGCGCCTGTTCGAGCGCCGTGCCGTCAGGCGCACCGGCCGCGTCGAGCGGCTGACCCGCGCCCTCAACCGGCTCGGCCCGACCTATGTGAAATTCGGCCAGACGCTCGCCACCCGTCCCGACATCGTCGGCCCCGAGATCGCCGCGGACCTCTCCTCGCTGCAGGACGCCATGGAGCCGTTCGATCCGGCGCTGGTGCCGGGCATTCTCAAGGACGCGCTGAAGGAGCACGCCGCCGACCTGCTCGATCTGTCGCCGCCGATTGCCGCCGCCTCGATCGCCCAGGTGCATCGCGCCACGCTCGTCGACAGTCGCGGCATCCGGCGGCAGGTGGCCGTAAAAGTGCTGCGGCCCGAGATCGAGCGCCGCTTCGCCGCCGACCTCGAAAGCTACTATGCCGGTGCCCGCCTCGCCGAACGGCTGGTGCCCAGGACGCGGCGCCTGCGGCCGGCCGATGTCGTGGCGACGCTCGATCGTTCCGCCCGGATCGAGCTCGACCTCAGGCTCGAAGCCGCCGCGATTTCGGAAATTTCCGAAAACATCAAGGACGATACCGGCTTCATCGTCCCGACGGTAAGCTGGGACCACACGGCGCAGAATGTTCTGACCACGAGCTGGGTGGAAGGCATCCCGATCCGCGAGATCGAGGCGCTCGACGCTGCCGGCCTCGACCGGGCGCAACTGGCGAAAAACCTGCTGCAGAGTTTTCTGCGCCACGCCATCCGCGACGGGTTTTTCCATGCCGACATGCACCCCGGCAATCTTTTCGCGGAACCCGGCACCGGCAACATCATCGCCGTCGATTTCGGCATCATGGGGCGGATCAGCCGGCGCGAGCGGCGCTTCCTCGCCGATATCCTCTATGGCTTCATCACCCGCAACTACCGGATGATCGCGCAGCGCCATTTCGATATCGGCTACGTGCCGCGCACCCAGTCCGTCGACGATTTTGCCCTGGCGCTCCGCGCCATCGGCGAGCCGCTGCATGGCCGGACGGCAAGCGACATCTCGATGGCCCGCGTGCTCGGCCAGCTTTTCGCCACCACCGAACTCTTCGACATGCAGACGCGGCCCGAGCTGATCCTGCTGCAAAAGAACATGGTGCTGGTGGAAGGGGTGGCGCGGGCACTCGACCCCAACCTCGATATCTGGACGATCGCCGAGCCGGTCGTCGGCGACTGGCTCAGGCGCGAGGCCGGCCCGCTCGGCCGCATCGAGGATATCCGCGACGGGCTCTCGATCGCGGGCGAAATGCTGTCGCGGTTTCCCAATATCGTCGCCAAGGCCGAAACCCTGCTCGCCGACTACGAAAAACACCGCAACGCGCCACCCCGCCGGGGTGTGCCAAGCTGGCTGATCATCACCGCGCTCGCCTTGGGCGTTGTCGCCGCGGCGCTGGTGATCTGGCGGATTCTGGGGTGAGGGACCTATCCTGATCGTGCCACCTGCTCCCCTCCCCCATGAGGGGAGGGTGGCGGCAGCCGGGTGGGGGTGGGCGGCAAACGCGACATTTGAGCTTTTTGCCCACCCCCACCCCCGACCCCTCCCCTCAAGGGGGAGGGGAGCGATGGAATCGCCGGTACTCGATCACAATCAACGTCCCACCAGGATGATCCCGCTTCAGCTTCAATTCATTTTCATCCTGCTCTAAGGTGCGGGCCTCAGCGGTTGGGGCGCCGCAAGGGGAGATATTTATGACATTGCAGATCGTGGGCCGGCTTGCCGGCGTGCTGGCGTTGACCATTGGCCTCGCCGGCTGCATCGACGTAACGATGGACGTGAAGGTGAAGAACGCGACCGAGGCCGTTGGCACCATGTCGACGACGATCGGCGCGCAATTTTATCCGATGATCAAGGCGTCCAAGACCGCCAATGCCGGCGATACCGACAAGGGCGGCGATTTCTGCGATGCCAAGGATAACGGCACGCTGGTCGAAAACGCCGACGGCAGCGCCACCTGCACCGTCACCAAGGAAGGCAAGTTCGCCGACCTCAATTTCGACAGCGGCAAGGAAAACATCAAGTTTACCTCGGCTGGGCCGGGCCTCGTGCGGGTGTCGTTCCCGACCGCCGAGTTCCAGAAGGGGCTCGATGCCGCGACAGCTGGCGGTCCGGGCGCCGACGCTTCGGCCGATGCCTCGTCGGACGATGCCCAGACCAAAGCCGCCGCCGCGCAGATGAAGGCGGCGATGGGTGCTTATTTCGCCGGTCACTTCCTCACCATCAAAATCGAAGGTGGCGAGATCACCGATTCCAACATGACCGTCGCCGCCGACAAGCAGTCGGCCGAGGACAAGATCGCCTTCACCGACATCCTCAGCGGCACCGCAAAGCTCCCCGCCGAGCTTTATGCCGTGGTCAAGGTGCAGTAAGGGCCCACTGGTGACGGTGGCCCACCCCTCATCCGTCTCGGCCTGTCGGCCGATCCACCTTCTCCCGCAAGGGGAGAAGGAAGAGTCAGGCACGGGCTTCGCTTCGAACTTCCTTCTCCCCTTGCGGGAGAAGGTGGCGCGTAGCGCCGGATGAGGGGGGAGCCACAACCACATGTCTGACCCATTGACCATCTCCTACCTCTGCCTGCCGCATGGCGAGGGGCTGCCTTTGCCGGCGCAACAAACGCAGCATGCGGCGGGGGCCGATCTCCTTGCCGCGGTCGCCGATGACGACGAACTCGAAATCGCGCCCGGTGCTCGCGCGCTGGTACCCTGCGGCTTCGCCATGGCGTTGCCGGTCGGGTTCGAGGCGCAGGTGCGGCCACGCTCCGGTCTCGCCGCCCGCTACGGCGTCACCGTGCTCAACGCGCCCGGCACCATCGATGCCGACTATCGGGGCGAGGTCAAAGTCATCCTCATCAACCACGGCGACGAGGCCTTCATCATCCGCCGCGGCGACCGTATCGCTCAGCTTGTCGTCACCCCGGTGACGGCCTTCGCTTTCCGCGAAGCCGAAGCGCTCGACGGGACGGCGCGCGGCGCCGGCGGCTTCGGTTCGACCGGCAAAGCCTGATTGACCGCTCATCCGGGCGGGCGGATAACGCCAAAATGCTCACCCCCGACGAAACCAGCCGCTACGCCCGCCATCTCGTGCTCAAGGGCATTGGCGGGCAGGGGCAGCAAAAGCTCAAGGCGGCAAAAGTGCTGGCGATCGGCGCCGGCGGGCTCGGCAGTCCGGTGATCGCCTACCTCGCGGCGGCGGGTGTTGGTACGCTCGGCGTCGTCGATGACGACACCCTGTCGCTCTCCAATCTGCAACGGCAGATCGTGCACCGTACCGGGGACATCGGACGGCTGAAAACGGACAGTGCCGAAACCTTCGTCGAGGCGATCAACCCGAATGTGCGCTTTGTGGCGCATTCGCTTCACATTGATGGCGCAAATGCCGCCGAAGCCGTCGCAAATTACAACATCGTGCTCGACGGCTGCGACAACTTCGAAACGCGGCTGACGGTAGCCGAAGCGACCGAAAAGGCAGGCATCCCCCTGATCTCCGGCGCCGTCTCGATGTTCGACGGCCAGGTCACCGTGTTCGCCCCCCATCGCGTCCGCCCGGACGGCAAACCGGCCCCGCGCTTCCGCGACCTCTACCCGCAAACCCCTGATTCCGCTGATCTTCCGAGCTGTGAGGCGGTCGGCGTGCTCGGCGCCGTCACCGGCGTCATCGGCACGCTGATGGCGATGGAAGCGATAAAGCTCATCACCGGAATCGGCGATCCGCTCATCGGCCGCCTGCTGCTTTACGATGGCCGCGCCGCCCGCTTTACCGAGCTGAACTACTAGCCGAAGGCCACGCCCCGGCTGCTGCCGGATTTCCAGATCACCGTGCAGTCGACCAGCGGGTTCGCCATGATCTGCAGGCGGAAAATCTCAGGGATACCAACGGCTTCCGGGAAGTCGAGGCGGCACCCGAGGTCCGTCATATTGCGGACGGTGCAGTTGAGCGTCGAGGACGAGCCGTTAAAAACAGCCTTGGCGCTGAGCAGCGTACGCTGTCTCGGCACGCGCCGTTTTTCCGCCAATTGATTCAGGTTCGTCATTTCCGCATCGGCGTGTCGCGCGCCGCCTTTAACACCAACGTTGGGCACATTACGCTCATCGGCGGAGCACGGGAGCAAAGTCTCGCGACATCGTAAATTTCGGCGAGTGGGGCGGCCCGGCCCCGGTCGCGACGGCCCGCCTCAGATCAGATCGGGGTGCCGGAATACCAGCGTGGCATTGGTGCCGCCGAAGCCAAACGAGTTCGACAGCGTCACCCCGACCGGCACGTTGTCGCGCCGCGCCCTGAGGATGGGCATATCCTCGAACGCCGGATCGAGTTCATCGATATTGGCGCTCTCGCAGAGGAAGGAATGCTGCATCATCAGCATGCAGTAGATCGATTCCTGCACGCCCGTGGCGCCCAGCGAATGGCCGGTCAGCGACTTGGTCGCCGAGATCGGCGGACAATTTTCGCCGGCCCCGAACACCCGGCGGATTGCTTCGATTTCCCGCGAGTCCCCGACCGGCGTCGAGGTCGCGTGCGGGTTGATGTAGTCGATTTTCTCGCGCACCGTTTCGAGCGCCAGCCGCATGCAGCGCTCGGCGCCCTCCCCGGATGGGGCAACCATATCGTAGCCGTCCGAGGTCGCGCCATAGCCGATTATTTCGCCGAAGATTTTGGCACCACGGGCCCGGGCGTGCTCGAGCTCTTCAAGCACCACAACGCCGGCGCCGCCGGCAATGACGAAGCCATCGCGCCGTACGTCGTAGGCGCGGGAGGCCTTTTCGGGCGTCGTGTTGAAGTCGGTGGACATTGCCCCCATGGCGTCGAACAGGTCGCTCAGCGTCCAGTCGAGGTCTTCGTGCCCGCCGGCGAACACAATGTCCTGCTTGCCAAGCTGAATCTGTTCATAGCCGTTGCCGATGCAGTGCTTGCTCGTCGCGCAGGCGGAAGAGATGGAATAGTTGATACCCATGATGCCGAAGGGCGTCGCAAGCGTCGCCGAGGCGGTTGAACTCATCGCCTTGGGCACGGCCAGCGGGCCGATGCGCTTCGGGCCGCCCTTCTGGCGGGTGATATCGGCGGCTTCGACGACCGTCCGTGTCGAGGGGCCGCCCGAGCCCATCACGATGCCGGTGCGCGGGTTCTTGACGTCTTTTTCCTCGAGCCCGGAATCGGCAATCGCCTGCTGCATGGCGATATAGTTCCAGGCCGCGCCTTTGCCCATGAAACGGGTGGTGCGCCGGTCGAGCACCTCGAACGGATCGAGCTTTGGCGCGCCGTGCACCTGGCAGCGAAAGCCGAGTTCGGCATATTCGGGGGCGAACGAGATGCCTGGCCGCGCCAGCTTAAGGCTCTCCAGCACCTCGGCAATATTATTGCCGATCGAGGAGACGATACCCATCCCGGTGACGACGACCCGTCTCATCTTAACCCGCAACTCCCTGACGTGATCCGGCCTTTGACGGCTCTAAACGGCGGGAAAAAGGCCGACGCGAAGATCCTTGGCCTCGTAGATCAACTTACCGTCAGCTTTCACAAATCCCTCGGCGATGCCGAGCGTTACCTTGGAGTGGACGACGCGCTTGATGTCGATGCCGTATTCGACGAGCTTCACGTCGTTGGTGACCTGCCCGCTGAACTTGATGTCGCCGCCGCCGCGCGCCCGGCCACGGCCACCCGCGCCGCCCCAGCCCAGGAAAAAGCCGGTCATCTGCCAGAGCGCGTCAAGGCCGAGGCATCCGGGCATCACCGGATCGCCCTCGAAATGGCAGGCGAAGAACCAGAGGTCGGGGTTGACGTCGAGTTCGGCCGTGACCTGGCCGCGATTGTGGGCGCCCCCGTCGGCCGTGATCGAGGTGATGCGGTCGAACATCAGCATGGGCGGCAGCGGCAGTTGCGCGTTGCCGGGGCCGAAGAGTTCGCCGCGGCCGCAGGCCAGAAGCTCGTCATAACTGTAAGAGTTTGGGCGATCCGCCATCGGGTTACCTTCGTCCGGCCGTTGCGGCCCGTGCCTCTCTAGAGGCGCGGGCCTAGGGGGGTCAATAGCAGGAAGGCCACGCAGAACGGCCGTTCCCCCACAAAGACGTGTTAAGGCTGAACCTCGCCATTGCCTTGTGCGACACCACCCTCGCCGCTATAAGCCTTGCCTATCAACCCCTTCGCCGCTACGGGAAACCATGGATCGTTCCGCCCTGCCGAGCCTCGACCCCTCGCACAAACCGTGCGTGACGGCGGTGCTGCGCATGGCGGGGTTGCGGCCGACCCGGCAGCGCATCGCCCTCGCCGAACTGCTGTTCGCTGGCGGCCACCGGCATGTCAGCGCCGAGGAACTGCACGACGAGGCCGCGGCGGCCCGCGTCAATGTTTCACTCGCCACGATCTACAACACGCTGCACCAGTTTCAGGAGGCCGGGCTGCTGCGCGAAGTCGCGATCGACGCCTCGCGCTCCTATTTCGACACCGACACCTCCGACCATCATCACTTCTATCTCGAGGATGAGCAGCGGGTGGTCGATATCCCCTCGACCTCGATCGTCATCAACGGCCTGCCGGAAGCCCCGGGCGGCATGGTGGTGACGCATGTCGACGTGATCGTGCGCGTCCGCAAGGCGCCGGCCCAGGGCTGAAGGTGCGTCTGGCTGCCGCCGGACCTCGTCCCCCGCTTTCGCGGGGGCAGGCTCTTCGACAAGCTCAGGATGAGGGCCTAACGAAGGCCAGCGGTCACTTTACCTCTCGGAGCCCTCATGGTGAGCCTGTCGAACCACGAGGGCCCACACCCGCCTCAGAACGTCTCGCCCTGATAGACGCCCCAGATATCGGCCTGCGCGAGATAGCCCGAATAGGTCGGCCCCCTGTTCGTGCCGTCCTGGCTCGTCGCATCGACCTGGCACCACGAGCCGTCGCAGCGACGGATATCGACCTTGATGCCGGCCGAGAGGTAGGCCCTGACGTTGGCGTTGGGCGATGTCCCGGCAAGCAGGGGGAAGGTCGCGTCCTTCTTCCACGGCGCGACGAGCCCCGTGCGGCTGCCCGACAAGAGGTTCTGCTGCACCCAGCCTTCGCTGCCGTCGAAATCGCGGATCTTGCGCCAGATATCGAATTCGGCGGTGATTTCGACCGGCATGCCGGCTCGGTTGTAGGTCCAGGCGAGATCGTATTTCTGGCCCGGCCCGACGCGCACATTGATGGGCGGGGAGCGGGTGGAGGCAAAGCGCGGCAGCGGCAGCCCGTCGACGTCGACCGCCGCCGCAACGGTGTGGGTGGCCGGCAGCGCCATCGCGAGAAGGGAAAGCACGAGACCCAAGGCGGCCCGGCGGCGGAAACGGGAGATCATGAGGCTGGAGAGGACACCTTGGGCAAACATCGCTTTTCAGACACCGGCTTTTTCCGTATCAATTAGGCTAATTTTCTTAATGGGCATTGAAGGCTGGCCATGACGGACGATCGCCTTTCCTGTCCCTCCTGCGGCACCTTTCTACCATGAGCAACGGGATAAAACCGCGGGTTGCCGTCACCCGGCGCCTGCCGGCGGCGGTCGAAGCGCGGATGGCGACGCTGTTCGACGTCCAGTTCAATGCCTCCGACAGCATTTTGTCACCCGGCGAGATCGTCACGGCGCTCCAGGGCAAGGACGTGCTGGTGTCCTCGATCACCGACCGGATCGACGCGGAATTTATCGCCAGCCTGCCCGAGAGCGTGCGGCTCGTCGCCCAGTTCGGCAATGGCGTCGACAACATCGACATCGAGGCCGCCTACGCCGCCGGCCTGATGGTCACCAACACGCCGAGCGTCTTGACCGAGGACACCGCCGATATGGCGGTGATGCTGATGCTGGCCCTGCCGCGGCGGCTGGTTGAAGGCACCGAAGTGCTGCTGCGCGATGGGCACTGGCCCGGCTGGTCGCCCAACTGGATGCTCGGCAAGCGGCTGAGAGGCAAGACGCTCGGCATCGTCGGCATGGGGCGGATCGGCACGGCAGTGGCGACGCGCGCCCGGGCGTTCGGCCTCAACATCCACTATTACTCCCGCAACCGCCGCCCGCCGGCGCTCGAGGAGCGGCTCGAAGCGCGCTACTGGGAATCGCTCGATGCGATGCTCGAAGCAGTCGATATCGTCTCGCTCCATACGCCCTATACCCGATCGACCCAGCACATCCTCGATGCCGGCCGCATCGCCCGGCTCCGGCAGGATGCGTTTGTCGTCAACGTCTCCCGCTCCGAACTGCTCGACGAGGCAGCGCTGATCGAAGGTCTCGCAGCCGGGCGTCTGTCGGGTGCGG
>Ga0134128_10007433_pt1 | contig 13249 bp, 14 predicted proteins | sample KB31754_FD_96462 | JGI IMG/M metagenome (GOLD analysis project Ga0134128, IMG submission 96462) | Terrestrial soil microbial communities with excess Nitrogen fertilizer from Kellogg Biological Station, Michigan, USA - KB3-175-4 | ecosystem: Environmental > Terrestrial > Soil > Unclassified ... | reverse complement strand
CGAACCGGCACGACGAGATATTGGCCGCTGTCAGTCATCTCCCCCATGTTCTTGCCTTTGCGCTGATGAATCATGTCATCCCTGCCGGAACCTATGGAAGCGACGACGCGCATGACAACGAACTGCTGCGCTTTGCCGGTAGCGGCTTCCGCGATTCCACGCGTATCGCTGGCAGCTCTCCCGAGATGTGGCGCGACATATGTCTTGGCAACCGGGAGGCGCTACTCAACCAGATCGATGCGTACCAGAAGGAATTGACAGCCGTGCGCGAAATGCTGGCTCATGGCGATGGGGATGCGCTCGAAAGATTTTTCGCGAATGCGCGCAGCGCAAGGGAACGCTGGTTGAAAAGCTTGCCGAGATAAATCGATGAAACCATGTATCATGATTTGTGGGCGATGGGCTTATCAGTGAACAGATAGTCTCTCATTTCCATCGAAAAGATCGGGTCCTTACGGCGAATCCATTCGAGCACCATCGCCGCGTGCTCCTTTTCCTCATCACGGTTATGCGCAAGGATTGCCTTGAGCTCCTCGTCCTTGCAGGAGTCCACACGCTGGTTATACCAGTCTATCGCTTCCAGTTCCTCCATTAGCGAAACGATCGCCTTGTGCATATCCCGTGTTTCATCGGAGAGCTCCTCAATGGGTTCGTGGTAACCCTCATTTGCCATGCTACCTCCTCTTTCAAGAGAATGTCAGGATCAACTTCTTATTATGCTTTCCGCGTCTATTTCTGCTTCACCTGCTTCTCAATATCGTCAAAAACGCGATTGACGATATTCTCCAGATCATACGGACCATCACGTCCATACATAACACATTTTTCATAGCCGGTCACCGCAAAGCAGATGCGTGTGCTCCCTGCATCCATCATGCGCAATGCAGAAGTCGCAATCATCCCATCGTCCTTGAGAAAGACAGAATAGCGCGTGGTGTATTGCGAAGGAAGTTCAAAGAAACGAATCCTGTAAAGCTCGTTCAGGAGGGCAACCAGTGCGCTGATTGGATAGGAAACCTGCAGAAATTCATCGCCCCGTTCGAAGGTAGCGCTTCCCTTGCCTGACAGGCTGATCCGCCGAACTGGAAAGGTGGCATTGCCTGGCTGGCGGGTCAGATGGAGATTGACCTCCTGGATAGGATAAGCAGGTGGAGGACCCTCAGGCCTCAGGGTGCGTTCACCTGCCATGGATACTGACCCGGCAAAAAACAATATGAAAACAGGGAGCAGCCTGACAGGGAAAATCCGGCGCGACAGTAATAGTGCTTGGCAAGTCAGGCTGCAAAGCCGCCCCAGCGCAGCGGCACGAAAAATTATTCCGGCAGAATCACTGGTCATGGCGCTTTTTGCGCCGTGTTACCCAGCCCAGTAATCCCAATCCGGCCAACATCATCGCGTAGGTCTCCGGTTCGGGCACAGCCGTTACCGTATATCCAATATCATGGAGAATGCCGGTCTCGACCGCGCTGTAGTCGCGGGCCTCAGGTCCCGTATCAGAGGCGGCCAGCATCATCATTCCCGCATAAGCGCTATTATTATCATCCAGGTGAGAAACGCTGCTCCCCTCCTCCCACGGGGATGGGGTATATAGACCTACTGGATTACCCCCGTTTGCCGCTACGGCGTTGGGTCCATCAAAGAACAGACCTCCCGCGGGACTTCCCTCTCCCACGCTGCTCGCATCCCAGACTGTCTCGTTGATCGCGAAAGTTGTGGGATCAATGACCGGTGTGCCGTTCTTGTCCACTATGTGGCTATCGAAGGTGCTCCAGCTTCCTGCGTGCCGTGTACCGAGAAGCGGATCGCCGAATTGCCCTATGGACGAAGAGAAACCAAGCGTATGCGTAAATTCATGGAACATCGTGGAGTAGAAGTCATACTGCTGATTCGAAACCGGCGCGTTGAAACCAAGCTGCCACTTGTTCCCAAAGTTGATATCCAGAGAGCCATCGGGTCTGCTTCCGTTGGGATCAATGCCTGTCTGAAGTTTCTCGCGCACGACTTCGTCAAGATTGAAGCCTGCTACTCCACGATCGACATATTCACTTCCGGCCGATGCCAGGGTATCACCCTGAGGATTACTAGTCGCCGTCGCTTCCAACACGATAGTGCCTGAGTTGGTGAAGTGACTGCCAAACATTTTAGAGAATTCGGTGGCAGCGGTGTTAAGCGCAGCTTGTCGACCGGAGCCATTTACGGGATCAAGAAACCCCGTACCCGGCGCATCCTTGTATACAAACTGAAAGTTGATGCCCGCATACGCAACGAAACTGAACGACAGGCAACCAGCAAACAACCCTCCGTTAACTACCGCCCGCGTTACCTGTGCAATTGCTTTCTGTTTTTGATTCTTCATATGACGATTCTCCCGCTAGGATTGTGATTCAGTAAACCCACGTCCTACCTCAGCAATAAAAACGAATAACGCAACCGGCATAGCAATTTTCAACAGGCCTCCCCGCTGAAATAAACCTGATTATCCTGCATTTCGATATCGTGTAAAACTCCGCAGGGAAGCGATCAGTTGTATCGAGGGATAGCAGAATGCGGGTATCCAGTAAGTACACCATTTAGCATTTTCAAAATAATACAAGAATATCATCCGGCAATGGTGCGTCAAAATCGACCGGAACATTGAGCTGTCCCTTGAATATGCCAAGCTGGCGACGCTTTGGCAGGTAGCCCAACGGCACTAGACGAGCCCTTGGCTTTCCCGCCTTGGCGATGATTATTTCTTCGCCTGCAGCTACTTCTTCAACTAACCGTGATAAATGCGTCTTCGCTTCATGGATATTAACTGTTTGCATAGCAAATCTTGTGGACCAAGTTAAACCGGACTAAAACAGAGCTTAATCTTGGCAGAATCAGAGCGCCCCTGCAAAAGGAATTTACAGAAACTGACACCGCTAGTCACCTGTCACCTGATAATTCCACGTCCTCGCACGGAAATGAAATCAAGAAAGCGTTGAACAGACGGTGTACCGCTAGCAAGCTGCATGAGTTGCACTTCCGCTTCTTTCAAAGGGAGGCCGGATCGGTATACCAGCTTGTAAGCACTTTTCAGGGCGCGAATAGTGGATTCGGAAAATCCCCGGCGCTTGAGTTCTCTCCAGTTGAGGCCGTAGGGCACGGCTGGATTCCCTGCCGCCAGGGTATAAGGCGGCAAATCCTGAGTCAGCACGGTGCCTAAACCGGTAAAGCTGTAGGCGCCCACGCGAACGAACTGATGAACCGAGGTGAATCCGCCAAGTCCCGCATAATCGCCCACTTGGACATGACCGGCCAGAGAAGCGTTATTGGTAAAGGTCGTGAAGCTACCCACCTGGCAATCATGCGCCAGATGGACGTAAGCCATCATGAAATTGTCATTCCCGAGGCGAGTAACACCTGCGCCCTGGGAGGTGCCGCGGTTGAAAGTGCAAAACTCCCGAATCGTGTTTCGATCGCCTATTTCCAGCCGGGTAGGTTCATCCTTGTATTTCTTGTCCTGCGGCTCATCCCCTAGCGAGCAGAACTGGAAAATCCGGTTATTGCCACCGATGCGCGTATGCCCCTTTATGACAACGTGCGGCCCGATCCAGGTATTGTCGCCAATCGCGACATGCTCTTCCACGATAGAATAAGCCCCGACAGTTATACCCGAGCCGAGTTGTGCTCCGGGATGAACAATAGCTGTCGGGTGGATAGTGGCTTCCTTCATGAATCAGTCCTGCATTGACAAACTTGAACCTGTGCAATCGCCGATACTTCAGATACTTCAACCTCAGTGGCAGGAATCCTGTTCTGGGCTAAGATAATTTTGGCATACTTACATGCTTTATATGCCAGACTTACCACCCCATCCGAAGCGTTTGAGCGTACCGGCACGGGACTTTGACGGGACTTTGTAATGACAGTCCCGAGAGAACTCACAGCCGAAACAAGATGCGACTCCTCCATGGCCTCCTCTCCGCCAACGGCAACTGATGATATCAATAGCGCAGATATTGCGCTTCGCGTATCGAGCCTGTCAAAGAGGTATCGCATTTATGGCCGGCCCCGCGATCGGCTGCTGCAAGGCTTGTGGGGTAACCGAAAGCAACTGTATCGGGAGTTCCGGGCGCTTGACAAAATTTCCTTTGAGATCCGGCGTGGGGAAACCGTCGGCATCATCGGTCCGAACGGATCCGGGAAAAGCACGCTGCTGCAACTGATCGCGGGAACACTGACGCCCACCCAGGGCGAAATATATATCAAAGGCAAGGTGTCGGCTTTGCTTGAGCTCGGAGCCGGCTTCAACGGGGAATTTACCGGCCGCGAGAATATCCATATGGCGGCATCGATTGCGGGACTGAACACCGGCGAGATCAGACAGCGCTACGAGCGCATCGCCGCTTATGCCGACATTGGCGATTTCCTCGATCAACCGGTAAAGACGTACTCCAGCGGAATGTACGTACGTCTTGCATTCGCCGTCGCCATCTCGGTTGAGCCGGAGGTACTGATTATAGATGAAGCACTGGCGGTGGGAGACATGGAGTTTCAGGCGAAGTGCATGGTGACATTGAAGCAGATGCAGGAACGGGGCACCACCATCCTGTTTGTCAGCCACGATGTAGGAGCGGTGAGCGCCTTATGTGAGCGCACCCTTTATCTCAAGCATGGCCGGGCACTGGAAATGGGTCCTACTCCTGACGTCGTTGCACGCTATATTCGTGAAGTACAGGAAGCAAGTAACCGGAAAATCAACATAGCCGTTTCTGAAAACAACGACTCGGAAACTGGCGGCATACCCGATGCTTCTGAAACCGGGATCACTCCACCTCACCCTACTGCTCCCTCCACCAGGTCCGAGGCGGCGTCTGGAGCCGCGTCTGGATCCTCCGCGTCTGGATCCTTGATGGCAGCATGCCCGTTCCAAAGCCTGGAGAAGGAACATCTTGCACGCTTTGCTGAAAATGCAAATCACTGCCGCTCCGGGACCGGGGATGTTCGTGTGATTTACGCGGAGATGACAGATGATAATGGACTACCGATGCGCTCCGCAGAATTCGGACAATCAGTCCTGATACGAATCATCGTTGAAGCCGCCCGTACCTGTACTTTTTCCACAAACTACAAAATTTGCGATAAGAACCGGACGCCGGTGATAGGAGCAGACTTTCTCATGCAAGGTCAGACGCTGTTGACCCTGGAGCCATCGCAGCAGGCTGAGGTGGTTTACCGGACATCGCTCCCGCTGACTGACGGCAGATACAGCTTGAGAATTTCACTCACACACCCCGTCAACGCCCATCAACAAGCACTGTTCTTCGATATCGTGGAGATCGCCCACGTATTCGAAGTGCTGCCCAATCCGACTGCAAAGTTCTGGACACAGGTTTATCTGCCGAATACGCTCGATGTAAGGGTTCTGGAATGAGCGACGCCCGGCGGAATAATCTTTCTGACAACCTTTCCGAAACGGACAGTTTGCTGGTAATCGCGCATCCCGGACATGTACTGCGCCTCTACGGCTGGATCGCGCAGGCGAAACCGCTGGTTTGCATTCTTACCGACGGTTCAGGAAGCGATGATAAACTCCGGTTGGCAGTCACCTTGAACATCCTGCAGGGGCTGGAGGCTGAAATCGGCCCCGTGTGCGGTGAACTCACGGACCGGCAAATCTACCAGAAGATGCTGCATGGCGAATACGATATGTTCGATGATCTCTGCGAGCGGTTGGCTGCACTTATCGCTGCACGGGATATTCGCATAGTGGTAAGCGATGGCATCGAGGGCTACAACCCGACACATGATTTATGTGAAGCACTTGTCCGGACTGCGGTGGCTATTACCAACAACGTCACCAACATCGCCAAGGTTGCGGATGGAAAAGAATGCCTTGTTCGGCATTACACTATCCCCCTCATGGGTGATCCGCGACCCACTGCGCAGCCAACTGCATGTCGCGCAGAAACCGCGAATCCCGTCATCCAGCAGGAGAGCGAGCAGTGCGTTATCGAATTGACCGAGCGTCAGTTAGCGCACAAGCTGGAAACGATGCACGAGTATGCCAGTAGAGCGGGGGGAATCCTTCAGCGAGAGGTGGAGGATGCGTTCCGCTCGTACGGTGAAGACGCTTTTGCCCGTGAATACCTGTTTGCGTCTGCCGCACCGGGGAAAGAGCCGGAACGAAATTTTCTGCAACAGAAACCTTTTTATGAAATCCGCGGGGAACAACGCGTTGCGGAGGGCCGCTACCGGGATGTCATCCGGTTTCATGAGCATGTTCTGCCGATCATGACTCGGCTGAAGACAAAGATATCGGCTGTGCGGATATAGCAGAGAAAGACTGAAAAGCGCCATGAGGATACTCATAACCAATAACACGCTCGATACCCGCGCCGGCTCCGAACTGTATGTCCGCGACCTGGCCTCGGCGCTGCTGCGGCGCGGCCATAACCCTGTGGCCTATAGCACTCGACTTGGGGTGGTTGCCGAGGAGTTGCGTTCGGCGACCATTCCCGTCATCGACGATCTCAATCTGCTGACGGTTCCGCCCGACATTATTCATGGCCAGCATCATCTCGAGGCGATGACAGCCATGTTGCATTTTCCCGATACACCTGCGGTCTACTTCTGCCATGGCTGGCTACCATGGGAAGAAATGGCGCCACGCTTCCCCACGATCCAGCGCTATGTTGCTGTGGACGATCTCTGCCAGGAACGACTGCAATGCCTCCATGGCATCCCCCCCGAGCGCATTTGTGTAATACGCAATTTTGTCGACCTGCAGCGATTCGGCTTGCGCACGGATTTACCTGTCATACCGCGCAAAGCCCTGGTTTTCAGTAATTACATCGGTGAGGACAGGTGCCTGGGAATTCTGCGCCAAGCCTGTACCGCCCGCGGCATCGAACTCGATGCCATCGGCCTTTCTGTCGGGCACAGTGAAGCCCGGCCTGAACAAATTCTTGGCCGCTATGATATTGTCTTTGCGAAAGCACGTTGCGCGCTTGAAGCCCTTACCAGCGGAACGGCCGTAATAGCCTGCGACGCAGCCGGCCTCGGAGGCATGGTCACGCCGGACAACTATGAAACCTTTCGCGCCCTCAACTTCGGTATACGGAGTTTGCGCAATCCCATTACTCTGGATACTATCACGCGGGAACTCGACCGGTACGAGGCGGCCGGAGCGCGTGAGGTTACCCGGCGCGTGCGATCAGAAGTCGGTATCGATCCGGCGATCGAGCAGATCCTCCATGTGTATCAGGAGACAATCGAAGCGCACGTCCACGAATCCAGAGGGAGGCAGCCGAAACGGGAAAGCCACTCCGATTCCCGCCTTCAGTCGGCGAGCAGATATCTTCGCGAGATCGCCGATTTCACCAAAAGGCGCCATCAGGTGGAGCAGGAGAAACATTTCGCTTTAGCTGAAGCCGCAGCGGAGCGCAGACGCGCTGAGCAGGCCGAGTTCGAGCTGGCGAAAATCCGCAACTCGCGTCTCTGGCCGCTCGTCATGTCGCTCTATCGGCTCAAGTATAGGTTATGGAATCGTCCCATTGCCATCCTGCGGGCACGTCTAGAGAATCGACACCGAGAGAATCGAAAGGATCAAGACGAGAGCAAGGCTGGAGAAAACAGCAATCCAAGTGATCGCGCCAGTGTATTCGAGCAAATTTATACTCATAACACCTGGCAGAGTTCTGAATCCCGTTCGGAACCGGGCTCCACACTGGAACGAACCGAGATACTGCGACGCGAGCTTCCCCCTATGCTGGCCCGTCTCGGCGTTCGCACACTAGTGGATGCACCCTGCGGGGATTGCAATTGGCGGCAACATACTGCAATCGATCTCGATGCATACATCGGCGTTGATATCGTTCCTGCACTGATAGAGGAAAACCGGCGGCGCTTTCCCCACCCCAACTGGAGATTCGAGGTCGCGGACCTGGTAGAAGATGAGCTGCCGCGCGGCAATGCCGTGCTCTGCCGCGATGCTCTGATTCACCTGTCGCTGATGGATATTCGTCGGGCGCTTTCCAATATCCGGCGATCCGGGGCAAAGTACCTGCTGGCAACCAGCCATGAAACGATCGGTGTCAACACAGATATCACGATCGGCGGATGGCGCTCCGTGAACCTGACGCTGCCGCCTTTCAACCTTCCCCCTCCATTGGACCGTATCGTCGAAAATCCCCAAACCGGAAAGATACTTGGTATATGGGCACTGGCAGAGATGCCGTTCGCCTGATGAATGCACCCGTGCTGTTATCCCCTGGCCCCGCGGCGTTGCCTGTAGATACCGCTGATACCGCTGTCGTCGGTGTCGGATATTTCGGCAGCTTGCATGCATTGTGCTACTCCCGCCTGCCGGGAAGCCGCCTTCAGGCATTGGTCGATCCCGATCCGATTACGCAATCCCTGGCTGAGCATCTGGACGTTCCCTGGTTCACATGTGTTGCAGAGCTCCCGCCCACAATCCGCACCGTTTCGGTTGCCACACCCGTTGCCACGCATTTCGGGCTAACCAAGTCCCTGCTCCAGCAAGGGCTGGACGTGCTGCTGGAAAAGCCGATTGCAGAAACCGCGGCACAGGCGGCGGAACTGCAAATGGTAGCGGAGGCAAATCAATGCATCCTGCAAATCGGACATATCGAACGCTTCAATCCCGCCTTTACCACTGGCAGGGCATTACTCCCGCTTGCCCGCACCATCCGATCAGTGCGCACCACACGACATCCCCCGCGACCCAGCGCACTGGATGTGGTCATCGACCTGATGATCCATGATCTTGACCTGATTCTGCATAGCCTGGGTTCCTCCGTGATGGAACTGCGCGCCTCCGGTAGAAGCCGCGGTTTAACAGCTATAGATGAAGCAGAAGTTGAACTGACTTTCTCCAATGGGTGCCGGGCATGCCTGGGCGCGCACTGGGGGCGGGGTATGAAGCAGGAAGAGCGTCGCATGGTCGCGGAACTGGAAAATGATGAAACCTGGGTCATCGATTTCAGGCAGCGGATAACCTACCGCAAGGCACCCAACAGCTCATTAGATACTTCTCCTGCGAACAGTCGCACGCTTCCGTTTCCCGCGCAACGGATACGGGAAGATACATTGAGCCTGCAACTCGCAGCCTTCCTCGATGCCTGCCGCAACCGTTCATTACCCCAGGTTACGCCGGCGGAGGGCAATGCTGCCCTGGAGTTGACGCATCATATCCGGCAGCAGATACTCAGGCCCTGCCCATGATCGTCCCGCAACTCGACCTCGCTGCGGAATATCGGAAACTGCGTGCAGAAATCGACGCTGTTGTGCAGCAGGTGTTTTTGAAAGGCGCATTTATCGACGGTGCAGAAAACGCGGTACTGGAACACGAGCTTGCGGAATATATCGGCGCTGCTGAAGTCATCTGCGTCAATTCCGGTACCGACGCGCTGTTACTCTCCCTCAAGGCATTGGGAATAGGTGCGGGCGATGAAGTAATCGTGCCCACCTTCACTTTTTTCGCAACGGCAGAGGCGGTAAGCCTTGCGGGAGCGCACCCCTGTTTTGCCGACTGTGCACCCGGCCAATACAATATTAATGCAAACAGCGTGGGGCAGGCATTGACGCCGCGGACAAGAGCCGTCATCGCCGTCCATCTTTTCGGGCAGCCGGTCGATCTAAAGCCGTTACAGGAATTCTGCGCGAACCACAACCTGTGGCTGATCGAAGATGCAGCGCAAGCAATTGGCGCCCGTTATCACGACCGTGGTATCGGATCCTTCGGTATCACCGGCGCCTTCAGCTTCTACCCTACAAAAAACCTGGGTGCCTATGGCGACGGCGGCGCGATTGCCTGTAGTGATCCCGATCTTGCGTCGCGATTGCGGCGCCTTCGAAATCACGGACGGCAGGATCGCTACCAGCACGCGGAAATTGGCTTCAACAGCCGTCTCGACGAACTCCAGGCAGCAATATTGAGAGTCAAGCTTCCCTATCTGGATGACTGGAACACGCAACGTCGTCAACTCGCCGCGCTATACCGGCAAGCTCTCCAAAATACGGAATGCAACTGGCCGGAAATCCTTGAAGGCACTGTTCCCGTCCACCATCAGTTTGTGATTACCCATCCGCAACGCGACGCGCTGCAACTGTTTCTGGCAGAGCATAATATTTCAACTGCCGTTTTCTATCCCGCCCCCTGCCATCGCCAGCCAGCCTTCTCGGAATCGCACGCCGGTGTTTCGCTGCCGCTGGCCGAACGTCTTGCCGATCAGGTGCTGGCCCTGCCTATCTACCCCGCTCTACCTCCCGAAGCGGTAAGGCATATCGGGGAACTGATACAGGATTTCGAACACGTTGAACACAGGAAGGGGAAATCACCCTGACCTCCATTATTGATAGGGAATAAACCTTATGGCCACACTTCAGGAAAATGTCAGCATGGCGGTATTTTGTGACTTTGAAAATGTCGCTCTTGGCGTGCGTGATGCGAAATACGAGAAGTTTGACATCAAGCCGGTGCTGGAGCGATTGTTGCTCAAAGGCAGCATTGTCATAAAAAAGGCTTATTGCGACTGGGATCGTTATAAGACCTTTAAAGCCGCGCTGCACGAAGCAAATTTCGAATTGATCGAGATTCCGCACATTCGTCAGTCCGGTAAAAACTCAGCCGACATCCGCCTGGTCGTGGATGCGCTCGATCTTTGTTATACGAAATCGCATGTGAACACGTTCGTCATTATCAGTGGCGACTCCGATTTCTCGCCACTCGTCTCCAAGTTGCGCGAGAACGCGAAACAAGTAATCGGTGTCGGAGTCAAGAAATCAACTTCAGACCTGCTGATAGCCAACTGCGACGAATTCATTTTTTATGACGATCTGGTACGCGAGATCGAGTGCGCTGCGGCGAAACGCGATACAGTAGAAGCACCGTCTGTGGTGAAGCGTGCGCCTGCGGAGGAAAAACGCCCAGGAGAGGAGCTCGAAGCACGCAAGAGCCAGGCAATCAATATGGCGGTAGAAACTTTCGACGCCTTGGTATCCGAGCGCGGCGACAGCGGAAAAATCTGGGCATCGACGCTCAAACAAGCGATCAAGCGCCGTAAGCCTGGCTTTAACGAATCTTATTATGGCTTTCGCGCTTTCGGTAACTTGCTTGAAGAGGCGCAAGCCCGAGGCCTGCTTGAATTGGGCCGTGACGAGAAATCGGGCACCTACGTTTATCGCAGCAGCAGCGCGGCGGCCGACAGCGACACAGCAGTGGAAGCATCACCGCCTGTTCCTGCTTCGCTTGAGATTGTGGCACCATCAGTGCCGACTGACGGCATCAACTCCCTGAATGAAACGCATCAACAAAGAAAAAGTCGTCGAAGGACCGTGGAAAAGAAAGCGGATTTGCTGCCAGCAACTCCTGCCCCTGAGACAGAAACCGCACAGGCTGCCAGCAATCCGGCAGATCAAACAGTGCCGGAAAAATCAGGAATCAAGGGAAAGAAAAAGCCAGCCGCGCGCCGTCCACGCAAGCCAGAAGCCGGGACAGACAAGATCGATAAGAAGCCCGGTTAGTCTTTTCGCCTTCCCGGTTCGGAAACTGTGAATCCATGGCTTTGTACTTTCTTTGATCCTTTGAGCGCCCGCTCAAAGGATCGTGCCGGACAGTATTCCAGGCAGATTAAAAAATTCAATGTCAATCCAGATACTCGAACACTTCGACAACCTTGCGGACACCATCCGTGGATCTCGCGATCTTCACCGCGCTTTGCGCTTCCTCCCGGTCCACCATTCCCATCAGATAAACCACCCCATCCTCGGTCACGACTTTAACGTGGTTGGCCTGGAATAATCCCTCATTCACGAACTTCGCCTTGACCTTGGATGTAACCCAGGCGTCATAAGTGCGCGCGGTAAGCGGCTTGATCTCTCCTATGGCAATTTCATTGGTGACGTCACGCACGCCTTCCACGGCCTTCACAATGTCTCCAATCTCATTTTTAACCTTCGTGGACGCCGCTTGGCCAGTCAGCAGTACGTTACCATTGAAACTCGTAACCTCCACATGAACCTTGAGGCCAAATTTGTCCTTGATTCTCCCGTTGCTCTTGAACTCGATGCTCTCATCCTGGACCATGGTGCCGCTTGTACGCCTATCCTCAGCTACCGCATATCCACCGCCCGCAGCCGCCCCCGTTACCGCCACCGCCGCACAACCGGAGAAAAGCGGGAGTGGAAGCAGGAGAAAGACAGCTGCCAGTAACTTCAAATTCAGGTTTTGCATATATTCCCCAGGTAAAATATCTCAACCTCTACTTTATCTCCTTTTATCCTCTCCTTGGTGCATCCTTACACCCTTTCCTGCATCAAAAGTGATTGTCAACCGGCGCGAGCCCTCGATAAATTGCTCCACAGTGAAGAAGGGGTACGGGAGCATCAACCAACGGCAATGCGCATGTGTTTCGAGTGGCTGGACGATCAGACCGGGCCGAGCAATATTGAATCGTGGACTATCACTGAGGAAAGAAGATCGACGTGTTCATGAGAGCCGTTCATCCCGGCGAAATCCTCAAGGACGAACTGGACGAACTGGATATTACGCCAAACGAGTTTGCGCGGCAGATCGACGTGCCGCCGAACCGGATCAGCCAGATCATCGCGGGCAAGCGCGCCGTTACCGGCGACACCGCCCGGCGCTTTGGGCACTGGTTCGGCACTGAACCGCAATTCTGGCTCAGCCTGCAAAGCGCTTATGAAATCCGCGTCGCCGAGGAAAAGACTGGGTGCGAGGATTGCGGGCCCAGCCATTGCGCCTGCGTCAATGGCCTCGATGAAACCCGCCTTACAAAAACAACGCCTGCTCGCTCTTAGCCTTATCGCTGTCAGCATATTCATCACCGCGGCCATAGCCAAACTGGTTGCAGTCAACCTCACTTAGTGTCTCGACTTCGATCAGCACTTCACGAATAACGTCCCAGTCTCTTTTCATCTATCACCCTTCGCGGTATCCGGTGCTTTGACATTCTTTGCCCCTTGAGCGGCGCATTTGGGGTATGGAGTATGCCAGATAGTGTTCCAGGATGTAAGGCGAAATATTGCTAGGCTTTGCCCATGGAGTGGCAAGCGCCGAAAAAACCTTCCTTATTGACCTTGACAGCAGGACGGCAATTGACCTCGGCACTTTGGGCGGGAACGAGAGTTATGCTTCGGGCATCAATGATGCCGGACAGGTGGTTGGATATTCTCTCACGGCTGATGCTAATTTCCATGCCTTCATCACCGGTCCTGATGGTGAAGGAATGATGGACCT
>Ga0134128_10007431_pt1 | contig 13249 bp, 14 predicted proteins | sample KB31754_FD_96462 | JGI IMG/M metagenome (GOLD analysis project Ga0134128, IMG submission 96462) | Terrestrial soil microbial communities with excess Nitrogen fertilizer from Kellogg Biological Station, Michigan, USA - KB3-175-4 | ecosystem: Environmental > Terrestrial > Soil > Unclassified ... | reverse complement strand
CCGGTTGCGGCCCCAGTACCCACAGGTGGGGGTGTAGGGTTATAATAGGCATCTGTCGCGATGCCGAAGATAACGCCCGGTTGAGTAAAAACCATATCACAGTAGCCGGTGAAATTCTGATCCGTGTTGTAGACTTCATGTCCTCCAAAGGGGCGCGGTAATAACGCATCCATCTGCCAGCTTTGCGGATCGTGGATAGCCGCAAGCAGTGTGTTGTCATAGATGATGACATTATCGGAACTGGAGCCACAGCCACCTGGTTCGTTCGAGACGTTTCTTTGCGGGATGGCAAACATCACTACACTGTCTGTGGGGTTGTAAATACCTGAAGGAGAAACTCCTCTCAAACCATTATTGCCGAACTGGTAAAAGATATTGCTTTCGCCCTGGTTGATCCATGTTTTACCTGTGTCGGTAGAGGCAAACTGAACGGGAGCGAATACACCAGTGTTGGTCAGGGCACTGTCGTTGCGGGATTCTATCACACAGTTAACACCATCAGTCACCAGGAATGCCTCACTGCAACTGCCGCCCGGCACACCGCTGGTGCCGCCGTATGCATACTCCCAGAACCCCCAGTGCAGCATGTCGCTGGACGTGTCCAGCATCACGCCGCCGGAACCGTAGAATGTCATTACATATTTTTTTGACTTTAAATACTGCACACGTCCGAACGGAGCATAGCCAGTAGGGATATCAGTTAGTTGGGTGTTCGTCCATGACAGGCCGTTGTCTGTGCTCGTGCGTACGTAATACAGGTTTGTTTTGCCAATAGGGTCGTATAACCTGTAGAATACCGCAATGACACCAATAAAATTGCCGCCGCCAAGATTGAGCGGATCGAGCCCGGTACTGTCGAACCATACTGCCGGTGCCGACCAGTTAGCGGTTGCCCCGAAGCTGTCGGTACATATCCTGTACATTAACCGTCCTGCGGTGCTAACCTCGAAGCCAAGCGTATCCTCGTTCCATATTAACAGGTAGGTTTTGTTGCCAAGAAAAAAAACACGGCCCTCGTGGTCATTGAAAAAGTGAGTGCCCGAATTATACAACGGACTAAAGCCGTTGATATAATAGGAGTTCAATAGTGAATTAAGCGACTGTTTTTGTAATGCCGCATTTGCATTATTACCCGGCATGGACAAAGACGCAGCCATCGCGGGCGTTGAAAAGACCTGGTTGGAATCTCCCTGGGTGACTACCGGAAGACCTTTACTGTATACTCCGCTGTCTGCTTCAAGTTGTCCCAGCGCCTTTATGGGTTTCTTTGGACTGCCGATAGTTTGCGCATTGGTAAAAGGACTTTGGGCAAAGGACCAGGCTACAGAGTAAAACAGGATGAACAGGATCAACACAAGGATGACCAGCGGAAAGCCGAACAATTTTCTCATAGGGGTAGGGTTTACAGGGGAGGATTTATAGCAGGGTTATAGAAGTTTGGAATAGGGAAATGGATAAACAATTATGATGCAGGATTGTATTGCACGGTGATAACTTCACTGTCGGCAAGGGCTCCATGTGTTGAAGCGGAAAAATCAAAAGTGCCCGTCGTGCCATCAAAGGTTACGCCACCTGCTTTCCATTGGTAGGACACATCGCTTATGGTCATTACATTGAGGGGAGCCACGCCGATAAGCGAGTTGTCCTGCAGCGTATTGCCAACAGGCTTTTGCATCAGCGTCACATCGGCTGCAGGCGTTGTCCTGATATAAAATGTAACGTCAGCGGTTGAAGGTGTCGGAGCACTTGTTGTAGTGACCGGACATAGCTTGTTAACTATCAGTTGCAACGCCTGTAATATTGTAAACGTATCTCCGCATGGATTTGGATTTGGGATGAGGCATTTGAGATCAAGGCCTGTCACGGGCGCCGCAAGCAATGAACTGCTGATCGTCGCAAGGGCGTTCTGGAGATTGGATATCTCGGTAGTGATGCTGGTGATCTTATCAATGAGCTCCTGGAAGAAAACCTTTGGCGCATCAGTAGTCGGGTTGAACGTAAATATTTCTTTGGTAAGCCCCGTTGTATCCAGTCCCGTTTTCAGAGTGTTGATCGCAGTAGCCATGAACTGCAGCACTTCATCCAGGCAGGGCGTATTGCTGCTGAACGTAAAGCCCGCCAGTGGGTTAACGCCCGTATATACAGAGCAGGTAGTAGGAGTGACGGAACCACAGCCACTGCCAAAACAGTTATTCATGGATAAGAATTTGAACGGCATCGGCATTGCGTTGATCTGTAATGTCTATGCCGAGGGCTCTTTTGGTAATAAAATATTGATAGGAGGATAGATTACTTTCTATCTTCTTTGTATAGGCGGCATACACTTTATCGCCTATGATGGCAAGCTTCAGGTGTAAGTCGTCTATGAGCATTCCGGTAGTGATGTAATTGTTGGCATCAGCAGCAGGACCTCCTGCAGCTGGTACTCGAAATAACAATAGTTGCTTTGCCAGTTAATGGCAGATTGCACAGTGCCCAACAACCTGTTCATATCCGCGGCACTAAGGCCAATAGACAGGTACCTGTTATTGAGCTTGATGCAATTGAGCTTTGCCAGCCAGTTTTGCAACATTTCCGGGGTGATGGTGCAATTTGCAGGCTGGGTGTTGTTTAGCGGACTATATGTCCTGCCGGTTGATGAAGCCGTATTCTTATTGCAGTCGCACATTTCATCTGTGGGTTACATGGTTATATAAATGGTCCGTAATCCTTGAAGCCAGCCTGTATTTCATCAGCGCCCGGATATCATTGCCGAGACAGGCCTCCGCTTTTGCACTGGACAACAACATTTCTATGTGTACTATTTTCTCCTGCAGATAGACCTCTCTTTTTACGGAATAATCTGATAGCTCCAACCGGACGAGCAGCTCGTTCAATTTGTTTTCAAGTAATGAAGTCCTCAGATAATATTTAGTCACCTGTGAAAAGCTATCGTATGGTGAAATCTGAAGCGTAATTGAATACAGCCCATCCGGCAGATCATACAGCGTTGAAAAGTCATTATTACAGTTAAGACCAAGCAACGCCGAGTTGATGACCGTGATGGTATTGGGCACATAGCTTAGCGTTACAGGGGAATTAAACCCGGGAACATTTATGACAAGTTGAGGTGATGCCGGTGTTTCCATGTACGAGGAATCATCCAGTACACTGAACGTGTGTGTGTTGGTGCCGGAAAAAACTTCGAATGAAAGAATGTTTGTATGTAAGCCTAGAGATGCTATAAACTATATTTTAAAGATTTACGTAACCGCTTTTATCGACATCTTTATTTTGGTATTTCTCAAAGAGCTGCTGCCAGGTATAGCCAAAGGATAACTGGAAATGCGGGTAATCTTTGATATGTATCCAGTCTCCTCCCCACTGTTCTCCATGCTTTTTGGCGATAGGAACAAGTGTGGCCATATCATATTTCCAGTTCGCTTCGGCGCCATTGTGGTCCATTTCCACCAGGTCAACTGCGAGGCCGTAATTATGGAAGCTGCTGCCACCTTTTGCATTGGTAACGATATGGCCTGATGATGTACGTCCCTGCGCATATAATGCATCCTGCCCGGCAATTGTCCTTAGTCCCTGTGAGATCCTCAATGTGATGCCAAAAGTGTCTTCACACTCTTCAATGAATGCCTTAAAAATTCCTTTCGCTTTGGGATGCAGCTGTTCCAGCCGTTTTGCGCTTATCGCATCTTTCATAGGTAGGGTTTATAGATTGGTTATAATAATTTAATCGTTGAATAACTTTTCAAATTATATGGGAACTTTCGCAAAATGTTTCAGCCATACTTTGATGATAACGACCATAATGGAAACACCGATGATGGCCGCCATAATGAGTATTGCTTTGTCCTTTGCTTTCAATTTCGCTGTCAACACCGCGTTTGCACTAATCAGCTTCGTGTTGGCATCCGCCAAAGCAACTTCTTTTGCGTTATTGGAAACCTGCACGTAATGGAATTCTTTTTCCGTATCGGGAGTTTGTACGGGCAGGTCGGGACAAGGTATTTTTATGTAAAGCGGATGATTTAAAATGCTATCGCGTAAAACTTTTGTTTGTGCCGCAGTCTTTGACTTCGTTGCCGAATCCACCATTGCTGTTACATCCACAGTAACACTGTCATGCACATAGACTGTTTTACCGGGCACAAAGACGGTGCTGTCCTTTACCGAATCTGTATTGTTGAAATGAGCTGCACATAAGGAAGCCAATTTATCAGGATGGCTGTTGTAATAACTGTTGGCTTTCTTTTCTGTCATGCAGCTTGCCATGAGTGCACACAGTACCAAAAGATAAAAACTTTTCATAGGGTTGACAGTAAGATTTTGAAGTTTATAGATCTAGAGCCCGGTCTGTTTATCTGTTTCTTTTCTCATTACCGACCAGCGTAACGTCTCAAATAATTTGCTTTGCAAAAACTCGCATTCCTGGGTAAGCTTGTCAATGGCACGGTGAACATATTTTTCATTAGCTTCTCCCGCTTCATTTTTTTTCTTCAGCTCGGCTATCTCGGATTGTATCGTTCCCAGCCTTTCGTTGATGGCATCCAAAGCGCTTTTCCCTGCAGTACGTTCCTTTGCTACCTCGATAGCCCGTTTATTGTAATCCGCCCATGCCTTTAAAAAAGTAAGCAGCACGGCAACGATCGTTATGAATGCGGTGATCGTTTGCGAGATGGCGGTGGAGATATCCGTCATAGACGTAACCCGTTTTTAATGTCTGACAATCTCTGGCGGCTACCCGCTATTTCCCTGCTTATCCGGTTGTAATGATCAAACACCTTGTTCACTTCTGCAATACCTTCCTTCACATACTTCAGCACCATGCTTATAAATTCCGGCGACAGCTTCTTTACGAAACGGCTTGCCCCGGAATTTAGAAATTCGATGACGCTATCTGTATCGCAGTCCGGGCTCATGATGATAACGAAGCACTGAGGGTTACGCTTGAGTACTTCTTTCATGGCATTCAGTCCAGAGCCATCTCCGGCGATATGGTCGATAATGCAGATATGCACATCCGGATGCAGTTTTTCCATGAGTGGTTCCAGCTTCCTGAATACTTGGTACGCTATGCCCTCATTTTCCAATGCAGCAGCAATAGCTTGCAATACCTTTTTGTCTTCGTCCAGTACGAAGGTGGCGATATTGATTGTCGGATGTATTGTAGTATCTATCGTATTCATGAGCAGCAGGCACCATTGATAAAATCCGTTAGTAAATTTTTTGCTCTCGTGAGAGAAGTCTTTGACCATTTGCTCACGATCAGCAACGCAGACACGGTGAGTGTAAAAGACGACTCCTTCGGAGTATGCAGGTTGACAACAGCAGAGGGTTCACTACAACACGAAGATGTAATTGCCTCGCTGATGCGAGCCAGTCCCTTCCGCAAGAGAGACTGGTCAATATTTTGCCGCTTATGCTGCCGTACGTAGGCGCGTATGTAAATTTCCAGTGGTGTCTGGTTATGGAGCATAGGGTTTACAGGTTTATTGGGTTTATAGTATAACTGGATTTAAACCTATCTGGGCCGCCGAGATATAGCCATTTATGGCATTCTCGAAATTCTTTCCCTGTCCTGTTGGAAAATATACCTGCAGGTGATAGGGATCAGTAATGTACTCACCGGGACCACCGCTCTTGTACGAGTAAGTATATTCAAGTGTGTACTCGTCATAGAACTGAAAAGGATCTGCAGCGAATATCATTCCCTCATTCTCGTTGATGATGGGATTTAAAGAGAACTCCCTGAGCTGATAGGACAGCGACCATTTTTCCTGCTCCCTTATCCACGTGCCCTGTCCGATGGGGTATTGCAAGGATTGTATCTTGCTGATGGGCCATGCTACCTGGTTGGGATCGCCATTGTAGTCAGGATTGAATTCGCTGATCTGGATATGTACCGTATCGAATTTTTGCGCCCAGTATCCATAAGTACACTGTCCTGTTACCCTGTCCACGGCGCCTACTGTTATCTCGATCCCATAGGAGCACTGTGAATTGACATTTGGTGTTGGAATGACCTGCTCCCAGACAATACCTTCGAAAGGATCAGGTGACACCCAGGTTGCCAGGTCTACAGCGCAACTGTTATCCATCATGCTGCTCTGTACAGTTGTTTTGTACCTGAAGATGCAGCCGTTGGCACTTGCATAGGTATTGTCCAGGACAATAGTAAGGTTCGGAAATGCTGCCTGAACATTGGCGAGCCTGTTAGTTCCGCATGCACCTGCAACGCTCAGTGTATAATCCTGTCCATAGGTGCTTAGCTCATCACCTTCCACCCATGCGATAGTGCCTGGCGTCGTCAGGATACAGTATTGAGCAGCTTCGCTGATGTAGTAGAATTGAGCAGTTGCTTCGGTCCCCTGGAACGTGGTGATATCAGCGGCTACCGGCATCTGGGAAAAGATAACCGTATAGGTGCTCAGTCCGAACTGGGTGCTGATCCGTCTTGCCGAACCGGCTACTGCATGGTTGATGGCCTGTACCTCCGCTGTTTTATCAACGCCATTATCAATTATTATGATGCGATAAGCATACCCGCCACCAACGCTGGTGTAACCTTCGGGGCATGCATTGCAATCAGGTATAAGTGTCAGCGCATTATTGGTAAAGGCTGCGGGCTGCGTAGGAGCATAAGTGGTGACACCTCCAGTTGTAGTGCCGGTATCCTGTGTTACAGCCTGGTACACCGAATTGATAAACTGTGCGCCATGACCGATATAACTGACAACCAGCGAAGGATACTGTGCCTGTATCAAACCCAGTGCATCCCCCATACCGCCGTCGGTCACCTCCAGTGTAAAATTGTGATAGGTAGTCGCAGTGGGCGCTGTATAGTTAGTACAGTAGAAAAGCTTTTTGGCCTTCATGAATTTGCTGGTTACTTCATCGCTGTTAATTTGTGCTACCAGGTCGTCCGCCATAGCGCCACCATCCACCTGCGCGCAGTTGTCAGCGCAATCGGAGCAGTCCGGCGCTATCGTTGAGAATTGCCTCGTCAAGCCTTTTTCGCTGTACAGTTCATTAATGTACTGCCCTGTAAGGCGTATATACAGATGTCGCGTTTCTCCGCAAACTGCAAAAAGCGTTTTGTTAGGATCATAGCCGTCATAGCCAACGGCATACATGTCGTTACGTCCGTTGGTTGCTTTTTTGCCGCGCCAGCCTGTGATCTTCATTCCCTTTATCTCCTTGGTCATTTCGGGATAACTGTTGGCAAAAGACATGATGGTAGTAACGGCCGGATTGACGCCGCGGCCTATGATCAGTGACCGGTTATTCTCATAACTCGGCTTTGTGGTTGCCGCATAGGTAGAGCCATCAAAGATGCCTATCTGGTTGGGCGCAAGGTTGGTAGTTGTACCGCCTGCCAGTAGTGCTCCTGTTTTTGCGACATATATCTGCCGGAACGATTGATTATGCATAGGGTTTATAGGTAGGGTTTATAGGGTTTTGGGTTTATAGGTAAGGAACGGGTTTATAGGGCTGTACTTTAAAAATTATTCTTCTGTCTTTATGATGGCCTCACGTAGCTGAAAACCTTCCGGGTTTTCATAATTGGCGATGACTGCACGGGCACAGCGGTTAATGATCTGCTCTGTCCACATATCCTGTAGCACCGGGTCAATTGAGGTAGACGCTTTTCCTTCTTCTGTTATATATCCAGCCATGTCTATGTCTGGTGGCATTTTAAAATAGGACAGGTAACAGGCCTCGATATTGAAGCCATCCGTGTATGCCTGCAGCTTGCTTTCTGCCAGTGTCACCAGCACCCGTTCATAATCAAACGACGGCTTGGTGAACTGGTCTTTCAACAGCGAGGCGACATTTTTCATATTTACCCACTGCGGCTCCAGCACCTTTTTGCAGCTTCCCCGTCTCGCGATGATATGATAGGTTCCAACGGCAAAAAAATCATCCGGCAACAGAAAGCCCGTATAAATGGAATGCTTCCGTTGCGAGTCCTCCTCCAGCCTGGTGAAAGGCTGCAGTAATTCGTTAAGATCGTTGACCTCATCGGTGTCCAGCTTGACACCAAGCTTTTCATTGAGCCACCTCCTCTGTTCTTCGTTGAAGAGTTTTACAAATTCCGCTTTGGAGATATGAATGTCCGCATTGGTATCATTGCGGTTTATCTTCAGCAGGAACAGTTTGTAGGCTTCGGCGCTGGTCATCTGTAATTAAAGGGCTATAACTTAAACTGGTATTCTTCTTTCAGCTGGTGGCGGAGGCTCTCAAACTCGTTCTGGTTGGCGGCATCCATGAAGAACTGTATCACGTCTTCAAGGCTGGTGCCATAGGTCGCATTGCCACGCTGAAAATATCCTTCACGGATACGGATGACATTACGGTTCAGCGCGTAATCAATGATGATCTTTACCTGCAGCTGCTCAGGTCGCAGCTTGACGATATCGTGGAATTTAAGAGCGTTCTCGAACTTGCCGAGATGATCGCTCATCATGGTGTACCTCGCATCAGCGCTGTAATCAGCTGACACCTTGTTGCCGAGGCAATAGGCAGCATACAGTTTTGCTTTTGCTTCGTTACCGGATATTTCGAACCATTTTGCTTTTGCGCTGTCAATGGTCTTTGTCTTGTTGACCTTTTCGGAATCGGAGATATCCCTGCGATACAGGTAATATTTACAATGGCTGAAATCGGGCAGCGTGGCGGAGTTCTCATCCGGGGCAACATGCAGGTTGGCAAGCAGGAACTCCAGCTTCATGTCGTCTCTTGGATTGCCGGGATGCAGGACCTTTGTGGTGGAAAGGTCTATCGAAAAAGACTCCCAGAAATCCGAGGTTGCATCCAGTTCTTTGCCTAACAATTGTTCCAGCCGCTCACGCAGTTTTCTGCGCCGCTCGGTTTCCTGTTTGCGAAGTTTATCATCTGCGATCCTGTTCAGCGTGATGGAACGCTCATCTATGCCGGTGATGTAACGGTCGTCGGGACCGAGGCGTGCCATCACCACATGCGAAGTTCCCGGCAGCTTCGAGCGGTTATGTTTGTCGAGGCCCACGGCGCGGGCGCTCTTATCAGGTATTTCTCTTATTTCGATGCGTTGCATGAGTTAAATATTTGATGGAGAATATTATTGTACCGGGCGTGACTTGACCAGCAGTACGGTACGGGTGGCATCCCTGAGCCAGATGCTTGAATGGGACTGCATCCAGATACCATAGCCGTGACGGCCATTGCTGGATACCATACCCTGCGAAGCGCTAAAGCCCATCGGATCGATCGTGCCCTTTTCATATCCCCAATAGATACCATCCCATCCTTTCGGGCGCACCATCACGATGTTCGCCGAATCGTTGAAACCCTCCTGTGTACGGTTATCGCTGAGCATTTTTGCCCCGCCTGAAACGTTGGAGTCATCGGTAACGTCAAAGATGGCGGCGGTGTAGGACATGATGGGATAGTCACCTGCCAGGCCGCTTTGTGCGCGGCTATAGAAATTATCAAAGGCTGGTTCCCATTCGAACTCCACGGTGCCGGCCATCGGGAAACGCTTACTCGTAAAGCGGTAGCCAAAGCCCAGGTTCATGGCATCCTTGCCATAGATAAAACCTTTTAGAGATTCCGCTGTTACAAGGAACGGATTGTTAGCTTTAAAATCTTCGGCAAGCAGCTTGCTGATATCGATCAGGAACGCATAACCGACCTTGAATTTGGCCCTGCGTTTTTCAATGGGTATATCAGAGTTCTCGTAGATCTTGCGTACCGCAGATTCTATAAGAGGTAGTGTAAGCTTATTATATTCAAAGTAGTTGCCGTTCTTCAGCTGCTCGAACAGGCCGGTATTTACTTTCACCTTTCGGCGTCCTGCACCTTCTACTACGCCGCCCTTCGCCCACCACAGATCATTTTCCTCCATGCGGTGCATTTCGGCAAACAGCAGCATTTCTATCCTTCGGAACCATACAGCTTTGCTAACATCCGGCTTGCCGTCGCCACGATTCTCACCGATCACTAATGTGGCATACGGTGAGTTCTGGTCCATGAACTTCGAGGGTATCCAGTTCAGTATCTCACCCTGCGCATAGTTGCGGTCGGTAGACTCAACGCTTTCCAGCATATGGGCATAACCGCTTATCCAGTGGTAAGCGGAACGGTGACCGCCCATCTGGTTCTCCAGTTCCATCATGCCGGTGCGAACCCCGATACTTGACTTCTGGGTATCGTATTCTCCGTTGACGTTGGTCAGCTTGAAGAAGGGTGTTCCTGCCGTGAGCTTTTCTTTTGGGAAATAAGCATTGGGATTGGAGCCCTGTGGCAGCTGCACTGTCAACACCCAGCCATTGCTCTCCTCATAGATCTCGTCGGGAGTGACATAGAGCTGCTCGCCCCACATGAAATCATAAGTAATAATGTCAGTGTTACTAAAGCAGTTTTCCGAAACTTTTATTTTGAATTTCTGGTTGCCTTTTCCGGGAGTGGGATTTTCCCCTGTCATGTCCTCCACGATATAAGGAAGGTCGAGGTTGTAGGGGACACTATAACGGTAACGACCTTCAGCACCGTTCACATAGTCTATCGCATTCGTCTTTGCGATCATGTCTATGAGCGGTGTGTTCATCAGACGTTTCTGATTGAACAGCCGTATCATGCCTTTGTAGGTAGTGAACCTGTCACGCCCGTACAATGAATACAGCGAGTTCAGGTCCGTGTATTTTTCGAACTGGAACTTCGTTGATGCAATCACCAACGAGTTGTTGAATTGCGTTAGCGGACTATTATTGATAGGCATAGGGTTTATAGAGGTAGGGTTATAAGTTTATAGGTAGGGATTAGGGTTTATAGGGGTGGCTATGTGGCAGAGACGAACTAGAATTTCCCTTTAAAGGAGAATGGTTCGGCCTGTGTTGTGATCAAAGGGTTGGATGCCGCTTTCGCCTTGCCGCTACTCAGGAATGAGAATACTGCTTTTGATGCCGCCGTTTCTCCCTGCTGTTCGATCTTCCTGGCGAACTTCTCCGGGTTATCAACGAACTCAAGGAAGCGGGAATACAGAACAGGATCACTTTGTATCTGTGCAAATTTGATATAGGCTTTATTTACCTTTCGTCCGTCGGGAAGTTGCTGGTCGTAATTGAGAGCGAGGTCTATGTAATGTTTTTTATCAACATCGGTGAGGTCAGTACGGTCGCTGATCGCTTTATGAATGGAGGCTGAATATGCCTGTTCCCGCTTCACCTGTTCCTGCCTGAAAGATTCCTGCTGCTGCTTCATCTGCTCGATGCGTGTGTTGTACAACTTATCGTAGTCAGCCTTTAGCTCCTCGGCATGTTCTTTTAAAGATTCAGCGCCGCCCATTTCAACAAGGGAAAGGTGTTTATCAACGCGTGCTTTTGTCCATCCAAGCTCGGAGTAGTAATTGCGAATGAAATCTTTCTGGTTGTCGGAGCTGTCTATCCTGTATTCTTTTGCACCCTGCTGTGCTTTGAACTGATCCAGAAGTGTTTCGGGGTTGCCACCGTTAGCTTCGTAGTCGAGGATGGCCTTGCCATAAGGCCCCAACGATTTTACTTTCTGCTCCCACTTCTGGTTAATGCGGTACTCATCCTGCTTTTCAGTAAGCTCGGCGAAAAGAGCGTCGTTCAGTTCCAGGCCTTCGCGCCCTTCGAAGTCTACCCATTTGCCAGACTGGATAAGATAATCTACCGTTGCCTTATAGGTCTCTGCTATTCCTTCTGGTGCTGTTAGCTCCTTTGGTTGTGCTTCTGCAGGTGGTTGTGTTGCTGGTGTATCGCCGCCCTGTGCTGCGGGTTGCGCAGGCGCTTCAGGTTGCGCCAGAGCTGTAACAGGTGGCTGGAAAGTATCGTGCTCATCCATCGAAGGAATTTCTTCCTGTGTCTGCGCAACTACCGCCCTTGCGGGTTCGATATTCTGCTGCTGCGCTCCGGCAAGATCATCAGCGGTTGGTGTCATCTGTGGCACACCTTTGTACCAGCTGTCAAATTCCCTGTCGTCTATTACTTCAATGTCTGCGCTTAGGTTTTCCATGTAGATAGGATTACAAACTTATGTTTAAAATTATTTGTTGCTGAATGGTGTTTAGCCATTGGTACATTTTATAGCAAATGGTGCAATCGGTGTACACTATTTGTTGTATTTGTTTTTATTGACCCTGGCTATTTTTAACTGTTTGTTGGCGACATCTTCTTTCACCTTTAATTCTTTGGCCTTGAGGTCAAGCTGCTTTTGGTTCAATGCTAAAGATGCTGCCTTGTGCTCAGTGTCTGCCAGGTGCTTCTGTTTTTGCAATTCCAGTTGCTGTCGGTCATTTTCCATTTTTGCGTTTAGCTTGTCGTACTCAAGGACATCAGGAATATTATCGTGGTCCGTGTCGGCCTCATTGTCTTTGTCATGACCGAATGTGTTGATATAGGCTACTTCTTTTTTGGTCGCGTTATTGTCGTCGTTCATCTGTTTTTGCAGCTGCAGCTTCTGCTGCTCCAGTTGTATTTGTTGCTGTCCGATGTGCTGTTCGGATTGTTGTTGTGCATCCTCACGCTGCTGTTTATTATCCATGGCCTCTTTGAGAATGACCTTCAGCTCTGCAGGTGAATAGGAGCGGATCACTTCCAGTGCCTCGATAGGAGACAGGTCAAGCGTATTGTTGTTCATAATGTATTGCTGCATCATGTTCATCTGTCGCTGTGACTCACGACTGTTTTCGACATACACATGCCAGAAGCGGCCGACGAGATCGTCGCCAGAAAGTTTGATGAAATCACGGCTCAGGTCACTTTGAATGTTGCTGATAGTGATGTCCCTGTTCCTTGACTGGGTGTACTGCGCTATCATGAGGTTCATCTCCAGGCAACGGCGTTTGTAATTGGAGAAATCGGTGAACAAAGATTCCGTTTGTGCGTAAGACGCCTGCAGGTTGTTCTGGCTCCCTGTTGCAGATTCGGAGGGTAATGCTTCCCCGATACGTTGCGGGTTAAAACCTATTTGTGCAAGAGCCCTGTTCTCAAAGAACTCGGCTATCTTCATGCGGCTCATCATTCGAGTGCTCTCATCCATATCCACATTTGTGAACTGATTGAATGCTGCACCCTTCGTTTCGCCAGGGGAAGTGTTGACAAGACCAACGCCAAGCGAGCGGGCAATGAGCATGAATTTTTCATAAGCACGTTCACCGCCCCAGTCTTTAATGCCATTGAGGAGATTGACATCCATCAGGAAGAAACGTCCCACTTCACGCTGCATGATCTCATAGAGCTGGTTCATGGAAACGTTG
>Ga0134128_10007427_pt1 | contig 13252 bp, 10 predicted proteins | sample KB31754_FD_96462 | JGI IMG/M metagenome (GOLD analysis project Ga0134128, IMG submission 96462) | Terrestrial soil microbial communities with excess Nitrogen fertilizer from Kellogg Biological Station, Michigan, USA - KB3-175-4 | ecosystem: Environmental > Terrestrial > Soil > Unclassified ... | reverse complement strand
GTAGAACGTCCCGAACGGCGTCGGCAAAGCGAGTCCGCCGCCGAGCCGGGTGCGATCGGGCTGGCGGGGCACGGCATGGCAGGAGGAACATCCGCCGGCGTTGAAGGTTGTCTGGCCGTTCGCGGGGTTTGGCATGTACGCCGCCCTGGCAGCAGCAGGGACAACCGGGGGAGAGGTGAGCCACCAATAGAAGCTGAAGGCAGCGGCTCCAGCTATGACCCCGGCAAGGGCAATTCGTCGCGGCATTGTTCGATCCGTCGCCACCCGCCCCGAATTCGCGGCTGGCATCGCCGCGGTTCGAGCCATAGACTGCTTAAGATGTATAGTCGTGGCAACCCATCGCGGAATAAAGTCGAAATCCCATTGTTTTGAGGCTGACACCATTGCTTGACGTCCACAGGGAGAGAACCATGCCGAACACCAAGACCATGTTTGCTATGACCATGCTGGCCGCAACCGTTGCGTTCGCGGGCCCCGCGTTCGCCGAGAAGATGAAGGCAGCCCTCGACGCCAAGTCCGAGACGCCCCCCAACACCAGTGCCGGCAAGGGCACAGCCGACCTCGACTACGACGCCGCGACCAAGAAATTGAGCTGGAAGCTGACCTATTCCGGGCTCTCCGGCCCGGCTACCGCGGCGCATTTCCACGGTCCGGCCGAGCCCGGCAAGAATGCCGGTGTTGCGGTTGCGATTCCCAATGCCAGCAAGAGCCCGGTCGACGGCAGCGCCACGCTGACCGATGCCCAGGCCGCCGATCTCGAAGCCGGCAAGTACTACATCAACATCCATACCGCGGCCAATCCGGGCGGCGAAATTCGTGGTCAGGTGACGAAGTAAGCCGACGTTGCAGGATCCCGAGACGCTGGTCTCGGGCTATCTCAAGTCTCGGGGTGGGTCGCTTGATGGCGCCCACCCTTGATGTTGAGTCGAGCCGAGTTCGGGCCGCAGCGAGTTCATGAGACGATCTACTTGAGCTTGAGCCGATAGGTCTCGTGGCAATCGGTGCATCTGTCATTGATCGAGGTGTAAGCCGCCGTCAGGCTGGCGATATCCTTGATCTTGCCTTTGACGTCCGCGATCGCCTTGGCAACGGGGGGTATTTTCGAGTCGAAATCAGCCTTGTTTTTCCAGACTTTCTGCGACGCTCCATACTTCGCGTCGACCACGTGTTGCTTCGGATTTGGCCTGAACGTGATGGCGATCTTGCCCACGCTCTCCTCGAGCTGCGCAATCGCGGTATCGATCGCCGACTGATCGTACGGAATTTCGCCTTTCACCGTTTTCAGGATCGTCCCATACAGACTCTTTCCTTGCCCGCGCATCAGATTATCCTGCTGAACGGCGATATCCTGCTGCGCCAGCACGGCGCCGGCACCCAGCAAGAGCGCTCCCACCATTGCGACAGTTCGCATCATCGTTCCGATTTCCCCGGTTTTGGCGCGGATGCGACGGCGATCCGCGGCTTTGAACGTTGCAACCCCGCCAGTCGCGTTTCATTCCCGGGCGGATATCACAGACTGTGCCGGCGCTGGTGCTCGCGGATCGCGATCCAGACTCGCTCCGCGGTTGCGGGCATGTCGATGTGGTCGATCCTGTATTCGCGCCACAATCCCTCGATGATGGCGTTGACGACCGCCGGACAGGAGCCGATCGCGCCGGCTTCGCCCGCACCCTTCACGCCCAGCGGATTGGTCTTGCAGGGCACGTTGTGGGTCTCGAACACGAAGGACGGACCGTCGGCCGCCCGCGGCAACGCATAGTCCATGAAAGTGCCGGTGACGAGCTGGCCGTTCGTCGGGTCGTAGACTGCCTGCTCCATCAGGGCCTGGCCGATCCCCTGCATCGCCCCGCCATGAATCTGGCCCGCCAGCAGCAGCGGATTGAGCGTCACTCCGAAATCGTCGACGATGACGTAGTTCACGATTTGGGTGATGCCGGTGGCGGGGTCGATTTCGACTTCGGCGATATGCGTGCCATTGGGATAGGTGCCATCCGCGCTGGCGAATGTCGCGCTGGCCGCCAGCTTCGCGGGATCAACGCCGGGGCGTCCTGCAAGGTCGGCAAAGGAAATCGCGCGATCCGTTCCCGCAATCCGCACGGTACCGCCATCGATTTCGAGGTCGCCGGCGCTGGTTTCCAGCGCTTCCGCCGCAATCTGCTTCAGCTTGTTGCCGAGCTCACCGGTTGCCCGCTCGACGGAGACGCCGCCGGTTGGAATCGAAGCCGAGCCGCCGGTGCCGAGGCCGGTCGCGACCTGGTCGGTGTCGCCCTGAACAATGTGAACGCGCTCGGGCACCAGTCCGAATTGTTCCGCGACAATCTGGGCGTAAGCGGTCTGGTGTCCCTGCCCGCTCGACTGGGTGCCGATCAGGACCGTGACGTCGCCATTGGCATCGAGCCGCACATTGGCGGTCTCCTCGCCCATGGTGCCGCAGATCTCGACATAGCTGGAGATGCCGATGCCGCGCACCAGGCCCTGCTTCTTTGCAGCCCTGGCGCGCCTGGGGAAGTCCTTCCAGCCCGCGATTTCCATCGCCCGCTTCATATGCGCGGTGAAATCACCGGAATCGTAGACCTTGCCGGTCGCGGTCTTGTAGGGCATTGCCCGCGGCGCGATGAAATTCTTGCGCCGGATCGCATCCGGAGTCATTCCGAGCTTCCGCGCGGCCGCGTCGACCAGGCGCTCGACCACGTAAGCGGCCTCGGGACGGCCGGCGCCGCGATAGGCGTCGACCGGCACGGTGTTGGTGAACACCGTGCGAACCCGGCAATGGAAGGTCTGGATGTCATAGAGCCCCGGCAGCATGCCGGCGCCGCCATGGGGAATATAGGGTCCAAAGGTCGACAGATAGGCGCCCATGTCACCCATCAGATCGACATCCATCGCCAGGAACCTGCCGTCTTCGGCGAGCGCCATTCGGGCCCTGGTGACGTTGTCGCGGCCTTGCGCATCACCCAAGAAGTGGTCGGCACGGTCGGCGGCCCACTTCACCGTCTTGCGCAGCTTGCGCGCGGCAAACGCGACCAGCGCATATTCGCGATAGGGAAAAAGCTTGGTACCGAAGCCGCCGCCAACATCCGGGCATATCACCCGCATGTTTTCGACCGGCATGTTCAGGATGTTCTGGCACAGGATGTCGCGCAGCCGGTGGCTGCCCTGGCTGCCGATGGTCAGCGTCAGGTGATCCCGCTTCGCGTCATATTCGCCGACCACCGCGCGCGTTTCCATGAAATTGGTGACGACACGCGGATTGACGACCGATATCTCGGCAACGGCATGCGCGCTGGCGAACGCAGCTTCGGTAGCCTCGCGGTCGCCGATCGGAACATCGAACAGCACGTTGCCGGGTTGATCGGGCCAGACCTGCGGCGCACCCTTCTTCACCGCGTTGATCACCCCGATCACCGCCGGCAGCGGCGTCCATTCGACCGCGATGGCCTCGATGGCGTCACGCGCAATATCGACGGTTTCAGCGACGACGAATGCAACGGCATCGCCGACATGCCGCACCTCGCCCTGGGCGAGGATCGGATATGGCGGGCCGGTGAACGGGTCGACTTCGAGGTTGAACAGGCACGGCAAACCACCCAGGTCCTTGACGTCATCGGGAGTCAGGATCGCAGCCACGCCCGGCAGGCCCCGCGCGCGCGCCGCGTCGATGGTGAATTTCGCATGGGCATGCGGCGAGCGCAGCACCAGCGCATGCAGCGCGGCCGAGGGCGCGTGATCGTCGGTATAGCGGCCCCTGCCGCGAATGAGCGCATCGTCTTCCTTGCGGAGGACGCTTTGGCCGACGCCGAATTTGATGGGAGCCATCATATCTCCAATTGCGGCTTGGATTTTTCGCCATCTTGCAGCGGATTGCGCGGAAGCGCAAAGGGTTTAACTGTGCAGCAGCGACCTCAGCCAGCTCCTGCCGAACAACAGCAGGACCGATCCGGCGTACACGATCGCGCCAACCATGATCAGCACCAGCAGCGTGGCCTCGTCGCGCAGCGTGCCGAGATGCGCAAACTGCGCCGCCGCAAGCCTTGCCGCAAACCACAACGCTGCTGCGAGGACGAGGCCGGACACCGCGAACTTGCCAAGCGATCCCAGCAGCCCGCGATCGAAATCGAGATAGCCGGAACGCACCGAAAACCCCAGCACCAGCAAAAGATTGATCCAGGCGCCGGTCGCGGTGGCGAGCGCGAGCCCGACCTGGGCCAGCGACCCCATCAGGACGACCTTCAGGAGCACGTTGACGGCAAGCCCGGTCAACGATGCCTTGACCGGCGTCGCCGTATCCTTGCGGGCGTAGAACGCCGCGACCGCGCTGCGGATCGTGACGAACGGAATGAGCCCGACCGCATAGGCGGCGAGCGTGACCGCGGCGGCGGCGGCATCGCCTTTGGTAAAGGCACCGCGCGCGAACAGGGCGCGCATGATGACGTCGGGCACCGTGAGGAACGCGGCGACGAACGGCACGGTCGCCAGCAGGCTGAACTCGAAGGCGCGACGCTGCGATGCCGCCGCGCCGCCCGCATCGCCAGCGGTGATCCGTCGCGACATTTCCGGCAGCAGCACGGTGCCGATGGCGATGCCGATCACGCCGATCGGCAACTGGTAGAGCCGCTCGGCATAATACAGCGCCGACAGCGCGCCGGCCGGCAGGAAGGTAGCGATAATGGTGTCGGCGAACATCGCGACCTGCGTACCCATCGATCCCAGCGTCGCCGGGCCGATCGCACGGAAGAAGGCGCGGACGTCGTCATCGAGCCGCAACGGCGCAAACCGCGGCAGACCGCCATGGCGGGCGAGATCTCCGGCGAGCAGGAAATACTGCAGGAAACCCGAGATCAGCACGCCCCACGCTGCGGCGTGACCGGCGGTCGGGAAGAAGGCCGCCAGCGCCAGCGTCGCCATCATCGAGAGGTTGAGAAAGATCGACGCCGCTGCGGCAGTGGCAAAGCGGTGCATCACATTGAGCATGCCGCCATACAGGGTCACCAGCGTGATCAGCAGCAGGTAGGGAAAGGTGATGCGCGTGAGCTCGATGGCAAGCCGGCGCTGTTCGGGCTCATCGGTGAAGCCCGGTGCAAGAACGCTCATGGCCTGCGGCATGAACAGCCAGGCCACGACCAGCAGCACCACTTGCGACAGAAAAAGCAGGGTGAAGATGCGATCGGCGAATAATCGCGCCGAGGTCTCGCCAGCCTTGCCCTGGACATGGGCATAGGCGGGCACGAACGACGCGTTGAACGCGCCTTCGGCAAAAATTGCCCGGAAATGATTGGGCAGCCGGAATGCCACGAAGAATGCGTCCGCCACCGGCCCGGCACCCAGAATCGCGGCCAGCATGATGTCGCGCGCGAAGCCGGTCAGCCGCGAAAGGAACGTATAACCGCCGACGGTGAAGATACGACCGAGCATCAGCGGCTTCTATAGCATGCGGCGGCGCTTCAAAACGGCGAAATCGCCCTGACCAGCTCGCGCGGCCCGCTTCGGGCACCCTCTGCGCCGGCCGAATCGGGTCCCGATGACCTTTTCTGCGAGCTATGCCCCGAGCGCGCCGCGCACGGTGGCAATGATCCGCTCCTGCGTCCGCTCGTCGAGATAGGCGTGCATCGGCAGGCTGATGACGTCGCGGGACAGACGCTCGCTCGCCGGCAACCCGCCATCGGCGACCGGGAAGTCCCGATACGCAGTCTGCTGGTGCATTGATTTCGGATAATAGATCGCGGTCGGAATGCCCTGCGACTTCAGGGCCGCCGCGAAGCCATCGCGATCGATACCGCTGGGCAGCCGGATGGTGTATTGCGCCCAGACTGAGCTGCAGCCGCCGGCAAGCCGCGGGACGCCGACCATGTTGCCGAGTCCTCGCGCATAGCGGTCCGCGACCTTGTCGCGTGCGGCGATCTCGTCCTCGAATATCCTCAGCTTCTCGATCAGCACGGCGGCCTGTACGGTGTCGAGCCGCCCGGTCAAGCCGAGACGAACGTTGTCGTACTTGTCCGAGCCCTGGCCGTGGACGCGGATGCTGCGCAGCTTTTGCGCCAGTTCGGCATCGTCGGTGAAGATCGCTCCACCGTCTCCGAAGCAGCCGAGCGGCTTGGCCGGAAAGAAACTGGTCGCGGTCGCAAGACCGAAGGTGCCGAGACGCCGGCCCTTGTAGCTCGCGCCAAACCCTTGCGCGGCGTCATCGAGCACGAATAGGCCTTCGGCATCGGCAACCTCGCCGATGCCGTCATGATCGGCGCTTTGGCCGAAAAGATCGACCGGAATGACGGCCCGCGGCTTGAGGCCAGCGCGGATCGCGGTCGCAATCCCGCGCTTCAGCGAAGCTGCGCCCATGTTGAACGTCGCTTCATCGACATCGACGAATACCGGTGTCGCGCCGGTCAGTGCCACCGCCTCCCCGGTCGCACAGAACGTAAAGGACGGGCAGAACACCGCATCGCCCGCGCCGATGCCTTTCGCCATCAGCACCATCAACAGCGCGTCGGTGCCGCTGGCGCAGCTCACGACATGCCTGGCGCCGCTGAAATCCGCGAGAGCGGCCTCGAGCTGGGCCACTTCCGGGCCGTTGATGAACTGGCAATGAGCAAGCACCCGTCCGACGGCCTCGTCGATGGATTTGCCGAGCCGGCGGCGCTGGGCGCCGATATCGATGAAGGGCACGGGTTCGAGCGGCATATGCTGGTTCATGGCGCCTTGCGGAAATTCAAAAAGCCGGTCTAGCCGACGACACGCCGCGGGCCCTTGCGCGCCGGCGATGCCGCGGCGGGCCTCGCGGGAGTTTCCAGGCAGCGGGTCGCGATTTCCAGGCTCGCCACTGCTTCCTCGCCGGTCACGGCGGATATGCCGCCGGCCCGAACCGAATCGAGGAACGCAATCAATTCGGCGCGCAGCGGTTCATCATGGCCGACCGGGAGATGGCGCATCGAGTAGCTGCCGTCCGGCTGGAAACCGAAGCATTCGGTCACCTGGCGGGTCAGCAGATCGCCCATGACATACTTGCCGCGGGTGGCGACGGTGACGTTGCGCGCCTTGAACGGCGTCAGCCAGTTGGTGTTGATGTGCGCGAGCACGCCGGAGGCCGTGCGGAACTGCAACAGCGCGATATCCTCGCGTTCGGCAACGGCGCTGGAGAGCTGCGGCTGCACCTCCACAATGTCGGATTCGGTGAACCAGCGGATCAGATCGATGTCGTGTACCGCAAGATCGATTACCACGCCGACATTCGACATTCGCGGCGGAAACGGTCCGACGCGCGTGATTGCGATCGAAAGGATGTCTTCGCCTGAAATCGCATGCTTGATGGCGGCGACCGCCGGATTGAAGCGCTCGACGTGACCGACCATCAAGGTCACGCCGGCGCGGCGAGCCGCCGAGACGATGTCGCGTCCCTCCTCGACCGAGGACGCGATCGGCTTTTCTACCAGCACGTGGATGCCTTGTGCGATGCAGGCGAGCGCGATCTCATGATGCAGGTGTGTCGGTGCGGCAATGGTGACGGCGTCGACGCCTTTCGCGACCAATGCCTCCAGGGTCGCAAAGGTGTGACACCCCGTCATTTCCGTGGCACGAGCCCGATGCGCCGGCAGCGGATCGACGACCCCGACCAGCGTCGTGTCCGGCAAGCCGGCCAGCACGCGGGCATGGTTGCTCCCCATGACGCCCGCTCCGACGACGCCGACGCGAAGCGACGCCTCAGCCTGTGCGTCCGCTTTGGAAACCATATCGTTCAACCTCGGTCATTTCTGCTTGCGTAGTATCCGGTGGTCTCCCTAGCACGTCGTGACAGACGTGGCGAATGCCGAGCGGAGATCCCGGACACGTTTTGATTCAAAAGATTACACGGATTCGCTGGCAATTGGCACGCGAACAAGGCCAGAACGATTCGGCACGCGTCCAGATGATTCGCAGTGATTCGCGGCGGCCGATCAGGATCGACGATAGTCGTCCTCGATTCGAATGATGTCGTCCTCGCCAAGATAGCTTCCGGTCTGGACCTCGATCAATTCGAGCGGAATCTTGCCGGGATTTTCCAGCCGATGCGTCGCGCCGATCGGAATGTAGATCGATTCGTTCTCGTGCACGACCTTGACCAGATCGTTGACCGTCACCTGCGCCGCTCCGCGCACCACAATCCAGTGCTCGGAGCGATGATGGTGCTTCTGCAGCGAGAGCCGGCCGCCCGGCTTTACCGTGATGCGCTTGACCTGATGACGTTCACCATTGTCGACCGACTGATAGGAGCCCCAGGGGCGATGCACCTTGAGATGCTCCTCGGTGACCTGCGGCGCTGCGGTTCTCAGTCGCGCGACCAGCCGCTTCAATCCATTGGCGTCTTTCTGGCGGGACACCAGCACGGCATCCTGGGTCGCCACCACCACCAGATCGTCGACCCCTTCCAGTGCCACCAGCGCCCTGTCGGTCGACACATTGCAGTTGCGCGAGTCCTCGAAAACGGCGACGCCCCGCGCGGCGTTGCCCTCGGCATCCTTGTCCGACAGTTCCCACACCGCATGCCACGAGCCGACATCGGACCAGCCGCAGGCCACCGGCACCACTGCGGCCCGTGCGGTCTTTTCCATCACCGCATAATCGATCGAAATCGCCTCCGTCGACCCGAACGCGGTGGGCTCGAGCGTGACAAATCCGAGGTCGCGTCCGGCCCTGGTCACCGCATTGGTGATGGCCTCGACGCTCGCCGCGTCGACGCTTCGGTATTCATCGAGCAGAACGGAGGCGCGGAACATGAAGTTCCCGCTGTTCCAGAGATAGCCCGACTTGACGTATTCGGCCGCAGTCGTCGGATCGGGTTTTTCGACGAACTTCGCCACCGACCGAACCTCGTCCGAAATGAGGTCGCCGGAGCTGATATAGCCGTATTCGGTGGCGGCGCGCTCGGGCTTGATGCCGAAGGTCACGATACGCCCGGCATCGGCCGCGACCAGCCCCTGCCGGCAGGCGGCTACAAAGGCCGCGGTATTGCCCACGACATGATCGGCAGCGAGCGCCAGCACGACGGAATCCTTGTCGCGCATCTGCGCGAAGACCGCGCCCGCTGCAATGGCCGGCCCGGAATCCCGTCGCATCGGCTCGAGCAGGATATCGGCTTCGAGTCCGATCTCGGCCAATTGCTCGGTCACCATGAAGCGATAGGCGGTGTTGGTGATGACGATCGGACGCTCGAACAACGAGGCGTCCGACACCCGCAGTATGGTATCCTGAAATGTCGAGCCCGCTCCGAACAGCGGCAAAAACTGCTTTGGATGCACCGCGCGCGAGGCCGGCCACAGCCGCGTTCCGGCGCCGCCGCACATGATCAGGGGAACAATACGTCTGTCCATCCGCGCCTCAAATCCTGTAATGGCCGCGATACCACGCCACAAACTCGCGAATGCCATCCGCAATCGGGGTGTCGGGCCGAAAGCCCACGTCGCGCATCAAGTCCCCGGCATCGGCAAAGGTCTCGGTGACATCTCCAGGCTGCATCGGCAACATCTCCTTGATGGCCTTGCAGCCCAACTCCTGCTCCAGAAGTGTCACCACATGCATGAGCTGTTCGGGGTGCTGGTTACCGACATTGTAAACCCGCGCCGGCGCGCCGCCGGCGCGATCGGCATTGCCGGGAATTCGATCGACAACGCGAGATACTACACGTGACACGTCATCGATATGGGTGAAATCGCGGCGCATCTTGCCATGGTTAAAAAGCCTGATCGGCGTACCTTCGAGGATCGCCTTGGTAAACAGGAAAATCGCCATGTCCGGCCGGCCCCACGGCCCATAAATGGTAAAGAACCGCAGCCCGGTGACCGGAAGACGGTAGAGATGGCTGTAGGAATACGCCATCAGTTCGTTGGCCTTCTTGGTCGCGGCGTAGAAACTGACGGGATGGTCCGTTCTGTCGTCGACCGAAAATGGCACCTTGCCGTGAGCGCCATAGACCGACGATGACGATGCATAAACCAGATGACGGCACTGATTGTGCCGGCATCCTTCCAGCACGTTGGCAAAGCCATCGAGATTGGCATCGACATAGGCATGGGGGTGATCGATCGAATGTCGCACTCCGGCCTGTGCCGCAAGATGCACGACCACCTCGAAGCGATGGCTTGCAAACAGCGACGCGATCGCCGGACGATCCACGAGGTCGGCTTGCACAAAGGTGAAGTGGGGATGTTGGCGCAGGATCTGCAGCCGGGCCTGCTTCAACGCCGGATCGTAGTAGTCGTTGAGACTGTCGAGACCGACGACGTCGCGGCCTTCGGCAAGCAACCGGCTCGCGGTGTGGAAGCCGGTGAAGCCCGCCGCCCCCGTGACCAATATGGCTCGATTCGGCATCGTATCCCCAGAAGCTCGCGGCGGGAATCTGCCACGCTGGTCCGGTAGCACCTGTTTAGCCGCGGTATCGAGGGTGCTGCAACAACCCGTTTGCCCGGCTATTGCCAGATTGGCTCTAAAACCATACCAAGGCAGCGAAGTTCGGCGCACGGCGCGAGTTGCGCTGTTTTGACACCCTTCTCAAACCTGGCGAGCGCGATGCGCCGGATCCTGCTTTCGACGCTGAAAATACTGATCTCCGCAGCCCTGCTCTATTTTTCGCTGCGCAAGGTCAACCTGTCGGACCTCGCCTCGCGCATCGATATTGCAAGCCTGGGCTGGATCGGCCTCGCGATCGCGGTGACCTTCCTTCAGATCCTTCTCGGCGCGCTGCGCTGGCGTGAAATCAGCGGCGAATGCGCCGCCGCACTGACGACGAAACAGGCGATGCGTTTCAATCTGATTGGAACGTTCTTCAACCAGACGCTGCCATCCTCGATCGGCGGCGACGCGGTTCGGCTCTGGCTGGTGGCGCGCGGCAGCGCCGGCTGGCGCGCGGCGACTTATTCCATCTTCGTCGACCGCGCTATCGGCCTGATCGCGCTCGCGATCATCATCGTTGCGAGCCTGCCGTGGAGCTACGATCTGATCCGCGACACCGACGGGCGATCGGCGCTGCTGCTGATCGATTTCGCCTCGCTCGCCGGCGGGTTGGGGTTTCTCGCGCTTGGCTGGCCGCGCTGGCCGTGGCTCAAGCACTGGTGGGGAACGCACCATCTCCATGCCTGCGCGGTGATCGCCAACCGGGTGATTTTCAGCCGCGCGCATGGCCCGAAAGTTGCGGTATTCTCGATCCTGGTTCATGTCCTCGCGGTCGTCATCGCCTGGTGCGTGGTGCGATCGATCGCAGCCCCGGTATTGTTCGGCCAGGTTTTCCAGCTCGTTCCGCCGGTGATGCTGATCACCATGTTGCCGATCTCGATTGCCGGCTGGGGCGTCCGCGAGGCCACGATGGGGCTCGCCTTCGGATATGCCGGGCTGATGGCGAATGAGGGCGTGAAGGTCTCGCTGTTGTTTGGTGCGGTGTCCTTCATCGTCGGCGCGATCGGCGGACTGGTGTGGATTTTCAGCGCTGAAAAGGCCGCACAGGGCGCAGCACCGATCGAGGTTCCCGAGGCCACATTGGTAGAATGAGCATTTCCGGATCGATCCCGGCGCTTTTCGCCCTCCCCGCTGCCGCGACGGTTTCGGCCGCCCTGATTTGGGTGATTCGGCCGATGCTATTGCGGCACGCACTCGCCAGGCCGAATGCGCGCTCCTCGCACCGCATCCCAACCCCGCAGGGCGCAGGCATCGCGGTGATCGCGGCAACGCTGGTGGTGTCCGGCGGCATCGTGGTCTGGGGCGGCGCGGCGGAGCTGAAGATTCCGTTCGCGGTCTTCGCGGCCGCGCTGTTCATGGCCATGGTCGGCCTTGCCGACGACGTCAAATCCATCGATGTGCTGCCGCGGCTGCTGCTGCAGGCGGCGGCAGTCGCTGCAGTCCTGCTTGCGGCATCCAGCGATCTGCGGATCGTTCCGGCCTGCCCGTTATGGATCGAGCGCGGCGTCCTGCTGGTGGCCGGGCTCTGGTTCGTCAATCTCGTCAACTTCATGGACGGGCTTGACTGGATGACGGTGGCCGAGGTGGTGCCGGCTACGGCGGCGCTGGTGATGCTTGGGCTGCTTGGTCAATATCCCGCGCCGGCAACCCTTCTCGCAGCGGCGCTCTGTGGCGCGATGCTGGGGTTCGCGCCGTTCAACCGCCCCGTTGCCAGGGTCTTTCTCGGCGACGTCGGCAGCCTGCCGATCGGCCTGCTGCTCGGCTGGTGCCTGCTGCAACTCGGCTACCAGCAGCAATTCGCTGCCGCCCTGCTGCTGCCGCTCTACTACCTGCTCGACGCCACCGTGACGTTGCTGCGGCGGCTGGCGAGGCGCGAGCCGTTCTGGGCGGCCCATCGCTCGCATTTCTATCAGCGCGCCACCGACAATGGCTTTACGGTATGGCGTGTGGTCGGCGAGGTGTTTGCGCTCAACATCCTGTTGGCGGCGCTCGCGGCCGGATCGATCATGGCCGCATCGGCCGCGGTCAAGATCGTGCTTCTCCTCGCCGGGGGAGTCGCGACCGTGCTGGTGATGTACCGATTTTCGCAGCGCCGCGTTTCGTAAGGTCAGCGCTGGCGCAGCAGCCTTGCGATCAATCCGGAGTAGCCCGCCATGGCGGCAGCGAAGTTGAATTGGTGCGCGGTGACGGCGGCGCGCTCCGCCCTCGCGGAATCCTCGCGCAAGGCCGCCAGCCTTATCGTCTGCGCGAGCAGCTCGGGATGGCCCGGCTCGACCACCCATCCAAGGTCCTGCTCGCTGACCGTCAGCGCCGCCTCGGCATTGGACTCCGACACCAGGATGACCGGCCGGCCGACCGCCAGCAGGTTGTAGAACCGGCTGGGCACCGACACGCCGGCGAACTCCCTGCGATAGGGAATGAGCCAGACATTTGCCGCGGCGAGAAACGCCTCGAGACCTTCCTCGGCAACGCGATCGATCAGTGTCACATTGGGCAGACCGGCGTTCGACTGTAATTCCTTGAGCCGATCGAAACCGATTCCCCACCCCGACAGCAGGAAATGGATGTGGGAATCGTCACGCAGCAATTGCGCCGCGCCGAACACGACATCGGGATCGTGGGTGAAGCCCAGATTGCCGGAAAGGCCGACCATGAACCGGGCCGCATGCAGGCGGCGGTACGGATTGTCGGGTTCGATCGGCCTTACGCCCGGCTCCAGCGTCGCCCAATTCGGAATGAAGGAGATCTTCTCGGGCGTGACCCCCCGGTAGCGCATCAGCAGCGCCTCGGTGTCGCGCCCGATGATGACGATGGCATCGAGCGCCCGAAACATCAG
>Ga0134128_10007426_pt1 | contig 13252 bp, 13 predicted proteins | sample KB31754_FD_96462 | JGI IMG/M metagenome (GOLD analysis project Ga0134128, IMG submission 96462) | Terrestrial soil microbial communities with excess Nitrogen fertilizer from Kellogg Biological Station, Michigan, USA - KB3-175-4 | ecosystem: Environmental > Terrestrial > Soil > Unclassified ... | reverse complement strand
TACGCCATCGCAACGCATTTGTCGCAACCGGTAGGGACGGACTTCTTCTTTCACTTGATGTGCATGTAGAATCTCCCGAACTAAATAAAATCGGAGCAATGGACAGCATCCAAGCGCCGATCATCGGATTCCAGCAGCACTGAAAGATGGAATTGGAGAGGCCGGACAAACCGGACCAGCACCTCGCAAGTTTTTGACGTTCTTCGTTCGCCTAGGTTGAGCGACGACAATTTAAAAGCGGTTACAAACTTTATTTGTTGGTTACAAACTTTATTTTGCGGTTACAGATTTTATTTTTCAACCACACTAGGTTGAGCGACGACAATTTAAAAGCGGTTACAAACTTTATTTGTTGGTTACAAACTTTATTTTGCGGTTACAGATTTTATTTTTCAACCACAGCAGTCCGAAGCCGACCTCAAAAACTCATTCGACCGTCACGCTCTTGGCGAGATTCCTCGGCTTGTCCACATCGCAGCCGCGCGCCACGGCGATGTAATACGCAAAAAGCTGCAACGGGATGCTCGCCAGCAACGGGTAAACCGGCTCCGTCGTTTTCGGCAGGAAAATCACATCGTCCGCGACCGTTTTGATTTGTTCATCGCCTTCGGTGGCCACCGCGATGATCGGCCCCTTCCGCGCGCGAATCATGGCCAGGTTGGCCATTGTTTTGTCGTACATCGAATCCTGCGGCACCAGGAATACCGTGGGTGTGCTGGCGTCAATCAACGCGATCGGCCCGTGTTTCATCTCCGCGGCGGAATAACCTTCGGCGTGGATGTAGGAAATTTCCTTGAGCTTCAAAGCGCCTTCCAGCGCGATCGGGAACGTGTAACCGCGGCCGAGGAAGAAAAAGTCATCGGCCTTCGCATATTTCAACGCCAGCTTTTTCAACGTCTCGCTCTGCGCCAAAATAGTTTCAATTTGTTTGGGCGCCGCTTCCAACGCACGCAGAACCTCCAATGCGCGATTGGCAGAGAGCATCCGCATCCTGCCAAGATGAATTGCCAGGAGCGAAAGAATGGTGATCGTGGAAACAAACGCCTTGGTGGACGCCACTCCGATTTCCGGTCCGGCGTGCATGTAAATGCCGCCGGTGGCTTCGCGCGCGATGGTGCTGCCGACAACATTCACGATAGCCAGCGCGGGATGGCCGCGCCGTTTGGCTTCGCGCAAGGCAGCCAGCGTGTCCGCCGTTTCACCCGATTGGGAAATGACCGTCAGCACGGTGTCCCGCTCCAACGGCGCGTTGCGGTAACAAAATTCGTGCGCGAATTCCACCTCGACCGGCAAATGCGCGAGCTCTTCAATCAGATATTCGCCCACGAGCGCCGCGTGCCAGCTCGTTCCGCTGGCCGCAATGACAATGCGGTCAATCGCGCGCAACTCCGCCGGCGTCATGTTCAAGCCGCCGAACTTCGCCGTCGCGCCCTCGAAATCCATGCGGCCGCGCAACGCATTTTCCACCGTGCGCGGTTGCTCGTAAATTTCCTTGAGCATGAAGTGCGCGAACTCGCCGCGCTCGGCGTCCTGCGAATTGAATTCCAGCTTGCTGATTTGAACATTCGCCGCGTCCGTGCCAAGATTCTGCACATCGAAACGTTCCGGCGTGATGGTGGCCACGTCGTAATCATTGAGATAAACAACTTCGCGCGTGTGCGACACGATGGCATTGGCGTCGCTGGCGACAAAATTTTCTCCTTTCCCAATCCCGATAATCAACGGCGAACCGCGCCGGGCGCCAACGATGGTATTCGGCTGGTCGGCTGAAATGACCGCCAGGCCGTAAGTGCCGATGACCTCCCGCAACGCGTCGCAAACCGCCAGCGCGAGCGGATTGGAGTTGCCATTTTTTCCCTTATGCTTCTGGTAATACTCCCCGATCAAATGCGCCAGGACTTCCGTGTCCGTGCCGGAGCGAAAAGTGTGTCCAAGCTGCGTGAGCTTGTTCTTGAGGCGGTCGTAATTCTCAATGACCCCGTTGTGCACCACGGCAATTCGGCCAGACCCGTCAAGATGCGGATGGGAATTTTCGTCCGCCGGCGGGCCATGCGTCGCCCAGCGGGTGTGGCCAATGCCGAGGGACCCGTCAGCCGGCTCGTCTTGCAACGCGCGAGCGAGGCCCTCGTTGATTTTCCCCTTTTTCTTCCGAATCAGCAGGTCGGAGCTGTCAATAATGGCAACACCGGCGCTGTCGTAGCCGCGATATTCGAGCCGCCGCAACCCTTCCAAAAGAATGGGCGAGGCAGACTTTTTGCCGATATAACCAATGATGCCACACATAATTTTCGCGCTACAGTTTGTCTGACGTTCCGTTTATAACGCAAACCAAACGAAAAGGCAACGTTACGGAATGGGATTTCGGGTTTTCCTCGGGTCGATTTATCTTGCCGCATGAATTTCCCGCGTTTATTTGGTTCACAGGCAACTTCATGAGCAAAAAAAGCAGCGCCATTGCCGGATTGATCGGGCAGTTCCAGGGGCGGGAATTGGACGCGCACTACCTCGGCTATTTCGAATGCTTCAACCGCCAGCTCTATTTTGAGGCGCACGATGTGCTCGAGGAATTGTGGCTCGCCCAGCGCAGCGGGTCCAACTACGCCTTTTACAAAGGCCTCATCCAGCTCGCCGGCGCCTTTGTTCACCTCAAGAAAAACCGCCTCCGCCCGGCGGCTGCTCTGTTTAAACTCGCCGATGCGAACCTCGGAAAGTATCCGCCCCTTCACGAACACTTGGATCTGGGATACGTTCGTCAGCTCATTCGCCAATGGGTTGGGAACCTGGAAGCGGCAAATTTCGAGCAAAATCCGTTGACTCCCCATAACGTCCCGGCTCTGGCATTGGAGCCCTCCGCCGATCACGCGTGAAAAATGGCAAAAGTTTCACTTGACGAAATTCGGTCATTCTTCTAATTTCTGAATAGACAGAAATTAAAGAAATAATGAAGACCCTCTCGCCAGTCGAACAAAAGTTCATCCTTCATTGGGGAGAAATGGGCACGCGCTGGGGCATCAATCGGACCGTGGCCCAAATACACGCCCTCCTCTACCTTTCGCCCCGCCCGCTGCACGCCGAGGAAATCGCCTCGACTCTGAGCGTCGCCCGTTCGAACGTCAGCACCAGCCTGAAGGAATTGCAAGGCTGGGGTATCGTGAAGCGCGTCCATGTCCTCGGTGATCAGCGCGACCATTTCGAATCGATGAAAGATGTCTGGGAATTGTTCCGAGTTGTCCTGGACGAGCGCAAAAAGCGCGAAATCGATCCCACCCTCGCGATTCTCCGCGAATGTATCGCGGAAGCCCGCCAGGATAAGCAAACCGACGAATATACTCAATCGCGCTTGGCCGATTTGGCCGAATTTTTTGAAACTACCACCGCCTTTTACGGCCAAGTCCGCCAATGGCCCACTAGCGCGCTGACGAAGTTTGTCAAACTCGGCGGCAAAATCCGCAAACTGATCGGCGGCGGTTGATTTTTATTTATCGTTTTATTTCTGTGAATACTGACATTACAGACAATATGAACGAGAGTCAAAAAAGCTGCGTTTGCTACGATGCTGACTGCCCCGTTTGCGTTCGTTGGGCTGAACGATGCCGCGCCCTTCTCCAAACCCGCGGCTTCGCCGTGCTCCCGCTGCAATCGCCCGAAATCCGTGAAGTCTTGCAAGTTCCCGATGGCGTTCTCCTCGCCGAGATGCGCGTCATTACGAATGGCGGCCAGGTTTTCGGGGGCGCCGACGCACTGGTTTATCTCAGCAATCGCCTTTGCAAACCGCTGTTTTGGCTAAGCTGCCTTCCTGGCACCAAGCCTCTCCTCCGATCGGCTTATCGATTCATCGCGCATCATCGCTCGTGCGCGACAGGCGCTTGTCGCACGACGCCACGAAAGTCTTTCCACGTGGAGAACCCTGCCGATTGGCTGCCGATCCCGATTCTCGTCGTGGCAGCGGTGGCCGTCGGCCGGCAATTTCCTCCGTGGCTGTACATGTGGACATTGGCGTTCACGCTGTTCGCAGGATGCAAATGGTTTTGTTTTCGGCGAGACCTGGCGAAAGTGCAAACCATCAGCCTGGGCAAAAAACTCGCCTTTTTGTTCGGCTGGGTCGGCATGAATGCCGGTTTCCTCAAGCCCAAGCGCACTGAAGCACCGCGAACGATCGAATGGATTTTTGCCGCGCTCAAAATCGCGTTAGGCGCAATCTTACTCTGGGTTTTTACGCCGCGCGCAATAGCCATTAATCCATTGCTGGCTGGATGGAACGGGATGACGGGCGTGGTTTTGCTGCTGCATTTCGGGCTCTTCCAGATGCTCTGGCTTGGCTGGCGCGCGGCGGGTTTCAATCCCGAACCGCTCATGCGCGCCCCCCTGCTTTCGCGCTCGGTCGGCGAATTCTGGGGCAACCGGTGGAACACCGCGTTCAACGCTCTCGCAGCCAGATTCCTGTTTCATCCGCTGCGCCGCCGCATCGGAATTCCGCTGGTGACGATGCTCGTGTTTCTCGTCTCGGGACTCGTGCACGACCTCATACTTTCGGTCCCCGCGCGCGGCGGTTACGGTTTGCCTACGCTCTATTTCCTGCTGCAAGGCGCAGTCGTGCTTTTCGAGCGGACGGCTTTTGCCCGGAAACTTCAGCTCAACCGCGGCTTTCGCGGACGGCTATTCACCATCGGTGTCGTCGCCGGCCCGGCTTTCTGGCTGTTCCATCCCGTTTTCATCCAAAACGCCATGCTGCCGTTTCTTAGACGCCTGGGCGCAATCTGAAATGACATATGAAAACTCTGAATCTGACGCTCGCTCTCCAAATCGCCGGCATATTGCACCTCGGCCTGATTTGTGCCGGCGCGATGATGCCTCGCGTTGTCGGCACACGCGCACATGTGGTCGGGCTGCCGCCGTTCCTGCGGCAACTATTCTGGGTTTACTATACGTTCATCGGACTTTGCCTCGTGAGTTTCGGCACCATAACCCTCGTGCTGGCACCAACGCTCGCAGCCGGCAGCAGCCTCGCACGGGCTCTTTGCGTTTTCCTCGCCGCCTTTTGGACGCTTCGCTTGATCGTGGCAACCTTCGTCTTCGACGTCCGCCCGTATTTGAGAAACAAGTCCCTGCGTCTCGGTTATCACGCGACCAACCTTGTCTTCATGTATTTGCCCATCGTTTACCTCTGGGCAGCCTGCAAAGGAGGCATACGATGAATGCAAAATTATTCAGAATTTGGCTTGGTCATTTTTGCTTCAGTCGAAAGTTGCGGCGCGGTTTGAAACCGGAGAAGATCCCCAGCCAACATTACCCCAAGCGCCGCCGCCATCACGGACCGACAACATTTTTTGACATGCCATGAACACCGCGCCCGCAATCGCAGTCCAAAAACCTCGCTTTCAGCTTCCGGTCGTCGCGGGAATCATTGAACGACGGATGCTGCTCAATTTTCGTTGTGAACCGGCTGTCATTAAAAAACTTCTTCCGGCGCCATTCCGGCCCCAGCTGGTCCACGGCTCGGCCATCGCCGGCATTTGCCTGATCCGATTGGGCGGAATCCGTCCGGCATTTCTCCCATCCTTCGTCGGGTTGAACTCCGAAAACGCGGCCCATCGCATCGCCGTGGAATGGGACGAAAACGGCACGACCCGCGAAGGCGTCTTCATCCCGCGCCGCGACACTAATGCCAGGCTGAACCGCCTCGTCGGTGGAACTCTTTTTCTCGGCGTCCACCAGGCCGCGAGATTCCGTGTTGTCGAATCGTTCGATGAATTCGAAGTGGAAATGCGGAGTGTTGATGGCGTTACGCATGTTCTGGTGCAAGGCAGATTGAGCGAACGCCTGCCGGCCAACTCCGTGTTTCATTCAGTTGAGGAGGCATCGGCATTTTTTCTCGGAGGCTCGCTCGGTTGGTCTGCGCGCCATCAGGAAAAAGTTTTCGACGGGCTGGAATTGCGTTGCCGCGAATGGCGCATGAAACCGTTGATGGTCGAGCGCGTCGAATCGAGCTTTTTCCAAAATCCTCAATTCTTCCCTCCGGGTTCCGCGATATTCGATGGCGCATTTTTGATGCGGAACATTGCTCACGAATGGCACGGGCGCGGGCAGCTCAAGGTTCGAAACGCGATCGCATGAAACAAAAAATTATCATCGCCGGAGGCAGCGGTTTTCTCGGTAGCGCATTGGCTCGAACATTCACCGCGCGCGACCACGAAGTTGTCGTTCTCACTCGTTCACCAAAACCGCGCAGCGACGGCGTCAAGGAAATCCGCTGGGACGCGAAAAACCTCGGCGAATGGGCCTCACTCCTGGATGGAGCAGACGTTGCGATTAATCTCACCGGAAAATCCGTCGATTGCCGTTACACCCAGAAAAATCGCCGCGCCATCATCGAGTCGCGCGTCAGTTCAACCCGCGCCATCGGTGAAGCCATCGCTCGCTGCGCCAAACCGCCGCGCGTCTGGCTGAACGCCAGCTCGGCGACGCTTTACAAACATGTCTTTGACCGCGCCATGGACGAAAACGGCGAAACTGGCGCCACGCCCGATGCCAAAGACCAATTCTCCATCGAAGTCATCCGCCAATGGGAACGCGCATTGGAGGAAGCGCACACTCCAAATACTCGCAAGATCGCTTTACGCATCACCATGGTTTTTGGCCCAAATGGCGGCGTTTTTCCGGTGCTGCGGCGTCTCACGCGCTTCGGACTCGGCGGGCGCATGGGCAACGGCAGGCAATTGGTCTCCTGGATCCATGAAGAAGATTTTTGCCGCGCCATCGAATGGCTCATGCAGCGCGACGATCTGGCCGGCCCAATCAATCTCGCCGCGCCCAATCCCCTGACCAATGCCGAGATGATGCAAATGATGAGAAAAGTCTTCAACGCGCCTTTTGGACTACCTGCAACGGAATGGATGCTTGAGATCGGCGCGTTTTTTCTTCGCACCGAAACTGAATTGATTTTGAAAAGCCGGCGCGTCGTGCCCGGCAAATTGTTGGTGTCGGGTTTTGAATTTCATTTTCCAACACTTGAAAATGCCTTGCGAAACCTTCAACAACGAAAAGACGGTTGAGGTCTCGAACATCTCCAATCAGGCTGCACGGGATCGCTTGCTGTCGGTCAAAGGGGAACCGCTGTTCCTCGCCGACTGGTTGCGCCCCGTGTTCATCCATTTCGAGGTCCCGGTGAATGCGCTCCAAAGCGCCGTCCCTTTTGAACTCGATCTATACGACGGCAATGCCTACGTCTCGCTGGTGGCGTTTACCATGCGCGGCATGCGTCCATTCCGCGGCGGCCGGCTCGCGGCGTGGCTTTTCAAACCCATTGCGACGAATGATTATCTGAATGTTCGCACCTACGTGCGCCATCGCGGCGAGGCTGGGATTTATTTCTTAACCGAATGGATGAACAACCGCTTCAGCATCCATCTCGGCCCGTGGACATTCGGTTTGCCCTATCGCTTTGGCGAATTCAATTACGAGCACCGGCACGAATCGAAAATCCTGCGCGGCGCCGTTTCTGAAAATAGACGCGGCCCAGCCCTTGCCTATGAGGCCAAATTGGACGATACACATTTCCTCCCCTGCCCCGGTGGCTCGCTTGACGAATTCCTCCTGGAACGTTACACAGCTTTTACCGCGCACGAAACGAAGCGCCGCCTTTTTCGCATCTGGCATCAACCTTGGAAACAACAAGCGCTCCGCGTTTCCATTCTGGACGGCCGTTTGCTCGAAACGGTCTGGCCGTGGTTCAAAAACGCGACTCCGGCATGCGGCAACTATTCACCCGGAGCATTCGGCGTCTGGATGGGTCGTCCGCACACCGTGGGGCAAGACGATTGATCAATTCAGAACGCTCTTTGCGACTTTTAGCGGCAGCTTCAAGTGGATATCGTCCGAAGCGGAGCCGATCAGAAATTGATAGTCCCCCGCTTCCACGACATACTGCTTTTTTCCTGTGTCCCAATAGCGCAACCGTGTCGCCGGAACCTCAACCGCCACGCGACGCGACTCGCCGCGATTCAAATGCACTCGGATGAAACCGCACAGCGCGAGCTTCGGTTGCGGAACGCTGGAATGAACATGGCGAACATAAACCTGCGCCACTTCATCTCCGTCGCGGTCGCCCGCGTTCTTCACCGTAAACGACACGTTCACCGTGCCATCGGGAGACATTTTCTTCGTGTCCAACGCTCCCTTTTGAAATTTGAAATGCGTGTAACTCAACCCATGGCCAAACGCGAACTCCGGTTTGCCTCCAAAATAGCGATACGTCCGATCGGCCATCGAGTAATCTCTGAAGTCGGGCAAATCCGCCGTGGACGCATAAAACGTGACCGGCAAATGACCGCTGGGATTCACGTCGCCAAATAAAATTTCTCCCACCGCCCGTCCGCCTTGCTCGCCCGGATACCACGCTTGAATAATCGCTGGCAAATTCCTGGTTTCCCACGGCATCGCCATCGCGCTGCCGCTGCAATCCACCAGGATCACCGGCTTACGCGTCGCCGCCAAAGCTTTGAGCATTTCCGTCTGCACCGACGGCAACTCGATTTTGGTTCGGTCGCCGCCCGCGAAACCGTCAAAATCATTCGCGCGGCGCGATTCTTCGCCTTCAAACCGCGCGCTGATGCCGCCCACGTAAATGACGAGGTCCGCCGCTTTCGCCGCCGCCACCGCTTCCGCGATCTGTTCCTCGCTCGGTCTATTCGAGCCATCTTTGAGCAACGCCAATGGCCCGCCCTCCGCAAAGGTCACTTCAATCCCCGGCCCCGCGGCCTTTTTGATCCCGTCCAAAATCGTCACCGGTCGAGCCGCTCTCCCATTATAATTTCCCTCCAGCATGCCCGCTGAAATCGCATTCGTGCCGATGACCGCGATGCGTTTGATTTTCGCGCGATTCAGCGGCAACACACCATCGTTCTTCAATAACACGATGGCTTCCTCCGCAACCTTGAGCGCCAGCGCCTCATGCTCGGGCGTGTCGTTCTGATCAATGCCTATTTTTGAAAACGGGCATTGCCCCGGCGGATCGAACAAGCCCAGTTTGAATCGCGTTCCCAGCGTATAATACAACGCTTCGTCAATTTCCTTCCCGGTGATCAATCCCTTTTGGACCGCTTTTACCAGCGCGTTGTAATCCCTCCCGCAACAAAGATTGCACCCGGCCTTGACGGCATCGGCCGCCGCTTCCTCCGGCGTGTTCACATAATGATGGTCTTGCGGGCTCCAAATGTTGTGAATGGCATCGCAGTCTGAAACCACGTAGCCATCGAATCCCCATTGCTTGCGCAGAATGTCCGTGAGCAGAAATGAATTGGCGCAGGCAGGAATGCCGTCGATCGAATTGTAAGCGCCCATCACTCCGCCCACGTGCCCTTCCCGCACGGCCATTTCGAATTGCGGCAAATACGTCTCGTACAAATCCCGCTCCGGCGGCGTCGCGTTAAACCGATGGCGCTCCGGCTCCGGCCCGCTGTGCACCACAAAATGCTTCGCGCAAGCCATCGCCAGAACATAGCGCGGGTCGTCGCCTTGCAATCCGTGAACAAACGCCACTGCCAGCGATCCCGTCAAAAACGGATCTTCACCATACGTCTCCTGCCCTCGACCCCAGCGCGGGTCGCGGAAGATGTTCACATTCGGCGACCAGAACGTCAGACCGCCAAACCACTTCGCGTCTCCATTATGTTTGGACGCGTAATCATTGAACTTGGCGCGCCCTTCAATGCCAATGACCGACGCTTCCTGGTGAATCAACGGCGCGTCCCATGTCGCGGCCATGCCGATGGCTTGTGGAAAAACCGTCGCGACTCCATTCGCAGCCACTCCATGCAAAGCTTCGCTCCAATAATTGTACGCCGGCAGGCCAAGCCGCGGAATTCCCGGCGCGCCGTTTTGCAATTGCGCCACCTTTTCCGCCAGCGACATCCGCCGCACCAAATCCTTCTCGCGCGCCTCCAATGGCTGCGACGCATCCCTCCAAATGGCCGGTTCGCTGATTTCCGGCACGCGAACCGCCGCCGCTGAAAACGGCTCCGCTAGTTCGGAAGCATTGAAAGCAATAACTGACACATCCGAAGCATTTTTCACTTCGAACGTATTGAACTTTGCCGCGCCTTTCCGCGCCAAAAAAGAAACCGCCAGCGGGCCATTCAGCGAATCATCCTCGTGCTCGACGGTCCCGGTGATGTAACAAACCTTTCGCGTCCCGCCGGCCTTGGCCACAATATCGAAATTCGTCACCAAAGCCATCGATCCCGACGTCACATCGAACAGCCTTTCCTCAGGCGCATTCGCGAGCGTTTCCACTTCACCAATCACGATCGTGTATTTGCCCGCCGGCAGATGCGAAATCGTGACGGTGAAATTTTTCCCGTCAATTTCCTCACGAAACGCCGCCGCATTGTTCGTCGCACCTTGAACGGTAATTGCGGGATCATCCTTTCGATGCGTGAAATCCCCACTGAGGCTCACCTGTTGTCCGCATGAAGCGCAACTTTCTTCAGCAGCCGACGCGCACAATGGAAGACTCGTCACGAACATCAAAGAAAACACCGCCAGGGTCACGAAAGCCCTTCGAAGCTCTAGTAATCTTTGGCACATGTTGGATCTTTTTTTTGATCTAGTGACCGCCAGCTCAAATTGCGTTGGCCACGAATTATTTCGTCGTTTTCGGAACCGCCGCTGCCGGCTTGTCCGACGCCTTCTTGGCCACAATTTCCTCGGTCGCGATATCGCCAACCTGGCGCGTCAATTTCATTTCGTTCGTCCGGACCGTGCCCCGGTAAGTAATGCGGATGTCGTTATCGTCGAAACTTAACGTTTCAACAAACGAAATCTTGTCACCATCGACCTTGCCGTCCTTGAGTTCGGATTCGCGTTTTTGGTCGTTCACTTCCGAGTTGGCCCTGCCGGTCAAATTCGTGCCGTCCTGCTTGAACGTGAATGTGTACTTCTGCTGGCCAATCTGGGAATCAAATTCCGATTTCCAGGTACCGGTCACGTCCCCGGCCACTAAACACAACGGCAGCGCTGCGATTGCCAGGAGCAAGGTGGGAGTTTTCATGGGATTATTTGGTTAAGCACTGAGCTTTGGTTTTGGTTCAGTCTTTGAATCAAAATTAAATGTAACGGCCTGCACCTCGCGTGGTCCGCAAAGTGATAGCGCCAAAACCGCCCGCAATCAATCAATCTTCTCCGAGCTGTCCAAAGCCGTCTGAATCACCGTCTGAAAACATTCCTTCGGTTTTCCCTGCCGATCGAACAACAGCGGGTTCCCGTAGCTTCGCCAGGAATCCCGGTCCGTAACGCCCCAGAACGTCACCAACTTGATGCTCTTGCGATGCTTGAGAAACACACGGAACAAGCTGGCGTACTGATCGGCCAGCCTTTGATTTGCATCTTCCACCACGCCTCCGCCCCCGGCATCATCATTCTCCGATATATCCGCGCTCTGGCGGCGCTGACCGCGTTGCGCGGCGTCCACATCCAGTTCAGTGATGTGGATCGGCAGTCCCAGTTTCGCGATATCCGTCAGCGCGTCATCTTCCAAATCCGCGCTGGGCCAGGTCAGGTTGGCATGCGTCTGCGAACCGATCGCCATCACCGGCACATGCTGCGCCTTCAAGGATTTGATGAGCGTGAGCAACCGCTCGCGCTTGGGAAGATTCTCAATGGAATAATCGTTGTAACGCAAAATCGCCTTGGGATCCGCCTCATGCGCCCATTCAAACGCCTTCACAATAAACTCCGGCCCCAGGATCCGGACCCACGGCGAGCGTTGCCGGAGCAGGTTCGTGTCCGACAGCTTGCTGCTGTCATTCAATGCCTCGTTCACCACGTCCCAGATTTTGATGCGGCCTTTGTAACGCCCGACCACGGTCGTGATGTGATCATGCATCCGTTGCAGCAACAACGCGCGGTCAGCGGCGTTGGTCGCCTGTAGCGACCGTCCGTTTGCGTCTCGAAAAACCCACGAGGGCGTCTGGTTATGCCATACGAGCGTGTGGCCCACGATGAGCATGTGATGTTTTTCGCCGAATGCCACATACGCATCGGCTGCCGCGAAATCGTAGCCGTTCGTTCCGGGCCGCGGATGGATGCTCGCCCACTTCAAAGCGTTCTCGGGGGAAATTGAATTGAACTGCGAAGCGATGATCGCCGCACCCTTGGGATCCTCGCCGCTGACTTGCCGTTCATTGACGGCCACACCAACGCGAAAATCTCTCTTGAACGCCCGATCCAGCGTGAGGGGCGCGCTGGCCTCGCGGGTCGCACAACTACTCAACAAAATCCCCAAGCCAGCCAATCCCCAACAGCAGAGACGGAACAATTTAGCGCTCATGATTCAATTTGCGTTGTTTGGAGCCTGGCATTCGAGTCATCTCACAACACAACGGCGCAATTGTTTTCCGAACAGCGGTTTCGGCACAATACGACGTACGACGTACTTCTTTTTGGGATTCAAGAATCCCGGCCAAACCGTGGGTTCTTTGATCTCCAGCGCGAATTAAATCTGTACTTTTGAGGTGGTCAGCGCTGTCACCGGCCCGAAACTCCCTTGACCACGCAAGCAGAACCTCTCATTTTGTAGCTGCAAGCTGCCATTCGAACGTGCAATTACACTTCAACCTCCGCCAACAGGACTTCGCAACCGGACTTTCGCTTTTCGATTGCGCCGAATTAATGGGAATCAAAGTCCCCACCTCCTGCCGCAAACAGGGCAAGTGCAAGGAATGCCTCGTGGAAGTCACCGAAGGAATGGAACTTCTTTCTCCACGCACGCCGGAAGAAGCGCATCTCAGCCAGAATTTTCGCCTGTCCTGCCGCTGCAAAATCGCTTCCGAAACCGGCCTCGTCCGCTGCCACACGATGCGCCGCGGCGAAATGCGCATCGAACGACACGCCTTCGAATTGCCCACGCGAAACAAAAAATGGCGCCTCGATCCCTGCGTCACGCGCGACGGCGGCCGGATACTCCTCGACGGCGCCGAAATTGACCGTTCGACCGCCCCCATCCACGGCCTGGCCATGGACCTCGGCACCACCACGGTGGTCATCCGCCTCTTGCATCTGGAAACCGGCGAAGTCGTGGCCGACGCCTCTTTTGAAAACCCGCAGCGTTTCGGCGGCTCAGATGTGATGGCGCGAATTCATTTCGACACGCACGACAAAAGCAAATTGCTCCAGCGCACGCTTGTCGGTTATCTCTCGCACGCCATCGAGGAATTTCCCGTCGATCCGCAGACCATTTACGAACTCGTCATCGCCG
>Ga0134128_10007425_pt1 | contig 13252 bp, 13 predicted proteins | sample KB31754_FD_96462 | JGI IMG/M metagenome (GOLD analysis project Ga0134128, IMG submission 96462) | Terrestrial soil microbial communities with excess Nitrogen fertilizer from Kellogg Biological Station, Michigan, USA - KB3-175-4 | ecosystem: Environmental > Terrestrial > Soil > Unclassified ... | reverse complement strand
TTGATACTCGGCGGCGGCGTGATCGGCTTGTCCTGCGCGCTGGCATTGCGGCGCGCGGGTGTTTCGGTGCGCGTGCTGGAGCAGGCCGCGCCTGGTGCCGGCGCCTCACACGGCAATTGCGGCACGCTCACGCCCAGTCATGCGATCCCGCTGTCGGTGCCGGGTGTGCCGTGGAAAGCGCTGCGCTGGATGACCAGGCGCGATGCGCCGCTGTACGTCAACCCGCGCTACGACGCGGAGCGCTGGCGCTGGTTGCTCGGCTTCGCGCGGCGCTGCAACGCGAGCGATGCGCAACGCGCGGCGATTGCGCGCTGCGCGATCCTGCAGCGTTCGCACGCGTTGTTGCCGCAATGGTTGTCCGAAGAGGGCATCGAGTGCGATTACGCCAGACGCGGCACGCTGTACGCCTACCGCGATGCGCGTGCGCTGGATGTCGATCGCGCCGATGTGGAGTGGTTGCATCGGCTGGGCATCACGACCGAAGTGCTGGATGCGGACAGCGTGCTGGCCATGGAGCCCGCGCTGAAATCCGGTGTGGTGGGCGGGGTGTGGCATCCGGATGACGCGCAGTTGCGGCCGGATCGCCTGGTTGCGGGGCTGGCGCGACGCGTTCGCGAGCGCGACGCGACCATCGAGCAGGACACGCGTATCGAAGGGTTCACGTGCGCGAACGGCCGCATCGAAAGCGTGCGCACTTCGCGCGGCGCATTCGCTGGCGATCGCGTGGTGCTGGCGCTGGGCGCATGGTCAGCGCGCATCGCGAGCCAATTGCAGATGCGCCTGCCGATGCAGCCAGGCAAGGGCTATTCGATCACCACCTCGCGCCCCGATCCGTGTCCGCGCACCGCGCTGGTATTGCGCGAAGCCGGTGTGTGCGTGACCGCGTGGGAGTCTGGTTTCCGCTTGGGCAGCACGATGGAATTCTCCGGCTACGACACCACGCTCAACCCGACCCGACTGGAAGCGCTGCGACGCGGCGCACGCACGTATCTGCACGCGCCGTTCGGCGAGGCGCTGCGGGAAGAGTGGTGGGGCTGGCGGCCGATGTGCGTGGATGAGGTGCCGCTGATCGGGCCGAGCGCGCGCTGGCACAATCTGCTGCTCGCCACCGGCCACGGCATGCTGGGCGTCAGCATGAGCGCGGCGACCGGCGAGATGGTGGCCGCGCTGATCGCGGGCGCGCAGCCGGCGATCGACGTCACGCCATTTTCGCTGGCGCGCTTCGGGCTGTGAACACGATGGCCGATACCGAATCCGATCTGCTGGTCATCGGCGGCGGCTCCGCCGGGCTGGCCATGGCGATTCGTGCCGCGCGCCACGGCGCGAAAGTGACGGTGTTCGAACCGCACGAACTCGGGGGCACCTGCGTCAACCGTGGCTGCGTGCCGAAAAAGGCGATGTGGCTGGCTGCGGAACTGGCGCAGGCGCAAAAACTCGCGAGCGAGATCGGCTTCGACAACAAACCCGGCGCACTCGACTGGCCGTCCTTCATCGCGCGCCGCCAGGCTTATGTGGAGCGCGCGCGCCACGCCTACGCGCGGCGGCTGGAAGAGTATGCGGTGCGCATGATCCCTGCCTACGCCCATTTCGTGGATGCGCATACGCTGCTGGCGGATGGCATCCGCCATCGCGCGCCGCATATCGTGATCGCCACCGGTTCGCGCCCGCGCCAGCTCGATCTGCCGGGTGTCGCGCTGGGCATCGACTCGGACGGGTTTTTTGCGCTGCGCGAATGTCCGCGCCGCGTCGGCATCATCGGCGGCGGCTATATCGCGGTGGAACTGGCCGGTGTGCTGCACGCGCTGGGCGCGCAGGTGGAACTGTTCTCGCGCAGCCGGCTGCTGGCGCACTTCGACGCGGAGCTGGGCGAAGCGCTGGGCGCTGCGATGGCAGAAGACGGCATCGCCCAACACGGCCATTGCGCGGTGCAGGGAGCGCTGCGCGAGCGCGGCGAACTGTGGCTGGATTGCGCCGATCATGCGCGCCATGGTCCCTACGATCAGATCATCTGGGCGGTGGGGCGCGTGCCGAATGTGGAAGCGCTGCAACTGCAAGCCGCGGGCGTCGCGCTCGGCGACGATGGGCACGTCGCGACCGACGCAGGCGAGAACACCAGCGTGACCGGCGTGTACGCGTTGGGCGACATCAATGGCAAACGCGCGCTGACGCCGGTGGCGGTGGCCGCCGGGCGCGCATTGGCGGAACGCTTGTTCGGAGGCGATGCGGATTCGCATCTGGATTACGAAAACATCCCAAGCGTGGTGTTCTCGCATCCGCCGGTGGCAAGCGTCGGCATTTCCGAGGCCCGGGCGCGCGACGAGTACGGCGACGCCGTGCGCGTGCACATGGCATCGTTCGTGCCGATGTTGCACATGCTGGCAGGCCGCGAGCGGCGCACGTTGATGAAGATGGTGACGGTCGGCGAGGCCGAGCGCATTGTCGGCCTGCACGGCATCGGGCCTGGCATGGATGAAATGCTGCAAGGTTTCGCGGTCGCGCTGCGGATGGGTGCGACGCGCACGGATTTCATCAAGACGGTGGCGATCCATCCGACTTCTGCCGAAGAATTTGTGCTGATGCCTTGAAGCCGGGAATCGGGATTTGGCATACCAACGCTTGCCGTCGTCGCGGGCTGTGCGCAGCGCAGAACCCGGAATCCATTTTGATCAGGATTCGAATCCAAGAGTGACGGATGTTCAGGCTAGACTTTGCTGATGGACCACTTCACCTTGCACCACGGCAGCGCGCCGCTGCTGGTCAGCCTGCCGCACGACGGCACCGCGATTCCCGACGAGATTGCCGCGCGCATGACGCCTGCTGCCTTGCGCGTGTCGGATACCGACTGGCACGTGGGATTGCTGTATGCGGTGGCAAAGGAACTCGGCGCCTCGCTGATCGCGCCACGCTGGTCGCGCTACGTGGTGGATCTCAACCGGCCGCCCGATGGGCATGCCTTGTATCCGGGTCGCAGCGAAACCGGCCTGGTTCCATTCAACACGTTTGCGGAGGAGCCGATCTATCGCGGCGGCAAAGTGCCAGGCGCGGATGAAATTGCCGCGCGCGTGGAGCAATACTGGAAGCCGTATCACCTCGCGTTGCAGGATGAATTGCGGCGCCTGCGCCAGACGCACGGGCGCGTGGTCTTGTGGGACGGCCATTCCATTCGCAGCCGCGTGCCGATGTTCTTCGACGGCCAATTGCCGGATTTCAATCTCGGCACCGCCAACGGCGCCAGCTGCTCGCCGCCGATGCAGGCCCGCCTGGCGGAGCTCCTGCACGCACATGCAAGCCCTGCGACCAGCGCGTACAGCCATGTGGTCAATGGCCGCTTCAAGGGCGGCTACATCACGCGCCGTTACGGCAGGCCCGATGAGGGCGTGGAAGCGGTGCAACTGGAACTGGCGCAATGCACCTACATGGACGAGGACAGCTTCGACTACCAGCCCGAGCGTGCGGGCAATGTGCAACGGGTGATCCGCGATTTATTGGAAGCTTGTCTGGCTTTTTGACCGGTAGCGCACCTGCGCGCGCCACGGTGACGAAAAAAAACAGCGTGCGCGCCGGCGCGAGCAGGCGCGCTCCTACCCCGAAGACACGCGCGCCACGCACTTCAGCTCGATCGCGATCGCCGTCGGCAGTGCGGTGATGCCCAGCGTGGTGCGGCAAGGCGCGCCGGCCGGATCGGGAAAGTATTCGGCCCAGATCGCGTTGTAGATCGGGAAATCCTCTTTCATGTCGGTGAGGAATACGGTGACGTCCACCAGCTCCTCCCAACGCGCACCGGAGGCTTCCAGTACCGCACGCACGTTGGCGAACACCTGATGACATTGCGCGGCGATGTCATGAGCGACCAGCGTGCCGCGAGGGTCGTGCACGTTGCCTGGAATCGCGTTGCTGCCGGGCACGCGCGGGCCGATGCCGGACAGGAACAGGAGATCACCGACCCGGCGCGCGTGCGGGTAGGCGCCGACCGGCGCGGGCGCACGATCGGTGCGGATCGTATCCGTCATTGGCTGCTGCCGGCGCTTGTGCAGGAAGACGAGCGGGTATCGGGCGTGGTATCCCGTGTCGCACACGCCGAGGGCGCCTCGTCGGGGCGGAGGCTCGCGGTGTCCCCCGATTCCCTTGTCACCGTGATGGAGCCATCGCCGAGCACGCGCCCGTTCTTGTCCGTGACGTTCAAGCGATAGCGGCCGGGGCGCAGATACAACTCGCCGACCGGCAAATCCGAATTGCTGGTAGTTACCCCGACGTTACCAATCATCATCAATGGAATCGTGTCCAGCACCAGCCGGTCGGCCGGTATCGCATCATCGCCCTCGTTGGCGTAGCGCGCTTCGATCAGGCAGGGATATTGGTCCTGGCAGAGGTTGCCGTCCACCGAATAGGGTACGCGCAAGTCGCCCAGGGCAAGCCAGGTCGGGCGGCCATGGCGCAAGCGCGTCATCGGGAAAATCACGCTGACGTCGTAGCCGGGTCGCAACGACCAGGGCTTGCCGGCGGAGTTCACGAAAACGACCGGCTGCTTGGCCGGCAGCGACTGCGCGATCGCACCGTAGTAAGGGTGATCCATGTAGCTTTCGCCGTGCGAGATCAGCATCGTCTGCTCGATGCTCAATGGTTCGATGCCGCTCAACTTCTGGAAATGTTCGGCCATGGATTGCGCGCCGAGGAACTTGCCCGATTTCTGGATGTGCGCATAGCCGCCGTTGACGACGATCCTCGCCGTGGGATCGCTCTTCAGGACGTCGTAGATGTTCTGCGCCTGCTGCGCTTCGCGCGCATCGCCGGTATGGTCGTCGTCGGCCTCGTAAGGAATCACCTTGTAACCGAGCTTCAGCGCGGTGCGCACCATTTCCGCGTACACCGGCTCGCGCATGTAGAAACCGCTGGCCGCGGTGGGATAGCCGCGCTTCTGCAACCCGGAGTCGCTGCGATACAGCGTCTCGGCGGCGAAATAATTGAAGCCTTCCGCGCGCAAGGCTTTCAGCAATTGCACGGTCAGCGACCGCGTCAGCGGTACGTTGTGCGCTTCATTGAGAAACACCGCGCGATAATTTTTCGCCAGTTGCGGCAGATAGGACAGCGCCGGCACCGCGTGATAGCCCGGTTCACCCAGCGGCGAAGGATTGTCGTCTGGCAGGGCGGCCTGGTGGATCGAGAAGCTGCGCAGCGCATCGGGGTAATCGCCGATGAAAGTCTGGTACCAGGAGAGGTACTGGCCGAAGATCACCCGGAATGTCGAATTGGTGTTCCCCGCGTAGGCGTAGCGCATTACCTGGTATTGCGCCAGCAGGCCCTTGCGCGACTGCGCGCGCCGCATGATCACCTCGGATTTTTCCACCGCGGCCGCCTGCGCCGTCGACACGCCGGCGCCGGGTTCTATCTGCGCCTGCGCGGCACCGGCGGCGAGAACCAGCAACAGGGCAAACATGCAGGGCAGGACGCGTGCGGACATCACAGTCTCCCCATCTGGAAGCAACGTCGCGCAGTTTAGGCGAGTGGACCGACCATCGATTCGCTACGCATGCAATCGTTCATGTGACCGACGCGGCCGCCAGATGTTCCAGCGTGCGCTGGTAAACCTGCATCAGTTTGGCCGGCTGCGCGACATCCATCCCCAGATCGCGGATGCGCCCGTCGGACAGCCCGTAACACCAGCCATGCACGGACAACGGCTGATCGCGTTGCCAGGCATCCTGCACCACCGTGGTCTGGCAGACGTTGAAGACCTGCTCGACCACGTTCAATTCGCACAGCCGTGCGTGACGCACGCCGGGCAGGTCCAGCGCGGTCAGCGCCTCCTCGTGCTTTTGCATCACGTCGCCCACGTGCCGCAGCCAATTGTCCGCGAGCCCCAGGCGCTGATCCTGCAGCACCGCCTGCACGCCGCCGCAGCCGTAATGGCCGACCACCATGATGTGTTCGACCTTCAGCACGTCCACGGCGAATTGCACGACCGACAGGCAATTGAGATCCGCGTGCACCACCACGTTCGCAATGTTGCGATGGACGAACACCTCGCCGGGATCGACGCCGATGATCTGATTGGCCGGCACCCGCGAATCCGAACAGCCGATCCACAGGAATTTCGGCGCCTGCTGTCGCGAAAGCCGCGCGAAGAACTGCGGGTCGCGGGCGCGGATTGCGTCCGACCATTGGCGGTTGTTTTCGAGCAGTTCGATGGGAGAACTCATGCAATCTCCTGGCGCGCGATGCAGATGTTCAGGGCTTCGGTGAAAAAGCGCAATGCGTCCACGCCGCCCTCGCGCCCGACACCTGAGTGTTTCACACCGCCAAACGGCGTGCGCAGGTCGCGCAGCATCCAGCAGTTGATCCAGATGATCCCGAATTCCAGCCGCCCGGCCAGGCGCTGCGCGCGATCGAGATTCGTGGTCCATAACGAGGCGGCCAGGCCGTATTCGGTGTCATTGGCAATGGTCGCCGCGTCATGGTCGTTTTCAAACGGAATCAGCGTCACCACCGGGCCGAAGATTTCTTCGCGGTTGGTCGCGCATTGTTGCGGCAGACCCTCGATCACCGTGGGCGCGATGAACCAGCCGCCCGCGCAGCGCCCTTCCAGCTTCACCGCTTGGCCACCGCACAGGATCGTTCCGCCCTCCTGGCGCGCGCGCTCGATGCAAGCCATCACCTTCTCGAAGTGCACGGAAGAAACCAGCGCGCCGAGATCGCTGCCCGTGTCCTGCGGGTCGCCGAGGCGCAAGGCCCGCACGCGTTCGAGGTAGCGGCGCTTGAAATTCTCATAAATCGAGCGCTGCACCAGCAGCCGCGAACCGCACAGGCAGATCTCGCCCTGGTTGGAAAAGCCCGAGCGCACGATGGTGTCGAGATTCGCATCCGACAAATCCGCGTCCGCGAACACGATGGCCGGATTCTTGCCGCCCATCTCCAGCGAAATCTTCTTGAACGATGTCGCGGCCGCGCTGGCGATCGCCGCGCCGGTGCGGGTGGAACCGGTGAACGAAATCGCTTTCACTCCCGGGTGCTCGACAATGGCGCGACCGACCGCCGGGCCGGTGCCCTGCACAATGTTCAGCACGCCCGGCGGAAAGCCGCAATCAACGGAAAGTTCGGCCAGTCGAAACGCGCTGAACGGCGTGATCTCGCTGGGTTTCGCGACCACGGCATTGCCGGCGGCAAGTGCCGGTGCGATCTTCCAGGTGAACAGATACAGCGGCAGGTTCCAGGGGCTGATGCAGCCGACCACGCCCAGTGGTCGGCGCACGGTGTAATTGATCGCGCGGGCATCCATGTGCGCTTCGCTCGACCATTGTGTAATCGCCTCGGCGAAGAAGCGCAGGTTCGCCACGCTGCGCGGTATATCCAGGTTGCGCGCCAGCGCGACCGGCTTGCCGGTGTCGCGCGACTCTTCGCGCGCGAGTTCATCCAGCTTCGATTCGATCGCGTCCGCCAGCCGATGTAGATGGCGCGCTCGCTCGCCATGGGAAAGCGCCGCCCAACCTGGTGCCGCGCGCTTCGCGGCCTCTACTGCGGCTTCCACGTCTCGCCGATCCGAATCCGGACAGCGCGCATAGACCTTGCCGGTCGCGGGCTCCACCACATCCAGATACGAACCCGTGCACGGTGCGCGCAGCTGTCCGTCGATCAGGTTGGCGAGGGTCAGGGCAGTCATGCGCGAAGCATAACCGCATGCCGAGAAGAGGTTACAGCGACCTGGTGCGCCCGCCATCCACCGGCAGGTTGATCCCGGTGATGTAGCTCGCGGCGGGTGAGGCGAGGAACGCTACCGCTGCCGCGATTTCAGCAGGCTCCGCGAAACGCCGCATCGGCACCTCGGCTTCCATATCGCGTTGGGTATCTTCGATGCTGCGATCCGATTTCTGCGCACGCGTGGCGACGATCTGCTCGATGCGCGGCGTGTGCGTGGAGCCGGGCAATACGTTGTTGACGGTGATGCCGAATGGCGCAAGTTCCATGGCCAGCGTCTTGGCCCAGCTCGCCACCGCCCAGCGCGTCGTGTTGGACACGCCCAGGCCCGGGATAGGCTCCTTCACCGAAGTCGAGATGATATTGATGATGCGACCATAATTGTCGGCGCGCATGCCTGGAATCACGGCTTCCGCGAGTACGTGGTTGGCCAGCAGATGCTTGCGATAGGCATCCAGGAACGCCTCGGTTTCCGCGCCCAGCACCGGCCCCGGCGGGGGCCCGCCGGAGTTGTTGATCAGGACATGTACCGTGCCGCCGGCGACCAGCGCCTGCGCATGCGCGCGCAGGCGTTCGGTATCGCCGCTGTCGGCGGCGATGAAGCCGTGCTTCTGCGCGGCGCTGGTGCGTGGCAGTCGCTCGACCAGCTCGCGCAACGCAACTTCGCGTCGCGCCAACAGCGTGACATCCGCGCCGAGTCGCGCAAGCTCAACCGCGCAGGCGCGGCCGATGCCTTGGGAAGCGCCGCACACCAGCGCGTGGCGGCCGGTCAGGTCCAGATCCATGGTCATTCCCCGCAAGCGTCAATGGCGGCGATTGTCGCAGTTACCGCAGCAAGGTGCTTTGCTTGGGCTTGCCGCAGATCGCATTGTCCACCGCGCCGCGATAGGAGGAAGTGAGAACGCCCACGCTCACATTGCCATCCGGTCCGTGCGGAATGGCAAAGCTTCCGCTGGCGGCCGGCGAGGATGCATCCCCGCTGAAGGCCGCCGGCGACTGTTCCCAGTAGGTATTGGTTTTCAATTGCGCGGCCGAGGTGGTGACCACCAGATATTTCGCGCTCGGATCATTCACCCGGATACTGCCGAACGCGCCGGACAAGCCGGGGCGCCAGCCGATGTATTCGCACAGTGCCACGTCCGCGCTGCGCAGTGGCTGGAATTGCGCATCCAGCAGCGTCGCGGTGGGCGCGAACAGGTAACTGGATTGCAGATGACGCGCCGAAGGCTGCGCCTTGAACAGCACGCGATACGGTGCGTGCCAGGCAGGCAGCACGAACGCCAGATAATGGGTGTGCTCGCCGTCGAGTTCGGCGACCGGGCTGGTGCTCTCGATGGTGAAATCCTGCGGGGAATCCGGCAGCGGGGTGTGGAACGGCAACTCGCTCCAGCTCTTGCAGCACGGCGTGGCGGCCTGCAATTGCTTGATCGCATCCTCCCGCGAAGGCGGCGGTGCGGGCGTCATCAACGGCGCGTGCGCGCATGCCGCGAGCAATGCGAAGCCCAGCGGGATCAGACAGGGTTGGAGTCGCTGCAACACGAGCATCGCTTCACAATGAATGATCGATCGTCATTCCCGCGTCAGTGCGCGGCATGGGTTAGAACTCGGCGTGCCCCGGAGCGCGCGGATAAGGGATCGCGTCGCGGATGTTGGACAAGCCGCACACATACACCAGCAGCCGTTCGAAGCCCAACCCGAACCCTGCGTGCGGCACCGTGCCGTAGCGACGCAGGTCGCGATACCACTGGTAATGCGCGGGATCGAGGCCGAACTGCAGCATGCGGCGATCCAGATAATCCAGCCGTTCCTCGCGTTGCGAGCCGCCGATGATCTCGCCGATGCCCGGCGCCAGCACGTCCATCGCCGCGACCGTTTTCCCGTCATCGTTCAAGCGCATGTAGAACGCCTTGATCTTTTCCGGGTAGTTCATCACTACGACCGGCCGGCCGACATGTTGTTCCGCGAGATAGCGTTCGTGCTCGGTTTGCAGATCCACGCCCCATTCGATGGGGAATTCAAATTTCTGCTTCGCGTTTTTCAGGATCGCGATGGCGTCGGAGTAGTCAATCCGCTCGAACGGCTGTGCGATGAATTTTTCCAGCCGGGCAATCGCGTCGGGCTGCACGCGCTCGGCGAAGAACGCCATGTCGTCGGCGCGCTCGTCCAGTACTGCCTTGAATATCGCCTTCAGGAATTTCTCTGCGCAATCGGCGTCCGCGGTGAGATCGGCAAACGCAATCTCGGGCTCGATCATCCAGAATTCCGCCAGATGTCGTGGCGTGTTGGAATTCTCCGCACGGAAGGTCGGGCCGAAGGTGTATACCTTGCTCAAGGCAAGACAATAGGCCTCGACATTCAACTGGCCGGAAACCGTGAGGAACGCTTCGCGCGCGAAGAAATCCTTGCGGAAATCAATCGCGCCCTTGTCATCTCGCGGCAGGTTGGCAAGCTCCAGCGTGGAGACGCGGAACATGTCGCCGGCGCCTTCGGCATCGCTGGTGGTGATGATCGGCGTATTGACCCAGACGAAACCTTCCGCCGTGAGATGGCGATGGATTGCCGTCATCATGGTGTGGCGCACGCGCGAGATTGCGCCGAACAAGTTGGTGCGCGGGCGCAGGTGCGCGACTTCGCGCAGGAATTCCGGCGAATGCTGCTTCGGCTGGATCGGGTAGGTTTCCGGGTCGTCGACGAAGCCGGGCACTTGAATCGCGTCGGCCTGCAACTCGAACGCCTGGCCCTTGCCTTGCGAACGTACCAGCGTGCCGCTGGCCACGATTGCGCAGCCGGTGGTGAGGCGCTGCACGTCGTTCGCGTAATTCGGCAGCGTGGCCGGCGCGACGATCTGCAGCGTGTCGAAGCAGGAACCGTCGCTCACATTCACGAACGACAAACCGGCCTTGGAATCGCGCCGCGTGCGCACCCAGCCGCGCACCGTGACGCGGGTGACTTGGTCGCCGATGCCAGCCAGCGCCTGTTTGACCGTGATCGTCTGCATGGGTTGAATACCTGTTCTGCACGCCGCATCTAATGTGAACCGGCGATCATAGCGAAGCGCGCGCCGTTGTAGGAGCCTGCTTGCAGGTCGAGGCCGTTGTGCTTACGCGATGCGCTGGATGGCATCCCCTGCGTGCGACGGCTGAGGGTGAGGCACGGACGTCGAGTGGAATGCGCAGCGTGGATGGTTGCTCGCCCGTCGCTTGCAGGCAGGCTCCTGCAAGAGCTTTGCAGATACTCGAGTATCATTGAACCCATGTCCATCGAACTCACTTCCGCCGCCGCCGCACGCATGCGCGCTTTTCTGGACAAGCACCCCGGCGCTGCCGGCGTGCGCTTCGGCATCAAGAAAACCGGTTGCTCCGGATTCGGCTACACCGTGGATCTCACCGACAGCGTTGCCGAGGACGATCGCGTGTTCGATCTGGATGGTGTATGCGTGGTGGTGGATGCCAAGTCGCTGCCGTTGCTGGAGGGCACCCGCATTGATTTCGCGCGCGAGGGTTTGAACGCCGCGTTCGTGTTCCACAACCCCAACGCCACGGGCGAATGCGGCTGCGGGGAGAGCTTTACGGTCGACGTCCCGTCGATGTAAGGCCTCAAAGGCGAAGACGAGGGTGCAACAGCAACGGGCGAAGGGTGGCGGAGCGCCCGGCCACAGCGGAGCGCTTCGTTCGGCGCCCAACACTCGTCAGTTGCCCTGCTTGGTTGCTTCGCGGCTGCATCGCCCTTACAATCCCGCCTCTTTCGCCCGCGATTCGTGCGGTTGAAGACCCTTGCCTCACCGCCGGTTTCCGGTCGGGAGGCTGCCCGCCGCGGCATCGACTGCGGCGATACCCGTGAGGAAATACCATGCGTCATTATGAAGTCGTGTTCCTGGTCCATCCGGACCAGAGCGAGCAGGTGCCAGCCATGATCGAGCGCTACAAAGCGCTGGTCGAGGCAGACGGCGGCAAGGTGCATCGCGTCGAGGACTGGGGTCGCCGTCAGCTCGCCTACCCGATCCAGCATCTGGCCAAGGCACATTACGCGCTGCTCAATATCGAGTGCGGGCCCAAGGCGCTCGAAGAGCTGGTGTCGGGCTTCCGCTTCAACGATGCGGTCCTGCGCCATCTGGTCGTGAAGATGGATGCCGCCGACACCGAGCCCTCGCCGATCATGAAGGCGAAGGACAAGGACGAGAAGCCGCGTCGGCACGATGACGAGGGTGGATTCGGCGGATTCGGCGGCGATCGCAACGATCGCGACGAAGCCGCATAAGAGCCCATCGAATCCGGAGATACGATCATGTCCAAATTCTTTCGCCGCAAGAAATTCTGCCGCTTCACCGCCGAAGGCGTGAAGCAGATCGACTACAAGGACTTGAACGTCCTGCGCCAGTACGTCACCGAGACCGGCAAGATCGTGCCCAGCCGCATCACCGGCACCAAAGCGCGTTATCAGCGCCAATTGTCGGATGCGGTGCAGCGCGCGCGCTTCCTGGCCTTGCTGCCGTACAGCGACAACCATTTCGTTTAGGCATCGCCGCAGGGTTCGCGCTCGGCTGATTCATTCGGCGGGTCGCGCGTCCGCGGTGAGGTAAGCGGATTTATGCAATCCGTGCAATTCGGACACCCATTGGCTGCGTCGGATTTGTTCCGGCGCTAACGAATCGGAGAACAAGATGGAACTCATCCTGCTGGAAAAAGTGAAGAACCTGGGCGGCCTGGGCGACAAGGTCAAGGTCAAGCCCGGTTACGGCCGCAATTATCTGGTGCCGCGCGGCAAGGCCGTGCCGGCTACCAAGGCCAATCTCGAGCAATTCGAGCAACGTCGCGCCGAGTACGAAACCAAGTCCAACGAACTGCTGGGTGCGGCACAGGCGCGCGCCGGGAAATTCGAAGGCGCCGAGACCACGATTCGCGCCAACGCCAGTCCCGAAGGCAAGCTGTATGGCTCGGTCGGCCCGCGCGAAATCGCGGAAGCCTTCACCAGCCAAGGGCTCGAGCTCGAGAAGAGCGAGGTGATCCTGGGCGAAGGGCCGCTGCGCAATCTCGGCGAGTACGAAGTGCAGATTTCGCTGCACGCGGACGTGCAGGGTACGGTGAAGGTGAAAGTGATCGCGGAAGAATAAGTTTGCGCGGTGCCGCGTTTGTCGGCACACGCAACCGCATGGAATGGAACGGGCGCCGCAAGGCGCCCGTTTTCCTATTCCCCTCTCCCGCTTGCTGGAGAGAGAAGGCAGTTGGCAGGGTGAGGGAACACTTGCGAGCACTCCCGCAAATTTGGATGCGACGTCCATGTCTTTTTCCGTGCCGTCCCACGGCGCGGGTTACTTTCCTTTCGGGGAAAGTAACCAAAAGCCATTCGCGCTGGACGCGATGGTCTCGCCGACTTCGGGTCGGCTCGACTGCCCTTGCTCCTTGCCGCGCGCGCGCCGGCGCGAACTCGCACATCCCTGTGCTCAAACAGTCGCGCCTTGCTCGCGCAATCGGCATCATCGCTGCGGCATCGCGACAGCGCGCAAAGCTCACTTCGACACGGCAGTCCATGGCCTGCACGCCGACAGAGGATGAGCTTCGAGGGT